>Ga0079998_113311_pt1 | contig 175236 bp, 177 predicted proteins | sample PerSpoBPS_BMetaG_FD_69201 | JGI IMG/M metagenome (GOLD analysis project Ga0079998, IMG submission 69201) | Thermal spring microbial communities from Yellowstone National Park, Wyoming, USA - Perpetual Spouter B (PS_B) MetaG (SPADES assembly)... | ecosystem: Environmental > Aquatic > Thermal...
ACTTGGAGGGTCTCCTGTATGGGACTTTTGAACATCGGAAAGGGCGAAGGTCCGCAGATCATCCAGCTTTTTGGAAGGGGCGTAAGGCTAAAGGGCAAAAACCTTTCCCTCAAAAGGTCTGGCAATCCTGAAATCTCAACCCTTGAAACTTTAAACATATACGGCATATCCGCAGACTACATAGGTAAGTTTTTGTCCGCCATAAAGAAAGAAGAGGTGGAGTTTGAAGAAATAAAAGTGCCTGTGCGTGTGTTAAACAGAGAGATTTGGAAGGACTTTCCTTATCCTACCAAAGATGAAAGCAAAAAATTTGAAAGGGAGAGGGTTTTACACTTGAGGGTGGATGAAACAATTTCTGCTTCCATGGACTTGGTGCCAAGAATAGCGGTCTATATAGCACAGGAGCGAAGGGAAGATGTCCAATCTTCTCAAGTTGAAACTGAGACCGCGTCAAAAAGCATCGCAGACCTTGTGAATATAGAACTGTTTGATTGTGAAAGGATTTATACGGAGCTTTTGGAATTCAAAAGGGAGAGGGGCTACTTAAACCTTAGCTTTGATTTGGAAACTTTAAAGGAAATCCTTAAAGGAAGGTGCAAAGTTATTGTGCCAAACGATTTTAAAGTAAAGGACTTGGAAGATTTGAAGAATTTGGAAAACATAGCCATTTCCCTTCTAAAAAGCTACATAGATAAGTTTTACAAGAGGGAGAAGGGTAAGTTTGAAAAGGACATTATAACTTACAAGCCTGCGGGGGAACAATTAAACCTGGTTAAATCTGCTTCCGATAAGGTGGAATACTATAAACTGACCGTGCCTGCGGAGAAATCAGAATTGATTGAAAAGTTGAAAAAACTTGTTGAAAATATGGATGCCCTATTGGACGAACAGAATGAAAAAGATATATTGCCAAGGATTGTTATAGATAATTCTGTCTTTATCCCACTGCTTTTGGAAAAGGAAGGTATAAACATTTCTCCACCGGGATTGAACGAGGGGGAGAAAAGGTTTTTGGAAGGTTTGAGGGGTTATTTAAACAAAAACCAAGAACTTTTGGATAAATACCACATAGCTTTACTCAGGAACGAGGCAAGGGAAGGGGTGGGCTTTATGCTTGACTGGGGAGAGTTTTATCCTGACTTTATCCTTTGGATAAGAGAAAAGGATGGAAACAGAATTTACATAGTTTTCATAGAACCAAAGGGACTAAAGATGCTGGGAGATGTGCTTAATAATGAAAAGATTAATTTCCTTTCGAAGGGATTGAGGGAAACCCTTAGAAAGGAATATGAAAACTGGCAAATTGAGGTAAAGGGTTTTATTCTCTCTACCACTCCTTACGAAGAATTGCAAAGAGGTCAAGCAATCGGAGGATCTAAATCCAAAGAGGAATACGAGGAGAAAAATATACTGTTTTTGGAGGATAAGGATTGGGCTGAGAAGTTTTTTGAAAGGGTCATCTGTAATCAAAGAGGTGACATTGAAAAAGGTAAAAAATAAAATAGGTTTTGTTGAGACACCGAAGGAAATAGCTGAACTAATGGTTAATTTAGCATCTATTGACAAAAATGAACCAGTCCTTGATACGGGATGCGGTAAGGGAGTTTTTCTTCAAGTGTTAAAGGATAGAGGATACAAAAACATTTACGGAATAGAGATAGATGAGGAACTTTATGGTTATTGCAAGAAAAGGTTTGATAATGTTATTTTAGGCGATTTTTTAACTTATGAATTTAGAGAACACTTTGGTTTAATTATTGGTAATCCTCCTTATGCACACTTTAATCAATTGCCTATGAGATTGGCAAGGAGCGTGAAAAAGATAATTGGAACGAGCGAGGGAGATATATATTATGCCTTTATCGTAAAATCAATCTCTCTTCTAAAAGAGAATGGGGAACTCATATATATTGTGCCTTACCACTTTTTCTATAACACTTATGCAAAATTTCTTAGAGAAACAATTTTAAAATTTGGCAAGATAGAAATTATCATAGATTTAGATGAAGCCCGTTTGTTCCAAAATGAAAATCCTGAAACTATCATTTTCAAATTCAAGAAAGGAAAGTATAACCTGAAAGACGAGAAGATAAAAATACTAAGAATAAAATCTACAAAAGCTACCCCTTCGGAAATATACACAAAGGCAAAGGAGGCGCTACTATATGAAACTTCCAATGATTTATTTGGTTATTATGAAATTCCTCATTATTTACATACTCAAACCTGGTCCACTTATGCCTTTAACTTTGCTAACTTTCCTTATATAAGATTAAAGGATATAGCAAAAGTTGGTGTTGGCTTAGTTTCGGGGTTTGATAAGGCTTTTCTTGTATCAACAGACGAATTGAAATCCTTTAATGATAGAGAAAAGGTTTTAGTAAAGAAGTTTATCAAGGCAAAGAACTGTAAAAGGTTTTTAACGGAAGGTTATGAATTGTATATAGTTGTTGATGAAAGTATAAAAAGCGAAGAAGAGCTAAGGGAACATTATCCAAACATTTACAAGAAACTTTTACCCTTTAAAGACGAAATGCTTAAAAGGTATTTACCGCACAATAAAAATTGGTTTCATTGGCAGGCTTTAAGAAATTATAAGTTTTTGCTATCTAACTTAAATAAGAAAAAAATTTATGTTCCCGTCTTAGATAGGCACAAGTATAACAGATTTAGTTTGGGTAAAGATGGGCTATTACCACATGGTGATGTTTTATTCATTCAACCTTATGAAGAGGATGATTTATTCTTTCTTCTTGGCTACTTAAACAGTACATTTTTTAGAAATTACTATCTTTCAAAGGGGGCAAGAAGAGGGGGGAGAATTTCTTTCACTCAAAAGCTGGTTGAAGATGTTGAAATACCATTGTTTTCGGATAACGTAAAAGATAAAATAAAAGAAATTACAAAAGAAATTGTTTTTAGGTTAGAAAATAATTATGATATTTCAAATCTTGAAAAAGAATTGGATAACTTGATAAATTCATCAATTGAGAAACAAGAAGGATCTATACGGAGCTTTTGGAGTTTAAAAGGAAAAGGGGCTATTTAAACCTTAGCTTTGATAAGGATTGGGAGCTTTTGGAAAGGGTTTTCCTTGCGTAAGTGAGGAGATGGTTCTTTGATAACATAGACACCTTGACACCAAAACTTCACCGCCATAGAATATTATATTATGAAAGGCATTTTCAAAATCGCCATTGCGGTAGGGCTTGGGGGTTTTCTTCCCCTCTACTCACAAGTTATACAAACCGATTGGACGGGTGGGCCGGGTGTTTGCGGTACGGTTTCATCATTCGGTTCAACCTTCTGCTCCTCTTCACCTTCGGTTTTTTACCTCTTTCCCGGATACCTTAGGCTTGCGGGAGTTTATAGAGATCTAAGGGAACACCTTGTTGATAACACAATAGGTGGTTGGGATAACGATCCCGATATAGTGGATCTTAACCTTGATGGTGCAAACGACCTTTTGGTATCCGATGAGAGCGGGCCAAACGTGGTTTATTGGTATCGAAACTCGGGTTGTGGGAATTTCACGAGGCATACAATAGATCCGAATATAGCAAGTGTGGATGAAGTGGTTGCGGTGGATTATCAAAACGATGGGGATATGGATGTCTTTGCGGTTTCTCGTCCATCAAGCGGTAAAGATGTGGTTTTATACAGGAACGATGGAGGTATGAGTTTCTCTACGGTGGTAATAGATCCAAATATGGGTGGGTCAAGCGAGGCGGAGGGAATAGACGCTGGGGACCTTGACAACGACGGGGATGTTGATATTGCGGTTACTTGGCTTGCGGGTGGACTTTGGTGGTATGAAAATACTGGCTCCGGATGGAACAAGAGGATGATAAGTAATAGTTTGGGGTGCTCAGCTTGGGATGTGTTAATATGGGATTTTGATAACGATGGGAGGAAGGATATAGCCCTATCCACCACTTGCAGGCTTTATATATTCAGGAACAACGGAGGAACTCCACCCACCTTCACAATTTTTGTAATAGATAACACCCTGAGCAACGGTTATGGGTTGGCTATGGGAGATATAAACGGGGATGGCAGGATGGATCTGGTTTTAACGGATAGGGGAGGAAGTGGATACGTTTATCTTTATATAAACAACGGGGGGCTAAGCTTCACAAAACAGGTTATAGATAACAACGCAAATGTTCCTATGGGGGTTCAGGTGGCGGATTTTGAACCTGATGGGGACTTGGATATAGTCGTAGCCTCTCAAGGTAATAGAACCATATACGTTTATATTAACTCCGGTATGACCTTCACAAGGATGACACCAAGTATAACTCCTAGAAATTATTTTGGTGTTGGAATAGGCGATCTCAATGCTGATGCGGACCCAGATATCCTCGTGAGGGCTGGGACAACTTCCGGAAAGGAGGGGCTTTGGTGGTATGAAACAATTTTATCATATTATCCAACGGGCTGGATAGAATCTTCAATATACGATGCGGGGGTACAGAGGAGGTGGCTCTCCGCAACTGTGGCATTTTCTTCTTGCGCGATGTCCGGGGTTCTCGTAAAGCTCTATGTAAGGGCTTCAAAGGATCTGATAACATGGACGCCTTGGATCTTTGTTGGAAATTACACATCCTCCTCCTCCCTTCCCCTTCCATCACCATTTGATACGGTGAATTACAGGTACCTACAATATAGACTTGAACTTTTCAGCTCATCGGATTCAACAAAAACCCCAATCGTTGATTTCGTTAGGTTTGATTATGATCCCCTTGGTGGAGATGAAGAGCTTTTCATTTCGGAGGACGGGAATTTGAGATTTAGCGCAGGAAATAAAGATATTGCGGTATATACCGTTGATGGAAGGCTCATTTTGAAAGCAAAAGGCAACCTAAGGGCAACCTTAAAGAAGGGCGTTTATAAGGTTCTGATCGGAAAGGAGAGGAGGACGATAATCATACGGTGACCTTATACTTCCTTTCGGGGTTCAGGGTGAAGAAAAGGGAGACAAGGGCGGATTGCAGGGACATAACCAACCATGCTCCCCTCCCCATACCCTCAAGGAGAAAACCTCCCCAGGCAGGACCCAGGGAAAAACCCAAACCCTGAAAGGTGCTCCAGAAACCCACGTAAGCTCCGAGTTCCCCACTTGGTGCCCTGTTTGATGCGGAAGCCATAAGCACGGGAAACATAAACATCTCCCCGAAGGTTAAGAAAACGACGGAAAGTAGAATATGGAAGTAGTTTTCCGAGAAGAGTAGGGTAAGGAAACCCAAGGTGAAAAACAAACCCCCCACTATCACCGACCTATTATAACCGAGCCTATTCAAAACCTTACTGAGGGGCATCTGGAATAGGATGTTTAGGATCCCGTTTAACGTGAAGAGATAAGCTATAAGATTTTTCTGGATCCTCAACTCCTCAACCGCAAATAAGCTTAGGTTGCTCGTAAGCTGGGCGGATAGGGTAAAGGCAAAGGCGGTTATTAAAGAAAAAACTATAAAAGAACCGTCCGGAAGCACCATCCTGAACCTTATATCCCTTCCCCTCTTTTCAACCTCCTTCAAGTGTTTGCTTTCGTAGAGGGCAATAATAAGGACAAGGGCGGATAGAATAAAGAGGAAAACGTACCCGAACCTTATTAAAATGGAGCTTAGAAAGGTCCCTAACGCCCAACCCAAGTTTATTGCTATCCTTGTTAAACTAAATCCCCTTACCCTATCCTCAGAAACGTCCGCGACGTAAGAATCCGCTATAGGTAGGAACATTGAAAAACTTGCGGAAACGAGGAAAACCGCGAGGAAAATTAAAAACAGGCTTGAGTTGAGGTATATAAGCAAAGCCAATAGGAGAAGAGCAAAGAGCCTAAAGCTAAGAACCGCTCTTATCAGGAAAACCCTGTCAACCATGTCCCCAATGTTTCCCATAAGGAACCTGAAAACCGCCCCAAAAATTACCGCGGATGTTAAGAAAACACCTACGTTGAAAACCGAAAGACCCCTATCGTGGAGGTATAGGGGTACGAAGGGCCATGAAAGGGCAAAACTTAAAGAAAGTAAAGCCCTTATAAAGGTTATTGCGAGAAGTCTCCTGTTCAAATTCCTTTATTCGGTGTAGGATCTCACCACCCTATCAACATCATCAACCGTGCGCAACCCACCTACATGCTTTTTCCCATTTATAAACATCGTTGGTGTCCCCCTAACTCCGAGACTGAAGCCCAAGGAGAGGTCCTTTTCCACCCTCTTTTTACCGAGGTCATTATTTACGCAATCCTGTATCTTTTTAAGGGTCTTTTTGTCAAATTTTAACCAATCCCAACTGAAGGGCTCCCTTGCGGATCTTTCCTCTATCGCTTTAATCACCTCGGGTATTTTATCCTCGGGTGTGCATGCCAAAACCTCCGCCTTCCTATATGCGTTGGGGTGTATCTGAACAAGGGGGAATAACCTTACGTAAAGGGCAACATCCGGGCGGTTTTTAGCGTACTCTATTAAATTTCCATGCGTCATCCTACAATAGGGGCAGTCGGGATCCGTAAATAGTACGATCTTTATTGGTGCGTTCTCAACTCCGATTACGGGCTTTATCCCTTCCGTCAGCTTCTGCACATCAACACTCTCTTGGGATATCAAAAGTAGCATCATAATTGTCTATTTTAAGGCTGTTTTACTCCTCCCAGGTATCTATCTGTGCCCTTTGGAGGCGTCCCGAATAATCAATATAAACCGTCTTCAGTTCCGTGAAGATCTCAAAAGCTGTCCATCCCCCCTCCCTGTGTCCGTTTCCCGTTTGCTTCACCCCGCCGAAAGGTAGGTGGGTCTCCGCGCCTATGGTAGGGGCGTTTATGTAAGTGATACCTGCCTCCAAAAGCTCTATTGCTTCCATCGCCTCCCTTATATCGTTGGTGTATATTGATGAAGAAAGCCCATATTTTGTATTATTCGCAAGCTCTATCGCCTCCTCAAAGGATCTCACCTTGAATACCGAAAGCACTGGTCCAAAGATCTCCTCCTGGGCTAACCTGCTGTTGGGATCCACATCCGTGAAGATCGTGGGCTCAAAGAAATAACCCTCCCTATCTATCCTCTTACCTCCATAGACCAGCTTTGCACCACTCTCAAGCCCATACCTAACGTAAAGCTCCACCTTCTTAAGGGCACCCTCGTTTACCAAGGGTCCCATGTTCGTATCCTCAAGGAGTGGGTCATCCACCTTCAACGTTTTTACCCTCTCAAGGAGAAGGTCCATAAACTTATCATAAATAGCCTCGTGTAGGATGAGCCTGCTGGTCGCGGTGCACCTTTGACCCGTGGTACCAAATGCCCCCCAAAGGACACCATCTACCGCAAGCTCAAGGTTTGCCGAAGGCATAACTATTATCGGGTTCTTTCCCCCCATCTCAAGGGCGACCTTCTTATAGTTTTTCCCAGCTATCTCCGCTATCCTTGCCCCAACAACGCTCGAACCAGTAAAGGATACCACCCTTACATCCGGGTGGGAAGCCAAAACCTCACCTACCCCCTCTCCGCTACCCGTCACCAAATTCACCACCCCATCCGGTATCCCCGCCTCCTGAAGTGCCTTAACGAACTCCGCGGCGGAAGCTGGGGCATCGGATGCTGGTTTTAATATTACCGTATTACCCGCGACGAGGGCGGGAAAGAGTTTCCAGGAAGGTATTGCCATTGGGAAGTTCCATGGTGTTATCGCTGCGACAACACCGACGGGCCTCCTTATTACGTAAGCTGTCTTGTTTGGAAGCTCGCTAGTGGTTGTCACCCCAAAGAGCCTTCTACCCTCACCGAAGGCGTAGAATCCCGTATCTATTGCCTCCTGAACGTCCCCCCTCGCCTCCTTTATGGGTTTCCCCATTTCCATGGTCATAAGGCGGGCGAGTTCCTCCTTCCTTGAAAGCAATATCTCCGTAGCCTTCCTTATTATCTCCGCCCTCTTTGGAGCCGGAACCCTTGACCAGTGCTTAAATGCCTTCTTTGCGGCTTCAACCGCCTCGTTTACATCTTCAGCTGTGGATAAAGGATGGACGGAAATCACCTCTGAAGGTTTTGATGGGTTCCTGTTTTCAAAGACCTTCCCGCTTTTTGAAGGCACCCATTTCCCATTTATGAAATTCCCATATTCCCTCATAGTGGGGTATTCTAAAGTGGTGCGGGCGGGCCTCCGGGTAGGGGTACGGGGGAACAGATGGGAATATATTATAAGGCTGTCATTCGCACTTCGTATAACCGCAATTCTTACAAACCCAGCATCCGCTTTCGTTTATTAGCTTCTCCCCGCATTCCGGACATACCGCAACTTCCAACACATCCCCATCGTCCGTTATATTTTCCACCTCAAACTTCAAGATCTTGCTCTCCTTTCCCCCACTTAAAAACTCTTCAAGGGCCCTCGCTATCGCATCTGGGACGGACCATATCAAACTTCCATCGGGCTGTCTAACCGGCGAAGATGATTTTATCCCCTTAAGCTGGTGTATTATCGCATCCGGAGATATATCGCTCCTTAAAGCCAAAGATATTAACCTTCCTATGGCTTCGGACATCGCCATAACCGAGGAACCGGATTTCCCGAGATGTATAAACACCTCCCTAGGTCCGTTTCCATTCTCCGCATTCACCGTAATATAAACCGTCCCCATATCCGTCTTAAACCTGTATGTCCTACCCGTCATAACGTAAGGTCTCGGCTTGGGTAAGATTTTCCCGGATATTGTCACCACCTTCTTTTCTTTCTCCTCCTTCTTCTCGGTTATGAGAACCCCCTCCCTTGAACCTTCCCTATAAACCGTTACTCCTTTTAGACCCATCTTTGAAGCCAAAAAGTATATTTTTCCTATCTCCTCAGGTGTGGTAGTTTCGGGTAGGTTTATGGTTGAGGATATTGACTGGTCTATGTGCTTTTGTATAACCGCCTGCATTTCCACCCTCTTTTCCGGCTTTATTTTATGCGCGGTTATAAAGAAATCCGGAAATTCATCTTCCTCAAGGTCCTTCAATCCAAACATTTCCATATATTCCTTCGCAAGGGGGTGATAAACCCTAAAGTACTCCTGGCTTAGGCTCTCGCTCCTTCTGGTGTAATATAGGGCGAATATAGGCTCGATTCCCGAAGATACCCCAGCAAGGGCGGAACCGGAACCCACCGGAGGTACGGTTAAGTACGCCACATTTCTCAAACCGTACTTCCTTATCCTCTCTATCAATTTTTCGTCAAAATCCAAGAAATATGGGTTCTCAAGGTGCTTTTCTGGATCAAAGTCAGGAAAAGGACCTCTTTCTATGGCGAGGTTCACCCCCTCATCGTAAACCACGTGCTTTATCCACCTGAAAAGCTTATCAACAAACTCTATTGCGTTATCCGTATCGTACCTTAGCCTCAACTTTGCGAGCATATCACCCAAGCCCGTAAATCCCACCCCTATCCTCCTCCTCCTAATTGAAGCCTCCCTTTGTCCGGGTAAGGGTTCCCTATCAAGGTTATAGTCGTTTACGTTGTCCAAAAACCTTACGTTGTACCTTAAAGCCCTCTCAAGGTTTTCATAATCTATGCTTGCCTTATCTGTAAAAGGATCAAGGACGAAATACGAGAGGTTTATGTTTGATAGGTTGCAGGCGCCGTAAGGTTCAAGGGGTATTTCGGAACAGGGGTTTGTGCTTATAACGGGGGCGCAGTACCATCCGGTATCGTATTTTTTAACGTTGCTCCAAAGGATTATTCCGGGTTCCGCGGAAGCCCACGCGTTTTCTACGATCATCCTCCATATCTCCCTTGCGGGCATCTTCTTCTCTATCCTCTTAACCTCCTCGCTTTCGTACCACATAGTCCATATTTCGTCGTTTTCCACAGCCCTTATAAATTCTTCCGTTATTTTGACGGAAATGTTGGCGTACCTTACCCTCTTCCTCTCCGGATCGTTCTTTATGGTTATAAACTCGGGAAGGTCAGGATGGTTGTCGTTTATGGTGATCATTAATGCCCCCCTCCTCCCCTGCTGTCCTATGGTTCCCGTGACGTGAGAGAATAGATCCATAAAGCTAACCGCGCCCGTAGAGAATATTGCCGCGTTTTTCACGGGTGCCCCAGCGGGCCTCAATATAGAAATGTCTATACCCACTCCCCCTCCCCTTGAATACGTCCTCGCCATCTCCTTTGCCGCCTCAAATATCCCCTCAATGGAATCCTCCTTTATGGGTATTACATAACAGTTTTTCAGGGTGACCTTCCTGGGGTTTCCCGCCCCAAACATTATCCTACCCCCAGGTATCACCTTATAATCCTTCAGCATCCAATAAAACTTTTCCTCCCATTCCCTCCTTTTTTCCTCATTCTTCTCAACGCTGGCTATCTCCCTTGCCAATCTCCTCCACATCTGTTCCGGTGATGTTTCAATAACATTTCCATCGTAATCCCTAAGGGCGTATTTGTCAAGGAAAACCCTCGTTCTAAGCTCGTCCCCATTGAAATATTGCTTCGCCTCCTCAAACTGTTCCTGCGTATATCCCACCTTCTTCATAGCGCGTATTATTTGCGCGTATGGGATCCAACGTCATCCCTCGCCCCCTCCCAAAATATCAGGGCTTCTATCAAGAAACCCACAAATAAAACCTCTTAGGTTTTAAGTGCAAAATCTATCCAACCTTAAAATATTCCTCTATGCTTGACCTTGAAACCATCAAAGATCTTCAAAAAAGGGTTTTGGAACTCAAGAAGATAAAAAATGCATACATTATCGCGCATAATTATCAGCTTCCGGAAATTCAGGATGTTGCGGATTATGTTGGGGATTCCCTTGGTATGGCCCTTGAAGCGAAAAAAACAAACCATCCAATAGTGGTGGTTTGTGGGGTTCATTTTATGGCGGAAACCGCGGCGGTATTGCTCCCGGATAGGAAGGTTTTAATACCGGATCCAAAGGCGGGTTGTTCCCTTGCGGATAGTATAACCGTTGAACAGCTAAAAGAATGGAAGGCGAAACACCCAAATGCGGTTGTCGTATCTTACATAAACACTACGGCGGAAGTTAAAGCCCTTTCGGATTACTGTTGCACATCATCAAATGCGGTGGAGGTGGTGAGGTCCATACCCGAGGACAAGGACATCCTATTTTTGCCTGATATGTATTTGGGTATGTACGTTAAGGAGGTGACGAAGAGGGATAACATATACATCTGGCCTGGGGAATGCCACGTCCACGCAAAGGTTAAGATCTCGGATATAGTTGATGCAATTGAGAAAAACCCGGATGCGGACCTACTCGTACATCCCGAATGCGGATGCACAAGCAACTGTTTGTACCTGAAAGAGAAGAAAAAGTTAGACCTTTACGTCCTATCAACGGGGGGTATGGTGAGGCATATAAAAAATTCCCAAAAGCAAAAATTCATAGTTGCTACGGAAACAGGTATAATTCACAGGTTAAAGAAGGAAAACCTGGGGAAGGAGATCGAACCTTTGAGGGAGGATATGGTTTGCGAATATATGAAGATGATAACAATTGACAAGCTCGTAAGGTCCCTTGAGGAGGAGATTTACGAGGTTAAAGTTCCCCCCGAAATTGCGGAAAAGGCCAGAAAAGCGGTGGAGAGGATGCTCCAAATAACCCCATGAAAAGGCTCATAATCTTCCTTGTTCCTTTGATTCTTGTGGGCTTTGGAGTGTTCTATTGGCTAAATTTTATGGGTAAGGGTGAAAACGAGGGGATAATTAAGATCCTTGAAGGTTGGAAGCTTGGGGATTTTAAGGGGTATAGGAGCGCGGTTATAAATTACGGGAAGTTTGAGGAGATGCTGTTTTTAAATTCTCTCCTGGGAAGAACCACATTAAAGTGTTCCATAAATCTTGACACCCTATATTGCGAGGGTTTTTTACCCGTACCCGTCAAGGTATTCTCATCCTCAATAGAGATCCTTGGGGATGTGTATTTGGCGGAAAACCCAAAGGATTGGAAATCAATGGTGAAGAAGGGGGATTATTACGGTGCTTTACAGCTTTGTGCGGGGCAGTTTAGGGGACCCTCAAAGGCCGACAGCCTTTACCTTGAAAAAATTTGCATAGAGAAGGATATAAATTTTTGGAGATCTGTAAGCGATAGAAAGGCAAACACGAAATTCTTGGAGATCCTATTAAAAAGGAGGGGTTTCGGTTATGTATGCCTTGATAAAAATACGTTTTTAAGCGCCGAGATCATTTTTTCAAGGGCGGTTTCCTCCCCAAAGGTGGAACTTTCCAAAACCGCAGCTAGGGAGGTTAAGATTTTGGAGGCGAGGTTGAAGGGGGTTGAGAAAAAGCTGGAGGTAGCGGTAAAATCTTCTACAGATCCTTTGGCTGAGGCGTTTTATAGGAGGGGACTGGATTACTTCTCCAAGGGGGATTATAAAAATGCGGAAATATTTTTCAACAGGGCTTTAAAGGTGGATCCGAACCACGAAAAGGCAAGGGAAGCTTTAGAAAGGGTCAGGAGGGCCTTGGGGAAATAATTATTTCCCTCCTTTCCATATCCAAAAACTTAAACTCCACCAAAACGTAAGGAGAGCTTCCCAAGAAAGGTAATAGCTTTTCCCCCCATTCCACCAAAAGGATCTCCCTATTTAAAACCTCCAAGATCCCCGAGGTGTAAATATCTTCAAAGCTTTCCACCCTATAAAGGTCCGCGTGGTTTATCCCCTTGTATTTGTTTATCAAGAGGAAGGTTGGACTCCTTACGAAATTTACGCCGTGATATTCGCAAAATCCCCTAACAAAAACCGTCTTTCCCACCCCAAGATCCCCCACAAGTATAAAAGTTTTGAAATTCTTAAACCTACATGCGGTATGATAACCGAGCAAAAACGTTTCCTCTTCCGAAGAGGTTATATAACTATTCCTCAAAGAGCTCGGGCAGGTAAGTCTTTAGAAGCTCATTTATCAGGATCCTCTCCTGCTGTACCGCCACGGAATCCTGGGTATAAACCTTTGTCAATACCTTCTCCCCCTGAAGGGGGGCGAATTTATCCGCGGGGACGCTTATGTTCTCCTTAACCTCCTCCGCCTGGGTTAAAATAAAAGAGCCCCTCCCCGTTATCACCTCCCAACCCAAGGGAATCCCCTTCCACATAAAGAGCCTTATATCCTGCCCCTCAACCTTATAAACATCCGCCTTCCTACCCGCTATCTGCTTGGTGAAGAGTTCGTTTGGCTTTGATATCCTTCCCTTATAAACGATCCCAAGCTGTAGATCCCTCGCAAACTTCCTTATTGAAGGCCCCAACTTCTTCTTCTGTTCTGGTGTCATCCTCTCCCATTTGCTCTTAAGTAGCAAAATCAGATTGTTCGGCCTCATTGAACCCACTATGGAATCCGGTATGTACTCGTAAGTTAGCTTCTCCCTTATGAAGTTCTTCTGGTACCTCCGCCCGTAAGAGTATAAGTATTCTGGGGTTCCTATGTCCCAACCCTCAATCGGCACCTTCCCGTACTTTACATTCACCACACTTCTGTGTTTATGTGTATAAAGCCCGTACCCGTCCCACCAAAGCTCCTCTATCCCCTCCTCATCCCCAGAAACCTTGTATTTTATATACCCACTCTTTATATCGTAGGGCCTAAATACATCCTCAAACTTCGCCTTTGAATAATCTACGGATTGCCCGCAGGATAAGACCAACATTATTAGAATGATTGGAATCGCAAGGAGGATATTCATAAGGGGGGTGGGTATGTTCCAACCCACCCCAAAGGTTCAATCCTATTTACGGGAACTCCTACGCACGTGAACCGCTTTCTTTCCCTTTTCGGTCTCCGTCCCGTATCCCTTCTTAGGATTGAACCAGCGCACCTGACCTCTATACATCCTATCCCTTAACGGGTATTATAAGGGGGTTTTATTCCTTACCCTTTAGGTTCTCGCCTATCAGTCCCAAGGCGGAAGCGAGGCTTGAAAGTTCAACGGGGAAGAAAACCTTTGAAGCTTGCCCATCCGCTATCTTCTTTAGGGCATCAAAGTATTGGATCAAAAGTATTTCCTTGGTCGGTTGTATCTCCTTTATTGCACTAAAAACCGTTCTTATAGCCTCCGCCTCACCCTGAGCCCTCGCTATTATGCTGTACTTCTCCGCATCCGCAACAAGCTGTATGGATCTTGCCTTACCCTCCGCTTCCAAAATCTGGGATTCCTTTAAACCTTCAGCCTTCTTTATCTGGGATTCCCTAAAACCTTCCGCCTCAAGGATCATCGCCCTCTTTTCCCTCTCCGCCTTCATCTGCTTGTGCATGGCATCCATAACATCCTTGGGGGGATCTATCCTCTTAATTTCCACCCTGGTTATTTTCACTCCCCATGGGTCTGTTGCCTCGTCAAGCACGGTTCTGAGCTTCGCGTTAATTATTTCCCTACTCGTCAAGGTCTCATCCAAGGTAAGCTCACCTATGATGTTCCTAAGGTTGGTCTGGGCCAGGGCAACCGCCGCAAGCTGAAAATTCTGAACCCTATAAACCACATCCTCGGGCTTTATAACCCTGTAGTATATTATCCCATCAACCGTCACCACCACGTTATCCCTTGTAATAACCTCCTGAGGCGGGACATCCACCACCCTCTCCCTTAGATCCACCTTTATCACCCTATCCAGGAAGGGTATAACAAAATGGAGCCCCTGGTATAGGGTTTTTTGATACCTTCCGAGCCTCTCAACTATTGCAGCCTCGTAAGGCCTTACTATGATTATTGCGCTTGTGATAAAGGACACCACCAGCCACAGTAAAATTATCGCAATAACTACCGAAAGGATCCACATACATCACCTCCTTTTTATCCTTATCTTGTTCCCCAAAACCTCCAAAACCACCACTTTGTCCCCCACCTTAAATTCCCCTTCGCCTTCCGCAAGCCAATCCTCCCCCTCAACCCTCACCACCACCTTGTCCCCCTCAACCAAAACCACCCTCCCCTCCTTACCCACCACGGATATGGGCGAAAAGTCCTTGGCTCCCTCCGTTGTCTTCCTGGCAAATTTGTAAGAAAGAAATATTGTCAAGGAAACGACAAAGATAAAAGCCAAAATTTGAACCCACCAGCTTACGCCTACGTACGTTAAACCCGCTAAGGTGAAAAATCCCAAACCGAAGGCGAAGAGCTCAAAGTTTGTAGGAGTGATAAACTCCAAAATTATCAAAACCGCCCCCGTTATCAGAAAAATTATGGCCCAAACCTCACTTCCCGACATATTTAGAATTGTAAAGGCGAAACACTCCCATTAAGCCGCCCAGGGCGATAATGATCGGTCCGATCCAAACCAGTTGGATCCCCGGGTTGAAATAGATCTCGTAATAAAATGTTCCGTCATCCTCAGCTCCTTGTATCACCGCGTAAAGGTCCCCAAGGGGTGGAAGGGGTAAGATCCCAGCCTCGGATGTCACCTCTTCGGATGGAAAGTACTTCCTCCTTTCCGCCCTTATATCCCCAAGCTCAAAGCCAAAAGCTTTAACGTTTAAAACCGCATAAACCCCCTCGTAATTCTTCCCCTTGTACTCCTGCCAGCCTAAGTGTTTCAAGTCAAAGATAAAGAACCTTTTGGTTTCCATAGGCTTGAACGGGATTTCATATTTCTTCCCCAAGTTCCAAGATAAAACTATGCCCAAAGCGGTTAATGCTAAGCCAAAATGTCCGAGGTTTGGTGGTGTCCAGCCCCTTTCCTTTATCAGGGGGATCAGGCCGAATAGGTAATAAAGGCTAACGAAAAGTCCCAGGAAAAGGAAGGGATTTTTTGCAAGGGTGGATGGAATGGAAAGGAGAAGGGATAGGATGAGGATCTTAAAATTGGGAAGTATTTTGGGTTTGTCCCATTTGGCTTCAAGGGAAAGGAGGGAGAGAAGGAGAACTAAGGCGAAAAATGGTGAGGTTGCGTAGGTGTAAAAATCTTTACCCAAGCTCAACTGTACCCCTGTGAAAACCTCGGTTATCACGGGATAAAACGTCCCCACGAGAACTATAATCAGGATCAAAATCCAGACATAATTTGAGATCGCTAAGTAAAAGCCTCGGGTGAAGGGTTGGTAATCCCTCCTTTGCCTTGACCTGAAAAGGTAAAGATTTGCTAAAACCCAAAGAATAAGAAGGATGGAAATATAAGACATAAAGTAATGTCCGATATCGGAGAAGGCGAAGGCGTGGACGGACTCCACTATACCGCTCCTCGTTAGGAATGTTCCAACTATGGAGAGGATGAAGCTTAATGATATCAAATTGAAAAGCCAGATCCTGTGGGATCCCATCCTGTAAAGGTAAAAGGTATGTATTGCGGAGTTTAGGGTTATCCAGGGGAAGAATGAGGCGTTTTCAACGGGGTCCCAAGCCCAATATCCCCCCCATCCCAGCTCCAAGTACGCCCACCTTCCACCCAAAAGGATCCCCAAGGTTAAAAACGCCCAGGCTATAACCGTCCAAAACCTAACGGTGTTAGTATCCTTTGAATCCAAGAGGAAGGCTACGGGAAAGGTTGTTCCGACATATCCAAGGTAGAGTAGGGGTGGATGTATCGCCATCCAGATGTTTTGTAGTAGGGGATTTAAACCCTTGCCATCTGGGGCGCTTATGGGAAGCCTTTCAAAGGGATTCGCCGGGTAAGTGGCAAGGATGAAGAAAAACAGGAAGGTTTGGAGGATAAAAAATAGGGAGAATCTCCCCAAAATCTTAAAGGCGAAGATGGTATAAACCGATAGGACGAAAAGCCAGAACATTAGGGAACCCGCCTGTCCCCCCCACCAGGCGGTGAATTTATAAAAAAGCGGAAGATCCCTTGATGTGTAGTTTACAACGTAAAGAATGGAAAAATCCGAACTTAAAAGGGCGTAAAGCAAAACGAAGTTTGAGAGGAAAACGGATAGGATAACCACAATAAGGGAAGCCTTAGCAAGCCTCAAGTTTATAAAGGAAAAGATCGCGCCAAAAAGGGAGGAAATCAACCCAAGCCTCAAAAAAATCTCCCCAATCTCGTATATCACCTTTCACCTCCTATTTGCTCCCTTATGTATTCAAAATACGGTCTTAACCTCCTTTGGTTCTCATCAAGCGTAAATTCCAGAACGTTCTGGAAGCTCCCCCAAAAGAACCTACCCTCCCAAAAGTAATACCAGACTAAGGCATCCACGTAATACCCCCTCCTTATGGAATAAACCATTCCCCCTATTCCCACGAGGTTTGCAAGGAAGGTTTTTACAGCCTGAAAAGGCCTTCCCGCGCAAGCCAAACCTAAACCGGGAATAAAATTCAAAATAATACAAGTGGATGGGTTTATAAGTTTTGGAAGGCGGGAGATCAGGCTATCCGAAAGGGGCGAACCATCAAAATCGAAAAAGTACGCCCTTACCAAGGTCCTATCCCTATCGGAGAAGCAGGAGGTATCTTCAACCAAGTTTATGGAACTTTCCTTCATAAACCTTGATAGCATCAAAACAAGCTTATATCTCTTCTGTTTGCAATCCCCATCCGAGAGGGACATGATTGCCGAGGACGTATCCCCCTTTAGGGCCAAGGCTTTGGCAAGGTAAAAGTTGTTCTTTATCCTTTTTGCCTCAAGGTACGCCAGTTCCACATCCCCTATGGAAAGGAGGGTTAAAACCAAAACGCTATCCGTCAATTTTCGTACCTCTCTATTATCAACGTTCCACCCTGACCCCCACCCACGCACATAGTTACAAGCCCCCTCTTCGCATTGTAATGCTCAAGGATCCCAATAAGCTTTGCGACCAAAATGGAGCCCGTTGCACCGACCGGATGCCCGAGGGCTATCGCCCCTCCCCAAACGTTCATCCTCTCATCCGGTATTCCCAGAACATCCCTATCCACTATGGCAACCGCCGCAAAAGCCTCGTTCACCTCAAAGTAATCAATATCAGTTATCTTTAAGCCGGCCTTCCTTAATGCTATGGGGGTTGAACAGGTTGGACCCTCACCCATATAAGCGGGATGTACCGCAGCGTAAGCGTAAGAAACTATTACCGCATCTATCTTTAATCCGATCTCCTTGGCGATCTCCTCCGTGGTTATGATCATTGCTGCGGCACCGTCGTTTATTGAAGAACTTGAAGCGGGTGTAACCTTACCTCCCTCCTTGAATATTGGGGGGTACATGGATGCTATTTGCATCGTAAGGTTCGGGTTTATCCCCTCGTCCTTATCTATGGTTTTTCCATCAACCTTTACGGGCGCTATCCTTGATGAGAAAAGCCCCTCCTTTTGAGCTTTATAAGCCTTCTGGTGGCTCTTTACCGAAAATTCGTCCATCTCCTCCCTACTCAAATTGTATTTCTCTACGAGGTTCTCCGCGGTCCTACCCATAAGCTGATTTACAACGGGATCCGTCAAGCCCTCCCAAAGCCCATCGTATAAAACATCATTTCTAAGCCTGTACCCCCACCTCGCCTTTTTCAGGAGGTATGGAGCCCTTGACATGCTCTCCGCCCCTCCCACTAAGAGGATCCTCGCATCGTTGTTTTTTATCATCTCGTAAGCGGTGGTTATAGCCTGGATCCCGGAGGCACAATTCCTTTGTACAACAAAACCCCACTTATCATCCCCAAGAAGCTCCCTCGCAACCTTCCTCGCTATGTTCGGATGATCCGAGGGCTGTCCTATGTTCCCCACTATAACCCCATCTATAAGCTTTCTATCTATTCCGGACCTTTCCAAAACGAACTGGGCAACGAGCTTAAAAAGGTCGTAAGCTTCAAATTGGGAAAGCTGACCCCCATGACTTCCCACCGGGAGCCTGTACGCGTTTGAAATTATTACCCTCATATCGTAAATTCTAAACCCGTTCCCTTTCCCCCATATAATACCCACAGCTATGATATGGGTCCTTTCTCTTGCGCGCTTGGAGGGTAGCCTGGAGGCCAAGCTCAATTCCGCGCCTCCGGGTGAAAAGTTCAGGGTCCTCCTCGTCCTAAGGGATCAGCCGGATTACGAGGGTTATATGAGGAGGTACCCGAAGAGGAACAACGAGATCCTTAAGACGATCTTCGACCACGTGAGGGATCTGGCAAAGAGAACGCAGGAACCCGTAATAGAGCACATAAAGTCCCTCGGAATTACGAACTACCAGTCCTTCTGGATAAGCAACGAGATCTTCGTTGAGGCAACCGCGGATCAGATAAGGGCCCTCGCATCAAGGGACGATATAACCTACATATACGAGGAAAAGGTGATATACCTCCTTGCCAAACCTTCGGATAGGGAAGATATAAAGCCGGACGCGGTCGCCTGGGGAGTTGCTAAAATAAAGGCCGATTCTGTATGGATACAATATGGAATAGACGGGACGGGTGTGATACTGGGTACCATGGACTCAGGCGTAATGGCATCCCACCCCGCCTTAAGCGGTAAGGTAATAAAGTGGTACGACCCATATTCGGGATCATCAACCCCCACCGACGCAGCATCATGCTACTATCACGGGACACATACGACGGGTACGATGGTAGGTGGAGATGGCCTTGGTCCTTTCACGGAAGATATAGGCGTTGCGCCCGGGGCTAGGGTTGCGGCGGTAAGGATCTTCGGCGGATCAAGCTGTTCCACCACAACCACAATAATAAGGAACGGTTTCCAGAGGATAGTTTCCTGGAAGGTGGATAGCGGTATAAACATAGTGGCGGTTAATAACTCCTGGGGTAGCACTGCAACCACGGATCTTACTTTCTGGAACGATGTTTTAGCCTGGAGGACCGCGAACATAATACCCGTCTTTGCCATAGGGAACAGCGGTCCTGGAGCCGGAACTGCTGGGACACCCGGCAACTTCCCAACCGTAATCGGAGTTGGGGCGACAAACAGCTCGGATCAGGTGGCGTCCTTCTCCTCAAGGGGACCCGCACCAAATACAAACCCATGGAACAACACCACATATTGGCCCAGGAGTGACTGGAACCTTTATAAGCCCAATATTTCCGCCCCCGGCGTTTCGATCCGTTCCGCATACGGCTCATCTTCTTATGCGAATATGGACGGGACATCCATGGCGACCCCCCACGTTACTGGCGCAATAGCCCTACTTTTCCAGAAGAATCCATCCCTAACCTTCACGGATGTTTATAACGTCCTTTTGGATAGCGCGGATAGACCAGCTCCGAACTGCAGCTCCGTTCCAAACAACGACTGTGGTTGGGGAAGGTTGAACGTTCTAAGGGCTATAAGGGGTGTTCCCACATCATCTGTGCCTTACATATCCATTCAAAGGGTAACCGTTAGCGATCCTGCGGGCAACAACAACGGTATAGCGGATCCCGGCGAGACAGTAAACCTGATAATAACCCTGAGAAATTCCGGTGGTGTACCTGCATCCAACACGCAAGCTGTTATATACACCTCAAACCCTTACATAACCATAATTGACAACTCCGCAAATTACGGAACCATAAACCCCTCGGATACCGCAAGGAACACATCCGACGTATTTACCATAGGAATATCACCCGCGGCACCTATTGGGCTTAGGGTGGATTTTGATATGTATATAACCGCAAACAGTGGAGCATACAACGATACCCTGAACTTCTCAATAACCATAGGCTCACCCCTCAACGTATTCGTTATAGATACGGGAACCGCGGCGCTATGGATCCCAGTTAATGTTTCCGGTGCCTACCCGGGTGGCATAGGTACCGCATATGGGGATACATCCATTGCGAGAGGTTTCAAATATCCTAAAACCTCCGCAAATCTCCTTTACTACGCGGGAGTAGCCCTCGGGAACTCGCCTACCTTCGTACCTGACGGTTGGTACGACGGTGGGGATCTGAACATTTATTATGGAGGATTTATGAGAACCCCGCCATCTTACGGTGATGAGAACGGCGCGGTGGGCTATACCGCAAGCGGAATAGAACTTAGGCTTGAAGCATACGGCTATTCTTCCTATAGGCCCAACTGGGTATTCCTGAGGTACGAGATAGTAAATACTTCCTCTTCACCCTTAAACAACCTTTATATCGGAGTATTCGCGGACTTTGACGTAACATCAAGCACTTACTCCCAAAACTACGTTGCAAGGGACACATCCCTTAAGCTCGTTTATGTCTATCACTCCTCTTATCCCTACAGGGCGGGTGTTGCCCTCGTTGAACCCGTCTCATCCTTGGCAAACCTTAGCGCCATAAACAACCCGACTTATGTTTATTCGGGAACCCCAGACTCCATAAAGTGGAAGTTCATAAACGGGACTCTATCCTTCCCGTCCGGTTCAAGCGCGGATGACTGGTCCGTGGTAGCCTCCGCGGGACCCTTCAACATTCCTCCTGGCGGATCCCAGACTGTGACTTTTGCCTTCGTGGGCTTTAGCGGAACCACGGATGTATCCGAGAGCTTCGCGGATATACTACCCCCGAGGATAGTAGTTTCGAAAAACGGAAGGAATACGACTTTGAGCGTTGATGTTCCTTACAAGGCGAACGTTTCCGTTGAAGTGTTCTCGCCCTCGGGTAGGCTAATTAGGGACCTCTTTAAGGGTGAGCATAAGGGTAGCTTGAGCTTTGACCTCTCAAGTTTGCCGAGGGGAGTCTACGTCGTAAAGGTTAGGGCGAACAAGAGGACGGTCATAGAGAGGGTGGTAATAAACTAAACCAAAGGGGGGCCTCTGTGCCCCCTTTTTATTCTCAAAATATGGATAAGAACCTTATAGTGTTTGGTGATGCCCAGAATATGAAGGAAATAGGGGATGAGAGTGTTCATTTGGTTGTAACCTCCCCACCTTACTTTAACGCCCCCTTTGACTACCCAGATATGTTTCAAAGCTACGAAGAATTCTTGGGTATTATGAGGAACGTATCAAGGGAAATTATGCGGGTTCTAAAGTGGGGCAGGGTAGCCGCCTTAGTGGTTGATGACACGTTGATAAAGGGTAAGAAGTATCCCGTAGTTGCTGATATAACAAAGATATTTGTTGAAGAGGGTTTTAAGTATAGGGAAAGGATAGTTTGGGTAAAGCCTGAGGGTTACATTAGGATAAGTAGGAGAAGTGGAGTCTTACTTCAAAACCCATATCCTATGTATTACTATCCCGACAACCTCCAAGAGTCCATACTGATATTCCAGAAGGGGGGAGTTTGATTATAAAAACATACCCGAGGATATCAGGGAAGCATCAAGGATAGATCTGGAAGAGTACCAAAAGAACAAATGGTACCTAAATGTGTGGTATATAACGAACGTATTACCCACACATAACAGGATTGAGAGGGGAATTGCGGCATTTCCAGAGGAGATACCGTATAGGTTAATAAAGCTTTTTTCTTACAAAGGTGAAACGGTTTTGGATCCCTTTATGGGATCGGGTACAACCCTAAAGGTAGCGATTGCGTTGGGGAGAAGGGCGATCGGTTATGAAATAGACCTTGAACTGCTTGATGTGATAAGGAAAAAATTAAATATCGGGCAGAGCCCTCTACTCGGAAATATCAATGAATTTGAGATAATCGTTAGGGAGGATGCGAAACGCTTAAGGACAAAGCTTCAGGAAAAGGTTAAACAAATTAAAAGGGTAAAATAGACTCCCTTATTATAACCGCTTGCTATCGGAGTTCCTCGCATCTTTAAAGGAATACAACACAATATTTAACCTATTCTCATATTTGACCTTTCGGTCCGCTTTGGCTTTCCTTTTCTCTTTCACATTAACCTACGTACTTTTGGGATGGTTCATTAAGAAATATCGGACGAGGTTTTACGAGAGGATCTCGGAGGATGTTCCGGAAACTCATAGGAAAAAGGAAGGAACACCATCTTCAGGAGGGATCATTTTTATCCCAGTTGCGATCATATCCACATTGTTATGGACAAAACCCGTCCTCGAGGTTATACTATCCATTATCGCAACTCTAGTTATGGGGGCTATGGGCCTATTTGACGACATTTCAAAGCTTAGAAGGAAGGATAAAAAAGGAGGAATCAGGAAAACTTATAAACTTCTCTTTCAGCTTGGGCTTGGAATCCTTTTCTCTTTCGGTGCCCTTTATATCTTCGGTGAAAAGGCATTTTTAACCCAATTCCTCTTCTTCAAGAATTTCTTCATAAACATCGGGATATTTTACTTCATGTTCGTCGCTTTGGTTATAGCGGGAACATCAAATGCGGTGAATTTAACGGATGGGCTTGATGGCCTTGCGGCGGGCGTGGTGATCTTCCCACTGGCGGTTTTGGGGCTTGTTGCGTACATCGAGGGGAACTTCAAACTCGCAAACTACCTAAACGTCCTTTATATTCCCAACGCTGGGCATTTGTCGGTATTCGCCTCCTCCCTTGCTGGTTCCCTTTTAGCTTTCCTGTGGTATAACTCGCATCCAGCGGAAATTTTTATGGGTGATACGGGTTCCCAAGCTTTAGGAGGCGCATTGGCTTCTATTGCGGTTTTAACCAAGCAGGAGATCTTACTCGCGATAGCTGGAGGGGTTTTGGTTTTGGAAACCCTTTCTGTAGCTTTGCAAATAGGCTACTTTAAGATAACTAAGGGCAAGAGGATCTTTAAGAGGGCCCCATTACACCATCATTTTGAAGAGCTCGGGTGGCCGGAAAGTAAAATAGTTATAAGATTCTGGATAGCCTCAATACTTTTTTCTTTACTCGCCCTGATCACCCTAAAGATCCGCTAAATCCAAAAACTCCAAATATCGCCTCAAAATTTTTTCATAAGAGTACTTCCCGTAAATTTCCTCCCTTATTTCCCTTTCCCGAAACTCCCCCTTTTTGATCCTCTCATAGCACTTTAATATACCTTCCGCCAAGGATGATGGGTCCCTACTTTCCACCAATACGGAATTCCCCGAATCCAAAAAGTCCCTAGGACCCCCACTATCAAACCAAACCACGGGTTTCCCCATGGCCAAAGCTTCCGCTATGGCATAACCGAAGGTTTCCCTTATACTCGTTGATACCAGGATCCCTGAGCATCTTAGAATATTCAATGTCCCTCGATGGTCCAAAGGTCCAAGGTAGATGGCGTTGTTTAAGGTTTTTAACTTTTCAAGAAAAAGGGAGAAATAGCCATCTCCAAAATTTCTCCCTATAAATACAAAGAAAAAATCCTTCAAAATTTTCGCACTTTCCAAAACTACCACAGGATCCTTGTTGGGGGCTATGCTACCTATGAAAACCACCAACCTTGAATACCCCGATTTTCCTTCAAGATCCGGCAATGGATTTCCCAAAACAAAAGGATCTACAGAGAATTTTTTTCTCAACATTTCCGCCTGCCAAGAGCTCAAGGCGGCAACCTTCCTCGAGGATTTAAAAACCAAAAGGCTCAAAAACCAATTCATCCCGTCCCATATCCTATCCGAATGTTCAACTACGTAAAACCTTTTAAAGAACCAAAGGAGGGCTAAACCCTGAGGGAGGCCCATATGCAGGATCACCCTCTTGGGCTTGAAAAGAATCAAGTTCTTTAATGTTAGTAAAAATTGAAAGAGAATTGCAAGGGGAAGAAAGATAAATCCAAATCCCACCCTGTAAGGAATTATAAAGGCCTCAACCTCCACATCCCCATCCTTCCACCTCTCATACCCAAACCTATCCAACCTTATCAAGGTTTGAACCCTAACCTTAAAGAGCCTTGAAAGGGCATATGCATGATGCCTGAAAAATACGCCTTCGTAGGGTTTATACCTGTTTGGGTAAAAGTCGCAAATAAACAGGATCCTATTTGACCCCATACCTTGAAAGATTTTTCAAGATTTCCTGAACTTTCTTTTGCCTGTAAGGGTCCCTTTCCTCTTTCGCTAAATCTCTCGCCATCTCAAAATTCTCCCTCGCTGAATCTTTTTCCCCCATCTTCCTATAAGCCTCACCCATCCTTAGAAAAACCTCCGCCAAGCACACTTTACATTCCCCCTTCCTCCTTCTTATATCCTCCAATATCTCCCTATACACCCCCACCTCCTCCTTATACATACCTGCCTCCCTATAAGCGTAAGCCAAGATCCACCTAAATGTCCTGCTCTGCGGAAACATCCTAAGGGACATCTTGGCGTATTTTACCGCTATTCCGGGTTTCTTATCAAAAGAATACATATAAACGAGGGCTGTGTATGCCAAGGGCTTTGTAAAGATACCGTTTTCCGAAAGTTTCACCATATTTATCCCTTCTTCCTTCTTCCCCCTTGAAAACGATATATAGCCAAGGGCAAACGTGTATATCCCCAAGGGTAGATATGTATCATAAACCTCGGGATTTTGCGCCCTTATCTCGTTAAAGAGGTTGAAAGCCATGTTTCCCAAGCTCAAAGCATTTAATATATCCCCCCTCCTCCCGTAAAAGATCGCACCTACGGAATTTGCAACCGCAACGAATACCTTGTTCCTCAGGTTATCTTGTGGTAAGGAAACCAAGGTGTCTAAAAGCGCCAAAAATTCTTCCCTTCTATACTCCGTTAGGTTATCCGTCATATATAGCTCCAGGAAAGCCAGTTTCAAGCACCTTAAAAGATTCCCATCCAATTTCCCTGTGAAACCCCTTAAGGAAGCCTCAAAATCTTCAAACCTCTCGTTGTAAAGGAGTTTTGAAAGGCTATCCACCGCCTTTATTTCAAAATCCTTAAAAACCGAGAAGAGAAGGATCATCTTCCGAAGAGGGAGGGGTAGTTTATCCCGAATCTTAAGCGATAGTAAAGCCTGAGGGATATTAGGGTTAAAAGGGCTGGGATAAGGAAGGGTGGATATTTGAAAATTAAAAGGAGGGTAAAAACGAGTCCCGATACCCTATATGCGAGCTTTGCGTAAAAATCTTTCCCCCCTTTAAAAGATGCGAAAACGTAGAAGGGTAGGGAGAGGGTGGAAACCCAAAACATAAGGGGGTTATTCTTTGAAAATATTAGAGCGAGTAGGACCATAAATGAAGCGAGTATGGATGTTAAACTTTCCCCCAAAAATACCCCAGTTGTTATCAGATTTTCCTCCCTATCTCCGGGAATGTCGGGTATTGTGGTGTTCAGGTAAAGGGCGCAAACCGCGAAAAAGTAAGGCAAAAAAAATTCCCAAATCCTCCAAATATTTACTCCGCTTGAAACCAAACCGGCACCTAAGTTCAAAACCGCGTACCCCACCGCGTTTGAGAGCATGTCCAAAAAGGGCCTACCTTTAAACCTGAAAGGGGGAAGGGAATAAAGGGTTCCGATAAGAAAACCAAAAAATAACAAAATCAAAAATTCCAAATTTACCAAGGCTCCAAGAATAAAGGAAAAGATCGCCAAAAGCGCGGAAAAGATGGATGCTGATCTCAAAGATATATAACCCTTTGGGAGTAAGAAGAGCTTATCGTTCTTACTGTCGGATTCTACGTCAAAAATTTGGTTCAAAACGTAAATGTAAGCGCTTATTAGGGTTGCGGAGGTTAGAGCGATCCAAAACCTTGGGTCTTTCGGAATATGAAAATTTGGGGAAAGGTCCCCCATAAGGTTCAGGCCATGCAAATAACCCAGAATAAAAAACCCCCATCCGGGTAAAATTAAAGTGGGCCGCGTTAGGAAAATATAATCCAGGATCTTCATAACCCAAGGTCCTCATCCTCCACCGCTACCTCATAACCCCCAATACTCTCAAACCTCATAATTTCCTTATGGAAGTAAAGTTTGGTTTCCCCCTGTGCCCCATTTCTGTTCTTTGCAACATCAACCACTATCGTGTTCTCCTTATCCTTTTCGGGTTTATATAGGAATATAACCACATCCGCATCCTGCTCCAAAGCCCCGGATTCCCTTAGGTCAGAAAGTAAGGGTTTTTTCGTTGGACGTTTTTCCACTTCCCTCGTCACCTGAGAAAGCCCTATTATCGTTATGTTAAGCTCCTTAGCCAGATCCTTTATACTCCTTGATATCTTTGCAAGCTCCTCCGCCCTCGACATCTTCCTTGAAACCTTGTACCCCAAAGTTAAAAGCTGAAGGTAATCTATGGAGATCATCTTTACACCGAATTCCTTTACCGCCATCCTCGCCTTGCTCCTCAACTCAAATATATCCAAATTTCCCGTATCGTCTATGTATATGGGCATATTTTCAATGTTCTCTATGGCCCTGGTGAGCTTGGGAAGTTCTTGCCTTGAAATGTAGGCGGATTTCAGGCTCTTCATAGGTATTCCACTTTCCATAGATATTAGCCTCATAGTTATAAGCTCCGCCGACATCTCAACGGAGAACATGGCGCTCGGGATACCCTCCAAAGCCAAGTTCCTATGTATGTTTAAAACGAAGGCGGTTTTCCCAACCGAAGGCCTCGCCGCTATTATTACCCACTCGCCGGGATGAAATCCCCCTATTATCCCATCCAAATCCCCAAAACCCGAATATATCGCGGAATAAGAGCTAAACCCAGAAAGCCTCGCATCTATTGATTCATAAACCCCCCTAGCCACATTCCCCACGCTCTTCCAATCCGAAACCCTAAGCCCCCTCGTCCTTATATCAAAAACGACGCTCTCCACCTTATCCAGGATCCTCTCCGCGTCCTCGTTATCCTCATAAGCCATCCTAACCGCCTCCTCAAACGCGCCTATCAACCTCCTCTTCACGGACTTATCCTTTAGGATTTTAATGTATTTCTCAAAGAGGACCTTACCCTGAGCGATGTTTACTGTGTTATAAACCATCTCCGCCAAATACCTTTCACCCCCGCATTTCTCAACAAAATTCCTCTTCCTTATCTCGTCAAGGAAAATCGTAAGATCAACCGCGGGGTGAGATTCGTGAAGGAGCTTTATTACCGAAAATATCGTCCTATTCCTTTCATCGTAAAAGTCCTCCTCGGAAAGCTCCATAACCGCCCTGTTTATCAACTCAGGATATACCAAACAGGCTCCCAAAACGGAAACTTCCGCCTCCAAGTAATAGGGGAGATTGCGCATATTACCTTCCGTATATCAAAAACCCAAAATGGGCAACTGCAAGGTTTTCTTTATAACTCCTTAGCCCCAAAACATCATATCTAATTTGCCCGAGAAGGGAAACCTCGGGGCTTATCGCCCACTCAAAACCCAAACCAAAATTTATATCGGGTTTAACCTTATAAAATCTCAAACCCTCATCAAATGCGCCGGGTAGGGCGAAAACCCCCAACCCGAAAGATAAATAAATAAAGTTTCCGTTCGTATTTCTAAATTTCCTCTGCCCCAATATAGCCCCCCTAACGGAAAAATCTATCACCGCCCCATAGGAGCTATCTGGGGAATATAGCCCATGAGCGGTTACGAGGAACGCTAAAGGTTCAAACCAGTTTCCTATCGCCGCCATACCACCCCCACCCACCGCGTAGGCCCCTACCGGATACCCATAATAACCGCTTAGAAAAAGCCCGTAGGCGTTCTTAACCGTCTCCCCCTTACCTTGGGCTATTAAAAATAAAATCATATGGGAATTATAAACGGGAAGGGGGGCAATCGCCCCCCCTATTTCCTCACCTACGATAGTAATTCGCGTTAATCTCTATGAAGTGCTTCCACTGTTCGGGTACGTCGTTTTGATGGAATATGGCGTTTACGGGACAAACCGAGGCGCAAGCCCCGCACTCTATACACTCATCGGGGTTTATATAGAGCTGTTCCACGTTGGGGAAGTCGGGCTCGTCCGGGGTCGGGTGTATGCAACCAACCGGGCAAACGTTAACGCATTCCGCGGATTTTACCCCTACGCATGGCTGTGTTATTACGTATGCCATAATTCACCTCCTTTTCCAAATATTATAAGGTGGCTTTTTCAACCCCATAATAAAGAGTTTATGGTGTGCCACTTTTGTGGGCAAAATACCGAAAATTTTCCTTGCGGAAATTGCGGATCCTACAACGTCTTGGATAAGGGTTTTGTTAGGCTTATAGATTTTATGGGGGGGGATGTTGCGGTAGTTCAGGCGGCGAGGGTATCCTTCGGGCAAGGGCTGAAAACGCCGGAAAGGGATAAAAGGCTAATAGAGTACCTTATGGAGCACGGGCACGGCACCCCATTTGAGCATTCCGTCTTTAAATTCCACGTAAAATGCCCCATATTCGTCGCGAGGGAGTGGTTCAGGCACAGGATGGCATCTTACAACGAAATAAGCCAGAGGTACGTTGAGGTTAAGGAGGAGTTTTATGTTCCGGAGAAATTGAGGAAGCAATCTTCAAAAAACAAGCAGGCGAGCGAGATCGCGGATTTTGAAGATGAGGGCGAGATTTTGGAAATGATAGGAAAAGCTTATAGGGAGGTTTATTCCATTTATAGGGAACTTTTGGAGAGGGGGGTTGCGAGGGAACTTGCAAGGATAGTTTTACCTTTGGGAACCTACACTCAGTTTTATTGGACGGTTAATTCAAGGAGCCTTATGAATTTCTTGAAGCTCAGGATGTCCGAGGATGCCCAGTACGAGATAAGGGAGTACGCGAGGGTAATATATCTGATCTTTAGAGAAAAAATGCCCTGGACCGCGGAGGCTTGGGAGAAGTTGGGGAGGAAAAATCCCTAATTAATTCCGTTTTATAAGGTATCCCAAAGCGCTACCGAAGATCATCTTTGCCTCCACCTTAACGGGTACCCTACTTTCCTTGTCTATCCAAACCTTCAGGCCCCCAGAACCCCCAAAGATGTTCTTACCCGACCTCATCTCCGGCATAACCACCCAGCAATCAAACTCCCCCAAGGGGGTCTTAACCCTCTCTTCCCTTAAAACCCTTACCTTTACGGTTTCCGTGACCGCATCAACATGGTAAGGGAATTTGAAAACCTTATTGGAGGAATAATCAAGGGTTCTTGCAACGTAGACCAAGCTAAGTGGATCCAAACTACCATTGGGTATGTTAAAGGTCCTACCATCGCTGTATATTGCCTTCCCTTTATCCTGATCGTACGAGATCCATCTCCAGGCATGGTAATTACCCTCGTGTTGGATCTTGTGGTATAGCATGGGCCTTAAGAGGGTGTCGGTTATGGAGGTTATGGTGTCCTCTATTTTGTAAAATGGGACGCCTCCGCTTGCAATGAGTAAGAATTTATAAGCGGGAACCTCCTTCCAGCTCGTCCTCCCAGAGCTTATCATATATAGCCTCCCAGCCTTAAAGGGGCCGAACTTAGCATCAAAAACCAAGGTCTCGGGTTGGAAAAAAGATAAAAGCCCTATCATTTTGCCTCCGCCTTTGCGCAATCAAAAATGCCATCGTAAGACCTAACCATCCTATCTATCTCCTCCCTAGCCTTTTTTGTTAATGGAAAGTTTTGTACAAAGATCCCGAATACAAAATCCTTATCGCAAGTCCTGTAAAATCCCATAAGGGCGGAAACCCCAAATAAAGTCCCGGTTTTCGCATAAACTTTTTCCCTCAAATCCTTAAGCCTGTTTGAAAGGGTACCCTCACCGGGAGAAGGGAATATACCCAAAATCTCCTCCCCAAACTCCCTTGAAGCTTTACACATCATCATCACCGCGTCTATTGCCCTTATAAGGTTGTACCTTGAAAGCCCGGATCCGTCAAAAATATACGCCTCGCCTTCAATGTTTAATCTCTTCATAAAATCCGAGAACTTTTCCCCCGCCCTTGAAAGCCCACCTGAATAGTGAGCGGTAAGCATATCAGACAAAAAGTTTATGCTGTAAGATAAAGTTGGCTTTAGGATCTCCAAAAGGGTGGGACTGTATAGGGTATCAGTCTGATAACCTTCAAGGTTTAGGCTATCCGTCTCCAAAACTATGAATTTTACCCTTTTTGCCCCAGAGGAAACCCTTATTATGTGCCTTATAAAGGATAGCGGATCCCTGTACCTGTAGTTCGCGTACGGTATAAAAACCGCGGTATCCGTAAAGGTTTCCCGTTCAACCTTTCCAGTGTATATTCTTAGATTTGAATCTGGGGAGACAACGCCGTAATTTATTGATAGGGGTGTTATGGGGCTCACGAGCCCCCTTTCCACATCCTCCCATGCCCAACCGTATCCGTACCTATCTCCCCATTTTGGGAATGAGATCACCACATTTAAATTTTCATATTTCAAATTCTTTGCCTTTATTACGGAATCAAGGGTTGAAAACCTCAAGGTGGGATCTCCATTGAAACGCAAGAGCAAAGTGTCCCCCTTTAAACCTATAAGGGTGGTGATCCTGTAATCCTTCCCAAGGTCCTTAAGGAGAATTAAAGCCCAGAGGGATTTTAGGGTGGATGCGGGTACTACATACTCGTCCGAGAAAGCTTCCCTATAAACCTCGCAACTTCCCCTCTCAACCCAAACCTCCGAAATATAACCCAAAAGGAACATCAAGATATTTTAAGGCGGTTCTTATAAAATTGCAAAGAGCCCTCTCCTTTAGAATAAACGTTATGGGGTCAATTATCGGGTATCTCATAATAGCTTTAGTGGGGGTTGTGCTTTGGGCGAACAATTGGGGGTTTGAAATAATAAGCATTAAGAGGGATTGGCCCGTAATACTCATAATTTTAGGAATTTTGGGGATCCTGAGGGAGGTTTTCAGGAAATGAAGGATCTTGCCCTGGTAAAAAGCGCGTTAATTTATTTCATAAGGGAGGAGATAACGAAGTTCGGATTTAGGAGGGGGGTTTTGGGACTTTCGGGAGGCGTGGATTCCTCCGTCGTTGCCTATTTAATGGCGGAAGCCCTCGGACCCGAAAACTGCGAATTTTTAATAATGCCCTACAAGACAACATCAAAGGAATCCGTGGAGGATGCCCTTTTGGTTAGTAGTGCCTTAGGTGTGGAACCGAAGGTTATAGATATTACCCCCTTCGTGGATCCCATAATTGAAAGGTTTGGTATAAAGGATAAGAATAGGATAGGGAATATACAGGCGAGGATCAGGATGATATTGCTTTACGATAGGAGCGCAGAAATTGGTGGGTTGGTTGTTGGAACATCAAATAAAACCGAGCTTCTTCTCGGATACGGTACCCTTTACGGGGACCTCGCCCACGCAATAAACCCTTTGGGGGACCTTTATAAAACCGAGGTTTGGGAGCTTGCAAGATTTTTGGGTGTTCCCGAGAGGATAATAAACAAAAAACCCTCCGCGGACCTTTGGCCAGGACAGACGGACGAGGATGAGCTTGGGCTTTCTTATAAAGAGGCGGACGAAATACTTAAAGAAATTATTGAAAATTTCAGAAAACCGGAGGAGATTTACGGTATTTTTGGGAGGGAAAAGGTGGATAGGGTTTTTGAGCTTTTAAGGAGGAACCAATTTAAGAGGAAAATGCCCATAATTGCCAAGCTCTCATCCGTTAGCATAAATTACGAGTTCGTAGCCCCGAGGGATTGGGGCAATTAAGTAATTTTATCAAGGATCTCCAAAAGCTCAATTGGGCTGTTTATCTCAAAGTCAGCGCCGGAATTTACGGTTCCGAAGGTATCGCCGTACCTGGCAAATACCGTTATCATACCTATGGCTTTTGCACCTAATACGTCCCTCTCCGCCCAATCTCCCACCATAACCGACTCCCTAGGATCCGATATTCCCAAAAGTTCTAACGCTTTCTTAAATGGGGCAGCGGCCGGTTTCCTCTCAAAGGTATCCTCGTAAGTTACCACCGCATCAAAGAATTGGTCAAGGGAGGATTCAACGAGCCTGGTCCAAGCTTGGAGTCTCGGCGCATCCGATACCACCGCGAGCTTATATCCCCTCCTAAGGAGCTCCACGAGTGTCTGTTTTACAAAAGGATAAGGTTTTAGGTTTGCCTCCTTTGCCTTCCTGTAAGCTACAACCCCTGCGGCGAGTATATGCCAATCCACCCTACCCAAAACCTTCTCCAATAGCTTGTTAAAAACAAATTGATCCTCTATACCCTCCTTTTCGTATATCTTGAAAACCTCGTTATAAACCTCGTCCGGTGTCATCTTTAAACCCGCCCCCACCATCGCCTCCGCAGCCGCCCTCACCGCGGACCTCTTCATCCTCATGAAATCCACTAACGTATTGTCAAGATCAAAAACCACCGCCTTTATCTTCCTCATTCGCTTAAAACCTGAGAATCCAAGCTCGCCAAGAAATCCTCGTTAGTTGGATACTTTGAGAGCCTGTTTAGTATAAACTCCATAGCCTCAACGGGTGTCATATCCGAGATTATCTTCCTCAAGATCCAAACCCTCTCAAGGGTATACCTTGAGAGCAAAAGCTCCTCCTTTCTCGTCCCGGATCTGAATAGATCTATTGCGGGGAAGATCCTCCTTTCCGCAAGCCTCCTGTCCAAAACCAGCTCCATGTTCCCTGTTCCCTTAAACTCCTCAAATATCACATCATCCATCCTTGAACCCGTTTCTATCAGGGCGGTAGCCAAAATGGTCAAGCTACCTCCCTCCTCTATCTTCCTCGCTGAGCCAAAGAACTTCTTGGGTTTTACAAAGGCGGAAGCCTCTATCCCTCCCGAAAGGGTCTTACCCGTTGATGGCGTTATCTGGTTGTAAGCCCTAGTAAGCCTGGTTAGGGAATCCAGAAGAATAACCACATCCCTTTTGTTTTCAACTAACCTTTTTGCCCTCTCAAGTACAAGCTCGCTGAGCTGGGCGTGCCTTTCTGGGGTAAGATCAAACGTTGAGTAAAATATTTCCGCTTGGGGAACCACCCTCTGGAAGTCGGTAACCTCCTCAGGCCTCTCGTCTATAAGTAGGATTATTAGATGGATCTCTGGGTGGTTCCTCACGATGGATTTTGCTATTTTCTGCAAAAGTATGGTTTTTCCGGATCTGGGTGGGGCAACTATCAAGCCCCTCTGTCCCTTCCCCACCGGTACGAAGAGATCCACCACCCTCATTGATAGGTCGTCATCTTCCGGGTTTTCAAGCCTTATCCTCTCGGTAGGGTAAAAGGGTGTTAGCTTTTCAAATAGGGGTCTGTTCTTACTTTGGGAAACCGGGAACCCCGATACCCTTACTATATGCACCATCGGGTCGTTCTTCTCACCACCCTGCGCCCTCGCAAACCCCTCTATGTAATCCCCCGGCCTCAAGCCCAGAGCCTTTATTATCTGCGCACTTACGTAAGCATCCTCCTTGGAGGGGTTCAGGTTGTTCCGGGGGGATCGGAGAAAACCGTATCCGTCGGGATGGACCTCCAAAACCCCCTCCTTCCAGACCAAACCCTCCCTCTTCGCCCCCTCCTCCATTATCCTCTTTATCAAACTCTCCTTATCGAGGTCCGCGTAATCCTCTATCCCGTACTCCTTCGCTATCTCGTAAAGCTCCGATAAACGTTTTACCTTTAGCTCTTCAAGGGAAAGCATTCACACCTCCTTTTTGAAAATTAAATCAATCCCCTTTCTTTCAAGGTCTCCAAAAACTTCTTGGGGTTGCTCTTTACCTTCCCATCAATTATATCAACCCTGCTTCCCCAAGTTTTACCATTTTTCTGAGGTAAAATTAGGAATGAAAACTCCTTCGGCATTTCAACCGCCACTAGGACCGTATCCCCCGGCTTTATATCAAAAAAGTTAAAATCCGATTTGTAAAACCCGTCGGAGGATGTATATGCAACCTCCATCTGCCCCGTCCTCTTGTGTATAAACCAAACCCTCGCGAACTTTACGGGTTTCCCATCCCTAAGGACAAAACCCAAGGATACGAAGGTGTTGGGCTTTTCCCCCTTCCTCAAACCTTCCGTAGGATAACCCTTGTCCCTCCAACCAAAAAACCCCTCGTTCAAAACGAAGACGTTTTTTATACCATACTCCTCCGCCTTACCCGCCGCGATCTCGGATAGGTGGTGGGGACATGCGCAGTAAAAGACTATGGGTTTGTTTGTCGGAATTATACCCTTTTCAAAGTAAGCCTCTATTATATTCACGGGCGCGGAAATTGCCCCCTTTATGTGTTCAATCCTATACTCATATGAGCTCCTCACATCAACGATGGTGTATTTATCCATTTCCTTCACCACTTCATCCACCGAGATATAGGAGAATGAAAGGAAAAGGGAAACCACAGGAGAATATTATAAGGCTGAAATTTCAAAGGTAAAATACCCGCCAATGGAGAAGATAACAATCAAGGACATCATCAAGATGAAGGGAAGGGAGAAGATCTCGGCTATAACCGCGTATGATTATCCGAGCGCCTTAATTGCGGACGAGGCCAAGTTTGATATAATATTGGTTGGGGATTCCGCAGCTATGGTAATACACGGTTTGAAGGATACCTTGGGGATAGGGATGGAGGAGATGATTATCCATACAAGGGCGGTGAGTAGGGCGGTTAAGAGGGCCCTTATAGTCGGGGATATGCCGTTTTTAAGCTATCAGACCTCCGAGAGGGATGCCATAGAGAATGCGGGGAAATTTCTTAAGGCGGGGGCGGATGCGGTAAAGCTTGAGGGTGGGAAAGAAATTGCGCATATTGTGAAAAGGCTCGTGGATCTTGGAATACCGGTAATGGGACATATAGGTATGAACCCGCAGAAGTACCTTTCATACGGTGGGTTTAAGCTTCAGGGGAGGGATAAAGAGAAGCTCCTGGAAGACGCGAAAGCTTTGGAGGAGGCGGGAGTATTTTCTATAGTCCTTGAAAAGGTACCTTACGAAAGCGCAAGGTACGTAACCGAAAACTTATCCGTCCCAACCATAGGAATAGGCGCGGGTCCTTATACTGATGGACAGATCTTGGTTTTCCACGATGTTTTAGGTCTTTCTTTGTACAAGTTCAAGTTCGTAAGGAGGTACCTTGAGGGTTTCTCCCTGTTTAAGGAGGCCTTGGAGAGATTTAGGGGGGATATCAAAAGCGGGGACTTCCCAAACCTTGAAGAAAGCTATGAGTAAGATACATAAAACCGCAATAATTGAGGGCGATGTGGAGATAGACGAGGATGTTGAAATAGGTCCCTACACCTATATCTCAGGAAAGGTAAAGATAGGGAGGGGTACGAAGGTGGGACCTCATTGCGTAATAGTGGGTAAAGTTTCCATAGGAGAAGGGAATATTATACATCACAGTGTATCCATAGGGCAACCACCTCAGGATCTGAACTATAAGGGGGAGGAGAGTGGGGTAATAATAGGGAGGGGCAACATAATAAGGGAGTTCGTCACAATACACAGGGCTACGGGGGAAGGTAAGGATACAGTAATTGGGGACAACAACTTCCTCATGGCGTACGTCCATATAGCGCACAACTGCAAGCTCGGGAACGGTATAACAATAGCAAACTCCGCACACCTTGCTGGGTACGTTGAGGTTGAGGATCATGCGTTTATATCTGGGGTTTTGGGGATCCATCAATGGTGCAGGGTGGGAGCATACGCTATGGTGGGGGGTATGACGAGGTTAAATCAGGATGCCCCTCCCTACTTTATAACCGTGGGATATGAACCTGAGGTTGTGGGTTTGAACATTGTGGGTTTAAGGAGGAAGGGATTTAGCCAAGAGAAGATAGAAATATTGAAATTTGCATACAAAACCATATATATGTCAAACCTAAGGTTGGAGGATGCTTTAAGGCTCTTGGAGGAAAAATTCCCCGAATCCGAGGATATAAAACATTTAGTGGATTTTTACAGGAGAAGTAAAAGGGGCGTGGTTATGAGGGGTGGAAATTCAACTTTATTATAGAGGGATATGAAGGTGGCGGTTATTTCTGATTCACACGATAATTTGAAGGGTTTAAAGTGGGCCTTTGAAACCATAAACTCCTTAGGTATAGAAAACGTGATACATCTTGGGGATGTTATAAGCCCCTTTGTTCCAATGAGGATAGCGGAGATCTATAGGGGTAACCTTTGGGTGGTTTTGGGGAACAACGATGGGGATCACATAAAGCTTTCGCAAAATTTTAGAAAGTTCGGTTGGTTCGTCTCAAGATCATCTCCGATATCTTTGGAAATTGGAGGCAAAAGCTTTGTTTTGATGCATGAGCCTTTCATAGTTGAGAGGCTTGCGGAAACAAAAAACTTTGACTTTGTCCTTTACGGGCACTTGCATAAGATTGATGTAAGAAAATTAGGGAACTGCATAATTTTAAATCCGGGGGAAATTTACGGGTACATCTCGGGTAAGTGCTCCTTCGCGGTTATAGATCTGGAAAGCTCGGAGGTGAAGATTTACGAAAGGGAGGTTGAGGAGGTTGAAAGGATCAGACTATGAACTGTTAAACGAGGCGCAAAGGGAGGCGGTATTTGCACCCATAGACAGGCCGGTTTTGGTTGTTGCGGGGGCGGGTTCCGGGAAGACCAGGGTTTTGACCTTGAGGGTGGCATTTTTGGTTAGACAACTCGGAATCCCAGAAAACAGGATCTTAGCTGTCACATTCACAAACAAGGCGGCGAACGAGATGAAGGAAAGGCTTAAGAATTTGATAAACACCAAAAATTTAAACGTAGGCACATTCCATTCATTCGCCCTGAGGATAATAACGGAGAATTTGGGTAGATTCACCATTTACGACGAGGAGGATAGTAAAAGTTTGTTAAAGGAGATATGCGAGAGGACGGATTATAAAAATGAAGTTAAAGCGATAAAGAATGCAATTTCAAGGTATAAAAATACCGGCGAGGTGCCGGATTGGATCCCAAAGGGTGTATTCTTCTCAATTTTGGAGGAGTACCAAAGGAGGCTTGAAAGGTCTGGTGCCTTGGATTTTGACGATATCCTCGTAAAGGCTAACGAAATTTTAAACGACGAGAAGATCCGCAAAAAATACTCCCAAAAACTGTTCTATATCCTCGTGGATGAGTATCAGGATACAAATCCATTACAGCACAATATCCTTGTGAAGATAGCGGGAGATCCGGATCACAGAAGGGTCTTTGTTGTTGGGGACGAGGATCAGGCTATATATTCCTTCAGAGGAGCGGATTACAGGATCTTTTTGAACTTTATGAGGGATTTTCCGAACCCCATCCTTATAAAGCTTGAAAAAAATTATAGATCTACGCAGAAAATCTTGGACCTTGCAAACAATTTGATAAGGCACAACGTTGATAGGAGGGATAAGGTGCTCTATTCCGAAAGGAAGGAGGGGCCGGATCCCATTTATAAAACCTTCTTTGAAGATAGGGAGGAGGCGGAGTGGATAGCGTACGAGATAAAGCAAAACTTCAAACCGGATGATGTGATGATCCTTTACAGGGCGAACTATATGTCAAGGGTGTTAGAACAGGCTCTAATATCAAGGGGGATACCGTATAAGGTGGTTGGGGATGTGGGTTTCTTCCAAAGGAAGGAAGTAAAGGATCTTTTGGCTTTCCTGAGATTCTCCTTAAATCGAAGGGATGTTTTATCCTTAAAGAGGGCTTTGGGGATACTTGAAGGGGTAGGAAAGAGGACGGTTGAGAAGGTTATAGATGTTCTAATTAAAGGTGGGGATTGGAGAAGTTTGAATTTGGGCAAAGAGCAGAGGGTTGCCCTTGATCGCTTCTTTTCCTTAATTGAAGAAATAAGCGACCTAAAACCCAAGCATGCCTTAAGGAGGGTGGTTGAATTTTTAAACTATTACCAAATCCTTGAAAGATATGACCCGGAAAAATATCACGAGAGGAAGGGGAACGTTGAAGAGCTCTTTAGGATGGCCGAGGAATACGAAGATCCGAACGAATTCCTTTATCAGGTTTCCCTATTGAGTTCATCGGATGAGGAGGGTAGTGGGGTTTCCCTTATGACCGTGCATTCCGCTAAGGGTTTGGAGAGGGAGGTGGTTTTTGTCGTGGGGCTTGAGGAAGGTATATTCCCACATTCAAAGGCCCTCGAGGAAGGAAAAATTGAGGAGGAAAGGAGATTGTGTTATGTCGCTATAACGAGGGCAAAAACTTACCTTTATCTAACCTCGGTCAAGAATAGGGGTAATTACGTGGATTTAAAGCCGAGCAGGTTTTTAAGGGAGATGGGGATCATAAAATCGGAGAATAAGGAGGGGTTTAAAAGGGGGGACAGGGTGCGCCACGAAAGGTACGGGATAGGGGTTGTGGTTGATGTGGGCCTTGACACCATAAAAATTATGTTCAGGAACGAGGTTAAAACCTTCGTAAAAAATAAGGTGAAGATTGAAAAACTATGAGGTTTAAGGGGGATTTTGAAACAATATATTGGGTTTTCCCGCAGGATGCCAATCTATTGGGTTATCTCTTCGGCGGTAGGCTTATGAACTGGACGGTGAGAACCGCATCAATATACGCCTCCATACTCGCAAAAAGACCCGTCCTCTTGGGATATATGGGTAGCTTTGACTTTATAAATCCAATAAGGGTAGGGGATATGGTTAGTATTAACGTCTCACCCCTATTTTCAACCCAACACACCATAACCCTTAAGATCGCAATATACTCAAGGAGCCCTTACGAGAATATAGAAAATCTTACAACCGCGGCGGAAATGACCTTCGTATCCGTCGACGACAAGGGTTGTGTGGTACCCCACGAATACAAAAACCCTTCGCCCAGCTTAGAAAGGGAGATAAAGGAGAAAATAAATTCCCTAAGGGATTCCCTGAGAAACCTTAAGGAACCCGAAAGCTACGACCTGAGAACCGTATATGGCATAAATATGGAGGATGTATTCTTCTTTGATATGATGTCCGGATCCAAGCTCCTTGAGTACATAGACCAAATTGCCGCAATAACCGCCATCACATATTCAAAGAAACCTATGGTCACCGCTTCTATAGATAGTACAATTTTTTTACATCCAATAAGGTCCTCGCATACGGTGGAGATCTTTACAAGGTTAAACGCGGTTTGGAGGACATCCGCGGAAGTTGAAGTTTGGGTTTTTGGGAGCGACCCAATAAAGGGGGAAAGGTACTTGGCAACCCATACCTTCGTAAGTATGGTTCTAGTTAATAGAAATGAGAACCTTGAACCCTACTTTTTCAGCGAGGAAGTTTTGGAAGAGGCAAACTTAAGGAGGAATTTGCGCCTTGAAAGGAAGAACAGGCTAATATCTTCCCTATCTACCTAACGATAAAGTACCCTACCAAACCCCCCGCGATCGTATATAGGGCATCCAAAACCTCCGGATCCCCCCTTCTGGTCTTCTTATCAACGAACTCCTTTAATATCCCCGCACTTACGCTAAAACCCAAGGATAAATTTCTATTTTCCGAGTACAAGTAAGGAATGGAAAACGCCAAAAAACCCGCAGCTAAGTGTCGTAGTTTATCCTCAGGTGGAGAAATCAGTAAGCTTACAAGCGCTACTTTTTACCTCCCGTTGGGCATGTTGATATACCCAAAACTTGGTAGAGGGCGCAGTATCCCGTTATGGCGGTGAAGAACATTAAGATAGCCACTATCCCTAGGATCACTTTTAAAACCGTACCGCTTACAAGAAACACCCCCACCAGGGCAAGGATCCCCACTATCACCCTAACTATCCTATCAACCGTGCCCACGTTCTTCACCATATCTTACCTCCCTGCTTTTTGCCCCTGAAACACCTTATATCCTTTCTCCTGCCACTCCCTTATACCACCCTTCAAGTTTAGAACGTTCTTGTACCCTTTTGATTCAAGAATTTTGGCGGCGACTGTAGACCTGTTCCCGGACCTACAATAGACGATTATGGTGTCTTTTTCTGGGTTTATCTTTAGCTCCTTTATCTTTTCTCCTATGATGGTATGGGGGATCAGGTAATGGGTTCCGGGTATGAAACCCATCTCGTGCTCCTCGGGTGTCCTTACGTCTATTATTATCGCTTTCCCCTTCCCCGAGCTAACGTATGAATTTAGCCAATCCGCATCTATCCAAACAAAAGATAAAATTGCCATCATAGCTTAAATATTCTAAGGCTGAAAATCTCCTCCGTAGAATATCCGATATGATCCTCATAATATGCGAAATTATTTTCGGGGGGGAAGGGAGGTTTCTAAAGAACATAAGGCAATTGACCTTTGTTGGGGAGAACGCGGAGGCTTACTTTTCGCCGAAGGGTGATAAGATCGTTTTTCAAACGAAGGGTGAGGGGGGAACTTACATTTTAACGAAGAGTGATAGGGAGGTTGAAAGTTTGGCAAAAAAGAAGGGGCTTAGCTACTTCAAGGTGAAGCATAAGGACGGTTGGATGTTCTTCTTCCCTTCCCTTTACGATTCTTCAATCTTTGGTGGGTTGTACAGTAGGGTTTTTATTAAAGAGAAATTTGAGTGCGATCAGATCTTCGTTATGGACATTTACGGCTTCCCTATAAAGAGGATATCGCCGGGAGGAGCAAACACTTGCGGTTGGTTTTTAGACGATACCTTAATTTTGTTTTCCAGCACATTTTCGAAGGGTGAGGAATGCCCAACGAACCCTTATGCTATGGAATACTTGAGAAAGGGTATTTACGTCTGGAGGCTCTTTGATTACGACCTTTACCTTTATAACCTGAAAAGGGATACAATCGTTCTCCTTTTCTCATCACCCGGATACGATGCGGAGGGAGAAGGGAATTACAGGGACCTTATCGTTTTCACCTCATCAAAGGACGGGGATCTTGAGTTATACACCATAAACTTAAAAACAAGGGAAATTGAGAGGATAACTGAGTTTCCGGGATACGATGGGGGAGCGATGTTCAGCCCATCGGGCAGATACATAGTTTTTAGGGCGAGGCATATTTCTGATTCATCTGAGCTTTCCGAATTTAGGGAGATTCTCTCAAAGAACCTTGTAAAACCCGAAAACGTTGAGCTCTTTATATACGACACGAAAACGAAAAAATTTACCCAGCTTACGCATTCACCCAACGGTGTCTCAAACTTCGCCCCGTACTTCCACCCATCCGAAAGGTTCATAATCTTCTCTTCAAACTTGCACAAACCCGGAACCTTCAACTTTGAGCTTTACAAGATAGATATTGACGGGAAAAACCTTGAGAGGATAACATATTCTGAGGGTTTCAACTCCTTCCCGATGTTCAGTAGGGATGGTAAAAGGCTAATCTGGACATCAAACAGGGGTAGTAAGGGTAAGAGGGAATTCAACGTATTTATGGCGGATTGGAAGAGGTAAATTATCTCATCTTCCAAATTGTACTTGGGAGCTTCTCAAACCCCATCTCCTGCAAGGACCTCTGCAATTCGTAATCCCTTGGGACGTTTTCCCATATTGTCCCGAAGGTAGGTTCCTTGTAAAAATCCCCTCCCCTATCGTCCAACCTGAATATCTCACCTGTTCCAGGATCCTTGACGTAGGTTTTCTCCCCCAGAAGGTTAGCCCAGGCGGTGTTGAGATCCGAGACCCATTCGTTCCCCTCGCTCAATGTTTGCCTCCAACCTTCCGAAATCTCCCTGTTTTCCTTTAAGTACGCCCTAAACATCTCCGCCTCCCTCCTCTTTTCCTCTATTATCGCTTTCGTTATCTCGTTTATCCTCCTCGCCTCATTAACGAAACGTTTATCTATCAGCGCGAGCCATTCGGGGTTCGTGTGCATACCGTTTAGGATGGAGAGCATAAGTGGCCCGTAATAGTTGGACCTTTCGGATGGCATACTCATGGTGATAAGGGTTAGATTCCCACTCGCGTAAGAGCTCATATAATCGCCAAAACCCGTCCCGAAGCAAACCGCAAAACCGTACCTTGAAGTATCCCCCTTCGTCCCCTTTATAAAGAGGGATGTTGCGGATACCCCCTGAGGGACATCGTTGGGAGGCGGTAGATCCTTAACATATTCAAGTTTGTATCCGGGCCAAAAATATGAGAAAACGGAATTTATGCAACCCTCCCTCGTGCCAACCACCACAAAACCACCAATCATGCTCGCGTTTCCATTTATCTTTAACATAGTCTGGGAATTTCCCATAACCGAGTTTGCCTCCGCGCTTAGGTTATCCAAGGCAAGGAATGCTTCCCCGGTGTATAGCCTATAGTACGCTCCCCAGGCCTGTACCCCCGTCTTTATTGCCTGACCCTCGAGTTTCCAACCATCCGGAACAGGCAAGTAAATCGCGGGAATACCCGAGGGGTCGTAAATTGCCCCGTAAGTGTAAGCTACCCTTTCCTTCGCGGGAATAACCTTAAAGCTCTCCGCAAGTTCCCTTAACTTTCCCAACATCCCTTCATCGGGGTTCTGGGGGAATATAAGGATTGAAACCCTTGAAAGTTTATCCCCATCGATCACCATCATAATGCCCCTGTAATTCCCACCCTTTATTTTCCCAAGGATCTCGTAAGGGTACTTGGTGTTGAAGTATATGAGGGTTCCCCCTTCAGTTTTCTTGAAAACGGGATCCGAGGTTATATGATGGGATATCACCTTTAAGGCGTTCCTTATAGCCTCTTCCCCCCTTCCCCTAACAAAACCGGAAACAAAGGCGTAATCCCTATCCTTATCGTAAAATACGAACATCCCGAGGCGGGAGGATGCGGAAAACTCCTTGAATGCCCTCACCATATATCCGTCCAACCTGTTAACGAAGATCCCAATACCTTCAGCTAAGGAATCAAATGGGTAGTTTGCCTCGGGGGGAAAGGAGAACTTGTGGGCTTTTTCTGCGGAGGCCTTTGAATTGCCACAAGAAAGAACAAAGAAAAATAAACAGAATTTTCTCATAAACGGGGTTTTATACCCCAAAAAATGGGGCCGGAGGGACTCGAACCCCCAACCCACGGATTATGAGTCCGCTGCTCTGCCATTGAGCTACGGCCCCCTGAGGTGGATATTATAAGGGTGAAAGGTCCCCCACTATGAGCTTAACTACCCTCCCCCCCACCTTCACGAAATATACCCCCCTCTTTAACTTAACGTTACCTTTACCCTTAAAGATCAACCTGCCCGAAACATCATAGATTTCTTTGTAATTTTCTTCTCCCAAAGCCTCCGAAACGTTTAATGGATCCCTGATGATTCCAACATCATCAAGGGAGATGTCTGTATCCCCAAAATCGCTCACACCCACAAACCTGATCTGAACCGTATCGCCAGATAATACGGGAAGCGGTAATATTACCCTCCTCCAAGTATTCACATCACCTGAGAGCCAAGAAAGGAGCGTCCAAGGGCTCCTTTGAGTTCTGTAATAAACGAGGAGATAATCAAAGTTTCCTCTAAGCGCACCATATCCGTTCCACCACCAGAAGGAGAGAACGGGGTTGGATGGGGCTATTATTTTTGGCGAGATAAGGGCGGAGGAGTCACCGGAAAGTAGTGTGTAAGATGTGAATTCCGCAAAGCCGTACCCGGATATTCCAAATGGAGGGGCTATCTCAGAGCTTGAAAAGTTATTCCCCCTCACCCAACCCGTACCTTCCACCTTCCAACCCAAGGGTGGGAAGAATTCTCCCTCAAAGTTCTCAACGAAGGGTGCGGAGAACACCCTTGAAACCGGTACAATACCCTCAAAATAGTTATTTCCCAAGGAGGAATCCCTAGAAAGTTCCGCAAAAACCTTGAAATAGCCGGAATATGGGGGATTAAACGTAAAGTTCAGGGAATCCGCGGAACCTATGGGTATTGTTAAGGTAGTATCCTTTGAATATACGAGGTTTAGGGATGGGTATGATAAAACGCGTAACCTTAAGGTGCAGGGGGAGGAGATGGACGAGCTGTCGTCGTATAGGAAAACCTTGATATAACAGGGGGAACCAAGCTCGCACTCCGAAAACCTAAAGCCCGCTATCCCGATGTTCCACCAATTCGTAGGCCTTTTAAGCTTTAACATGGCTTTCAGGGATGGGCTGTAATAGCTTGATGTGTCAAGGTTTTGGGGCCACCAAGCTAAGTACCTCCCGTTCCTCCCATCCTTGTAATATAACGAGATTTTAAAAGCCTTTCCGCTACCCGTTTTTATATAAGATGGGTCCCCCACAACTTCAAAGTTCCCAAAGGGAATTTTTACTTCATATACGCCCAAGCTGTAGCCAAAATTTGAAAACCTATCCCTCCTAGGATATACCCAAGATCTCCCTATCTCGCGTGTAGCCCACCATTTTGACGGAGAAGGATAAAGTACATTTTCCCCCTCCCCACCTTCCCAAAATCCGTCCCCGTTATCGTTTATTATGAAGCCAAAGGCATCCTCCATGTTGTAAGTGCTATCGGAAACCCTTAGGGCAAGGTAAATAAAGCTTCCGTCGTGCTTAACAAATAGCTTGGCATTTCCCGTATCAACCGGCGAGGAACCCTTTCCTGCAAAGTTTGATACGTCTATCACAAGGGCGTCGGACCACTCGGATGGGTTAAAGATCCCGTCTATTGTAGGGGAGATCCTTGAGTATGGTATTACCGTATCCGTTATGGGCTGGGGATAAACCCTGAAATATACAACAAGGGAATCGTTTTCCGGAATGCTATCCCCATCCGCCCTAACCCTAAAAACCCCCCTCATATAACCCACCGTATCAAGGACCCACATACTAAAACCTACCCCAACGGTGGTATCGGGGGGCAAAGTCGAGGGTTGGGAATCAACATAAACCGTAGAACTTCCAAGATAAATTCTAAGGATCCCGAAAAAGCTTGCAGGATTCGTCCCATGGTTTGAAATGACCGCCCTGGGATACAAAAAATCTCCATAGAAATAAATTCCCCTGTTTGCCGGCTCCCTTGCCTCTTCCACCGCCACGTCTATGCTATAAGTTCTTCCTCCCATTATTCTGAACTCATCGACCGCGAACCAGAAGGACCACTCAAGGCTAAAATAGACGAAGGCAACCTGAAGGCTATCATAGGTGGGAACTATGAAGCTATCCTTACCCGAAGATGTGCTTGAATATGTTTTCAATTCGCTCCAGGATGACCAGGAAGTACCGTTAAAATATCTGATAAGGACCTTTCCAAAATCTGAAAAGCCGTACTTTTTGAAGGCGTAAAAGTATTCTATTTTCAGGTTTGAAAACCCCGAAGGGATCCCTATCTTTGGGGAAAATAATGTGTCGTTAAAAGGATATCCACCTCCATCCGCGTCGCATATCGCATAACCGTTCCCAAAACCCGGAGGTTCAAGGGGTTTTGAGGAGTAGCTTACCACCTGCCAGGTGGAGGGACCTCCCCCGTTTGATATGTACCAATCCGAAGGGAAAGAGGAATCAAAACCTTGAGCGTATATCGTAATCCAACTCATTGGGAAAATTTTAAGGCGGATCTTACGATTTCCTCGGTCCCATCTATTATCATCTTTACGGAGATCGCGGAGAGGATGAGCATGATTATTTTTGATAGGGCGGTTAGCCCACCTCTCCCGAAGAACTTTACCAAGTTCTCCGAGAATAAGAGCATAACCGCGGTTATAAATACGTTCAGGCTCAAACTTAAAATCGTTAGGGGATACCCCCAGATCTCCACAAGGCTTATCCCCGCACTCAGGGTGGCGGGCCCGACTATTAAAGGGATCCCGAGGGGGACCACACCCAAACCCCCCATTTTCCCCTTATCCTCCCCGTATATCACGAGCTCCCTTACCGAAAGTACGAGCAAAACCAACCCCCCGGCTATTTTGAAATGGGAAAGGCTTATACCGAAGTAGGCGAACAACCATTTTCCCAAGAGTATAAAAAACACCGCAACAAAAAAAGCATAAAATGAAGAAATTATTGCGACCTTCCTCCTTAACTTTCCGCTCAAGCCGTTGGTTAAAGTTAGGAAGGTGGGAATAATCCCAAAGGGGTCAATACTTACAAAGAAAACTATAAAGGATTGTATAAAGCCTTCCATCAGCTTTCCATTATCCCTTTAAAAATATAACCAAGGGCGAAGGAGTTGGCCACAAAGGATGAACCACCGTAGCTAACGAAGGGTAGGGGAAGGCCCGTTGGGGGTAAAAGTCCCAAATTTACGAGGATATGGGCTAAGGAGAAGAGGAAGTAAATTATTGAGAAAGCAAAACACACGAAGGACTTGAATTTATCTTTATTCCAGAGCCTTTGGGATGCCCAGATTCCATTCCAAGAGATTATAAAAACCATAAGGATGATCCAAAGCCCACCGGCGGGAAAACCCAAAATACCGTATTCTTCCGAGGTATAAGAGTAAGCGAAATCCTTATCGGAGGAAGGTAAGAACCCCAGCTTTTGCAAACCATTTCCCGGACCTTTTCCAAAAACCCCACCCGATATCACCGCCACCTTAGCCTGAATTACCTGCCCCACCTCCCTCTTCCCCAAGAATATTTCCAACCTTTCCTTAACGTGTGGGAAAAACCTATATGAGGAAACTAAGAAAAGGGCGGAGAAGGTTAAAACCGTTAGAACCTGCAATAACTTAGCCCCAAAGGTTATTAGAATTATCATAACGGAAAATAGCCAAACCGTAGCGGTGGATATGTTCGGCTGAAGGGCTATAAGAACTGCGGTAACACTTGAAATTCCGAAAAGCTTCCAAAAAACAGGATAAACCTTACCCTTCCCCTCAAGGGCAAACACCTTACCCATATAAACTATCAAGGCGTACTTTACAAATTCGGAAGGCTGAAAAGAGAAACCGAAAAATTTCACCCACCTCACTGCCCCTCCGAACGTTCCCCCGTAAATTAAAGTTATTACCAAAAGGGCGATTGATCCCCAAAGAAAAAAGTCCGCAAAATTCTCCAATTTCCTGTTAAAAGCCATAATACCGAGGAAGAAAGCGAGAACGCCCAAGAAAAGCCTCAGGAGATTGTTTACCAGAAAGGAGAAGGGAGAAATACCATAAACCACGGATTTATACATCAAAACGCTCCATTGCAAGAGCAAACCGGCGATGATAAGCCATAGGAAAGCCAAAATTGTCAGATAAACCCTCGCCCTCAAGTTGGGGAATTCTAAAGACGGACTTTCCCCCTTACAATCCCCGCTTATGCGCATAGAGGGAAGCTGGATAATAGAGAAACACACGGACAACGTTCTTTACCTTTACAGGGTCAAGAACCACATATATCACGGGAAAACACCATTTCAGGAAGCTAGCCTTGTTGAGCTTGAAGCCTTCGGAAAAACCCTTTTCCTTGATGGGAAAATACAATCTTCGCAAATAGACGAGGCGGTTTATCACGAGGCCTTGGTTCATCCCGCCATGGTAACCCACCCTAATCCGAAGAGGGTTTTGATAATGGGGGGAGGGGAAGGTGCGACCCTTAGGGAGGTTTTGAGGTATCCGGTTGAAAGGGCGGTTATGGTGGATATAGACGAGCAGTTGGTTAAACTTTGCGAAGCATATATGCCCGAATGGCACAGGGGAGCATTTTACGACGAGAGGGCTTATCTTGTATTTACCGACGCGAGGGCTTATATTGAAAATTCAAAGGAAACTTTTGATGTGATAATAAGCGACCTTACGGAACCTATAGAGGGTGGGCTTTCGGTTATGCTATTTACGGAGGAGTTTTACAGGAAGGTATACGAGAGGTTGAGCGAGGATGGTATCTTGGTTGTTCAATCCGCAAGCGCGGATATATACTACTCCGAATTCGTCGCAAACGTATATACAACCTTAAAGCAAGTTTTCCCAATAGTCAAGGTATATCACGCATATATTACCTCCTTCCAGTTGGATTGGGCGTTTACCTTTGCCAGTAAAAAGTATGATCCGGAGGAGGTGGATGAAGAAACGATTAAAAGCAAGATATCAAAATTTGAGAATGAACTTAAATTTTACACGCCCCAAATACACGGGGCTCTCTTTAAACTCCCAAAGTACCTTAAGGAAAACATAGAAAAGAACGGGAGGGTGATAAGGGATGAACGGCCAGAAATTTGGCAATCGTAAATTTTTCACTCTTGGAAGTGGAGTGGGATCCGCGGAGGATTATATCCTGGCATTTGATAGGGCTTTGAGGGCTGCGGGATTTGCGGATTACAACCTCCTTAAAGTCTCCAGTATATTGCCCGCCCACGCTTCCCTAGCAAAGGAAATAACTTTGCCCAAGGGTTCCCTCTTACCCATAGCCTATTCCGAGATCCACTCAAATGAGGAAGGGAAAATAATAGGAAGTGCGGTGGCAGTTGCCATACCCGAAGACGAGGAGAGCATAGGAGTGATAATGGAGGTGAAGGGCTTTGAGAGGAAAGAAGTACTAATAAGGAAGGCGGAGGAACTGTGCCTTAAGGCTATGGAGGATAGGGGGATAAAGGTTAAGGAGGTGATCTCAACTGGTGCGGACGCGGAGGTCAAAGGGGGTTTTGTTTGCGTTTTCTCGGGGGTGGCTATATGGGAAAGCCAAGAATAACCTTTAAGGAATATCATACCGAGTTTTCGGGGATCTTTTTTGAGGTAGATAAGGTTTTAAGGCACACAAAGAGCGAGTATCAGGATATTCTACTTTTTGAAAACGGGTTTTGGGGAAAGGTGTTCGTTTTGGATGGGCTCGTTATGACCACGGATAAAGATTCCTTCTTTTATCACGAAGCCCTTGCCCATCCCCCAATGGTTTTTTCCGAAAACATTAACGAGGTTCTGATAATAGGGGGTGGGGATGGGGGTGTTTTGGGAGAGGTTTTAAAGTACCCGATAAATAGGGTTTTTTTGGTGGATATAGATGAGGAGGTAATAAGGCTCGCAAAGGACTTCCTTAATATGGGGGAAATTTTCTCCGACGAAAGGGTATTCGTAAGGGTGGAGGATGGGCTTAAGGTGGTAAAGGAGGGAGAAAAATACGATGTAATTTTGGTGGATTCTACGGACCCTGTTGGTCCCGCAAAGGCCCTATTTGAGGTGGAGTTCTTCGAGGGGCTAAGAAATTCTCTGAAGGATGGGGGTTTTATAAGTATGCAGGTGGGAAACCCTATATTCTACCTTGAGCAAATATCCGAAACTTACTCAATAGCCAAGAAATATTTTCCTACCGTGAAAATCTATTCCTCCTTTACACCCACTTATCCTGGAGGCTTCTGGGTATTCTTCCTTTTAGGATTTGGGGAGCCAAGGAAAATAAGGGAGCTTCCGGAGGGGAACAAGTTTTTGGTCAGTGAAACTGTTCTAAATTCCCTCCTCGGTTTTGAGGAATTTGTGAAGTTCTTTTGTAAAATTGCGTAAATTCCTTGATATATCCGTAAGACTTATCATAACCGTCCTTGCGCTATATTGGGTGCTTTCAAAGGCGGACATATCAAAGGTAATAACCTTACTATCCTCAATGAACCCCTTCCCCGCCTTCCTAGCGGTCTTTTCCGTTTTTTTAGGCCTCTCCCTTTCTGGGTTGAGATGGTACATATTTCTACAGCCTAAGACCATTACCCCCTTAGGTGCCATTTTTGTCACCTTGGGTGCCATCTTTTACGGGATGTTCTTACCCGCAGGGGCCGGTGTGGATCTTATCAGGGGGCTCTACGTTGGTGTTAAATCCGGCTCCAAATCACAAAGCTTCGCCTCGGTTTTTATAGATAGGATGGTGGGTTTCCTCGCCCTACTAAGCTTGGCTTTGGCTGCGTTAATTCTTGGAAGTAAAACGATGAGGCATATAGGCGCGTTTATCTTGCTGGGTTTCGTTTTATCCCTTTTCTTTTCGGTGATCATATTGAGTAGGAGGTTGAGGAAGGTAGGTATAAGGGTTTTGGGGAAGATAAGGGTTTTCCATTTGGGTGAAAAACTTTCAAGGTTCCTCCTGGCATTTGATCATTACAGGGAAAATCCGAAAACCCTGATCGCAGGATTTGTTCTATCCCTCATGATCCAGATTTTCTTGGGTTTAAGCGCGTACTTCTTGGCTCTGGCTTTAAACTTGCTAAAATTCTCCCTTGACATAAAATTCCTTAAGACCGTAGTTTATACCTCTCTCGTAAACCTCATAACTATGCTCCCTATAAGCTTGGGTGGACTTGGGGTGAGGGAGGGGGGTTTCGTTTACCTTATGGGCCCTTACGTGGGGGTTGAGGGCGCGATCTCAATATCCCTACTTTACTACTTCGCGAATATTTTGGCTTCCTTACCTGGCTTGTTCTTCATATGGAAAAGAAGGGTATAGCGGAGATGTTTTCAAATATGCTCCTGTACGAATTCAGGAACGTGGTTTTTTCCTTTGGGCAGAACCTAATTTGGAGGAGGGAACTTATAAGGCTTTCAAGGGGGAAACTCCTTGATGTTGGAACCGCAACCGCTATAATTCCCTCTATATACAGGCGCGGACCCTCGGTGGGCTTAGACATTTCCTTGGGTATGCTCAGGAGGGCAAAGAGGGTTTGCCCTTTGGTTTTGGGGGATGGAGAGGATCTACCCTTAAAGGATTCAAGCTTTGACACTTTAACGGTGGCCTTTACGTTGAGGAATATACCCAACAAGGAAAAGGCTATAGGGGAATTTTATAGGGTTTTGAGGGATGGAGGAAGGCTAATAATACTTGAGATGAAACTTGAAAGGTGGAATGTGGCTGGGATCTTATACTCCCTATTTATGGTATTCCTCGCCCCCCTTTTCCTCTCATCTTTCTCGGATTACGCCTACCTCCTGAAGAGCATGTTGAATTTTCCGGATGACAAAAAATTAAAAGGGATGCTTGAAAGGGCAGGTTTTAGATCGGTTAAGATAAAGGTTTTCTTCCCTGGGATAACTAGGCTGATTTATGCGAGGAAATGTACGGAATAGACGTTTCATCAAAGAGGCTCGGGTACCTTGATAGGGAGGTTTTAAGGTTTGCTTTGGATTGGAAGGGTTCTAAATTTTCCGTGGAGTTTGGGGCGGGTTCAGGTAGGCTTTCCTTAATCCTTGCACTTTTGGGTTATAGGGTTTATATATACGATTTGGGGGATGTTGAGCTCTTAAATTTGGCAAAAGCCTTGAAATTGAAAATTTTCCACGAAAAAACCGATATAAGGTATATAAAAACTTCCGATTTACCCGAGAAGATCTCCATATTCGTTGCGGAGAGGGTTTTACACTATCTGAGGTTTGAAGAATCAAGGAGGGTTTTGGCGAGGGTGATAAGGAGGATGGAAAAGGGGGGAAGGCTATTCCTTTCCCTTTCCGGCATCAATTCCCCAATAGGTAAGGATTATGAACACAGGGATTTTCCCGTTGAGAAAAGGTTCTGCTTGCCATCAAGGGAGGTTATGGAAAAATTCAAAATAGATGTCCCAATCTGTCTTTACGATATTGAGGATTTGAGGAGGCTTTTGGATGGCTTTCCCGTAAGGGAAGTAAAGCTCAGGAGTACCGCCTTCGGAAATGTGGAGGGGATCTTTGAGAAGGTAGGATAACAACGGTATAATAAACGCTTATGGAGAACGGGAAGGTAATTTTCAGGGTTTTTAGATACTCGCCGGAAACTGGGAAATCCGAGTTTAGGGAATATGAGGTTCCCACGAGGAAGGGGATGACTGTTCTTGAGGGGCTTTATTATATCAAAGAAAACCTTGATGGTTCTTTGGTATTCAGGGCATCCTGTAGGATGGGGGTTTGTGGTTCATGCGGTATGAAAATAAACGGAAAGATGGGTTTGGCTTGTCAAACCCAAATTTCCCATCTACACTCCGAGGTGGTAACCGTTGAACCTATGAACAACTATAAGATAATAAAGGATCTCGTACCCGACTTAAGGGGATTTTTTGAGAAACATAGGGCGGTAAAGCCTTATGTGATAAGGTATTCCGATCCAGAAGAATTTAACGACCCAAAGGGTGAATACCTTCAAAGTCCGGAAGATGTTGAGGATTACCTCCAGTTTTCTTATTGCATAAAGTGCGGGGCTTGTGTGGCCGCTTGCCCCGTGGTTTCCGGGAACGAAGACTTCCTTGGACCCCAGGCTTTAGCTTCCGCTTATAGGTATATATCCGATAGTAGGGATGAGGGGTATATTATTGAAAGGGAAGTGGTTTCTTCTTTGGTGGAGGGTGCCTTTAGGTGCCATTTTGCTGGAGCATGTTCCGACGCTTGCCCGAAGGGTGTAGACCCCGCCCTTGCCATACAGCTTTTAAAGAGGGAGCTGAGTTTGTACTCCTTAGGTTTGGCTAAGAAGAAAAAGAAGGCGGGTTATCATATGATAGATTGGAACGTTCAACCCCCCTCCGATGCCCCAAAGGCTCCACCTAAAACGGTATGAAACCCAAGGCTGGGGTTGTGGTATTTCCCGGCTCAAACTGCGACAGGGATACCTATTGGGCTTTGGAAAAGGCGGGTTTTGATGTTAGGTACGTTTGGTACAAAGATACGGATATTTGGGATCTTCATCTCATCGTCCTTCCCGGAGGTTTCTCATATGGGGACTATTTAAGGCCCGGGGTTTTGGCATCCTTTTCCCCCGTTGTTAAGGCCCTTTGGGACTTTAAGGGTTATGTTATGGGAATTTGCAACGGATTCCAGATATTGACGGAGGCGGGCCTTTTACCGGGAGCCCTGACGAGGAACATAAATGGAAAATTTATCTGCGAATGGCAAACGGTGTTGGTTGAAAATTCGGATACCCCATTCACTAACCTCTTCAAAAAGGGGCAGAAGCTTATGATCCCCATAGCACATTCCGACGGGAGGTATATAAAGGGAAACGGGGATTTTAGTGTGGTTTTTAAGTACGAGGAAAACCCAAATGGTTCGGAGGATAGTATAGCTGGGATAATCTCCGCAGATGGTAGGATCTTTGGGACGATGCCCCACCCGGAAAGGGCAAGCGATAGAATTCTGGGTAGCGAGGATGGCCTTGGAGTATTTTTAAGCGTCCTTAACGCCCTAAAATGGTGATTTTACTCTCTTACTTAGATCTCTTCCCACCCCTAAACGACAAATATTCCACTTACTTCAAGGATAGAAGGCTCTCGGAGTTGAAAAAAAAGTACACGGGGGACACGTACGGCGACCTTTACCAACTTGGTTGGGTTTATTACTTGACGGGAAAGTACGATTCCGCTTCCTTCTATTTTTCCCAAGCGTCAAGGAAGGCAAACTATGGGGATACCTTAAGGCTTAAAGCCCTTTTAAATGCCGCCTTATCCTTCGGTAGGTCATATAACTTTGATAGCGCCATAAGATACCTTGAGATCTACCTTTCGGAGGCTGGGAGAGATTATCCCGAACACTTTCCCCTAAAATCCGAAGTTTATAACAAAATAGAGGATTTCAAGGTTTTAAGGGAGATCTACACAAGGAGGTTTGAGAACGTTAAGGTGGAGCAAATTGAGGAGCTCGTTGAGAAAACGGGTTCTTATTACATTCTCAGGGATGGCACGGGTGGTGATTATTCGCCCGTAATAAGTGCGGATGGAAGGGTGATGTTTTTCGTTTCAACGAGGAAAGGGGGTGAGGGTAGGGAGGATATATGGATCTCCTTTAAGGAGGGGGACAAATGGTCAAAACCAAAGAATTTGAAGATCCTAAATACCCCTTCATCCGAGGGTGTAAGTGGGATATCGGCGGATAACAGAACGTTAATTCTCGCTTACAACTCTAAGTACAAACCTTCTCCCAAGGAAATTGCGGGGGGAATAAGGGATGGTTTTGGGAATATGGATATATACTTTTCGGAAAGGAGAAATGGTTGGGATTCTTGGGGTGAGCCGAAGAACGCGGGAAGCCCCCCAAACAGTAGATACTGGGATGCCCAGGCCACTATGTCCCCCGACGGAAAATACCTCTTCTTCTCCTCAAGCAGGCCTGGTGGGTACGGTGGGCTTGATATATGGATGTGCATAAGAAGGGAGGATGGAACATGGAGCGAACCCATAAATTTGGGACCAAACGTAAATACGCCGGGAAACGAGATCTCCCCCTTCATACACTCGGACGGAAAAACCCTATATTTTGCATCAAACGGTTGGCCAAGTTTCGGTGGGTATGATATTTTTGTAAGCAAGATGATAGAAGAAAACAAATGGACAAAGGCGGAAAATTTGGGATATCCTTACAATACCCACGAGGACGATATATTCTTTTCAATTCCAGCAAGCGCGGATTGGATATACCTATCGAGGATAGATTCCGTTGATGAGAAGACGGGGATAAAGATCTACCACTTATACAGGGCGAGCATACCTAAGAGGGAAAACCTTAAGGAAAGCCAAAAGAAGCTTTTGCCGGAACCTGTGAATTTGGTGAGGGGAAAGGTATTTGATGCAAAAACGGGGGAACCCGTTAGGGCAACCGTAAAGATAGAGGACCTCCAAACGGGGAAGGTTTTGTTCTCATCCGAGACGGACGATAGGGGGGAGTTTGTTGTTGTTCTGCCTTCGGGGAGGTTTTACGGTTTAAGCGCGGAACCCCTTGACACCCTTCACCTCTTCCAATCCTTCAACTTTGACCTAAAGAACTTGAGGGATTATCAGGAGAAGTATTTGGAAATCCCCCTACAACCCATAGAAAAGGGGGCGGTCTTCGTTTTAAACAATATATTCTTCGACTTTAACTCCGCAGAACTTAAAGAGGAGTCAAAACCTGAACTTGACAGGCTCGTAAATTTCCTGAAAAAGTATCCAAAATTGAGGATAACCTTAGCGGGGCATACGGATATAGTGGGCACGGAGGAGTACAATCAAAAACTTTCGGAGAGGAGGGCAAAGGCGGTGGCGGACTACCTGATAAAGAAAGGTATAAACCCTTCAAGGATAAACGTAGTTGGGTACGGTTCAAAGAAACCCATAGCACCCAACGATACTGAGGAGGGGAGGGCTAAAAACAGGCGCGTTGAGGTGATCTTGAACTGACCCTTCCAAGAAACAAAAGGCTTGGGGGTCTAAGGGAGCTTTTAAAGATATTTATACAACCTTCAAGATCTTCGGCAAGTACAAGAAAGGAGTACCTTGACGCATAAACCTTTATTGCGGGAAACTTTGCGAAGCCTTCGGCACCCGTTCTTATGTCAAAGATATGTATCCCATCTACCGTTGAGATGTACAAAATTTCCCTTGATAGGGAAACGGAAAGGGGAAACCTTTCAAATTTCCTTGAGAATATCTCCCTCTCGTTCCTGAAAACCCTTACGGATTTTCCCTTTATCACGAAATAAGTTGAATCGTCCAAAAAAGCTCCATCATCCGCATCCGCCGAGTTCATCCCACATACGAAATCTCCCTCCACCGCATCACAAATTTTAACCTCCCTGTCAAAGTTCTTAACCTTAAATTTTTCAAATTTCCCGTTCAAAAACCTGTAAATTTCCAGGACCTTCCCCCTAGGAGTCCCCAAATATACCCCTCCTGTATCGTAAGCAAAAAAGGAAAATTTAGTGCAGTTCGGGAATTTCCCCAAATTTATCGGTTTTTTTGACTTATAGGTCAACAGGTAAGAAAAACAACCCCTTTGGGTTGATATTATCAGCGTATCCCCAATTAAGGCAAAATTTTCAGCCCTATCGTTCAGCTCAAAAAAAGCCTCCTCCCTTACCTCTTCCCCCTCAAGGGAAAGAATGGAGAAATACGGTCCCCCCTTATAATTCCAATAAAAACCGTACTCAAATTTTGGCCTTTCAACCACCTTCTGGCTCAAAAGGGTAAGAAGCACCACTTAGAAGAAGTTTATTGACCTATATATCCAAAGCCTCACAACATATGAACTACCGCTTATTTTTAAAACCTGATAATCGGGAACCAAGCCCGCCTGCCAAAGGTCCAACCTTGAAGGCCTTGACCATCCCGTATTCTGTAACCTTGCGCTGGGAACAAAATAGCCGAAGGTAATTCCAACATCCGCTATATCCGCATAAGAGAATTTTAGGGCCATATCAAACTCGCTACCAAGATAAGAATCTACACCACTTGGTGAGGATGCCTCAGCGAACATAAACCCGTCAAGGCGCACTATTAGGGATTGCTGTATAGGGAAAGCTTTATAGATAAAGTTCAAGTTTGCAACAACAAAGTTTGTTGGGTTGAAGAAGTATATACTGCGCCAGTTGTCGGGTCGGTAGTTCCATATGAAAACCTCCCCCATGCCCGTCCAATGCGTCCATGGGCTAAATGCGCTCACCCCGGATCTCGGAATGGGGGAAAGCCAGGATTCGTAAAGTCCCCTTGTATTCGGATTATCCCCACTGAAAGCAAAGAAAGAAAGCCCACCCGTTATTTGATCCGTAAAGTCGTAAGATCCCCTTATCCCTATCGCATAAGCGCTTATATCCTGACCCTCACCCCCCGTTATATCGTATATCTGGTCGCAAAAATCATAACAAACTTCCTGCCTTGATCCCCACCTGCCGGTCATATAACCCACTTCTCCGTCCATTGAGAAGTTCCCTATGGGTCCTATGTTTATATACCCGCCAAGCCAGTAGGGATTGAATCCCCCAGCGAATCCCCTATCCTCCGTCATAGCTGCTCCGTATATAAAAAAGTCGTAAATGCCCCTGTCTCCCCTGCTTTTACCCAATATCAAAGCCCAAGTTTCAATATCGTACTTCGTGTATATCCATTTGAACGCTTGCTGATTCGTCGCGGGGTCATAGTAAGCGAAGGGATACCAGAAGTATTCAACCTGCCTGGCTCCACCCTCGTTGGATTTCGCGTAAAGAACATGCAAGTACCAATCCCAAGCTGGGCTAAACCTGTAGGCAAATCTTATCGCGTTTGTTCCAAGTCCGTGATAATCCCCGAAAGAAAGTCCCATCCCGTAATTTATTATCTGCCTACCCATCCTGAGCTCGCCGAGTCCCCCTATGGGCAAAACAAAGGTATCAAGCTGGACATAAGCCTCCGAAAGCCCTATAGGTAGCCTCTGAAACTCGCTCGCCGCCTCCCCCACGTATATCCCCGCTATACCCAAGGTGAACTTGTTCGCGAAAGTGACGGATACGCCAGCCCTGGCCCTTAGGATGTTCAGAAGATCTCCCGTACCTTGCGCGGACAGACCGCTTAAGTCGTTTATGGGTGTGCCTATTAGGGTGCTTGCACCGAAGACCTCCGCGCTAACCTGCACCCTCGTGGGCTGTTCCTCCCTATATATCTCTTCCTGGGCAAGGGCAACATAGGGAATGAAAAGTAAGGCTATCCTAAGCATAGTGGGAATTATAAGAGGGTTTTTTAAGCGATATGCATCATTATAATTTGCGCTTATGTTTCTTTTTGCATATACGGTTGTGCATAAGGGTTTGGATTTTTTAAGGGGAAAGGAGTATCATTATTATGGGGGCGATACCCTTTATTGGTCGGATAATAAGATTAGGCTTTGGAATTTGGGGCTCCATCTCTATTATAGGGAAGGTTTGAGGATATTGGGAAACGACCTTGACATAAACGGGGACGGGCTTGTTGATGTTATATTGACAAACAACGAGTGGTGGTATTCCTACCCTTACCAGCACTTTTTTATAAATCTTGGGGGTAGGAGATTTGCCCCTATATATTTTAAATACAGGGCGGATGAAGATAGTATGTGCCACGATGCGGTTTGGGTTGGTGATCTAAATGGAAACGGTATTTTGGATTACGTTTTAAGCATTATGGATCCAAGAAACAAAACCGGGATAAGGATATTCTATGATTTTCCCTTTGATACTTCCCGCTCTGTATATTTAAAATCCGGTTCCGTTGAAACCCCAAACGTCGCGGATGTAAATCTTGACGGGTATCCGGATATATTGGTGGGCGTATGGAGGGATTCATCCCAAGCAAATACGCAGGGTAGGGAATGCTCGAAGATATTCTTCAATTCCCCTTCCGGTTTCCACCAATGGGATACCACCCCTTGCCTGTACGGTGCGGGTACGCATCCAGTTTTCTTTGCGGACCTTGATTACGACAATTTCCTTGATGCATTCATAGGTAGCCTTTACTATAGGGGTTGGTTCCCACCGAACTTTCCACCTAGGATATACTGGAATATCTTTGGAAACTTTGACAGCAGAATATACTCGGAGGTTTGGTTTAATGAAAGTGTGGATTCTTTTGGAACCTTTGGTGCCACGGTTGCGGATCTAAACAACGACGGATATTTGGACATAATAGGGTGCGCTTACGGTTATGGGGTGGTTATGTGGGGAAGGGAAATGGGTTATTCACCTTTCAACAAGCATGAATTTTTATCTTTAAGGGATTGCAGGAACGTCCAGGCTTACGATATAAATGGGGATGGGTGGGTGGATGTGATTTTTGGCGAGAAGGCTCCCCTTTCCGACTGGAGAAACGGTAGGATAACTATTTACTTTAACAACGGTGGGAACTTTTCCGAATCAAACAAGCTGGTAATACCTTCAAGTACGAATTATGGGATTTTGGTTATGGATTTTGATGGGGATGGAAGGCCCGATATTCTTTCTTCTAGGAAAGAAATAGATAGCTCAAGCATATATTGGAACATTGGTCCTCCAGCATTCTTTGATACTTCAATAAAAACCAACCTCTACTCCGTTAAGGCTTCAAGAAATTTATCCGTCCAGATCTTCGGAAATATTTACGACAGAAAAAACAGGTTTGGCTACCTTTCACCTGTTATAAATCTGCCGGAAAGGAAAACCTTGAGAAGCATAAGGATATATGGGGATCTTGCGGGGCAAAGGGTTAAGGTGTATGCAAGGAAAAGTGATGGTACATCTTGGGGTAGATGGGTTGAGATTGATAGCGCGGTTTTTGACCCGGATCTTTCCCTCGGGATTGCCTTCCAGTATAGGATGGATATTTTCACAAACTTCGCCGGAAGCGCGAAATTTAAAATTGACAGCATTGTCCTAACATTTGATAACTTAGCATATACAAAGGATCTACCGAGATGCTTTTACGATATATCACAGTCTAACGGTGGGGTAAAGGTTAGGGGTAAAGGGGGGAGGTTTTATGTTTTTGATGTTTTGGGAAGGAAGGTTTATGAGGGTGAGCTAAATCTAGTTGGGGAAAGGTTTGGTTTGAAGAGGGGGGTATATTGGCTCTTTATAAGGGGTGAAGGGTGTAATTATTCCAAAAGGTTCGTTGTAAAATAAAGAAAGTGGAACTTGAGATAAGACCTAAGGTAAGATTTTCAAGGGGGACGGAAAAGAGCTCAAAGATGGATGTTATAAATCCCGCAAGGAGAACGGGTAGGAACATATCACCGCTTAAAATTGCCAAAATAAAAACCGCAAAGTTAAATGCAATAAAACCCTCAATGGACTTACCATTTTTTAGCTTCCTCTTCCCGAAAACTTTCCCAAATAGGGCGGAAAAAGCATCCCCAATTATTGAAATTGCCAAACCCACCAAAGCGCACTTCCCAAATACGAGAACATTTATAAAAATACCAAAGGCCATAACCGAAGCGTTGCTTAAGTTTCTCATCTCGTGAGCCCTTATGGATTTTCCCCACAGAAGAAAAATTAACCTGTTTAGGGGCTTAAACTTTATCCTCAAAAAATCAGCGAGAACTATAAGGAAAGTTAAACCAAAAAGGGAAATTATGTCTTCCTTAGCAGAAAACAGCAAAACCGCGTACGGATAAGCCAAAATATGTACGGTCTTCCTGAATATCTCCCCTTTTAAGGCCTTATCCAACCCACAAGATATGTTATTAGATTTTTGGGATAACCGAGGGCTTCGTTTTTAACGGGCCCGATTCCATTTTTCCACCAAATCGTTAGCAGGGTAACCTCCAGAGGTATGGAGCACATCATGGTTTTTACCTTATATTCAACCTTCAAGCTTTTCTCAAAGAATAGAGAATCCCCCCTATATATCACGCTATCTCCCAAAAACCTACGCGTTATTGGTCTGTATTTTATATCCTCATACCCTACCGCTTCCGCATTTACGGTTATGCTCATATCGCAAACTAAGCTTCCGTATATGACCGTCCCAGAGCCCCTCGTCATCTCCCATTTATCTCCGGGTTTAACTTTCAAAGGGAGCCAAGTTACTACGACCGAATCCTCGTTGTATATAAATTTTACCCACTTGTCGTTGTAATATATGCTATCTGGGAAGAGCCCCTTAGTAGGCAAAACCTCCATAATCGTGTTGTTGTAAATAAAAGTTATGTTGGTGTCTATTATGAATCCCTGAGATGCGCTTACGTGGGACTTTTGTACCTTCCAGGCGGGCAAAACTTTACCTGAAAACGTATAGTTTGTGTCCCTCAAAACTATTAGGGAATCCAACGCTCCAACACTATCCTCCTCATAATACCAAAATGTCCCCACCCTTATGGGATATATGAAAAGTTCCTCAGGTAGTTCCCTATACCTACAAGACAAAAATAATAACACCAACAAAACTTTCCGCATACGATAAAATTCTACGGTAGAATTTGAGGTTATGGGAAAAATAGCGGTAATAGGTACAGGTTATGTGGGGTTGGTTAGCGCGGTGGGGTTCGCAAGCTTGGGTCATAGTGTTGTGGGGATGGACAAGGATAGGGAGAAGGTTGAGAAGCTCAAAAGGGGGGAACTCCCGTTTTTTGAGGAAGGGCTTGAAGATTATTTAAGATCCGCTTTGGAAAGTGGGAAATTGGAGTTTACGGATGATGTATCTTACGCCGTTGAGGGTTCAAGGTATATTTTCGTGGCGGTGAATACCCCTATGGACGAGGATGGGAGCGCGGATCTAACCCAGCTTTTGGAGGCGGCGAGGAACATAGCGAGGAACCTTAAAAATTTTTCAATAATAATCATAAGGAGTACGGCACCTATAGGTAGCCTTGAGGCCCTTGAGAGGGTGTTTGAGGTAGAGGGGAGGAGAAAAGGTATAGATTACGAGCTTGCTTATAACCCGGAGTTTTTAAGGGAAGGGACGGGTATATACGATTTCTTGAACCCAAGCAGGATCGTGGTGGGTGCAGATAAGAAAGAGATAGCGGAGGAGATAATGTCCCTTTATGAGAAGATAAACGCCCCCAAGATTATTACATCAATAAAGGACGCCCAGCTTATAAAGTACGCATCAAACGCCTTTTTGGCAATGAGGGTATCTTTTATAAACGAAATAGCGGGTATATGCGAGGCTATAGGTGCGGATGTTTTCACCGTTGCTGAAGGTATAGGGCTAGATCCGAGGATAGGGAGGGTATATTTGCAACCGGGGCCCGGTTATAGTGGCCCCTGTCTCCCCAAGGACCTTATGGCGCTTATAAGGATGGCGGAGGAAAACCACTATTCCGCCGAGTTTTTGGAGGCGATACATAAGAGGAACGAGCTTCAAAAGAGGAGGATCCTTTGGAGGGTAAAGGAGGTTTTGGGTGGTGTTCTCATTGGGAAAACCGTAAGCGTCCTGGGTTTGACCTTTAAACCGAACACGGATGATGTTAGGAACTCAATCTCGATACCCATAATAACCCGCCTCCTCAAGCTCGGGGCAAAGGTGAAGGCATACGACCCAATGGGTGGGGATAACGCAAGGAAAATTTTTGAAAATGTGGAGATATTCCAGGATCCGTATTCCGCCCTTGATGGTTCCGATGTTGTCTTGATCTTGACCGCTTGGAAGGATTTCAGGGATATAGATTGGAAGAAAGTAAGAGATTCCGTTAAAAATCCCGTTATTATAGACTCCGTGGGGGTATTAAGGGGGTTGGATATGGAAGGCTGGAAGGTTTGGATGGTAGGGAGAGGGTATTTATGAGCCTACTTTCCGCTCTTTTCATATGCTCCACGGATGGTGGTTGCAAGAATGCCCTGCTGAACGCCGGATTAAACGACCCGGAGGCCCTTTTCCTTTACAGGATCTGGGATGAGATACCTGACCAAAAGACCTTTTCCTCAAATTACCTCTCAATTTTAACGAACAGGGAGGTCAAACTGGAAATTAGAACCCTTTATGACAGGTATCTACTTGCGGTTATGCTCGAAAGAAAGAACCAGAAAGAAAAGGCCGCCGAAGAATACTACATAATATGCTCTAAGGGGGAAGGTTTGTTCTCCGCGGAGTGTTGCTATAGGGCTTATAAGCTTGGGAAAAAAGAGGCGGGGGAATTTTTAAAGGGATACTACAGGTACTTCTTGGAATAGTCCCCCTTAAAATACCCGCATGTTGTCCCTTTTAATCTCCGTCGCGGGCTTTGGAGGATTTGGGCATTTCAACCTCTCCCTCCGTTTCCCCCAAATTTCCGATCTCTCAAATTACCTAAAGAATAATGGGTACAGCGAATTAAAAGGGTACTTCGTATCAACGGGGGGTTCAGGTTATGGTGTGATAAAGAAAGTTCTTATTGGAGGCGAGGGGGGAAGTTTTATAGGTGCAAGTGTTAGGAACGAATCCCTAAAGAGGACCGCACGCATAGATGGAAGCTTCGGTTTCTTCGATATCGGTTATCTCCTCTATTCAAACAAAAGGTTCAGCTTTTACGGGATCTTGGGGATAGGCGGTGGTTCAATAAACATTACGTTAATAGAGGACTATTCCGGGAGCTTTGATAGCGCCTTTGTAAATCCCCCAAGAACCGCAAAGTTTTCAAACGGTTCATATCTAATAAAGGCTTCCCTTCAGGGGGATGTATCCCTGTACGGTTTGAGTTTGGGTTTAAAGGTGGGATATTCCCATACCTTGGGTGGGGGATGGAAGGTTTGGGATAGGGAGGTTTCCGGAGGTCCCATAGCAAGCGCGGGAGGTCCTTTCCTGAGCATAATTGTAGGGGGTGGTTTTCTGTTTTGAGGATGTTCCCAAGAATAGGGCTTGAGGTACACGTTGAACTTAGCACAAAAAGTAAGATGTTTTGCCCCTGCCCGGTGGGGGAATGGGAGGAGCCAAACGTTGCGGTATGTCCAATATGTTTGGCGCATCCCGGAAGCTTACCCGTTCCCAACAGAACCGCCGTTGTTTTTGCCATATCCCTAGGCCTTGCCCTAAAGGGTGAAATATCAAGGGTTTCGCATTTTTATAGAAAGAATTACTTCTATCCTGACCTTCCAAAGGGTTATCAGATAACCCAATACTCGGTTCCCATTGTTAGGAACGCCTGGATTTTGGGCAAGAGAATAGAGAGGATAAACCTTGAGGAGGAAACCGCAAAATCCTTACACCTTGAAGATGGTACCGTCCTTTTGGACTTCAACAGGGCCGGAATACCACTTCTTGAAATAGTTTTTGCCCCGGAAATATCCTCGCCGGAGGAGGCAAAGGAAGTTTTAAGGGCCCTACAATCCGCGGTCAGGTACTTGGGAATTTCAGGCGCGGATATGGAGAAGGGCCAGTTTAGGGTGGATGTGAATGTATCCGTGAGCGCATCAAGGGAAACTTTTGGGACGAAAGTTGAAATAAAGAATTTAAACTCCTTTAAGGCTATAGCGGACGCAATAGAGTATGAGATAAAAAGGCAGAGCGAAATAATAATGGGAGGGGGGAAAGTGATACAGGAGACGAGGATGTGGAACGGAAAGGAGACGGAACCTATGAGGACCAAAGAAACGGAGAGCGATTATAGGTACTTCCCCGAGCCGGACATACCCCCTCTCCTTGTGGATGAAGCGATAATTGAGGAGGCGAAAGTTCTCATAAAAGAGATGCCCTGGGAGAAGGAAGAGAGATATATCTCCTTGGGCGTCCCCAAAAATCTTGCAAAGATAATAGCTTACGATCTTGAACTTTCCCAAACCTTTGATTCTCTAAGGGGTGTAAATCCAAAAATGTGGGCTGAGTATTTGGTGAATGTAATAGTTGGGAGGTTGAATCAGAAGGGGAAAACCTTAAGGGATTTTGATGTTGAGGGGTTTGGTAAGCTTTTGGAAAAAGTGGAGAGGGGAGAGATTTTGGAGGAATACTTAAAGGTTGCGGTACAGAAGAACGTATTTGAGGGTGTTCCCTTTGAGAGGCTCATAGAAGAGGCACCAAAACCCGTTGAAATAGACCTTGAAAGCCTCGTTGATGAGATCATTAAAAACAACCCCGAGCAGGTGGAAAAGTATAAGAAGGGACAGAAAGGGGTTGTGGGTTTCTTTGTTGGGCAGATAATGAAGGATCTTAGGGGTAAGGTTGATCCGAAGAGGGTGAGCGATGTCGTCGTTAAGAAGCTTGAAGAATCTTAGCGTTTTTTTCCTCCTTTACGGTTGCGTTGAAAGGTTTTATGTGGGTGAGGGGAGCAACGCGATAGTTGAGGGGAAAGGTGGGGTTTGGGTTTTAACCACCCTATCGCCCGAGCTTTGGTACGTAGATGATTCCGCAAGAAGGGTTATATTTGCGGATCTCTGGGCAAACAAAATATTAAAGGTGGGTGATACGGTTTTCATCGTAAATTCCGGAACAAATACCGTATTTAGGTATATAACCAAAACCGGGGAGGTTGAGACGTTAAGGGTGGGGGATGGAAGGAACCCTTACTCCCTGGCATATTCTTACATAAACAATACCCTTTTTGTCAGCAATTTTCTAACAAGCACGATAAGCGCCTTCAGGGGGAAAAGTTTAATTTCGGAGTTTAGAACTTGCGGAAATCCGGAGGGTTTATATGTCTCGGGAAGTAAGCTCTTTGTAGCATGCACGAATTACTATTCGGATATGAGGGGGGAGCTCTGGATACACAACGTTTTTAACTTTGACACGATAAGGACGTTCAGGACGGGAATAAACTCCCAATCCGTTATATTGGATGGGGATGGGGAGATATACGTCCTTTCCACGGGAGATTATTCCGAAAGGGAAACTTACCTTTACAGGGTCTCGGATGGGGTTGATAGCTTCTTTGTGGGTGGTTATCTGGGTGGTATGTGCATATCAAAGGGTGGGTACCTGTTCTTGGTGGGGTGGTATGGTGGGGTTTATAAGTTCAACTGGGCGGTGGAAAGGGGGGAAGGTTTCATAATTTCCGATATCTCCGCGTCCTCCTGCGCGGTTAAGGGGGACACCTTAGTAATCACAGATTTTGATAACGATAGGGTTTTATACACGGACTTCTCCGGAAGGATAATAAAGCGGTTTTACGTGGGGGATGGACCCATAGATGTTTATGCGGGGGAGCCTTAGGTGGCGCTTTGCCCGGATCGTATTAAATTTTCTATTTAGAACCTTAACCGGCGCAAAATTCCTAAACAGGGAAAGCCTCAACCTTCCCAACACTCCCGTAATAATTACATCAAATCATTCCTCTTACATGGATCCCCCGCTCATTCTCGCCTTTTGGGATAGGGAACTGTACTTTTTAGGACACGGAAACCTCTTTAAAAATCCCATATTCGGCTCATTTTTAAGGTTCTTCAATGGCCTTCCCTTGCCTCAGGGTTTCAAGAGGGCGTACGATTTGATAGAAGAGGGATACGACATAGGGATATTTCCCGAGGGGGGTAGGAACAAGCTACCACAGGTGAAAATCGGAGCTTTTAAGCTTTCAAAGGACAAAAACGTCCCAATAATAGTCCTTTGTATAAGGGGGAACAGGGGGAGAGTCTGGAGGAAAGTTTTGAGGTGGTTATTTAAGAGGGATCTGAGATTAATCTACTTAAAAACCCTTTACCCTTCGGATTTCAAAAGCGAGGAAGAGATGGCAAGAGAATTCCTTGAGATCCTAAAATCCGCCTTAGAATAAGCAATTATGCTTATGATTGTGGGAACAATAAAACCCGTTGAGATAAAGACCTTTAAACTTGATAACGGCCTTAGGTTTTTTGTTGTTGAAGATCATTCCTCCCCCGTCGCAACGGTACAGGTTTGGTATAGGGTTGGCTCAAGGAACGAGAACTACGGAATAACGGGAATTTCCCACCTTCTTGAGCACATGATGTTTAGGCCAAGCAAGGGTATAAAGGGGGATTATAGTCAGATAATAGACATGATGGGTGGATCCGATAACGCATTTACGACTAGGGATGCAACCGCATACCATGCGGTTATACCTTCAAACAGGGTGGAGGAAGTGTTAGCCATGGAGGCGGACAGGATGAGGAATTTAACCTTTGAGGGTTTTGAGGAGGAGAGGGAGGTGGTAAAGGAGGAGAGGAGGTGGAGGACGGAGAACACGCCCGACGGCACGGTTTTCGAAGCCCTATACGCGATTTCCTTTATAGCCCATCCATACAGGCATCCCGCGATAGGTTGGATGAGCGATTTAAACTCAATAACCCTTGAGGATGTAAAGAGGTATTACGACACCTATTATGCGCCAAACAACGCTGCGGTTATAGTTGTGGGGGATGTGAAGGCGGAGGAGATCTACGAAATGGTTAAGAAGTATTTCGGAAAATACGAACCAAGGAAAATTCCGGAGGTTGGCACAAAGGAGCCCGAGCAGAGGGGGATAAGGAGGGCCACGGTAAAAAAGGAAGGATTCTCAAAGATCTTGGCAATTTCCTGGCACATACCCGAGGGAAAAAACGATGATATATACGCCTTGGAGGTACTTTCAAGCTACCTGAATTCTAAAACCTCAAAACTTTATAAGGATCTCATTGAGGGTGGAAAGGCTTCAAGCTATTCCGTTTGGGTTGCTGATGGCATAGACCCTTCGATTATGGTGTTTTGGGTTAATTTGCAACCCAACTCGGACTTTTCGGAAGTTGAAAGGATTATCCTCAAAAACTTGGCGGAGATAAAGGAAAAGGGGATAGATGAGGCTTTTCTAAACAGGGTAAAGAAATCCGCCATAGTTGAGTTTGTGAATGGCACCGAAAGTGTTTTGGGTTTGGGTATGAGGATGGGATGGAGTTGGATAATACACGGGGATCCGGGGAAGATAAACGATTACCCAAGGAAGATCTCGGAGGTTAAGGTTGAGGATATAAAGAGGGTTGCGAACGCTTACTTAAAAGAAGATGCTTATAACGTCGTCCAGCTTGAACCCATACCCCCAAAGGATCCTCAAAAGTTCCTTGAGGCTATGAAGAAAGCCCAAGAGATAAAGAGATGAAGGTATTCATCCAAACCTTCGGCTGTAGGACGAACTATTACGATAGCGAGTATTTATCAAGCGCCCTTTTAAGGAAGGGGTATAAGATAGTTGAAAATCCAGAGGAGGCGGATCTCGTAATTGTAAATTCTTGCTCTGTAACGCATAAAGCGGAGAGGGAGAGTAGGAGGGCGGTAAGGCGTTATAAGGATCTTGGGAAGGAGGTTATATACACGGGATGCGCCGCGAAACTCAGACCTTACGAGGTTGCGGATTTTTCAGGGTCTATAGAAAAGGTTTTAGAGCACTTTGGGTTTAACGAACAGTTTTTACCCCTGGTTTCCATAAGAAGAACTAGGGGGGTTTTGAAGGTGCAGGAGGGTTGCGATTTTGAATGCACATACTGTTCTATAAGGTTCTCAAGGGGAAAATCAAGGAGCCTACCCCTTGATAGGATCCTTAAGGATGCCGAAGCTTTAGCGGAAAGCACAAAGGAGATAGTTTTAACAGGAACCCAGATAGGGGATTGGGGTAAGGAATGGGGAAAAAGCTTAACGGACCTAATATCCTTACTATCCGAAAGGTTTCCCAACGTTAGGTTCAGGCTCTCCTCAATAGAACCAACCCACGTCACCGATGAGCTTATAGAATTATTCGCAGAGAGGGAGAACCTTTGCCCGCATTTCCACATTTCCGCCCAATCGGGATCCAACAGGGTTTTGAGGGATATGAAAAGGCCTTATACGAGGGAGATTTACGAAGAGGTCTTGAACAAGATATACCGCAAGATCCCGGATGTTGCCGTAGGTACGGATATAATAGTTGCCTTCCCAACGGAAACGGAGGAGGATTTTGAGGAAACCTTGGATCTTATAAGGAAATACCCCTTTGCTTACGTCCACGCTTTTGAGTATTCCCCCAGGGAAGGGACGGAAGCTTATAAGCTAGGCGAACTTCCGCCTGACCTTAGGAAGGAGAGGGTGAGGAGGATCCAAAACCTCATCTCGCAAAAGAAGAAGGAGTATAGGATGAAATTTTTGGGAAGGACATTGAACGTATTGGTTGAGAATGTGAAGAAGGGATTGGCGAGTGGCATCTCCGAAAACTACCTTAGGGTAACATTTGAAACTGACATGGATCTAAGGGGGGAAATAGTTAAGGTGCTCATCCTTGAGGATAGGGATTCGGGTGCCCTCTTCGGTAAATCAACCGTAGAATACTTAACGAAATGATAAAGATAGAGAGGTTATCCCACTTTGAGGAGAACGATCTTGAGATAGTGGAGAGGAAGGGATTGGGTCATCCCGACACGATATGCGATTCCCTCGCGGAAGAGTTTAGCAGGGAACTTTCCAAGCTCTACCTTGATAGGTTCGGGAGGATCCTACATCACAATGTGGATAAGGCGATACTTGTTGGAGGGGTGGCAAAACCCAAGTTTGGGGGAGGCGAAGTTATAGAGCCTATAATATTCTCGCTAGTGGGAAGGGTTACGAATTTCTATAAGGGACAAAACCTCGATAAGGAGATAGGGGAACTCTTTTATAGGACGGTGGAAGGGTGGATTAAGGAAAACATACCAAACCTTGACCCGAAGAGGCACATAAGGGCGGATATCATAGCGCGCCCGGGGAGCGCGGATCTCGTTGATCTATTTGAGAGGAACGGCAATATCCCTTTGGCAAACGACACATCCTTTGGGGTTGGATTTTATCCGCTATCAAAGGCGGAGAGAATAGCCCTTGAGGTTGAAAGGTTTCTAAATTCAAAAAATTACAAATTTAAGCATCCGGAGGTGGGGGAAGATATAAAGGTTATGGTGGTAAGGAACGGTGAAGAGTTCAACGTTACCGTGGCCTTAGCCTTCGTGGATAAGTACATTTCAAGCCTGAAGGAATATCTGGAAAAGAAGGGTGAAATAAAGGGGGATGTTGAGGATCTCGTAAGGGGGATCTTGGATGGGGAGGAAGCCAAGGTTCACATAAACACCGCGGACGATGAAGGAAGCGGTTCGGTTTATATAACCGTCACGGGGACAAGCGCGGAAGCGGGGGACGATGGGCAGGTGGGTAGGGGGAATAGGGTAAACGGCCTGATAACACCTTACAGGCCTATGACCTTGGAAGCGGCTGCGGGCAAAAATCCCATATCCCACGTGGGCAAACTTTATAACATAGCCGCAAACGAGATTGCCAGGGAAATATACGAGAAATTCTCATCTTACGGCGTAAAACAGGTTTACATGTACTTAGTTTCGCAAATAGGGAAGCCCATAAATCAGCCCCAGCTTACCCACATAAAAATATGGGGAGATTTTGAGGAAAATGTTGAGAGGGAGATCCTTGATCTTGTGAGGGAAAGAATAGATCAGCTACCCAAGCTGTGGGAGAGGATAGTTTTTGAAGGTTTGGGGGTTTGCTGATGTTCTTCAAACCCAAGAAGACACCTCCCAAGAGGGAAAAGCCCCTGAGCGTCCCCGACGACTTTTGGGTTAAATGCCCATCCTGTCAAACGATATTGCCAAATATAGAACTTGAAAAAACCGCAAAGGTTTGCCCAAAGTGTTCCTACCACTTCCGCATAAGCGCCTACGAATACGCCTCGATCCTCCTTGATAACGGAATAGAAAAGGAAATAGGGAAAGAGCTCGTTTCCGTGGATCCCCTAAACTTCCCCGATTATAAATCCAAGCTTGAGAAATACAGAAAACTTTATGGGATGAACGATGCAAGCGTTGCAGGTATAGGGCATATAGACGGGATAAAGGTAACGGCGTTTTTTACCGATTTTGGTTTCCTTGGTGGTTCAATGGGGAGCGTATTTGGAGAAAAGTTTTATAGAGCCGCGGATCACGCATCAAAGAGCAGGCTACCATTTATAGCGGTTCTTTTCTCGGGGGGTGGGGCAAGGATGCACGAGGGGATATATTCCCTGATGCAGATGGCAAAAACCACGGTTGGGGTAATAAAGCTTGAGAAGGCAAAAGTTCCATATATAACCATCCTTTGCGACCCAACTATGGGAGGGGTTATGGCGAGTTTTGCGGCTCTTGGGGACGTAATAATAGCGGAACCCGGGGCGCTTATAGGGTTCGCCGGTCCAAGGGTTATTCAACAAACCATAAGACAGGAATTGCCGGAGGGGTTTCAGAGATCGGAATTTCACCTTGAGCACGGGCAAGTGGATCTTGTGGTGGATAGGAGGGAGATGAAAAAAACCGTTTCAAGGCTTCTAAGGATGATGTTGGCATCGGTACTATAGATCTTCCCTGTTTATCACAATAAGGGGTTTTAGTGTCCTCATAAACCTCATTTGCCTCCTTGCAAGCTCCCAATCCGCCTTCGCCTTCCTTATTATTGCGCCCTCATAATCGTACTTCCCTTCAAGGTACTCCAAAGCCTGTTTATAAGCTACCACCTTCTTCCCCCAATCTGCAAAGCAAGGGTACCTCTCCAAGATCCACCTTGTCTCCTCAATTAAACCCCTCTCAAACATCTCCCTTGATCTTTCAAGGAGTCTGCTTTTTAAGGTTTCCTTTGGAATGTCCAGAAAGAAATAAATGGGGGAGAATTTTGGCTTTCTTCCCTCCCTCCTTAATTCCGATATGGGTTTCCCCGTAAAGAGAAAAACCTCCAAAGCCCGTGCTATCCTGTACTTATCGTTTGGGTGTATTTTTCTTGAGCTTTCCGGGTCTTTTTCCATCAAAATTTTATAACCCTCGCCAGATTCCGCCAATCTCCTCGCCCTTTCCCTTATCTCCTGTGGAATCTTGGGATGTTCAAAAAATCCCTCAAAAAGTGCCTTTAAGTATAATACGCTTGCCCCTTCCACCAAAACCTTCCTTCCCTCGTTTAACAGACTTTCAATTTCCCTTTCCGCCATTATCGCCCAAGCGAAGGCGGAAAAATCCTGACAGGGTTCTATTATGTCCAAAAGCCTATAAAATCCCCTAAGTTCCTTCGGGGGTTTTGCGGTTCCTATATCAAGGTATTTGTAGATCTTCCTGCTATCCGCGTTTATTATGGTAAATCCGAATTTTTCCGCAAGTTCTATTGCTACCTCCGTTTTTCCGCTCCCCGTTGGTCCTATTATTACGGGGATTGTCATAGAATGTTTCTTGAGATAACGAGCCTTTGGATTTCACTCGTTCCCTCCCCAATTTCCAAAATTTTTGTATCCCTAAAAAGTCTCTCCGCCTCACCCCAAACAACCCCATCTGGACCAAGAATATCAAGCATTATATTTACCGCCCTCATAGCGTATTCCGAGGCGACGAGCTTGGCAATGGCCGCTTCCTTGGTATAAGGCTTTCCAGCATCCCTCAGCTCGGCAGCAAAAAACGTATATTCCCTCGCGGTTTCGTACATAACGTACATGTCCGAAAGCCTGAAGGTATAACTTTCGTTTGAGGATAGTCCATTTTGCCTAATATAATCCGCGGATATTTCAATTGCCCTCTTTATAGTTCCCAGACCCATAGCTGCTATACCGATCCTCCCCGCATCAAGGGAAGACAAGGCGTACTTAAAACCCTCCCCCCTTTTACCTATGACCTTCCAATAAGGGACAAAGACCCCATCGTAAGATATGGCGGAAGTTACGGAACCCCTCCACCCGAGCTTATCCTCGTTTTTGATTATCGAGAGTCCCTCGCTATCCGTATCTACCAAAAATGCGGTTATCCCCTTCTTTCCCTTCTCTGGATCCGTTTTTGCCATGGTTATGATGAACTTTGAGACGGAGGCGTTAGTAATAAAGATCTTTTGCCCGTAAATTTTGAACCCTCCCTCAACCTCTTCCGCCCTCGTCTTCAAGCTCCCCGCATCGGACCCACAGCATGGCTCGGTAAGCCCAAACGCTCCGATATATTCCCCCGATGCCACCTTCGGTAGATACTCCCTCTTAATCTCCTCCGATGCAAAATCCAAGAGGAATTTTGGAACCAAGCCAGCTGTAACAGCGAACGTAACCGCGGTTGAAGGACAAACCCTCGTAAGCTCCTCTATAAAAATAACGTAATGTTTTGTTGTCAAACCTAACCCCCCATATTCCTTGGGTATTATCACCCCAGCCAAATTTGCCCTTTTAACCGCCTCGAAGCTCTCCTTTGCGAATCTATCCTCCTTATCCACAACCATAGCCCAAGGTTTCACATGCCTTTCCGCAACTTCCCTAACGTAATCCCTAAAATTTTCAAGGTCTGTAGGAATCAATGTTTCCGTCATAATAAGGGAATTTTATGGGAGAAAACTTCACCTACCTCTCTATCCCCAAAGATACCCCAAAGAACCCCCTCCTGCTCAAGAACATCCTCAAATTTCCATAATTCAGAAAAATTCCGAAGGTGTAATCCGTATCCCGTGTAATTAGCGCGTCAAAGAAGGGTCCGAATTTTACCGTCTTTGAATAAAGGGGTAATTCAAGGTTCAGGGTAAAAAATTTGTTTTCTAAGGAGTTAAGGGGTGAAACCTCCCTGTACCCATCAAAGCCCCCATATGGTTTTTTCAAGTTCCTAAACCCCTTAAACGCCCTCATCCTCAAGTTCCAAAACCGAAATCTTCCCTCAAACCCCACCTCACCAAAACCCATAAGGATCTTCCCTTCAAAGCTCGGATCTACACTTATCAACCTCAATACCCCAAAACTCCCGCCAAATTCCCCAAAACCCAACCCAAAGTTCAAAAGGTTATACCATCTGTGTATCCCAAAGAGATAAAATATCCCATCTTTTCCCAAGTTCCCCTCAAGAAAAACCCCGAAGGGAAGGTAAATATTTTCCGATATGTCCCCAGAAAATTCAGAATAGAACCTTAAGGTATCAAACTGCCCAAGGACCTCAAATTTTCCCACTGTGGAAAAAAGGTTGAAAACGGAAACCGAAAGATAACCCGTTGCTGTTTTCCCACCCACCAAATTGAGAAAAACCCTTGAGTTTGATGGGGAAGAAAAGTATAGAACCACATCTTCTTTGCCCCTGAAGACCTTAAGATCCAAGTCGTAAAACCTTGCCAATTTTAATACCTTCAAAATTTCGGAGTACCTGAAGGCTTTACCGTAATATCCCCTGAGTATCCAACGGATGTTCCCTTCTGGAAATTCCCCGTAAATTTGCGAAGGTTTTAAGAAAACGAACTTCCCCTTATCCACAAGGGCTAAATATTCCCTCTTTCCCAAAAAAATTTTCGCTTCCGCCAAAGGGTATCCCCTTTCCGCCAAATCCCTTAAAATACCTAAAGTTATACTGTCCCCCTTTTTTTGATCCCCAAATCCCGAATAGTTCCAAGAATCGAGGATCACCACTATCTCCATAAATTTATCCTCTCATAAACCCTATCCACAACCCCCCTATTCTTCAAGTAAAATCCGTATATCCTTGAGGATAGGTTTTCCGCAAAGGAAGGGTCGGAATAAACCCTCACTATGAATCCCCCCAATTCCTCCCAATTTCTAACCAAATAAACCGCCCCATTCTTAACCATATCCCAAGCGTAAGGTTGTTTATGTAAGTATGGTCCTACCGCTGTGGGTAATTTCCAATATGCGGTCTCTATTAAACTATGCCCCCCATAATCATAAAGGCTTCCACCAACAAAACAACCCTTACCAAACTTATAAATGCTCCAAAGCTCCCCCAAGGTATCCAATATTAAAACCTTGCTTTCCCCTTCCTTAGTTCTAAGGCAAAAATCTATGCCAGCCCTCTTAAGTTCTCTCTCAATTTTCCTTACATTCTCAAGGTGCCTCGGCGCTATTATGAAACTCAAATTTTCCAATCTCTCCATTGAAAACCTTATCACCTTAACCACATCCTTAATCTCCTTACCCCTTATATTTGCGAATATGAAGGAATTTTCCGCTTTAAACCTCTCAAATTTTATATCCTTTATTGGCCTTTCTACACTGTCAAACTTCAAATTCCCAAAAACCTCAACATTTCTCGCCCCCATCTCCCTAAACTTCCTCTCATCCTCCTCGCTTTGGCAGATCACAAGATCCACCGCGCTTATTGCCCTCCTAAACAACCCCAATTTTTTATAAACCTTAAAAGCCCTTTCACCAACCGTCCCATTTACTATGAAAACCTTTATACCCATATCCTTTGCGGTGATTATCAAATTCGGCCAGATCTCCGTCTCCGCTATGATAACCATCCTAACACCCCTCAAGATCTTCCTTAAGCATCTAGGATTATCAAATGGGAACCTTATAACGTTCAAACCCAAAGATCTTGCATATTCGTATCCCCATTTTGTGAAAACCGAAAGCTTGTAGGATGGGAACTTTTTTATTAGAGGATAAAGGGCGTTTATTTCCCCAATTGATGATGCATGAAAGAAGATTTCCCCATCAATATTTTGGCAATTTACGGGGATCAAGGAGGATATTAACCTGTAAAATCTTTCCAATCGTACCCCCAGGTTTTCGGGGTGGTAAATTCAACGCTGTTCCCAAAGGGGTCCCTAAGGTATATTGACCTCCCCCCATTTTTCCAATTAACCTCCGCCTCTATCTCTATCCCAATCTCCCTAAGCCTTTCTTTCAGATCCTCTATTTCATCTTCCCTTATCGCAAAGGCTATATGCCCCTGCCCAAAACACCCATGCGGTGGCACATCTACGCTCTTTTTGGTGTATTCGGGGTTGAATATCAAAAGCATGGAGTTTTCAAGCTTGAAGAATACATGCCTACCTTCCACCTTCGCGTAAGGTTTTATCCCAAGAAGTTTTGAGTAGAAATCCTCCGCACAATCAACATCTGATACGTATATGCATGCCTCAATGATCCTCATAATTCTTGAATTCCTTCAAAAGTTCCTCCATCTTTCCCTTAATCTCTTGCTTTTCTGGGCATTCCTCAAGGCTCTCAAGGTTTATTTTGACGTTTTCAATGGCCCCCTTGAAGGATGCAATCGCCTGATACTTCGCGGTATAGACGTCACTTATTGCGCTTTTCGGTGCTATGTCCTTTATCTCGGAGCATAGATTTAAAACCTTTAAAGAAAGTTCGGCGGTTTCAAGGGGTACCTCCGCCGCCCTTATCAGCACCTCCTTAATTCCTTCCTTCTTCCTATAAGCATCCATAACACCCTTAAAAGCTTGTGTATCTTCGTATATTAGCTCCTTTGCCCTCTTCAGTATATCCTTGGCTAAAGTTCTTATCCTCTCAAATTTCTCCCAATTTTCCGAGTACTTTTTACTCTTTAGCCCTATACCGCAAACCATTGATATTAATGCGCTCGCCTGAGCTAGGGAAAGGGCGGAAGTGCTACCCCCTCCCGGAACCGCCTCGGAACTTGCAAGCTCCCAAAGGTAAGTCTCCAAAGTCCAACCTTCATAAAGCCTACTCTCAATAATCTGATCATCCTTGAAATTGTTAAGCCTCAAATAAAACCTTACGGTATCAACGAGAGCCTTTAAAGGAACAAGCCCAACTATCTCCGATTCGTAAATCTCCTGCCCGTACCTCTCCGCCCACATCTTCACGTTTTCGTAAGCCACGAATATTGGGGTTTTCTCGTAATCCGTCAGGTTCATAGATACCTGAACCATATTCTTTGATTCAAGGTCAAAACCCAATGCCTTAACGAACCTTAATCCCCCATCCCTGAACCTAACGTGTTTTGCTATATTTTGCGCTGTTTTCAGGTCTCTACCCTTTAAATTTACATTGTATGCTATCAGGATCTTCCTCGCGCCTATTACGGTTGCTCCCGCGGTGGGGTGGGGTTCATCCGGACCATAATCGGGTTTCCAGTTTGGGTCCTTCATCTTCTCCCTCAAACCCTCAAACTCCCCCTTCCTTATGTTCGCAAGATCCTCCCTTTCGGGCTTAGTAGCCGCGTACCCGTAAAGATAAACGGGTAAATTGAAATCCCTTGAGACCCTCTCCGCCAGATTTTTCGCCAATTGCACCGCCTCCTCCATCGTGGCATCAAACAGGGGAACGAAAGGCACCACATCCGCAGCACCAATTCTCGGATGTTGCCCCCTATGCTTATTCAGGTCTATCAGATTTATTGCAACCCCTATGGATCTATAAGCCGCTTCTAAAACCCCCTCCGCGGTCCCAACGAACGTAAAAACGCTCCTATTGTGATCCGGATCCACCTCAACATCCAAAAGCTTAACGTCCGGAACGGATATAATGGCATCCCTTATTGAATTTATCACATCATGATTTCTTCCTTCCGAAAAGTTTGGGACGCACTCAAAGAGTTTCATAACGAAAATTCTAAAATTGAACCTTTATGGGAACTGGGGTAAAGCAGAGAACAAAGATAAGGAGGGAAAGGAAACCCATTAGATAGTCTATCCCCTTAAGTCTCCTCTCCATAAATAGGGCGGGGGGATGATATACACCAACCAAGATCCCAAAGAAAGCCCAAATGAACCAACCCGACCAAAACATCCCACCTATCACCATAAGGACTATCACCAACCAACCGATTATGTGGTGATATCTTGGAAATAGGGCGTAAAATATGTGTCCCCCATCAAGCTGTCCCATAGGTATTAGGTTCAAGGCTGTGACAAATAGCCCCACCCAACCCGCAAATCCCACCGGATGCAAGTTTATAAGCTTATCACCCACATCCCCCAAAACCAACAGGGAAAGAAACTTAAAAATTAAAGGTTCTCCGAAGAAGATCCCTTCCGAAATCTCGCCCTCCAAAACTTGGGACATCCTTAATCCCAAAACTAAGATCGGGATGGCAACTATGAAACCCGCCATAGGTCCCGCAAAGGCCATATGAAGGAGGGCCCTCCTGCTCGGCAAGAACCCCCTTAACCTTATCACCGCCCCCATCGTCCCTATTAATGAGGGAAAAGGTATAAAATATGGCCAGGAGGCTGGTATGCCGTATTTTCTCGCAACTATAAAGTGACCGAACTCGTGGGCTCCCAATATCAAAAGCAAAGGAAGAGAAAAGACCCAACCCTTTAGGATATCCGGGCCGAATGGGTTTAACCCGAGATGCAATGCGCCAACGAATAGGGTTGAAAGGACGGTAAGGAAAAACATTATAAGGTTCAAAATGGGGAACTTCTCCCTCTTCTCCTCAATTAGGGTTATTGCCAACCTACCATCGTCCTCATATACGAAGGTCTTTTCAAAGATCTTGTTCCTCTTTATTTCCTCCACGGTTTCCCTATCGTACTCCCCTACCAAAACCACAAAATAACCCCTTTCAACCCCCGTATCAAAAAACCTATAATCCTTTATGAAGAACCTACCAAAGATGTAATTTTCGTAAAATAGGGAGAGTCTATCCAATCATCTCCTCCAAGATTTCGGAAAAAGCCAAGACCTCCTCATCCCTCCCAAACCTCCCCACAACCTGAACCCCAACGAATTTCCCCAAGGGAACGCTCATAACAGGGACACCCGCAAGGCTAAATGGAACGGTTAGCTTATCAAGGTTGTAATATTCTATTGGTGAAAAGCCCGAACCGAGCTTTGGGGGAAGGGATGGGGATGTGGGAAGGAGGATAAAATCAACCCACCTCAAAATTCCCTCTATTTCTTCCTTTATGAGCCTCCTCGCCATCAGTGCCTTTATGTAATACTTGTCGTAATATCCGTAAGATAATGCAAAAGTCCCTATCCCTATCCTCCTCTTAACTTCCCTCCCGAAAAGTTCCCTCGTCCTCTTGTAAGTTTCCCAAAGGTTCTCCCCAAAGATAACCCTCCCGTACCTAACGCCATCGTACCTCGCAAGGTTTGAGGAAGCCTCCGATGATGCTATCACGTAGTAAGAGGCTAAGGCAAAATCCTTATATCTCATCTCAACCTCCAAAACATCCGAAAACTTCCTTATCTCCCTAATAAACCCCTCAAACTCCCCCATTATCCTTCCGTCAATACCATCAAGTAGGTTCTTTGGGATCCCTATCCTCCATCTCTCCCTCTTTAAAGCCTCAACCTTTTCCCTTTTTACACCTTCTATTCTTAAGCTCGTGGCATCCTTTTCATCATGCCCAGAAATTATTTCCATAACCAAGGTTATATCCTTGGCGGACTTTGATATAACCCCTATCACATCAAGGGAAGATGCGAAGGCTATAAGCCCAAACCTTGAAACCCTCCCATACGAGGGCTTAAACCCCCAAACCCCGCAATAAGCGGAAGGTAACCTAACCGAGCCCCCAGTATCGCTACCCAAGGCTACGGGAACTATATCCGCCCCCACCGCCGCGGCGGAACCCGAAGATGAACCCCCTGGCACTAAGGTTTTATCTATGGGGTTGAGGGTGGGACCGAAGGCGGAATTTTCACCCGTTGAACCCATGGCAAACTCGTCAAGGTTCGTCTTCCCGACAATATAAAAGTTTTTCTTCAGAAGCTTATCAACCGCGGTGGCGTTGTAAGGAGGAATATAATTTTCAAGGATCTTTGAAGCCGCTGTGGTTCTTAAATTTTTCGTTGTTATATTATCCTTCACCGCTATAGGTAAGGCATTTTCGGGAACTTCCCCATCGTTTAAAGTAATAAATGCATTCAGATCCCCAAATTCCCTTGCTCTCCTATAAATTTCTCCAAAAATCTCCTTTGCGGAGAATTTCCTTTTTTCGTACCCCTCGAGGATCTCATAAAGCCTCAACATATCCCTTTGGAAGTCTAGTTCTTATCTCTTTTCTTTCCACATTCACCTCAATTACGAACTCGGAAACGAAAGGTATCAATATCTCCTTTTCGCCAAAAACCTCCAACGTCCAGTAAGGCGCCCATTCGTGCAAATCCTTAACCTTCCCCAAAAACCCGTAATTCTCGTCAAACACATCGCAACCCAAAAGCTGATAAACGTAATACTCGTTTTCCCCCAAAGGTTCCAGATCCTTTTCCTCCACCTCAACGTAAAGGTTCCTCAAAATTTCCGCCTTATTTATATCCTCAACTCCGGAAAGTTTCAAAACCACAATATCTCCCTTCAGATTTCTTGCGGAAATTACCATATACTCCCCGTTCAAAATATACACTTTCTTGTTTATAAAAAAGTGTGGGGGATAGGGGGTTTTTACCTTTATTTCCCCCCTTCTCCCCCACGGCTTCGTTATTAACCCCACCTTAACCCTCAAGCTAAGATCTCTACCCTCACCACCTTACCCTGCTTCCTACCTATAGCCTCCACTATTCTACGGATGGCGTTCGCGGTCCTCCCCTGCTTCCCTATTATCTTCGCCTTATCCTCGTCCGCCACCTTCACCTCGTATATCACCGCCCTCTCGCCCTTTACCTCGGTTATGGAAACCTCACCCTGATTATCCACCAGCGACTTTACGATATATTCAAGAAGATCCTTGAGCTCCATGCTTCACCTCCTTTTTTCCAAACGTCTAACAACCGAAAGAACACGTTCCGTTGGTTGGGCCCCCTTTGAGATCCAATATTCGTACCTCTCGTAATCAAGGGACCAATCGTTATCATCCTTGGGGTTAAGGTGACCGATAACCTCTATCACCTTCCCATCCCTGGGAGCCCTACTATCCGCAACAACTATCCTATACCTTGGATCATTTTTCTTTCCAACCCTCTGAAGCCTTATTTTTACCATAATGAAGTGTGTATTTTAAGGGGGAAAAGTCTGGTATAGAATATCCCCTTGAAAGTAGGAATAGCGCAGATAAAACCCAAACTTTTGAATATCCAAGAAAATTTGAAAAAGCACCTTGAGTACCTTGAAATGGCAAAGGGGGAAGGCTTGGACCTCCTAGTTTTCCCCGAGCTTAGCCTTACGGGATACCTTACGAATTGGATGACCCCGACCGTTTCAATAAGCGAAGGTTCAAAGGAGATGAATGAAATCCTTGAAAAGGCAAAGGGTATATCCTTGATATTCGGTGCGATAATTGAGGATAGGGGGCAGTTTTACAACTCCGCAATTTTCGTTGAGGATGGGAAGGTATTGGGGATCCACAGGAAGGTTTATCTTCCCACTTACGGCATGTTCGACGAGGGTAGGTACTTTACGAGGGGAAAATCTTTCTCACCCATAGAAAGTAAGCTTGGAAGGTTCGGAATTCTGATATGCGAGGATGCGTGGCACCTTGATGCGTACTTAGAATACTCACAATGCGATTACATTGTAATAATATCAAACAATCCGCTTAGGGGGGTGGGGGAAAGGAGCTCCATTGATGTTTGGCACACGCTGGCGGGAATCCCGCCCCTATTTTTCGGAACACCCACAATTTACGCAAATAGGGTAGGGGTCGAAGATGGGATAATATTTTTCGGTAGGTCAAGGATCATAGATGGGGACGGTAGGGTATTGGCGGAGGGTAAGGAATTTGAGGAGGAGCTCGTTATTGCGGAGATAAACCCATATACCTCCAGAGCTATGAGGTTTAGATCCGCGACCTTAAGGGAGCATTTGAATGCCCTCGGGAAGGACGCACGATAGGATAAACTTAGTTTCTACAGCTATAGCGGGATATTTGGGTTACAGTTGGGGTTTTGATTGGGATGAGATCCTTGCATTCTCCTTGGGAAGTATAGTTGCAACCATTTGGTTTTCTCCGGATTTAGATCTTAGAACTTCAAAGCCTGTAAAGAGGTGGGGGAAGATATCATTTATATGGTGGCCATACGCTGCGATTGTACCGCACAGGGGGATTTCGCATATTCCGATTATCGGAATATTGACCCGTTTTGGCTATTTCTTCGGGATAGTTTTCTTAGTTTGGCTGGTTGTAAGGAATTTTCTGCCAATTTCAATAAATGTAAGCGCGATATTTGATAACCCCTATTTCCTCCCCTTTATTTTGGGTGTCCTTTTTGCGGACACCCTCCACATCCTCTCGGATTTCGTTTATTCCTCTATAAAGTCCAGATCCTTCCCGTAAGTCTCCTCAAGGAGATACCAGGATATGAAGGCTATGGCAAAGCAAATTACCCCTATCACCGCGGCGGAACCGAGCATGCCGAGGTGCGGTTTAAGGGCTAAGAAAGCCGATGTGATGGGTACGACGGAAAACCTTATGAAGTTTGGAGTAATCGTTGCGACCGTTGCCCTTAGGTTCGTCCCGAAGTTCTCCGCTGCGGTCGTTATGAAAACCACCCAATATCCCGCCCCAACCCCTATAAGGAAGCAAAGGAAATAAAAGATCTGTAGGGAAACCCCCCTTGAGGAATAATAGAGGACCAGGAATAGTATCAGGAGGAAAAGGAAAATCAATATGGCTTTCTTCCTGCTTTTTAGGATCTGGCTTAAACTTCCGCTTATAAAATCTCCCACCGTCAAACCCGCGTAATTTATCGCCACGGCTAGACTTGCCGAAACTTGCCCCTTCACCCCCAAAACCTTCCCCATCTCCGGAGACAAAACTATCGCCAAGGCTATTGAGTACCATATCGGAAGTCCCACAAGGTTCACCTTAAAGAAACGCACAACCCTATCCCATGAGGAAAAAAGGAGGATAAGATCCCCCCTTCTAACCTCCGCCCTCTTAACCTTCTCAAACATAAAGGACTCGTAAATCTTAAACCTGAAAAATAGAAGGATAAGCCCCAATATCCCACCCAAAATATACATTGCCCTCCAGGGTAAAACCTCCGCAAGGATCCCGGCAAATATCGCGCCGGATACCCCAAAGGAAGCGACCACCGTAGCACCCCAACCCCTATTCTCCTTATCCAACACCTCATTTACCAAGGTTATTGCCCCTCCAAGCTCCCCCGCAAGTCCCATACCCGCAAAGAACCTAATGATCATATAGGACCATGGGTCGAAGACGAAGGCGTTCAGGATGTTTGCTATGGAATAAAGGAATATGGAACCGAACAGAGCTTGTTTTCTCCCTATCTTGTCCCCGATTATACCGAAAAAAACCCCCCCCACCATGAACCCCGCCATCTGAGAATTTAAGATCCATACCCCCTTGGTTAATATCTCCTCAGCTGTAAGCCCCAGATCCTTCAAACTTGGAACCCTCAAAATGGAAAACAGGACAAGATCAAATATATCAACGAAATAACCGAGGGCGGAAACGACCACCGTGGGAGTTAGGATCCTCTTTATCCTCTCCATACTTTCAATTTTACGGAAGTAAGGATAACCTCAAGCAGAAGGAAGAAAATCAAGAAAATCTTTACGAAGTTTTCCAAGGGCTTGGGTGGTTCCGGAACCCTTATTTCGTAATTTAAATTGGCTACTATCACCCCCGCAAGTTTATCCCCCTTATACGCCTTATATATACCGGGACTTTCCGCCTTGAAAACCGATGGACAACACAAAGTTGTCTTCCCCCTTATCTCATAATTTCCCCCCAGATCCACCTTATCACCCACATTTAAATACACCTTCCAAACTTCCTTTGAGCTTAGGGACAAAAGCCTTAAAAATCTTGGGGTAAAACCAAAGCCGGTATATGATGGCGAAAACCCAAAGAGTTTTAAATTCTCAAACTCAACCCCCACCAAATTTCCCCTCTCATCGTACAATATAGGTTTCCCCCCTTGGAATACACAACCGCTATCTGAAAATATAAACTCCACCATCTCCCTCCGATAATTGATCCCCAAACCCTTAAGAATTTCACACTTTCTAACAAACACCATATCCAAACCCGGGAAAACGGTATCTATCCCCACCCTAAGATCCGCTCCCGTCACCTTTAATGCGTTAATTATCACCTCCCTGTCCGTTCCCCTCCCGAAAACCTCCTCCCCTTTCCCCCCTTCAAGGACATAATCGTAAAACTTCCTCTCTCCCAAGGTTATCAAAACTTCGCCCGAAAACTTCCCCCTTAACGTATAAAGTTTTTCCCCCTCAAACTCTATTTCATCGCTTATGGAAGTTTCCTTTGAGATAACCCTTATTTTCAACTTTACGGGTTTTTCGGAATATAGGGAGATCTTTATCTCATCCGTTCCAACCTCAATTTCTAAAACCTTCCAGCTTTCCTTTTCCCCCCAAATTTCATACTCCGCGTTTGGGATAATATCCCAATTCCCCACAAGGGCAACCTTACCCTTTGGTTTTTCGCTCGGTGAGAACCTGACCTCCGCAAATTTCCCCCAACTTCCCAATATCTCCGCCGTCTTTTCCGGAGGAACATCCTTTATCCAAATCTCCTTTGGTGGTTTTCCCTTGTAAAAGAAAGGCTTTGCCAAGATTAAAAATAAAGAAAATACTATGAGGCTCCTTATTATAATAACTAAATAATCTCTCAACCTCAAAAATAACGAGGATCTGCTCAAACCCAAATTAAAGAAACCTATCCAAGGAAATAGAACCTTTGGGGCGAACCTGTTGGCTACCGTATGCAAAATTATCACAACAAAAACACCCAATATTGCCAAATAAAACCAAAAGGGGTTTAATGTCCAGAACATTAGAGGGAAAGTAGTTTAACGAAAATAGGGTGGGGTTTTAGGGGTTTTGAGGAGTACTCCGGGTGGAACTGTACTCCCAAGAAAAAGGGGTGATCCCTGAATTCAAGAGCCTCAACCAAACCCTTATGCTCCGCGGATATGACAAGCCCGCTTTTTTCAAATTCCTCCCTAAACTCGTTATTAAATTCGTACCTATGCCTGTGCCTCTCAAATATCCGATTTGTTCCATATATTGAATGTATCAAACTCCCCTCCTTAAGCTCTATCTCCTGGGCTCCCAACCTCATACTTCCTCCCATAGGTTTATCCTTTTGATCTGGAAGTAAATGGATTATGGGGTATGGGGTATTTTTGTCAAATTCCTCGCTGTTTGCCCCTTTCAGGTTTAAGACGTTCCTCGCCCATTCAACCGCCATAAGTTGCATACCCAGGCATATTCCCAAAATCGGTTTCTTTGAAAGCCTGGCAAACTTTATCGCCTCAATTTTCCCCTCTATCCCCCTTTTACCAAACCCGCCAGCTATTATCAGAGCATCAAAATCCCCCAAGATCTCGGCCCCCTTCTCCTCTACCTCCAAAGCATCCACGAGGGTTATCTCGGGTTTTACGCCTGTATGGGCCCCCGCATGTATTAATGCTTCTATAAGGCTCTTGTATGCGTCCCTAACCTCAACGTATTTGCCTATTATGGCTACCCTCTTTTTTCTCTTTGGATTTTCAAGCCTCCTTACGAAATCCTCCCAATCCTCCAATTTCCTCTTTAGATATGTTCTTATTCCCAGCTTTTCCAAAATTATGTCGTCCAAACCTTGATCCGCCAATATGAAGGGTATCCTATATACGTTTTCAACGTCATGGGCGCTTATCACCGCCCTAACGGGAACGTTTGAGAACATCGCTATCTTTGACCTTGCCTCCTCAGTTAAGGGATATTCACCCCTGCATACCACCGCGTCCGGCTGTATCCCAATTTCCCTTAGCTTCTGTATTGAGTGTTGGGTGGGTTTTGTTTTTTGCTCCCCCACCGACCTTATGAAGGGAACATAGGATACATGGATGTAAAAACAGCTTTCCTCCAATCCCATCTGCCTCGCCGCCTCAAGGAAAGGTAAACCCTCGATATCCCCAACCGTACCCCCTATCTCAACTAAACAAATATCGTACTCCTTTGCTATTGCCTTAAGCTTATCCTTTATCAGGTTTGTGAGGTGCGGAACAACCTGAACCGTGGCGCCCAAATAATACCCCATCCGCTCCCTGTGTATCACCTCGTGGTATATCCTTCCCGCGGTTATGTTGTTTTCCTTTGATAGGTTCTCCCCCAAAAACCTCTCGTAATGCCCTATGTCAAGGTCCGTTTCCCCCCCATCCTCGGTTACGAAAACCTCGCCGTGCTGGTAAGGGTTCATGGTTCCAGCGTCGGAGTTCAAATAAGGATCTATCTTCACTATGGTTACCCTAAGCCCCCTACTTTTTAAGAGTAATCCGAGGGATGCGGTGGTTATACCTTTACCCAAAGAGGATAAAACCCCACCGGTTATGAATACGAACTTCATCAGTCCCTGTAATCCTTATATGGAGCATCTATAGGGAAGGACTTCAGGAGGGGATGTCCCTCGTAATCCTCCGGGAGCAGGATCCTCTTTAAATTTGGATGGTTTGAAAACTTGACACCAAAGAGGTCATAGCATTCCCTCTCGTGCCAATCCGCCCCCTCAAATATATCGTAAAGGGATGGAACCTCCGCCCCGTAAGGTACATTCTCAACCACGAGCCAAACCTCCGAGTTGTTCTCCAAATTCGCGAGCCTGTAATACAGGGTTAAATTGCTCCCATTATCAACCGCGGTCATAAAGGAAAAGTAAGTATATCCGCTTTCCTTAACTTCCTGAGCCTTCTTTCTAAGCTCATCTATCCCGATCCTAAGCTCGTTCATATTCGGATATTATAACGGGGTTATAACCCCTTTACCTTCTCTACGTACTTTTTAATATCAAACTTTGCTTCAAGACCCGATGCGCTCATATATCTAACCTTCCCGAAGATTTTTCTTTCTTTCCAAGGTCTGTCGTGGGTTCCAAAACACCAAGATATTCCCGCATATCCGTTGGGATCCCTCCCATCAAGTTCATATTTATCGTTCAAATAACAGGCTATATCAAAGGCTTTCTTTGGGTCATCCGTCCATTCAATGATCTTCTTACACCAATACATCCTCATATAGTTGTGCATCTTTCCCGTTTTTAAGAGTTCTAACTGTGCCGCATTCCAATATTCATCGTGGGTTTTTGCGCTCTCAAGCTCTTCAAGGGTATAGATATATTCCCTCCTGTCCTTTTTGTGTTCTTCCAGAGTCTCTTTAGCCCAATCTGGAATTCCCTCGTAATGGTTATAGTTTGGATTGTAATAGCAAAAGTTCCTAGCAAGTTCCCTCCAAACTATCAGCTCGTTAAAAAAGCTATCCACGTTCTCATCCTTACCGTACTTTGATAAAACCTCAAGAACAACTTCTATAGGCGAGATCTGTCCAAAGTGCAAATAGGGGCTAAGGTTTGATTGGTAGTCAAGCTCCGGATGGGATCTAAAATCTTTGTATTTGTGAAGTTTCCTCTCAATGAACTCTTCTAAGTATTTTCTTGCTTGACTATAACCCCCCACGAAAGGGGATAAGCTAACGCTTTTATCTATGTTGAGGATATCTAAAATCTCCAGAGAATCCTTTAGAGTGAGCTCCCCTATTCCAAAATCAAGGCTAACCGATTTTATCTTTACCTCTCTCGGCTTCAATTCAACAATAAATGCATCCATTATGCTATAAATCTTTTTTCTAAAACCGAAAGCGTAGGGCTCAAGTCTATCGGATACTATCTCAACGGGAACGCAAACGTCGGATTCCACTTCATAGACCGGTATATCCAATTTGCCCGCCACATATTGGTTGAGCCTTCTATAAAACTTTAAGTATGCTTTATCCGTAATCAAGGCGAAAGCATCCCTTGAAATTTCTACAACCCTCTGTTTAATGTCATCCACCTTTTCTATGACAAACTTTATTCCCCTTTCCTCTATGAATTTTTTAGCTTCCAAAATCCCATCCAACATAAATTTGTAATATCGTGCGTTTGAATACTTATACCTGTCCGTGATAGGGAAATAGACCAATAGGGGTTTTCTGTAAGCGTTTGATAGCTCTATCGCAAATTCAAGGCTATGGTTGAAGTTTGCCCTGTGACTTTGGGACATCCAATATATTACGAATTTACCATTTTCGTTAAACTTCACATCATTTAAAGCTTTAACCCTTCCCTTAAATTCAGGACTTAGGCCAAAATCCATTTCTGAATTATAATTCTAACCTGTGAAAGTATCCGTTGTTATTCCAACTTATAACGAAGAGAATTTCGTCGAGAACCTCATAAAAAGTCTCTTGAATCAGGACTATAACGGGGAGTACGAAATAATATTCGTGGATAACAACTCAACGGACGGAACGTTAGAAATTTTAAAAAAGTACCCCGTAAAAATTCTAATAGAAGAAAAAAAAGGCGTCGCCCACGCAAGGCAAAAGGGATTCACAAACGCGCAAGGTGAAATAATACTTTCAACGGATGCGGACTGCGTCGTCCCAAGGGATTGGATAAGAAAATATGTTGAAGAATTTGAAAAGGATCCTGAGGTTATAGCCTTAAACGGTCCGGTTTATTTTAAGGAGGTTTTCAATTTTACATCCCTCCTTTTTAAGATCCTATCCCCCTTGGTGTGGAGAATTGAAACTTTAATAAGGGGTAATTATAGCTTTTCGGGAGGGAACTTTGCGGTTAGGAGGGAATATTTTTATAAGGTGGGGGGATTTAGGACGGATTTGGGAACTGGGGAAGACATAGATCTGGGAAATAGGTTAAAAAAACTTGGAAAGGTTAAAACAATAAACAACCCGGTTATTACTTCAAGCAGGAGGTTTAGGGAAGGTTTCTTTAAATCCGTTTTCCTTTACATACTCCTAAATTACTTCTACCTGAACATTTTCAAAAAGCCCTTCCTTAAAAGTTTGAAACCCATAAGGGAAGTTGGGAGGTTTTCCCCCAATCCCATCTTCGGTTTTTCAATAATTTTTCTTGCTTTTCTCCTATTCCTTTACGAAGTCTTAGCGTACAAAATTCCCAAAAGGGATTATATAATATTTGAAAGGGAAGGGGATGTTCTTATCACCTTTGACGACGGTCCCGGAAAATATACTTTGCAGATCCTTGATACGCTTGATAAGTACGGCGTGAAGGCGATATTCTTTTTGGTGGGGAGAAATGTTGAAATCCACCCGGATCTTGTAAGGGAGATCCACAGGAGGGGGCACATAATAGGAAACCATTCGTATTCCCACTCTCCCTTTATGCTCCTTTGGGGTTTTGATAAGGTTTATAAGGAGATAGACAGTACAAACAAGCTTATAGAGAGGATCACGGGAGAAAGGGTGATCTTTTTTAGGCCACCTTACGGGAGATACTCAAGGGCTATGGATTCCGTGGTTAGGGTTTTGGGGATGAAGGTGATCCTTTGGAACGATGATTCTGAGGATTGGAAAAACCTTTCAAAACCCCTGTTGATTTCCAACATTTTAAGGCAGGTTAAGCCCGGTTCAATAATCCTTTTGCACGAGAGGAGAAATACCTTAAAAGCCCTTGGATCCCTAATAGATTCCTTAAGGGGTAGGGGTTATATGGTTAAAGGTTGGGAATAAGATCCGATAGCTCGGGTAGGAAATTTCTACCCTCAAGGAAGAGGTTTCTTATAATCCTAGCGGTTGCCCCCCAAAGTGTCCCAAGCTCCGTCTCAACCCTATCCGAATAAATTAATGGCCTCAGGGAAGTTAGGGGTACGAAAGAGAATCTTTCTATCTCTTCCGATGGAACGATCTTCGCGCTGTAACTTAAAAGTGCAACAAAAGGAAAGATCCTTATCCCCGTGAATGCGGTGGTCACATCTTTAAGCTCCCCCACCACCTTGTATTTTTCCGGATCCAAACCGAGCTCCTCTTTCAGCTCCCTATGTAGGGTTGAAAGCTTTGATTCATTGGCTTTCATCATACCACCCGGAAGTCCTATTTCCCCCGCATGCTGGGATAAAGCCCTTGACCTTCTTACAAGGAGAATAGAAGAATTCCTTATAAGTATCCCAACCACCGCCTTTTTAAACCTTGACATATTCCTCCCCGGAAAATGTTTTTATTTTATCGGTTATCTGGGAGATCAAACCGCAAAGTACCTTCTTTGGTCCAACTTCCCAAGCCTCATCCACCCCAAGCTCAATCGCAGTATTTATCATATCAACAAATAAAACTGGGGATCTAAGCTGGACCTTAAGGGCATTATAAACCTCTTTTGAACTTTTTGCTAACTTTCCCGTTGAATTCATTATTATGGGTACCTTCGGTTCCATAAACTCCACATTTTCCAATATTTCTGAGAATTCCCTCGCCGCTTCATCCATAAGGGGTGAGTGAAAGGCGGTGGAAACCTTTAAGGGTATCAACCTAAGGTCCTTTGCCATACTTTTTATTCTTTCAACGATTTCATCCACTTCCCTTTCATCACCAGATATTACAACCTGTAATGGGGAATTTATGTTAGCTATTACGGTTTTTTGTGGGTTTAACTCTTTTATGGCTTCCTCTGCCCTTTTGTATGCATCCTTTCCTATCACCGCAACCATCTTACCGCCCTTCGCCCTCCCCATAAGCTCCCCCCTCTTTACGACTAGATTAAGGGTTGTCTCAAAGGAAAAAACGCCCGCGCTGTAAAGGGCGGAAAATTCCCCAAGGCTGTGCCCAAAAACCACATCCGCTTCTATCCCTTTCCTTTTCAAAACCTCAAGCAAGGCGACGGAATAGACAAATATAGCAGGTTGCGTGTTCTCGGTTCTTGTAAGATCCTCCTCGGGACCCTCGAAGGAGAGCTTCCTTATAGGCTTTCCCGAAATTCTTTCCGCCTCATCGTAAATTTCCCTAACAAAATCGTACCTTTCGTAGATCCCTAAACCCATACCCACGTATTGACTACCTTGCCCGGGAAAAGCAAAAGCCCTCATATCCCCTCCAGGACTTTAAACATATCTTCCAGATCCTGGGCGTTCTGCAAGGTTTGTATGAGCTTTTTGGAAAAGCCGTTAGGTTCCTTCTTAAGCCTTTCAAATATACTTATTATACTTGGATAAAACCTCTCATCCTCTATTTCATCAAGGTACTTGATTTTTTCGTAGATCTTTGAGTATGCTTCAAGGACAGCTGGGTTCCTAAGCATATGCCTGTAATCGTAAAGAGGTTTTGCCTCCTCGAGGTAATACAAGGTCCTACTTCTTTTTGCGAAAATCTCAAAAACCCCAAAAAGGTAAAGTCCTTTACCCACCACCTTTATTAAACCAAAATTTTCCGAGGCGCATAAGTAAAGGCGCATTTTCCCCTTATAAACCCTCTCATCCAAAACCAAAACCCTCATCTTCCCCTCAAAGTGATATACCATAGAACCTAACCTCCCTTTCCTTACCCTTAACCGCGATATAAACCGAGGGCATATATGGTGTATTATGCGCCACCCCCACCCTTCCGGACCTATCAAGCCCTATTATACCAACCGGGTAATCCGTAAGTTCCAAAACCGCCCTTGCTGCGGTCTCGGGTTTCATACCCATAATCACGAGGTCGCAAAACCTCTTTGTTAATAGACCTCTTATGATCCCTTCCCCTATACCCGTCGCGGAGGCGCCTACCCCTTTTTCCGCCCAAGTTCCCGCCCCCGGTATCGGAGTATCCCCGACCCTACCGGGTAGCTTTAGGGTTGTTCCCCCCGTTGAGGTACCTGCGCATACCGCATTTCCATCCGTTGCGACCGCCCCCACGGTTCCCATAAACATCTCCGGGTGTTCCTTTATAAGTTTTACCGTCTTCTCCAAAAATTTGGAGAACTCAGATTCTCCATCAAAAATCTCCCTTTTTACCTTCTCAAGCCTTTTCCTTGAACTTTCGGTTATCACATCCGCAAAGGGTAAGTTAAAAATTTCCGCCAACCTTTCCGCCCCATCACCATACATTATATGGTGAGAAGTTTTTTCCGCGACTAACCTCGCTAAGGAGATGGGGTTTTTCACCCTCCTTACCCCTATTACCGCTCCCAAAACAAAAGGTTCATCGTTCATTATGCACGCATCCATTTCCACATTCCCGTCTATGCTGAGTACGCTTCCCGTTCCCGCGTTAAAGATCGGGTCATCCTCAAGGATCTTTACTGCCTCCTCCACCGCATCCAATGGGCTTCCCCCACCGGTTAAAACTTCTATTCCCCTTTCCGCAGATTGGAGTAGAACATCCTTGGCATATTTGAGTTTCTCCCCATCCCACCTCCCCGCGCCCCCATGCACCACTATCGCAAACATCGGTAAATATTATACGGACGATTTTTCACCCTTATAATATCCGCTCAACCTTTCTGCGGGGTGGTGTAATTGGCAACACGCCTGACTCTGGATCAGGAGATCGGGGTTCGAGTCCCTGCCCCGCAGTTTAAAGGAGGTAAAGGGATGGCTAAGGAGAAGTTTTTAAGAACAAAACCGCATAAGAACGTGGGAACCATAGGGCACATAGACCACGGAAAAACGACCCTAACCGCGGCTATCACGCATGTTTTGGCCGCAAAAGGTATGGCACAGGCTAAAAGTTATGATGAGGTGGCCAAGGCGGACGCGAAGATAGCTAGGAAGGATGAGACGAAGATCCTCACCATAAACATCGCACACGTGGAGTACGAGTCGGATAAGTATCACTACGCCCACATAGACTGTCCGGGCCACGCGGATTATGTTAAGAATATGATAACCGGCGCCGCGCAGATGGACGGCGCCATTTTGGTGGTGTCAGCGGTGGATTCCGTGATGCCCCAGACGAGGGAGCACGTTCTCCTCGCCCGTCAGGTAAACGTACCCGCCATAGTTGTATTCATCAACAAGGTGGATCTGGTGGATGACCCAGAGCTCCTTGATCTCGTGGAGCTTGAGGTTAGGGACCTTTTGAACCAGTACGGTTACCCCGGGGATGAGGTTCCCGTAATAAGGGGTTCAGCCCTTAGGGCCCTTCAGAATCCCTCAAACTTCGATGACCCGATAGGCGCGGGAGCCATCCTGAAGCTCGTTGAAGCCTTGGACGAGTACATACCCGAACCGGTTAGGGAGATCGATAAACCCTTCCTTATGGCGGTTGAGGATGTATTCAGCATAACTGGTCGTGGGACGGTGGTAACAGGTAGGGTGGAAAGGGGAATAATCAAGCCCGGCGACGAGGTTGAGATAGTCGGATTTAGGGATGAGCCGATAAAGACGGTGGTTACCTCCATAGAGATGTTCCGCAAGGTTCTGGACGAGGCTATTCCGGGTGATAACATAGGGGCCCTCTTGAGGGGTGTGAACAAAGACGATGTGGAGAGGGGTATGGTTTTGGCGAAGCCCGGATCCATAAAGCCCCACAGGAAATTCAAGGCGGAAGTCTATATCCTCAAGAAGGAGGAAGGGGGAAGGAGCACACCCTTCTTCAACGGTTATAGGCCCCAGTTCTACTTCAGGACAACCGACGTCACGGGAACCATAAAGTTGGCGGACGGGAGGGAGATGGCGATGCCTGGAGATAACGTCCAAATGGAGGTGGAGCTCATATATCCCGTCGCCATAGAGAAGGGTTTGAGGTTCGCGATACGCGAGGGCGGTAGGACGGTTGGAGCCGGAATAATAACGGAAATCCTTGACTGATGGAAAAAATTAGGCTAAAAATAAAGTCCTTCGATCCCGCTGTCCTTGATAGGTTTGCTAAGCAAATCGCGGTGACCGCAAGGAGTACGGGGGCAACGGTATCCGGGCCGATCCCCCTTCCCACCAAGAGGACCCTATTTGCGGTAATAAGGGGTCCCCACATAGACAAGAGAGGACAGGAGCACTTCATCCTAAAGAGGCATGCCAGATTAATAGAGATCTCAAACGCCACTCCCGAAACCATGGATAAGATCTCCCAAATAGATGTCCCTCCCGGCGTGGATGTTAAGGTATCAATAATATAGGGGTTGAAAATGAGGGTTTTGGCAAAGAAGATAGGGATGACACAGGTCTTCGTTAAGGGGGAGGATGGATTCCTTGAGGTGCCCGTAGGGGTGTCCGTCTTGCAGGTGGTTGAAAACGTTGTGGTTTCGCATAGAATCAAGGAGAAGGATGGTTATAATGCCCTTGTGGTTGGGTACTTCTTTAAGCCAGTTCATAAGATTTCAAAGCCCATCTTGGGTTTTGTAAAAAAGCAACTTGGGGAGAGGGAACTTTACCCGACCAAATTTTACGAAGTTAAAACGGATAATTTGGAAAAATTCCCCGTAGGTTCAAGTTTAAAGGCTGAGATCTTTAACGGTATAGATCTGGTGGATGTTCAGGGGAAAACTAAGGGGAGGGGATTTGCGGGTGTGGTGAAAAGGTGGGACTTCTCGGGTGGACCCGCCGCCCACGGTTCAAAGTTTCATAGGAGGCCCGGTTCAATAGGTCAGCACACCTTTCCCGCGAAGGTTTGGAAGGGTAAAAAGATGGCTGGACACTACGGGAACGAGACCGTTACCATCCTCAACCTGAAGCTTGTAAGGATACTACCGGAGCACGACCTAATCTTGGTAAAAGGTGGGGTTCCGGGTCATAAGGGTGGGTTCGTGTTCGTAAGGCCCGCGATTTATAAATACGGAGGTGAAAAATGACCGCTCCCGTTTATAACCTGAAGGGTGAGAAAATAGGGGAGATTGAGCTTCCCGAAGATATCTTCAATATTCAACCCAAAAAGCATGTACTTTGGGAGTTCGTAAGAGCATACCTCTTAAACCAAAGGCAGGGAACGCACAAGGCGAAAACCAGGGGGGAGGTCATAGGTTCCAGAAAAAAGATTTGGCCCCAGAAGCATACGGGTAGGGCAAGGCACGGCGATAGGTACGCGCCTCAGTTCGTGGGGGGAGGAAAGGCTCACGGACCAAGGCCTAGAGATTATTACATAAAGCTCCCTCAGAAGGTTAAAAACCTGGCTTTAAAGATGGCACTTTCGGATAGGGCCCAAAACGGGAGGATATACGTGGTTGAGAGCTTTGAAATGGAGAAACCTAAAACGAAATTGGTCGCCAATTTCATAAAATCTCTTAATATTTCCGGTAACACCCTCTTCATCCCTGCAAACAGCAATAGGACCTTTTACCTCTCAGCACGGAACATAGAGGATGTTGAAGTTTTGCCCGCGGACACCGTGAACGCTTATTTCGTCCTTTGGTCGGAGCATGTATTTATGGAAAAGAGCGCGATCGAGGTTCTAAAAGGGAGGCTCCTGAAATGAAATTAAGCTATGATGAGATAATAATAGAGCCCGTAATAACCGAAAAGGCGCTGAATTTGAGGGAAAAGCTCAACAAATATACCTTCATAGTTCATCCCAAGGCTAACAAGGTTCAAATAAAGGAGGCAATTGAGAAGATCTTCGGGGTAAAGGTGAAAAAGGTAAATACGATATTGATAAAGCCCAAAAGAAGGAGGGGATTGAGGAACAGGTTCAGGTTCGGCTATACGAGCTCGTACAAGAAGGCAATAGTGACGCTTGAGGAGGGTCATAAGATAAATCTGGAGGTGTAATATGCCAATAAAGAAGTTTAAGCCAATCACACCGGGCAGGAGGTTTATGACGGTTATAGATTACTCTCAGTACGTTACCAAGGAGGAGCCAGAAAAATCCTTAACGAAACCCAAAAAGCAGAAGGCGGGTAGGAACAACCAAGGAAAAATAACTGTAAGGCACAGGGGAGGGGGAAACAAGAGGAAGTACCGTATAGTTGATTTTTACAGGAGGGATAAGGACGGAATACCTGGGGTTGTAAAGGCTATAGAGTACGACCCAAACAGGACCGCATTTATAGCTTTAGTCGTTTATAAGGATGGCGAAAAGAGGTATATTCTTGCGCCGGAGGGTATAAAGGTGGGGGATGAAATCATCTCTGGACCGAATGCCCCCATAAAGCCCGGAAATGCCCTACCTATGAAGAACATCCCAGAAGGCATTCCCATACACAACCTTGAGATAATCCCGGGGAAGGGGGGACAGCTCGTGAGGGCCGCGGGTACTCAGGCGGTGATCCTCTCAAAGGACGAAAACTGGGTTTACGTTCAGCTTCCTTCCGGCGAGATAAGAAAGTTCAATCCCAATTGCTATGCCACCATAGGTCAGGTTTCTAACGTGGATCACGAAAATGTGGTTCTGGGTAAGGCGGGAAGGAGTAGGTGGATGGGAATAAGGCCTACCGTAAGGGGAACCGCTATGAACCCCGTGGATCACCCGCACGGTGGAGGCGAAGGTAGGACGAAGGGTAAGATCCCAAAGACACCTTGGGGCAAGCTCGCTAAAGGAGTAAAGACGAGGAGTCCGAGGAAGACCTCCTCCGCATTTATAGTTAAGAGGAGGAGGATAGGTTACGGTTCAAAGGAGTAAAATATGGGAAGGAGTATAAAGAAGGGGCCCTTTGTTGATCCCAAGCTAATGAAGAAGGTCTTGAAAGCCCTTGAGACGGGAGACAAAACACCAATAAAAACCTGGTCAAGGGCTTCCATGATAGTCCCGGAGATGATAGGCCTGACTTTTATGGTACACAACGGGAAAAAGTTCATTCCAGTTTACGTGACTCAGGAGATGGTGGGGCATAGGCTCGGAGAGTTCGCTCCCACGCGGACATTCGGCGGGCATAAAGGGAAAGAAGGTCAAAAGGTGGGTAAGAAATGATGAAGAATTTGGGGCAACTTCCAATAGAGGAACTTAAAAAGTTGGGGGGTTTTGCGGTTTTAAGGAGGGCAAGGATATCCCCCAAGAAGATGAAGCTCATAGCGGACCTTATAAGGAACCTAAACGTACAGGAGGCGGATTACATCCTCCAGTTTACCCCTAAAAAGGGAGCTAGGATAATGAGGAAGGTTTTGAGGGCGGCGGTAGCATCTTACAGGGACAAGTTTGAACCCGAAAAAAGCGTGGATGAGCTTTACCCATCCCTAAGGATAGCCTTGGTGAAGGTGGATAAGGGTCCAATGTGGAAGATCCCCAAACCCGCGGTTAAACCCGCCCGCTTCGGAGGGAACGGGATATTCAGGAGAAGAACATCGCATATTACGGTTTTTGTTTTAAAGGAGGGTAAGTAATGGGACAGAAAGCGCACCCTATAGGACTCAGAACGGGATACTTTAGGCCCTGGCAATCCACTTGGTACGCCGAGACGAAAAGGGAATACGTAGAATACCTCCTTGAAGATTACAGGATAAGGAAGTTCATAATGGAGTACTACCGCAAGTCCCCAAACGACCCACAGATCTCAAGGATAAACATAGAGAGGAAGGGAACCTTAACCACCATAATCATTCACACCGCAAGGCCCGGAGTTATAATAGGTAGGCAGGGGCAGGCGATAGAGAACCTCAGGAAAGCCTTAAAGGAAGAGTTCGGTAAGGACTTCACCATAGAGCATAGGGAAATAACCCAACCTGACTTAGACGCCCAACTTGTGGCGTACAATATAGCCAGGAGGATCGAGCAGAGGGCTTACCACAGGAGGCTTATGAAGGAGGCTGTCACCAAGGCTATGAGGGCGGGAGCCAAAGGTATAAGGGTTCAGATAAAGGGAAGGATAGCGGGGGCGGAGATAGCGCGTAAGGAATGGTACCTGAAGGGTAGGGTTCCCCTACAGACCCTAAGGGCGAACATAGATTACGGATACGATACCGCGTTTACTAAGTGGGGAACGATAGGGGTTAAGGTTTGGATATACAAGGGAGATATACTTAGGGGAAGCGAGGAGGAAGTGCTATGATGCAACCAAGGAAAGTAAAATGGAGGAAACAGCACCTTCCGAGGGTGAGAAACAAAGTGGCATCAAGTGGGAATAAGCTTGAGTTTGGGGAGTATGGCTTAAAGAGCCTTGAGTTTGGAAGGATATTCTCCAACCAGATAGAGGCGATGAGGGTAGCGGTGGTAAGGGGGGCAGGGAAGAAAGCCAAGTTTTGGATAAGGATCTTCCCCCACAGGCCCTTCACCAAAAAACCCGCAGAAGTCAGGATGGGGGGAGGAAAGGGAGATGTTGAAGGTTGGTTTGCCTTCGTAGTTCCAGGAACCGTCATCCTTGAGATCACCGGATTGCCCGAGGAGGAAGCGGAAGAGGTCTTAAGGGTGGCCGCGTCCAAACTTCCTGTTAAGACCAAGATCGTAAAGGCGGGGGAAATAAAATGAAGGCTACAAAAGCCAGAGAACTTAGGAATATGAGCGTTGAAGAGCTTCTGGCAAGACTTAGGGTATTAAGGGCTCAGCTTAGGGATGCGAGGTTCAAAAGGAGGCTCGGTCAGCTTGAGGATAAGAACCTCGTAAGGTACTATAGGAGGGAGATAGCGAGGGTTTTAACGGTTTTGTGGGAAAAGGGGGTTAAGCTATGAGCGAGGTAAATAGGGGAAAGAGGAAGGTTTTAAGGGGGATCGTTGTAAGCGATAAAATGAACAAAACAAGGGTGGTTGTAGTTTATAGGATCGTTGAGCATCCCAAGTATCACAAGTACATAAAGAAAAGGAAAAAGATTTACGTTCACGATGAGAACAACGAGAGCAAAGTTGGGGATCTGGTTGAGGTTATGGAGACGAGGCCTTTATCAAAGCTTAAGAGGTGGAGGCTCGTTAGGATCATAAGGAAGGCGCCCGTTTTGGAGGAAATGGAAAGGGAGGTGGAAAATGCCTAGGCAACTTCCAGAACTTTCTTACGTAAACGTTGCGGACAACACGGGGGCAAAGGAGGCTTTAATAATAAAGGTTTTAAAGGGGAGCGGTAAGAAGGGGGGTAGGGTTTCCGCGACTGTAGGGGATGTGGTTGTGGTCAGTATAAAGAAAGCCACCCCTAACGCTCCGGTTAAAAAGGGCGAGGTTCATAAGGCCGTCGTGGTAAGGACCAGGAAGGAGATCCGAAGGAGGGACGGCTCTTACATTAGGTTTGGAGATAACGCCGTAGTTCTGATAAATCAGGCGGGAGAACCGAAGGGTACGAGGATCTTCGGGCCCGTGGCGAGGGAGCTCAGGGATAAAGGCTTTGCGAGGATAATTTCCTTAGCGCCGGAGGTGCTGTGATGGCAAGGAAGATAAAAAGGGGAGATACGGTAATAGTAATAAGCGGAAGGAGCAAGGGGTTAAGCGGAAAGGTCCTTAAGGTCATCACAAAAAATAATAGGGTTATAGTTGAGGGCGCAAACATAGTGAAAAAGCACGTAAAGAGGGGGACGGAGGGAAGCGGTAGAATAATAGAAAAAGAAGCACCCATCCACATCTCAAACGTAAAGCTCATATGTCCTAAGTGTGGAAAACCCACCAGAGTAGGTTTTACCTTTGTTGATGGGGAAAAGAAAAGGTTTTGTAAGAAATGCAAGCAAACCATTGACTAAAATTATAGCCACCTTAAAATACCCTTTATGCCTTATACCGCTATAGTGGGGTTACAATGGGGAGATGAAGGTAAAGGTAAGGTAATAGACTATTTAGCCAAGGATTACGATGCGGTGGTGAGGTTCCAAGGTGGGGCAAATGCGGGGCATACGGTATATGTTAATGGAAAAAAGTTCTCCTTCCATATTCTACCTTCGGGGCTCTTAAGGGAGGATGTTGTTGGGATAATAGGACCTGGGGTGGTAATAGACCCAGAAAGTTTCAAAAGGGAAGTTGAGGAGTTGTCTTTGCATGTTGGGGATTTGAAGGGTAGGCTCTTTGTAGACCCTAGGGCGCACATAGTTATGCCCTATCATAAGCTTGAGGATGCGCTCTTTGAGGCTCATTCCGAAAAGCCCATAGGTACAACAAAAAGGGGAATAGGACCTGCCAACAGGGATAAATACGCCCGCTTGGGGATAAGGATAGGTGACATCCTGAGGCCTTCCTATTTGAAGGAACATATAAACAGGGCTTACGATTTCAACAAAAGGATCGTTGAATCTTACGGTGAAAGTTTCTTTGATAGGGATGAACTTTGGGATCTTTTGATGGAATTTGCAGAGTACGTAAAACCTTTTGTTGTGGATACGGTCTTACTCTTGGAGGATCTTGAAAAGAGCGGGGCGAGAATTCTACTTGAGGGCGCGCAAGGTACATACCTTGATGTTAGCTTCGGAACTTATCCCTTTGTAACCTCTTCCCATACCATATCGGGTGGTGCTACCGTAGGTTCTGGTATAGCCCCTTGGAAGATAAAGAGGGTTATAGGTGTTTTTAAGGCTTACACCACTAGGGTGGGTGAGGGACCCTTCCCCACGGAGGAAATATCCGAGATCGGTGAGAGGATGAAGGAGGAGGGTGGGGAGTTTGGAACCACAACGGGTAGGGCGAGGAGGTGCGGATGGTTGGATATACCCCTCATCCACTATGCTTCCATAATAAACGGTGTCACGGACCTATTCGTAACCAAAGTGGATGTCCTTGAGAAGATAGGAATATATAGGGCTGCGGTTGAGTACAAGCTCTTTGGAGAGAGGATAAGTTTTCCCCCAGCCTATTCTGAGGATTGGTATCATATAGAACCTGTTTATAAGGATTATCCATCTTGGGAGGATATGATAAACGAGATTGAGGGAATTTTGAAGGTTGAAGTGAGGTTCGTATCAACGGGGAAGGATAGGGAAGAGGTAATAGAAAGAAAAGGAGGTTGAATATGCCGAGGTTAAAGCCAAACGATATTAGAAATGCCCAATTTAAGGGTTCGCTCTTTGGTGGGTTTAACAAGAACCAGGTTTTAGAGTTCCTTGAGCAGGTCGCAAAGGAGATGGAACAATTATTGAGGGAGAAGAACGAGCTTGAGGCTGAACTCGCCCAGGTCAAGCTTGACCTTTTGGATGTTGAGGAGATAAAGAGGGAGCTTGAGAGGAAGAGCGACGAGGTAGAGCTTTTGAAACAGGAAAACGAACTCTTAAGAAAGAGACTTGAGGAGATCTCAAAGGAATATGAGAATATAAAGAGGGAGTATGTGGCTTTAAACCAGAAGATTGGGGAACTTTCGAGGGAACAAAGGGGTGGTGAGGAGTACAAGCAAGCCCTTGAGAATCTAACGAAGGAGTATAACAAGCTCAGGGAGGAATACATCAGGCTTTCTAAGGAAAACGAGGAGTTAAAAAAGAGGGGTGGGGAATCCCCTTCTGAGGTTTTAAAGATAGCTAAGGCCACCGCGGATAGGTTGATACAGCAAGCACATGCGGAAATAGACAAGTTAATATCCGAGGTTGAAAATATAAAGATGGCTTTGCTCAATTTGAAGGAGGGTAAGAAATGAAAAGGTTTGTATATGCGACGGATTTTTCCGAAAACAGCAGGTACGTTGCAAGCTTCATAAATGCGGTATCAAAAAAGGAGGATGTGGAGGTTTTGCTTCTCCATGTCTTCCCGGATATAACGGGCGTGTACGGACCCCTAATATCCCAGTTTTCTGGGATAATTGAGGCCTGGGATAGGGCAAGGAAATCCGCGGAGGAGAACCTCCTTGAATGGGAAAACAGGCTAAGGTCGCAGGGTATAAAGGTTTCCTCAAAGCTCGCAATTGGGGATCCTGTACCGGAAACAATAAAGGAGGCGGAGCTCTTTAAGGCAGATTTTATAGCGGTGGGAACGAGGGGTATTTCTGGGATAAGGGGCTTTCTTATAGGCTCCTTTGCAAAGTCCCTCTTACATTCAAGTCCAATTCCCGTAATAACCCTAAGGTTTCCCCACATAAAGGTTGAAAAGGTCTTGGTTGCCCTTGATCTCTCTTCCGCAACCCAGAAGATCATAAATTTCCTTCCCAAGATATCCAATTGGGGCAAGATAACCCTATATCACGCATTGGTCGTGGATTTCCATTTGGATCCAAAGGAAAAGGCGATTTACGAAGAGCAGGTCCTTAAGGAGATGCCGGATTTTAATGAAGCGGAAAAGGTGGTTGAGGTATCTTTCTCCCCAAACCTTGATTATGCGGGTGCAATAGTTGATTACGCGGAGAGGAACCATTATGACCTGATAGTTATAGGTAGCCACGGTAGGACGGGTATAAGGAAGGTGATATTCGGCAGTGTCGCGGAGGGGGTGATCTCAAGATCCCATCTTCCCGTTTTAACCATAAACATTGCCTATTCAAGAATTTAAACTCTTAAAAAACAGGAATTTACTTTTATTTACAATTGCATCATCCGTTTCCCAGCTTGGGGACAGGATAAACAATATGGCAATTTTGAGCCTCCTTGGAACCTACGCCCTTGGTTCTCAGGAGTACTCCTTGCTTGCGGTTTGGACGGTAATACCCGTACTATTCTTCGGACCCATAGCAGGGGCGATAACGGATAGGTTCAACAGAAAAGCCTTGATGATCATAGGGGATTTCGTAAGGGCTTTTTTGGTGATCTCCCTAATATTTACCTTTAAGCTAACGCGATCTTTTTGGGTAGCATATCTCACGGTTTTTTTGATCTTCACCTTTACCGTACTCTTTAACTCCGCAAAGAACGGTTTGGTGGTATATATAGCGGGGGAAAAGGGAAATTTGCCCGTTCTAAACAGTATGCTAAACTTCTGGGGAAGGATCTCTACGGGTTTGGGTATCCTCTTGGGTGGGATAATTTCCGACAGGTTCCTTTGGGAGAAATATAATTTGGAGGGATGGGAGGTAGGGCTTTTCTTTGATGGATTGACCTTCATAATTTCCGGCCTTCTCATAATGTTCATAAAGGGTAAGGGGGAGTACATTGAGCCCTCTTCCGATGCAAAAATAAACTACATTTCCTCCTTAAGGGAGGGGATCTCATTTGTTAGAAGGAGGAGGATCCTCCTTTCGGTTCTCATAGCAGGTGCTTTGATATCTTTCATAGGGGCGGTGACGTATGTTTTGGGTATAGTGAAGCTTCAGAAAATTGGGCATGTTGGGACCGCTCAGATGGGGATAGCGGGTGGCATTTACGGTTTCGGTATGTTTGTGGGTTCGTATATATCTGGTAGGGTACTAAAGGGTAGGGAGTATGGGCTCCTTTGGAATTCGGTTGCGATTTTAAGCTTCATCCTAGCTTCCATTTCTCTAACCTCAAACATCCTTATCCTCCTCCCCATGTTCTTTGTAGGTGGGATCTTTACATCCATGGGCTTTATCGCCCTTGAGACCCTATTTCAAAAGTTCTCCACCGCGGAATATTTGGGCAGGGTGGTGATCCTGAAGGATATCGTAAACGCCATAACCTTCGTTTTCGTTGTTCTCGCTATGGGAACTTGGAACGATATACTTTCCAAATACGTTGGCTTGGAAATGGCTTTAAATATAAACCTTTTGCTTTCCTCCGCGCTCGCCCTCCTGTTTTGGCTTCTCTGGAAAATTACAAGGGTATAATATACGGTTATGCTTTTTCTGATATTGTCCCAGACGCAAATAGAGGTTGAGGAGGAGGTTAGGGCCAAGAAGACGAGATTTTACAACATAGACGGTATATTGGGGCTATGGGCATCGGAGAGGCAGTACTATAGGGGGGAACTCGGGATACAGATGCAATTTGATATGGGGTTTTACGGGAGGTTCTCAATAATATCCTTTTCAAGCCTTTTCCCTACATTAAAGGAAGCTTACGTTGAGCTCTCGCCGGTAAAGTATCTCTATATAAGGGGCGGTATGGGTGCGCCCTTCTGGGGAAATGGGATGCTATTGGGGGACTACCTTGGGGGAAATGCGTTCTTTGAAGTTTCTTACGGTAAGGAAGTTTGGTTTAACCTTTTGGCGGTAAATACCCCAAATAACTTTTTCGGTGGTTTGAGATTCGGTTTTGATTGGAATTTCCTTGGCTTTCAGGCTTACGGTACAGTAGACACCACAAAAAATCTCTATTTTGGCTCCGCCTTGGATCTGGATCACACGCTCTTTTATCTAAAACTTGAGGGTGTTTTGGACAATTCTTATAATTACGGAACTTATATTTCATCCGCGCTCAAGTTGGGTAAATTTAGGTTTGGATTTCATGGCTTCGGCACATCCAAAGATTACAAGAGAATTTTGGGTCAGGGTATAGTGTTTGATGAGGAGTTTAGTCCCTTTATGGGGTTTTCCAACTACCTAACCTACACCCAATCCCCCACCTATCAGGTCCCATGGACGGACATATCGGGTAAGATGGGGGGATTCTTCAGGCTCGGCTTTTTACATAGCATAAATGAGGATTGGTCCTTTAAACCCTCGTTTGATTTTGGCCTTTACAGGGATGGAGATACAACAAAACCATTTGTTGATGGGAATATAAGGTTTGATTGGACGGAGGTCATTTATCTTGGATTTTCCGCGGGTGCCCTCCTTGATAGAAAGCCCCTTGCAAGGGTCTCCCTCTTCCTCGTAAGCACCTACAACTTTTAATGAATCTGGGGGTAATAAGGGAGTTTGATTTTTACCCTTTCATTTTGAAAATCCCAAAAACTTGGAAAAAGATTTACCTCTCTTTTTCCCAGATTGATCCACTCCTTAGGGCGGGGAAGCTTGACGCAACCCCTTATATTTTTCCCTCAATAAACTTTTTACCTTCGGGTTATAAAATCACAAACTTGGGCGTAATTTTAACCGAAAATTCAAAGAGCCTTGTTTTAGTCTCAAAAAAGGAGATAAGGGAGCTTGAAAATCTCACCCTTGGGATAATTCAGGGGTACGAGCAGGTTTTACACTGCGTTGAGAATACTTTGAATGAACTTTTAAAGGGCAAGGCTTTTAAAATTAGGGTTTTTACGGATATATTTGATGCTGATGCCTTATTGATATACGGAGATAGGGCTTTGAGGGGGGATTTTGGGGAATATAATTTCGTATATAACCTTACAAAAGGGGAGACTAAGATCGCGGTTTGGGTGGTGAGGGAGGAGCTTGAGGATGAGATTTTACCACATTTAGGGAATTCCATCGCCCACTGGTTTATGGATATTGAGAAGTTCGTCTCCGATTATGCTACAAAGAAAAATTTGAATTTTGAAATTCTGTTAGAGCACGCAAGAAGCTTAAAGTTCAATTATGGGGGATAGGGAAAGGTTCGTTAAAGAAATAAAGGGGCTTTTGGTAAAGTACACCTCAACCTCCTCGGGGGAAAAGGCTATATTATCCCTAAGGACAGATTACGAAAGGGCGATTAGGGATTTTAAGCTTATATCCGAGGTCTTGAGGGAGTATTCGGAGGGGAGATCCCTAAGTTTGCCCAACATTCCAAGCATGGACGAGATATTTGATTATTTTGGTAAATTCGGGGTATTAACCGGGGAGAAGCTATACACGATTGCGGAGTTTATAGAAAAGACTTCAAGGTTCAGGGAAAGCTTACATTCCGCAAATTTGGCATCGTATTTACCCATCACAAGGGATCTTTTATCCTTTTCCAAGCAGATAAAGGAAAACATATCAAGGGATGGGCAGATAAGGACGGTTAAAAATCCCCTCCTCAAAGAGCTTTACGAGAGGAGGAACGAAGTTAGAGAACAGCTTTTAAAGGCTTACTCCGAAATTATCCTGAAAAATAGGGAGAAGCTTAGGGAGGGACAACCCGTAATAAAGAACGGCAGGCTAACCCTTCCGGTTATATCAAACTTTAGTTTTGATGGGGTTATACACGGATATTCTTACACAACCGAAACCATATTCGTGGAACCTTACGAAGTTGTCCCCATTCAAAATAGGCTGATACAGCTTGACGATAGAATAAGGGAAGAAGAGAGAAGAATATTAGGGAATTTGATAGGAAACTTTATAAGGTTGAAGGAGGGTATCATTAAGCTCCATGAGGGTATAGGGTTAATAGACGGCATTTATGCGAGGGCAAAATTTTACCTGGACTTTGATTGCACGATACCGGAGTTTTCAAAAGATGGGAGGTTTGAAATTCTTGAGGGTAGGGAACCCTTATTATATTCAAAGATAAGGCAAAAGACCGTCCCCATCTCAATAAAATTGGATAAATTTGCCCTTTTGATAACAGGACCGAACGCAGGTGGAAAAACGATCACCTTAAGAACCATAGCCTTTAGCATCCTTATGGCGGGGATGGGGATACCTGTTCCAGCAAAGAAGGCGGTTATACCATACGGGGCGGAGGTTTTCCCTATGGGTTTCTCCCAGGAGGGGGCACCGGAGGAGGGGATTTCCCATTTCGTTGGGGAACTTAAGGGAATTAAGGGGATCCTTGAAAGGGTAAAGCAATACGATTTTGTAATATTTGATGAGATATTCTCCTCAACGGATCCAGATGAGGCTTCCGCCTTAGCCTATTCCATATGTAAGTATTTATCCGAAAGGTCGGTTTATTCGTTAATAAGCACACATTTCCCAAGCTTAAAGATCCTTGCCCTAAATTCCGACTTCTTTAACGTGGCAACTTTGGAAAACTTCAGGGTCGTAATGGGTAAGGTGGGGGAAAGTAGGGGAATACAGACCGCAAGAGTGGTGGGTTTAACGGAGGACATTGTCTCTTATGCTGAGAAAATTTACAGGAATATACCATCTTACCTTGTGTCCTTAAGGGAAAGGTACGAGGAGGGCTTGAAAAAAATTGAAAGGGAGAGAGCGGAAATTGAGGAAATGAGGAGGAAACTACTTTCCGCAATTTCCCGGGTGAGGAAAGGGGAGAGGGTGGAAGAATTGGAAGGGATTTTAAAAGAGGAAAGGGAGCTTGAGGTGGGAAAGGAGTACTTCGTTAAAAGTTTGGGTGTGAAGGGGACGCTTTTGGAAATAAAGGGGAACAGGGCAAAAGTTAAAATAAGGAACATTGTGGTTGATGTTGATAAGGGGGATCTTATTTAGATCACTTTAAGAACTTCGTACCCGTATTCTCCACATCATAATTTTCCTCCCTCTTGGGTTTCTTAAACTTCTTCGTGAAGGTATAGTTTAATTGAAATGTTATGTGGGGATATGGGATCCTATTGAACTTGTAAGCTTGATAATTTCCTTGATTTACCTCTATGTCAAACTTGTAAATATTGAAAGGATCGTTAAAGAGCAAGAAGAACGAGAAATTCTTTATCTGGGTCATAAGGGCAAGCTGTAGGAATACCTGTTCCCCCGTTTTACCCCAATAGTAATCATATCTGGGGACATAGTAAAGGCTTCCTTGAAGGGCGAAGAATAGGAGGAAGGCCTGTAGGGATGCGCTTATCTCGTAGGTTGTAAGCGAAACTTTCTCGTAAGAATAGTAATAAACATTTGGGGTTATGTCAAGGTTTAATATCTCAATGGGGGAATAGTTTATATTGAAGGAGAGCCCAAAACTTCTACCCCTATCTACATTTATATACTCCTTCAGACTGACGTTAAAAGTGTCAAAAGCCTGTTCCCTTACATCAAGTATATTCCGACTTCCCGTGTAGTATATTTCGGGATTTAAGGAGATCTTGCTAAAGTTTAGATTTAACCCTAAAGTGGCACTGTTTGAGTATTCAGGCAAAAGGTTGGGTTTTCCCTTCTCTATCTCATCAAAGTTTTGATAGTAATATAAAGGTAAGAGTTGGTAATCGCTGGGCCTCCATATTCCGTTTCTATAACCAAGATATGCATTATGAGTTGAGAAGGAATATAATAAGTTTATGGATGGGAAGATGTTAGTGTAATCTTTCTTTATCGTATCAGCCCATATTTGAGTATTTTCCGCCCTTAAGCCTAGCTTGTATTCCAAGTTGTTATAGGAAGATGAAAACTCTAAATAACCCGCGTTAACGATGCGCCTTGTGGTTAATCTATAACTTTGAAGGTACGGGAATTTCGGATTTGAGATCGTATCAAATGTGAAATTAACAAAATAGTTATTCACGCTTCCCTTGTATCCAAGCGAGAATTTTCCTATTTTTGCGTCTACTTGCCCGTAGAACCTCTCCCAGGGTTTCTCACTCGTAGTTTTAATACCACCGTTTGAGGAAGTATCCAGAATTTGGACCACATCCCTTATACCCCTTGAGTAATATCCCAAAACCCTGATACCCTTATACGTGTAATCGGATGTAACATAGAAACTTGTATTTCCCGATTGATAAAGGCTATATCTCTTATATTCGGTACCCGAAATTTTGTGAGTATAAATGTTATTAGAAGCGGATGATAGCCCTCTCCCTCCAACCTCAAAGTTGAAAGCCCCGTAGGATATCCCAAAAGATGGATTAAAGGATAAACTTGGAATATTACCTGTCCCGTTTTCGTATAGCGTATCCTTCTGGAAGACCTTTTTCCCTTCAAAATATACCTTTCTGATGTTTCTACCACCGTTTAACCTAAGGTAAGTTATAAATTTCCCCGTATTCAAACCAAAAAATGTATTCGCATTGACGGCACCATACGTATCCGTGTTAAGCTGTACGTTAACGCTGTATCCCATCTCCCTCTGTTTCTTTAACACGACGTTTATTATGGCGTTTCCTTCCGCATCAAACTCGGCAGATGGGTTAGTTATCACCTCGATATATTCAACCTGAGTAGCGGGTATATCCTTTAAAGTTAAGTTAGTTGGTCTTCCATCCACAAACAGGATATATTTATCGCTGTTTTTGACCTTTACCGTTCCATCCGGGCTTACCGAGACTCCTGGGACGTTCCTCAGAACATCAGCCGCGTTTCCCCCCCTTGATAGTATATCCTCCGAAGGTGATACGATCTTCCTATCCACCTCGTACCTTACCTTAGGTGGGCGGGCGGTAACCTCCTGCTCCTTTAACTCTATTGCGGAGGGCTTTAAGACTATGGTTATGCTTGTATCCCTATTTAAGGTTATCTTTATCATCTTCTTCTCGTACCCTATGAAGTGCGCGTTTAGGATATATTCACCCGGCTTTAGGTCCTTTAGTATGAATACACCCTTATCGTCCGCGTAGGTTCCCGCCACGATCGTTGTATCCTTGTATAGGGTTATCGCGGTATATCCCATAGGCTGGGAGGTCTCCTCATCAAGCACCTTACCTTTTAAGGTTATGGAAATAAACAAACTTATCATATCTCTACCTCCTTTTTTATTTCCACAACATTATCAAAATGATCCAAATATTCCCTTATAATTAAGTCGTGGGTTGTCAAAATTAAAGTTTTTTGTTTCGTCTCGCTTAATATTATTTCCATAAGTTTTCTCTTATCTTCCAAATCCACGCTCTCCAAAGGTTCATCCAACAAGTATAATGATGAAGGTTTTGATAGTGCCAAGGCTACGGAAAGCTTCTTCAATTGCCCCGTAGATAGCTCAGATGGTTTCTTGTTCAGATCTAAATTCAATTCTTTTAAAAACTTCTCAAGTTTTTCCCTTTGAAACATCTTTACTTCAAGGTATTCCTTTATAGGTATGTCTAAAAGGCTTATGGTGGAGATTGAAATATTCTCCTTTGTTTTCACCTTACCCTTTTGTGGTTCCAAAAGTCCGAAAATAATATAAAGTAATGTGGTTTTTCCACTCCCGTTCGGTCCAAAAATCAAAATCCTTTCCCCTTCTCTTATTTTTAACGAAAACCCATCAAACACCTTATGACCATCATATGAGTATTCTATATCCACTATTTCTATATCACCATCCGAAAATTCAATATTCCTTGCTTCACCCCTTTGTTTTCTAAATTCTTCTATCCTCTTAAGTGAGGAAATACTTGAAATGATCTTGGGAATATATTCAAATATCGCCCTTACGTTTTCCTGGAAGGGATAAAAAGCCCTAGAAAAACCAAGAAAATCACCAACCGTAATTTTCCTTATAAACACAAGGTATCCGTTTATTATAATAAAGGCAACTTGAACTATTAGGGAAAAACTTATGGAAATATATGAGAGATTAGCTTGCATCTTTGTTAATCTAAAGTTTGTATTTAAAAATTCCCTTAATATCCTCGATAAGTGATCTTTAACTATATCACGAATTTTGTTTGCATTTACGAAAACGTACGAAGATATAAAATTCCCTATACGATCCCTTAATAAGGCTTGGTATTCCAATTGCTTGTGCGTAAGGTCTTGTATGGAAGGTTGAAATATTTTAGTAAGTATGTATGAGATTATTACGAGGGGTAAGGCGATGATCGTCGCTATAGGGGAAAGAATTAACATAGCAATAAATAAGGAAACCGTATTTAGGAATATAGTAATGGTGTCTATGAAAATATCCAGGCTATCCATTATGGTTGATGTTGGCTCCTCGTAAACCCTACTTATAAAGTACCCCGTATCCTTCCTTATCACTTCGGAGTAGGGTATCTCGTAAAATTTTAAAGTAAACTCTTCCACCACATATTCCCTAATTTTGTTCTTTAAGTACGCATCAAAGATCTGATTTATGTATTCCAAAAAATATTTATTAAAAATGGGTTCCAAAAATGCTAAAACAGGTAAGATTAAGAATGAGAAGAAGGCTTTGAATAAGAATAAGTTTTTGAACTTGAGGATTATCTCTTTAATAATCCCCACAGTGGAGCGGAGGGGATTCGAACCCCCGACCTCCTGAATGCCATTCAGGCGCTCTCCCAGCTGAGCTACCGCCCCGAAGAAAATATTATACGGCTGATCTCCTCCCTCATCTCCTCAACATCCTTCCCCCTCAACGTCCTTATTATGTGCGCATAAGGCCTTACCTCTTCAAGCTCCTCGAAGGAAGGAATTTCCCCACCCCTCCTAACCTTTTCCCCCTCATAAACCTCCACTTGCTTCCATTTCAAAATATACCTGTGAATATAACCCTTCTCCATGAGATTATTTAACCTCCTTTCCACATCCTCAACCCTAATCCCCCCTCCCAACTCAACCCTTACGTATGGGGGCTTTATGTAGTGATCCGCTATCTTCTTCAAAACTTCCTCGAAGGTTGCCCAATCCGAGCAGTCAAACTTTATAAAGGGCCTACATTTTCTTAAGGGTATAAAATTCCTATCCTCCAAGTGATGCTTGGGTATATTCCCATCGGTTATTTCAACTTTCGGTTTATATATCCCCCTCCCCTCAAGGACGTAAATACCCTTGAGGATGAACCTTAATAGACTTTCCCCTTCGTAATTCAAAACCTCCCTGTAATCCACAGCCTCAGCCACGTTTTCGTACTCCGTGGATCCTACGTTTAAAAAAAGCCTGTTATCACTTAGATACTTTATTATTGGCTTGTGTATATGCCCGTTGAATATGATCCTAAAGTTTTGTGGTATATCGTCGTAATTTAGGGAGCGGTATGGTATATCCTCTCCCACACTTTGATGCAGTAATATCATAGCCTTCTGACCGTTTATTTCCTTCTCCGCTTGAAAAACCTTAGCTTTAACTATACTCGGATCCGCTTCATCGGTGTACCCAATTGCCACCGCGGGGATTCCAAAAACATCCACCACCTTGATCCTCCCCGCCCTTGCCACGAAGAGATCCCTATCAAGGTGATCCTCAAAAACCCTTTCAATTATGGAGAATACCCTATTCTCCTCGTCGTGAGATTTTACAAAATCGTGATTCCCCTCCACCAAAATCACCTTTATCCCCGCCCTTAAGAGTTTCCTTATACCATCCACCGCAACCTTTATGCTCTCGTTGTAAATCTCCCCATCCGCTTTGGCTTCCAAGATATCCCCAAGATGGAAAACAAAATCCGGTTTTATTTCCAAGAACAAATTTATCGCTTCCTCAAAGCTCTCCCTGTAATCCTCCTTCCTCCCGTAATCTTTAGCGTTATCCGGCACATTCTGGTTTTTGTAAGTTGTATTTCCCAAATGCGTGTCGGAAAATACCCCTATCCTCACCTTGCCCCTATTATTATCGGTTTAACCTTCCTTAATACTTTATCCCCGTTCCTCACGCTTACGTAAAGGACGTATGCTCCGGGAGGCATAACGTTTCCATTCTGGTTCTTTCCATCCCACTGGAAGAAACCCCCCGCGTTGTTCCCTTGGGATATTACCCTAACAAGCCTACCCATATTATCGTAGATCTTCACCTCGTAAAACCCTTCCGGACCCTTAACCTCTATCAAAGCTGTTTCCCCATTTGAAGGAAGGAAAATATTTTTCTTTATCCTGACCTCAAGGTTGTCCGAGTAAAGATCCCCTCCCAGTATTATCAAATCTTCCCTCTGCCTTGGTATGAGCTGGTATCCCGTGTTGTAAGGGGGTGTGGTTGAATACTGACCAACTATCCCCACAACCGATATAAACTTACCCGGCCTTATATCCGAAAGGTCTATACCTGTGTTGGGATAAACGTATACCGTGATGGGGGCAGAGCCGTTGTATATAGTAAAAGATTTGCCTATGCCGGCGTATGCGGGTAATGAGGATACCACCGCGGTATCTATCCTTACCAAGAGTCCCTCAAGGTCCTCGTTTAAGGCGGTTCCCGGAGAAAGCTTAAGGGGCGCGGGTAAAGTGTCGTTCCCTATTATCCTCAGATCGGAGAAGACGATTTCCGTAAGACCCCTATACTCCGTAACTGTTCCCCTCACCAAAACCACATTTCCAGCCTTCAAGCTCAAGAAGGAAGAAGAATACAGATTCACCCCGCCCGTTCCATCGTATATATAGGTTGATGTGCTTGTAGTTGAAAAGTTCCTTGAATCCGCAAGGACTACACCAGCAGATAAAACCGTCTGACCCTCAAGCCTTGAGGAGTACTGCCCAGGTTCCCTCGCCTGTATTTCGCTTATGGGTGTCGTGAAGTATAGCCTCGGCGAGTATATTGATAGCCTAAAGTTCCTTAGGGTATCGGGGGAGGAATATACGAAGAGTATAACCGAATCCACATCCTTAGGTTCCGTTGAAAAGCTCAGGGTATCAAGGTTTAAGTTTATTCCCCAAAATTGGGCACATACTGTGTCCGATAGGGTAAAGATGCTATCGGGGCTTAAGTTTCCGAGTTTAAGGGAGGATATCTCGGAAGTGTTCAAACCGTTTGAGCATACTCTGAGCTTCCTTGTTGTATTTATGGAACTTAAGACCGCCTTCCAGTTCTGTCCTTGTCCCTTTTTTCCGAACATAGGAATGAGCCTATCCACATAAACCGAAGAGTAGAAAATTATTTCCTTTGTGCTCCTTGGTATTATCCTGTATATGTTTCCCGCTGATGTGCTATCTTCATCAACCACGCCGATCAGATCAAATATCGTGTCCGGTGGATAAAAGGCATCAATGTACGTGTATCTATCTATGAAAATGTTCCCCGTGTTCCCGTACTTGTCCCTTATACTTACGTTCACACCTTGTGGCACATAAGGTGTATCTATCCTCACGCTATCTATCCTTATCAAAACGCCGGACCTAAGCTCCCTCGCCTGCGTTAACCTATCAACCGGGAAAGGGGAAGGCTCCCCAACATACTCCCTGTACTTTAGAGTTGGGGATACTATCTCCTCAAGCCCCCTATAAGGTTGAAAAATTCCCGAAACTTTCACAAACTCCCCAGGATAAACACCCAAGCTTCCGTATATAACTATACCGCTTAGGGTATCCCTCATGGTATCTTGTATGTACGTCTTTGAACCTATCACGCTACTAACCACACCCCTAACGCTTACGTTTTTCCCAAGGAGAAAGGGCCTTTCTGCCAATAGCTTATGGAAGAAGTGTAGGGGAACGGTGGTATCCTCCCTTATAACCATAATTTTTACCCATCTCCTTAAAGTGTCCGTAGAGTTCGCCAAAATTAAGTTAATGGAATCAAGCTTTTCTATGCTCGTGGTGTATAGGTCCCTTATGGAGATCCTTCCCTCGTTTCCTCCACTTAACGTGAATCCCGAAATTTCCAAATTTGTCCCGGATATATTATAGCTTGCCCCCCTTAACCCCCCATCCAGCATTACATCGGAAAAGGTGTAACCCGTCGGGAAGGTGAGCCTTATATATCCAACGGAGCTTGAGGAGGAGCTTAGGGATATATCTATGGTTAGTACCCATCTCGTATTTTTGGGGATAAGCTCCCCCGATGTTCTAAAACTTGCGCTTATTTGAGAAACCAAAAGTAGCATAGTAGGGTATTTTAAGGGTGGAATTCACCGTTAGAATTTGCAAATGAAAGGTAAGGATCTGCTACTTTTGGTTTTAATTTTTCTCATCGTTTTGGTTTTTGCCCTGTTTGTGTTTGTTAGGGTTATTAGGTTGAACTTCATTTTTGGGAACACGCTCTACGTAAAGATTGACAAGCCAATAGACGACGATGAGATACCCAAGCTCGCCCAGTGGATTTACGAAGTTATAGATTCCGATAAGGCAAACAGGATAAAGGCGGTATTCGTTGAGATAAACAGCCCTGGGGGAAGCGCCGCATCAAGCGAGGAGATGTACCAAGCATTAAAATACGCAAAAAGTAAAGGGAAGAAGGTGATAGCGTATATACACTCAATTGGGACATCCGGTGGATATTACATAGCGAGCGCCGCGGATAAGATAGTTGCGAATCCCACCGCCTTAACGGGTTCCATCGGGGCAATAATAGTGGTACCCGACATCGTGGATCTTTCTTCCAAGCTAGGCGTAAAGTGGGATATATACAAGTCTGGGGAAAATAAGGATCTCACCCAACCCTTCAGGAGGAGAACCGAGAAGGACAGCGTCTTATTAACCGAATTGGCAAAGGATATTTGGAAGGTTTTCCTTGAGAGGGTTGCGGAGAGTAGGAAGAGGAAGGTAGAGGATCTCTTGCCCATAGCGGATGGTAGGATCTTAACCGCCCAAGAAGCTTTAAAGTGGAATTTGGTTGATACCCTCGGAACTAGGAGGGATGCGTTGGAGATCCTAAAGAAGGAGGCGAAGATAAAGAAGGTTAGCTTTATCCAGAGGAGGGAGAGGAGGGGACTTTTGCAGAGGATCCTTGAGGGGGAAAGTTTGATAAATATTGGGGAACTTTTGAAACCTAAGGCTTACTTCCTATGATAACGGAACTTTACGTTTTGGGTCCTTTTCTTGCTGGCGTTAGGGAGCCTTTTGTTGATTTCCTTTATCCAAAAAGTGAAGAATATTACTCCGTTTTCTCGGCGGAACCTCTAAAATGGAGGCCTTTGAAATTTTTCGGAGATTCCTTTAAGGTTGAATGGGATACTTCGGAAATTAAAAAGCTCTCGGAATATCAGGGTGCTTCCGCATCCCTTGCGGTGTATTACGTAAAGGGGAAAATAAGGGCGGATTCTGGGGTTTATTTGGTTAGATTTACGAACGTCCTTTGGGTGGAGATAAACGGGAAGAGGTATATTATGGACATTTACAACGATGGACTCTTCGTCCCCGTACCTTTAAGGGCCGAAAACGAACTCTTTATGGCAATAAGTGCCCTGGGTGGAGAAAAGACGGTAAAATTTGAAATTAAAAAGGCACCCCAAGAACCTTACATCGTTGAGAACGATATCACGAAGCCCGACCTTATTGTTGGGGAAAACTTTGTTGGGTACGTTGGGATACCGGTTGCAAACCCTACAAAGGATGGGGTTTGGATCACCTTAAACAACAGGAAATACTTTTTAGAAGGTTTTCAGGTTCTTAAGGTTCCGGTTTTAATATCAATAAAGGCGCCAAATTCAAAGGGTAGGGTGGTTATTCCAATAAACTTTATGGGGAAGAGGTACGAGATCCCACTTGAAGTTAAGGGTGAAGATGAGGTAATAAGGAGGACGTTTATAAGCGGGATGGATTCTTCGGTTCAGTATTACGCGGTAAGGTACCCGAAAGGGTATAACCCCAATAAGAAATATGCTTTGATACTTTCCCTTCATGGGGCGGGGGTTGAAGCGTTTAACCAATGTAGATCTTACAAGCAGAAGGATTGGGCTTTTGTGGTATGTCCCACCAACAGGAGGAGATTTGGTTTTGATTGGGAGGATTTTGGTAGGGTTGATGCCCTTGAGGTCTTAAGCGAGGCTTTAAAAAATTACCCAATAGATAGGAATAAAATTTATTTAACCGGCCACTCAATGGGTGGGCATGGAACCTGGCATTTATGTACATCATACCCGTCAATTTGGACCGCTTGCCTACCTATGGCGGGTTGGACATCGGTAAAGTTCTATTTATCCACACATCTACAGAGGGCTAAGCTCTTCCCAGAAAACGAATTTACGCACTTAAGGGAAAGGATCTTCCAGCAAGCCGAACCCTACAAGCTCGTGGAGAATCTCTTAAACCTACCCGTCGTGGTTTTGCATGGTGGAGATGATGAAGTAGTGCCACCATTTCATAGTAGGCTTATGGCAGATATAATGTCAAGGTATGGGGTGAAGTTTAAATATATAGAAGTTCCGAAAAAGGGTCACTGGTGGGATGGGGTGTTGGATCATGAGGAGGCTTGGAGGGCTTTGTTATCATTGAAGGTCAACAGAAAGGAGAGAGTTTTTGTTACGTTTTCCCTTGATGTTAGCGATTCCGCTTTTGGGGTTAGGATCCTTGAGGTTGAAAGGCCATTCGAAAAGGCAAAATTCACCATAAATTACGATAAGGGCGCCAACATTAAAACCGAAAATATAAAGGCTCTGGTTTTGACAAACTTCAGGGGGGATGTAATAATAGATGGGACGAGGATAAGGAATTACAAGGGGGAAATCCTTGTAAAGGGTAAGGTGTGGGAGAAAGTGGAAAGGTACAATTATAGCAGGCCTGTTTTGATAAGGGAAACCTTCTATTCCCCATTCCTGATAGTTTATTCAAGCTCCGAACCTTGGACGAAGGATTTCGCGGTTTATATGGCGAATATGTGGTGGATGTATGCCAATGGAAAAGCTCAGGTGGTCCCGGATACTATGCTAAATTATTTCCCGGGAAATTATAACCTCGTGATCATAGGTTCAAAGTTGAAGCTTCCCGAGCAAATAGCGGATGAATTCCTAAAGGTGGAGGAAAACAGCATATCCCTTAGAAAGATCGGAAGGCTCCTCCTTTTCTATAAGATCTCGGATGAGGGTTTAATAAGGTTGGCTATGTCTATGGTGCCATATATCACCCGATCCGTAGCGGTTATGCCTTCATACATAAAGCTCTCTTACGATGCTTACCTTATGGGATGGTCCGGCTTGAAGGGGGGTATATTGAGTTTCCCTCTTCGTTGAAGATGTAAATTTTCTTAAGATTTATCCCCACGTTCTCCCCCACCCTTGGAGGGAAACCAAAATGTCTAACGGAGATTGTTTTGTTATCAACCGATATATACACAATGCTCTCTTCCCCGAATATCTCCCTATGTTCCACCCTTCCCCTCAAAATCCCGTTTGATGTAATCTCCGCCCCCTCCGGCCTGAACCCCATATAACCCCTACCCTTATAAGGAAAATTCCCGGAGATTTTAATTCCCTCGGAGAAAAATTCCCCATCGGAAAACTCTCCAAATATCAGGTTCATAGGTGGAGATCCTATAAAGGTCGCTACAAAGGTATCCCTTGGATTTTCATAGATCTCAATTGGTGTTCCCACCTGAACTATCTCCCCTTTATTCATCACCACGATCTTATCCGCAAGGCTCATAGCCTCAACCTGATCGTGTGTTACGTATATAGTTGTTGTCCTTATTTCCCTGTGGAGGCGCCCTATCTCCACCCTCATTTCCATCCTAAGGTTTGCATCCAAGTTTGATAATGGTTCATCAAATAGGAAAACCTTGGGTTTCTTTATAAGGGCCCTTCCCAAGGCTACCCTCTGCCTTTGACCCCCCGAGAGCTGTCTTGGTTTTTTATTCAAATGTTCGTAAAGCCTGAGTTTTTTCGCTATCTCCTCAACCTCAACCTTTATCCTCTTTGAATCAACTCCCGCCATCCTTAAGGGAAACGCCAAATTCTCAAATACCGTCATATGTGGATATAAGGCATAATTCTGGAAAACCATACCTATTTCCCTCTTTGAGGGTGGCAGATCCGTTACGTCCTTCCCCCCAAAATACACCCTTCCCGTGGTAGGTTTTTCAAGCCCAGCTATTATCCTAAGAAGGGTTGTTTTCCCGCATCCCGAGGGTCCAAGTATCACCACAAACTCCCCGCTTGATATAGTTAAATTTACGTTCTTTAACGCTATAAAACCCTGAAAAACCTTGCTTATATTTTCAAGCCGAATTTCCATAGGGAAAATATTATAAGGGATGTTTTCCACCTTAAAATCCCATACTCTATGAAGCGGATTTTTAGGGTTTTGGTACTTGTGTTTATTTTCGTTTTGGGAACGGCCTTTGGGTACGCCTTAAAGGGTTTTGCTCAGGAAAACGGAAAGGCATCATTCTCCCAGATGGCGGATCTAATGGTGCAAGTTATAAATTACATAACAAGGTATTATGTAGTTGAGGAGGATAGGGCAAAGTTGATAGAGAACGCGATAAAGGGTATGGTATCCTCGTTGGATCCCAATTCCGCCTTCCTAACCCCAGAGGAGAAGCAGAGGCTATACGAGCAAACGGAAGGCGCATACGAGGGTGTTGGGATGCAGATAGGGCAGAGGGAAGGTTACGTGGTGGTAATATCCCCCTTTGAGGGTACCCCCGCGTGGAAGGCGGGAATAAAACCCGGCGATAGGATCCTAAGGATAAACGATACCTCAACCTTAAATATGGATGTTGAGGAGGTTTCAAAGAGGTTAAGGGGTCCAAAGGGAACGAGGGTTAAAATAACCGTTTATAGGCCCGCGATAAACGACACCCTAGTCTTCGTGATAGTAAGGGATAGGATCACCCTTAAGGCGGTTCCCTTTTACGATGTAGTTGATGGGGTGGGTTATATAAAGCTAAATTCCTTTCAGGAGGATGCGGGGGAAAGGGTGAAGGAGGCTTTGATTGATCTTAACAGGAGGGGTGCGAATAAGATAGTATTGGATCTCAGGGGAAATCCTGGGGGTTATTTGAGGGAAGCTTTTAAAATAGGGGGGTTCTTCCTGGGAGGAGGGAAGCTTGTGGTATATACCGACGGTAGGACGCCAGACTCAAAGGAGAAGTTCTTCAGCGAGGGACAGAGTGTAGTACCCGAGGATGTACCGGTGGTAGTATTAGTTGATAGGGGATCCGCAAGCGCATCAGAGATAGTGGCTGGGGCAATACAGGACTGGGATAGGGGGTTGGTTATAGGGGATACTACCTTCGGCAAAGGTTCTGTACAAAGAGTTATACCCCTACCTTACGGTTATGCTTTGAGGCTCACCATAGCCAGATATTTTACCCCATCCGGCAGGTCCATACACAAGGGGAAGCTCGGCTCCCTTGAGAGGGATACGGGGACATACTTCACGAAGGTTTTGAAGAGGCCCATAAAGGGCGGTGGGGGTATAGCACCGGACGTTTACGTTGAGGTTAAACCCATGCACGAGCTTGTGCAAAAGGCCGAGGCAAAAGGGCTAATATCCCAGTGGGCGACAAAATACACGTCAAAGAGGGGCAAGCCATCCTCTCCGGAAAATATAAACCTAACGGAGGAGGACCTGAAAGATTTCGCTAAGGCTTTAAGGGATGGGGGTTTGGATTTTAACGACTGCCACTTTGAAGAGGCAAAAGAAGACTTCAGAAGGGTCCTAACCATGGAAATAGCCTATCAATACTTCGGAGAGATGGGGAGGTATAGGGTGTTCCTTAAGTTTGACCCGGTTTTCAAAGAGGCGGTGAAACGCCTCTCAAAGGCTCAAAAAACTGAGGACCTCTTCTCAAAGAGATGAGGTGGATCTTAACCGTTAGGTACGAGTTTGACGCTTCCCATTTTCTCCCAGATTTTGAAGGACCCTGCAGGAATTTGCATGGGCACAGATGGACGGTGGAGCTTGAGGTTGAGGTTAAGGAGCTTGATAAAAGCGGGGTTGGGATAGACTTTGGGATCTTAAAAAAAGAACTGGAATCCTTAGGGCTTGATCATACTCACCTCAACGATATCCTCCCTTATCCACCCAGCGCGGAGAACGTTGCAAGGTACATATACCAAAGGATCAAGGAGAAGGGGTATAAGGTGATCTCGGTTAGGGTTTGGGAAACACCTAAATATGCGGCAAAATACGTTGAGGATTGACCCAGAAATAATTTCAAAAATATACGAGGATTATATCTCAAGGAGAAAGGGGGAAAAGGGTAAGTTTTTAGAGGAAAAAGCTAAGGAACTGGGAATTAGCAGGTACAAACTTTACAAGCTCTTAAAGTCCAGATTCGGGCTTCAGAGGAGGAACAAAAACCCGCACTTTTACGATATAGACGATATTCTTTACGCCATCCATCTTATGAAAAAAGAAAATAAGAACCTCCTGATGGTTTGCCACAAGCTCGTGGGGACAAAGAGAAGATGGGATTTGAGGTGGAGGGGAAAAGGAAAATAGGTGAGGGTTTTGAAAAGATCCTACCCGCAAGGGTTCTTGAGGTTGAAAGGGGTAGGATAAATTGGGTTAAAGCGAAAGTTGATGGGGAGGTTTTGGATGTTGCAACAACGGATCATGTAAACGTGGGGGAGGTCCTCCTTTGGGCGGATGTCCCACCTAAGAGGTTCGGGGAAAGGGTTTCAAGGGGGATGTTCCTATCGGAGGAGGAGTTAGGATTAACGGAAAAAAGCGAAAGGTTGGCGCGGGTTTCAGATCCAGAAAACTATAAAATGGAGTTTCTAATAGGGGACGTTCTATTTGATGTTTATATCACGCCAAACAGGCCGGATCTACTCGGGGTTCTATGGATGGCGAAGGAGATCTCACTGTTTTTGGATTTAAAATTCAAGGGGCTTGAGATTGAAGAGAACCCTTCCCAAAAATTTGATTTTCCGATAGAAATATTAACGGAAGGTTGCGATATTTACACCCTAAGGTTGATAATGTTGAAAAAGGGGGAAACCCCAATTGAAATAAAAAGGAAACTCTCCCTGGTGGGTTTTAATGCTATAAACCCCGCCGTTGATGCTACCAACTGGGCATCTTACATAGTCGGACAACCCCTGCATGCCTTTGATAGGAGGAAGGTTAAGGGTAGGATAAGGGTGGTTGAATCTAAGGGTGGGGAAACCTTTAAGGATCTGGTGGGTAGGGAATACTCATTACCCGAGGGTTTGGTTTTAATAACGGATCAAGAAAATATTTTGGCGTTGGGAGGTGTAATAGGCGGTTTGGAGAGCGGAACTTACGAGGATACGGAGGAGGTACTCCTTGAAAGCGCCCATTTCCTTCCCGAATACATAAGGAAGGCGGAGGTATCCTTAGGGATCTTTACCGAATCATCTTTAAGATTCGAGAAGGGGCAAAGCCCATATTTTGTTGATATAGGATCCCTTTTCGTCGCGGAAAGCTTGAGGAGATGGATAGGGGCGGAATATTCAAACTTGATAAAGGTGGGAAAGGAAAGCCCCCCAGAGGTGATAAATTTAAGCAGACGTAAGGTGTCAATTTACCTTAGTGGGGTAAATTTTGACCTTGAGGGAACCTTAAAAAAGCTTGATTACAAGATCTTAAGCTCCGATGAGGACTCTCTGAAGGTTTCCCCACCCCCATATAGGGCGGATATAAAGCTTCAGGAGGATGTGATAGAGGAATTGGGTAGGTTTCTCGGGTATGATAAAGTACCTTCGGAACCCTCACATAGCGCCCAATTACCCCCAAAGCCCAGGGATAGATTTTACGAGGAGATAATCTCTTTCCTATCATCCAGGGGGGCATACCAGACCCTATCCCTCGGATTGTTCTCAAAGGAGGAAGTTGGCGAAGATTACACATACGAGGTTATAAGCGATTTTAACGATTCTTTCAAGTATTTGTCATCCTCCCCCATCCCCCACATCCTAAAACCCATATCCTACAACCTTAGGCTTGGAAACCCCCCCGTTCCAATGTTTTGCCTTACAAGACTTTATCCCGAGGGAAACGAGGAGATATACATAACCCTTGGCTCTTATGAGCCCTTGGAATTTGAGGTGATAAAGGGCTTCCTTGATGCGCTCCTTGAAAAGCTCGGCTTAGATGTGGATTTCACGGAGAGCTCATCGGACCCTTATCTCCACCCATCCTCAAGTTCGGATATCATCCTAAACGGTGAGAAGATAGGGGGTATTGGGGTGGTGAGGCCCAAAAAGGCGAGGGTATTTGGGATAAAGAGGAAGGTTTATGTCTGGTACCTCAAGCCCCTGAATTTGGGGGTGTACAAAAGGAGGGAGCTTTCAAGTTTATCCCCCACCTTTAAGGATATCTCCGTCCTACTGCCTAAGGAAGTGAGGTTCATAAAACTCAAGAAATTCGTAAAGAACGTAGTTTCAGGATTTCCCGAGGTGGAGGGATGGGAAGTGATCGATGTATATAGGGGACCAAACGTACCGGAAGGCCATACAAGCTACACCCTGAGATTCCACATAAGGCCCTTCAGAACGCTCACGGAGGAAGAGATAAACGCCATCTTCGAGAGAATAGTATCGGAATTGGCTAAGGAATTTAAGATAAGGGGTAGGTGATATGGAAAGCGAAAGGGACACCGTCGGAAGCCTGAAGGAAAGGGTATCCCGCCTCTTAAGGACGCTTGAGGATTGTAGAAAAGAGAAAGAGAAAATCTTGGAAGAGCTGGAGGACTTAAAAAGAAAACATCTGGAGACATTAAGGGATCTGGAGGAGATGAAAGCCTTGATAGATTCCGTTTTGGGGGATGAAAATTAAGCTGAAAGTGAAGGGTCATGAGTACGAGGTGGATGTGGATCTTGAGGAGGGTGAAGAGGGAGATATGGAAAAGCTATTAAAGAACATAGAGAGGATTTCGTTGAAAATTGAGGGGACGCAGAGGGAGGTTTTGGAGGAGCTGATAGTTATGCTGGCTTATGAGATAGCTTATGTTAAAACCGCTTTGGGAGGTGTATATGAAAAGGATGAAAATAACGGTAAAAGTTGGGAATTTTCGCATAGAAAGGAGTCTGAATCTGGAGGGGAGGGAAGAGGTTGAGGGGTGGGATGAGAAAAGGTTAAAGCAACTAAAGGAAGAGATGGAGAAGATAATAGCGGAAAAAACCGATAGGGTTTTAAAAAACGGCAGGTACGGGCACTTTGCGGACGTTTTGGCGGGTGTATTGGCTCAATTGGCGGTGGATTACATAAGGCTTAACAGGGAAATAGGAGGTGAGATATGATGGGCGTAATAACTTTGGCGCTTTCTATAATTTTGAGCATAGCAATTGTTGGTTTTGGTTTTTGGTACTCAAGGAGGTTGATAAAGAAGGCGGAGGAGGAGGCGAGGGAGATTTTAAAGAGGGAAAAGGAGCATGCAAAAAAGAAAGCGGAGGAATATCTAAGTTCAGCCAGACAGAAGATGGAGGAAGAGAAACAGAAAATCCAGAGTGAGATATCGAGGAGGAAACATGAGCTTAAGACCCTTGAGAGGAACTTAAACGAACTTCAGGAAAACCTTAAGAGAAAGGAAGAGAGCCTCAGGAGGAAGGAGAGGGAACTTCTCAACCTTGAATCTCAGTTGAAAAAGAGAGAGGAGAGGGTGGCAAACGCGGAGGCGGAAATAACCCAAAAACTCGAGGAAATAGCTAAGATGTCTGTAGAAGAAGCCAAGCAAGAACTTATGAGAATTGTAGAGAGTAGAGCGAGGCTTGAGGCTGCCCAATTATCCATGAGGATCAAGGAGGAGGCGAAGCAGAAGGCGGAGGAGCAAGCAAAGGAGATAGTGGCCATGGCAATACAGAGGTGCGCGGCTTCAAGGACGGCGGAGATCACAACCACGGTGGTGGAGCTCCCATCCGAGGATATAAAGGGCAGGATAATAGGTAGGGAAGGAAGGAACATAAGGGCATTTGAGGCTATAACCGGCGTTGAGCTTATAGTGGATGATACTCCAGAAATAGTGGTCCTTTCATCCTTTGATCCTATAAGGAGGGAAAAGGCGAGGATCGTTTTGGAAAGGTTAATACAGGATGGAAGGATCCATCCCGCTAGGATAGAGGAGATAGCCCAAAAAGTTGAGGAGGAGTTTGAGAACCACATTAGGCAGATAGGGGAGGAAGTCCTCGTTGAGCTTGGAATACCTTATATGCATCCTGAGCTGGTGTATTTGGTGGGTAAGATGAAGTTCAGGACATCTTACGGGCAGAACCTTTTGGCGCACTCAATAGAAACCGCGAAACTTGCAGCCATAATAGCGGGGGAGCTGGGGGTTTCAACCGAGGACGCAAAAAGGGCTGGACTCTTGCACGATATAGGAAAGGTGGTGGAGGGTGAGGAAGGTTCCCACGCCATAGTTGGAGCGAACATAGCTAAGAGGTACGGGGAGAAAGAGGCGGTGGTGAACGCCATAGCTGCACATCATGGGGATGTTGAGCCACAATATATTTTGGCACCAATAGTTGCGGCCGCGGATGCCATATCTGGAGCTAGGCCCGGGGCAAGGAGGGAGAGCATAGAGCAATACATAAAGAGGATACAGGAACTTGAAAGGATCGCTTACCGCTTCCCCGGGGTTGAAAAAGCTTTTGCCCTTTACGCGGGAAGGGAAGTGAGGGTTATAGTGAACGCGGAAAAGGTGAGCGACCTTGAGGCTTACGCTTTGGCAGAAGACATAGCTAGGGCAATTGAAAGAGAAGTTCAGTATCCTGGACAGGTGAAGGTGATAGTGATAAGGGAAGTTAGGGCGGTGGGGGTGGCAAGATGATAGAGCTTCTGGGTATAGTTCTTGGTTTCGGGATCTTGGTGGTTTGGCACGAGCTTGGGCACCTTCTGGCTTCCCTATCCGTCGGCATAAAACCTTCAGTATTTTCCATAGGTTTCGGGAAGAGGATATGGGGTTTCAACTTTAATGGGGTGGATTTCAGGATATCCTTGATACCCTTGGGAGGGTATGTGAAGTTTGAAGAAGAGGGTCCCACCGGAATTCCCCAAAGTTTCTTTAAAATACCCTTATGGGCTCGCCTTTGGATAGTCTTTGCTGGTCCCTTATTCTCCTTCATCCTCGGTCCAATATTGGCTTTCTTTGTATCCCTATACAACGGGGAGGTTTCCGTTTTTACGACGAGAGTATATTCCTCAAAATCCCCCCTATTCCAAAGGGGTGACTCCATAATCTCAATAAACGGTAAGATCCCGAATTCCGGGGAAGAGGCAACAAGATCGCTAAAAGGGAAAAACAAAAAAACGGTTGAAATATTAAGGGAAGGGAAACTTCTAAGATTGAATTTATCGGGAGATTATTCCGATAGCCTTGAGTTCAGGATACCCCCAGTTGTCGGTTCAACGGTAAAGGGCTTTCCCGCCCACAACATCCTAAAAAACGGTGATATTATAGTTAGGGTTGATACGGTTAAGGTCTTCTCTTGGCAGGATCTGGTTTCTTACGTACAGTCAAAGGGAGAAGGGGATACGGTCAAACTTGAGGTTATCAGAAATGGGGAAATATTGTCCTTTACCCTACCGGTGAAGTACGAGGGGGGAAAGGGTAAGCTGGGGATGTTCGTAAAATACAATAAGATCTGGCCCCCGAGTCCGGAGAAGGTTATAGATGGGACAATTTTCCTGACAAAAAAGTTTTCCCTTTTCTTCTTTGAGGGGCTTAAGAAACTGGTAAGTGGGGAGACGAAGGTTGAGGAATCCGTTGGGGGACCGATAACCATAGGGGCGGTTATGGCTTCCGCCGCTTCCTCCGGCTTTGACGTTTGGCTATCCATCCTGATAGTAATAACCATAAACCTCGCCATAATAAACCTCCTTCCCATTCCGGGTTTGGATGGCGGTCATATTGTATACCTCGTTGTTGATGAAATTTATTACAGATTTTCCGGAAATAGGATCCCCGAGAGGGCAAGCTCCACCGCCCTTATGATAGGGATCATAATAATAATTAGCATAGCGATTTTCGCCATAGGGTTGGACATAAAGAGGCTGATTACGGGAAAACTTTGGGATATGTTAAGGTGAATTTCTCCCCTTCTTTAGCTCCTCCAATATTTCCCTCAATAACTTCGTCTCCTCCGTAATTTTCTGCTCCTTTATAAGCTGGCTCAGCTTGTTCATCGGAACCACCACCATAAAGTAGATCGCGGTCCCAACTATGAGGAAGTTCAAAACTGCATTTATAAACCTGCCTATTGCGACTGGCCCTATTTTTAAAGCCGAAAAATCTGGGATCCCTCCCAAGGCTCCAAGAATGGGAGTTAGAACGTCCGCCACGAGGGAATTTACAACCTGATTAAATGCGGCACCCACTAGAGGTTGGGGGATTTGGATAAGTTCTCAAATATGGTGCAACACCTTGATGTTCACCTTGAGGAGGAAAGGGGGGTTTATAAAGGAATTGGGATACTGAAGATAAAGGGAAAAACCATAAGGGTTGAGGTGAAGGGAAAGGATCCGATGTCCGCAATAGATGAAATGAAGGATCTACTCTCGCGAGAGGTGAAGAAAGAAAAGGAGAAGATTTCAAAGGAAAGGAGAAGGGACAGGGAAGTTGATTAAAAAAATAGACTTTTATATCCTCAGGGAATATCTCAAGGTTTTTGTGGTTTTGGTGTTTGGGGTTATAATGATATACGTGGTGGTGAATTTTTTTGAGATGACGGACAAGATAGCGGACAACAAACCCCATCCAACATCCATTGTTAGATATTACCTCTGGCAGATCCCTTACCTCCTCAGCCTCCTTATGCCTATAGCCGCCCTCCTTGCCTGCTTCTTCTCGATTGGGGAGATGAACAGGAGGATGGAGATAATCGCCCTAAAGGCTTCGGGCTTGGACATATACAGGGCCTTTTTACCCGTAATTTTCTTGGGCGTAGTAAATTCTTTGATAGGAATATACCTTAATTGGGAGCTTGTACCGAAAGGGAGGCTAAAGGCGGCGGAAATAAGGGCATTCGAGATAGAAAAAAGGAAAGACTTACCCGCAAGTACGTTTGCCAACAACCTCCTATTTTTCGGCAAGGGGAACAGGCTTTACTTTTTTGGGTATATCAACTCAAAGGATAATTACGCCCAAGGCATAACAATATTTCAGTTTGGGGAAAAGGGTGAAATAAAGGGGAGGATAGAGGCGGTGAAGGCGACGTTTGATGGAAATTTCTGGAAGCTGGAGGGTGTAAAGGTGAGGGAGTTTAAGGGGTACGACGAGGTAATAACTAATCTCCCTTATATGGTGGATACATTAATAAAGGAAACGCCCTCGGAATTTTTAAAACCCCTAGGAGATTCCCTTATGACAACACCCGAACTCCTTAGAAGGATAAGATTTTTAAAGGAGGCAAAGCTTGTAAGCTGGGAAGAGGAAACGGAGCTTGCGGTAAGGTTCCTTTTCCCAATCATGAACCTTATAATCCTCTTTATCGGGCTTCCTCTATCGGTTTTTGCGGGGATCAGGGGGGGTGGAAGGGCTTTGGCTTTCGGATCCTCTATGTTTTTGGCTTTCTTTTATTGGGGAGCCCTTCAATCCGCAAGGGCTTTAGGGGAAACGGGTAAGATAGACCCTTGGCTCTCCGCCTCCATACCCAACTTACTCTTCCTCCTCCTATCAATACCCCTTCTGCTTAAGGTTCATAGGTGATTCTAATATTATAACGTTCTCGGGAACCTCAACAAAAATGGAATCCCCAAACCTAGAACCCCTAAGGGATACTATGGGAGATAATATCCTGCTCGGACCCTGAATTTTTACGTTTATGCTCGTATCCCCAAGAAAAACGGGAACCGTCCTCGTGATAAGGGAATCTATCATTATAAAAACCCTCACTTTTTTGGGATTTACCTTCAAATTCAACCCCTCCGTAAATACCTCCGCCAAAACCTCAAAATCCCTCGTCTTTCCCGTTATATCTATAGGGTAAGTTGGAAGGGAATCAAGGTTCTCAAGGATCCTCCTAGGTCCCTCCACCGTCACGTTCTCGCTTACCGACCATCCCAGATAAATATAACCCAGCTTTGGGTTTCCCCTTATAGTTGGTGAGATGGGCAAAATCTTCTTAGTTATCCTATCAAGGGAGTACGTAATTACCTTTGGTTGTATGGGATTTAAGGATACGTTTTGGCTGGGTTTTAAGTTTGAGGGGCTTATCTCAAGGGTTCCCTCCAACTTTGAGCCATCCAAGAAATAGAAAAGGGATGGGTTCTCAAACTTGAATTTCAAAAGGTTGAATCCCTTACCTGAAACTAAGGCGGTTACGCTATCCGTCCCCTCAAGTAAAGTTAAGTTTTTGTTGGAAATCTCGTATTCAACCCTTATCCTATGTACAAATTGGTAATCCTCGTTAAGCTTGGCATAAGCCCATATTATGAGGGAAATCAGGAGCGCCAGGATCAATCTATTGAATTCTTTCATACTTTAGTAGCCTTGTCAAGTAATCCCTCAACTTCCCGACGGTTATGTTGTAATAAGATTCTCCCTTCTGGAATAAGGTTATCGTACCCTTTTCCTCTGATATTACTATTGAGATCGCGTCGGATACTTCTGTTATTCCCGCCCCCGCCCTGTGCCTCGCCCCAATTTCCTTGTACCTTACGCTCATAGGTAGCATAACCGAACATGCCACTATCCTATCGTTCTTTATTATCACCGCCCCATCGTGTAAGGGGGAACGTTTTTCAAATATTGATATCAAGAGAGTCGCGGAAAGCTTCGCATCCATAATCACCCCAGTTTCCTCCGAGTACTCGTTTAAGGGTACCCTCCTTTCTATCACTATCAATGCACCCAACCTCCTCCTCAATATCTCCTCAACCGCGGATATTATCTCCTCAACGGGTACCCTCTCGGGGGGAACGAAGAACCTTATCAGGGGAAAGGATGCCATCTCCATAAATAGCTTCCTAAGCTCGGGTTGAAATATCACTATGAGGAGAACTATTCCGAAGGTTTGAATAACCGACGCCAAAATAGAAACTGAGGGAAGATGTAGAACCTTACCCAGAATCCCCACAACGGAAATTATCCCAAAACCCACAATCACAGTCACCACCTTTATCCCACCTAAAACCCTCAAAACCAAATACACAAAAACCGAAACTAAAAGAATATCCAAAACATCCCTAAAGCTTACTGGTATAAAACCGAAGAGGTTCAACTTTCCTTATAGGGTTTGTACCTTTTTTCCTCCTCCTCCTTCAAAACCCTCCTTAAAGCCTTTCCTACCACGGTCCTCGGAAGCTCCGCCCTAAACTCAACCTCGGAGGGTACCTTGTAGGGTGCCAGGTGTTGTTTGCAATAATCAATTATTTCTTCCGCGCTCGCGCTCATCCCCTCTTTGAGGGCCACAAATGCCTTCACAATCTCCCCCTTTATCGGGTGTTCTATACCCACCACTATCGCATCTTTAACCTTCGGGTGTTTCATCAAAACTTCCTCGACCTCCCTCGGGTAAACGTTGAACCCACCCACTATTATCATCTCCTTTTTCCTATCAACTATGTAAAAGTACCCGTCGTTATCCATGTAAGCTATATCTCCGGTATATAGCCATCCGTTCCTAAGGGTTAGGGCGGTCTCGTCCGGCCTGTTCCAGTACCCCTTCATAACCTGGGGTCCCTTTATTATAAGTTCCCCAATTTCCCCTACGGGCATCTCCTTCTCACCTGTTTCCACATCCACTATTTTCGCGTCCGTATCCGGAAAGGGAAGTCCTATGCTTCCGGGCTTGTTTAGGCCATAAATTGGATTGCAGTGCGTCACGGGTGATGCTTCGGAAAGGCCGTACCCCTCCACCAGCTTTCCCCCAGTTATCCTCTCAAAATCCTCCTTCACCTTTAGGGGTAGGGGAGCGGCGCCCGAGATGCAAACCTTTATGGATCTCAGATCGTATCTGGATACCTTGGGGTGGTTCGCAATTAAGGCGTATATTTGGGGAACGCCGGGAAAAAGGGTAACCCTATGCTTTTGGATGAGCCTCAAGGCGTCATCGGTGTGATATTTCGGCATAAGAACCATTTTTGCCCCCACCTTTACAGAAAAGTTTAGGGCTATGGTCATACCGTAACTGTGGAAAAACGGCAAAACGCACAAAGTCACTTCCTTCCCAGGTTCTAAACTCGTCATCCATGAAACGGATTGGTACGTGTTTGCCAAGAGGTTAAAGTGGGTTAGCATTGCTGCCTTGGGTATCCCCGTGGTTCCTCCAGTGTATTGTAAGACCGCCACATCGTTTTCAACATCTATCTCCGGAAAATCAAAGCTCTCGTAGAATTTATTAAAATCCGAGAATCTAAAGAACCTTTCACCATCAAAGGGAACCGCTTTTGGTTTTGGTTTGGCAACCAAGGGGTATAATATTCCCTTTATGAAGGGCAGGAAATCCGGCACCTTTCCCAATATGAACTTCTTAACTGGTACCCTTCCCATAACCTGCTCTACTGTCCCCCAGAATATGTCCAAGGTTATGAGAAACTTTGCGCCAGAATCGTTTAAAATTTCCTCAAGTTCCCTCGGGGTATATAAGGGATTTATTTGCACCACTATTCCCCCGTTCATAAGGGTGCCGTAATATGCTATTGGGTAATGGGGGAGATTTGGAAGCATTAGGGCTACCCTATCCCCCTTTTCCACACCTAGGCTCCTTAAAAAGCTTGCAAATTTTACCGAAAAGATATAAAGTTCCTCATAGGTGCATGTCCAACCCTCAAACCATATTGCGGTGTTCTTTGGGAAGGTTTTTGCGGTATCTTCCAAGATCTTCCAGACGGGTTTTTTTGGATACTCTAAGGTTCTGGGGACGCCCTTTTCATAATGTGAATACCATATCCTTTCCATAAGCGCGTCCGGCGGGATTCGAACCCGCGACCTTCGGCTCCGGAGGCCGACGCTCTATCCAGCTGAGCTACGGACGCGTTTGGAATATTTTAAAGTTGTAAGTTTCACTTTAGAATTTCCACTTATGTTCGGAGATTTTAAGAAACTTTGGGAGCTCCAGCAAAAGGCAAAGAAACTTCAAAAGGAACTTTCAAAAGCCAGATTTGAAGAAAGCGCGTACAACGGGAATGTAAAAGTGGTGGTAAGTGGGACAGGCGAGCTTTTGGAGGTTAAAATAAACCCGGATGCCTTGAAGGATATAAGGTCCGTTGAGAACGCCATTGTAAATGCGGTGAATTCCGCGATAAAAAAGGCTATGGAATTTCAAAGGGAGAAGACTAAGGAATTCCTGGCCGAACTTCCCCCCGAATATAGGAAGGAGCTTGAAAAATTTCTATGAAACCCCCAAAATCCTACATAAAGCTTAGGGAAGCCCTAAACTCCCTTCCAGAAATAGGCCCTATAACCGCGGAGAGGTTGGTTCAATACCTTATTTTTAACAGGGAAAAGAGGGAAAACCTCATAAACTCATTAAGGGAGTTGGATAGAATAGGGTTGTGTAAGTTTTGCGGGATGATATGCGAGGGGGAAATATGCGAGGTTTGCGCGGATGAAAATAGGGAAAATGTGGTTTTGGTTGTAAGGTCTCCCTTTGAGGTTTTTAGGGTGGAGGATTCTGGGAAATATAAGGGTAGGTACTTCGTAATTTACCATCTCATTTCTCCTTCCGAGGGGATTTCGGCGGAAAAAATACCGAAGGAGAAATTTGAAAAGTTTCTGGAGAATTTCAAGATCTCGGAAATAATAATAGGGCTTCCAAACGACGTAAAGGGGGAAGTTACCGCTTACTTTTTGGTTGAGGGGATAAAAGGGATAAAGATAAGCAGGCTACCCTCCGGGGTCCCAAGGGGGGAGGATATATCATCCCTTGATCCCTACACCCTTTACGAAGCTTTAACGAACAGGGTACCCTTTGAATTATGAAGGGCTTTATAAGGGACGCGAAATTTTTGGGGGAATTTTTGAGAAAGGCGGGTTATAAGATAGTGTTCACCAACGGATGTTTTGATATAATACATAGGGGACACGTGGAACTGTTGAAATTCGCAAGATCCCTCGGGGATGTTTTGGTTGTTGGGTTGAACGACGACGAATCCGTTAGGAGGTTAAAGGGGAAAAACAGACCCATAAATACCCTTGAGGATAGGGCTTTTGTTTTGCTTTCAATTAGATGGGTGGATTTCGTTGTCCCTTTTTCGGAGGATACACCGGAGAGGATAATTAGGGAAATTTCCCCGGATGTCCTGGTGAAGGGTGGGGATTATAGAATAGAGGATATCGCGGGGGCTGACTTCGTCCTTTCAAAGGGGGGAAGGGTGGAGATCTTTAACTACCTTGAGGGGTACTCCACAACCTCAATAATAAAGAAGATATGGGAAGGGCGATCGCAAGGCTAAACTCCCTGATAAACTACGAGAAAATTGGTGCTGGTCCAAAAGGGCTTGAAAGTTTTTATAACCTCCTTGAAAGTATCGGAAATCCCCACCAAAAAATTAAAAACGTAATACACGTGGTGGGGACAAAGGGTAAGGGTTCCGTCTCTTTTGCTATAAGTACCGCTTTAATAAACGAGGGGTACAAAGTGGGGCTTTACACTTCTCCGCATCTTGTAAGCCTCCTTGAAAGGATAAGGTTGAACAATAAACCCATATCCGAAGAGAAACTTTCCTTATACGTTGATATCATATTGGATAAGGTTAAGGACAGGGGCTTTAAGACTTTCTTTGAGGTTTTAACCGCATCCGCCATCATGTACTTTTTGGACGAAAAAACCGATTTCAACGTATTTGAGGCGGGGGTAGGGGGTAGGCTTGACGCAACGAACGTTTTAAATCAAGACATGGTCGTGATAACGAGGATAGATTACGACCATATGGATATTTTGGGGAATACCTTGGAGGATATAACGAGGGAAAAATCCGCCGTAATAAAGGGGAAAATTCCCGTAATAACCACAAAAAACAATCGGAGGGTTTTGGATGTGATCCTGAGGAGGGTAGAGGAGTTCGGAGCTCAATTATACGTGGTTGATTGGGAAATAGTAAGATTTGATAGGTACGGTATTGAGGTGGAGGTTGAGGGGGAAAGGTTCTCCGCTCCGGTACTTGGGGAATTTCAGGGGGAAAACCTCGCCTTAGCTTATAAGGCTTTGAAGCTCTTGGGAATAGAAAAACCGAAATTTTTCAACCTATCCATTCCCGGAAGGTTACAGGTGATCTCAAAGGATCCCTATATAATCGTGGATGGGGCACACAATACAATAGCCATAAAGAAACTTTTGGAAAGCTTAAAAGCCCTCTTTCCGGAAAAAAGGTTTAAGGTGGTCCTCGCCATTAGCTCGGATAAGAACGTTAAAGAAATTGTTTGGGAACTCTCAAGGACGAATTACGAGCTTTATATTACCAGGTACCCCTTCCCCCGTTCCGTGTGGGTTGAGGATATGTTTAAGTATTCTTACATTTTTGGGAAACCCCCAAAAATCCTAACTTCAACCTCCGAAATCCTTTCCTTAATTAACGAGGGGGATGTGGTCATAACGGGCTCCTTTTACCTTGTGGGTGAGATCCTCAAACTTTTAGGATTTTGAAAATTACCTCAAATATGAGCCCAAGGAGATAAAGTGCCCCGAAGGTGCGGTTATGCCAGAAAGCGAAGGCCACATACCAGAGAGGCCAAGCCTCTTGAGGATAATTCGAGGGTCTCTCCTTTGGCTTCTTTTCTTTATAAATCTTAAACACCGTCCAGAACCTCTTTAGACCGAGGAGGACTATAAGCATCGTCCACCTGAAGAAACCGGTAAATACAAGATACACCGTTATAAGGTATTGTAGGAGCATTAATATGATGGCGGTTATTCTAGCATTCCTTTCTCCAAGTATTACGGGAAGAGTGCGTATTCCCTTTTGCTTATCCTGCTCAAGCTTGTCTATGTGTTTTCCGAAGAGTACGGTGGTTGCCCCAAGTCCGTAAGGAAGGCTTGCAATGAAAACGTCCCAGTTCCATTCACCTGTTATAGCGTAGTATCCACCCCATATCATAAGCGGTCCCCAAACTATGAAAACCGCAGGCTCACCCAACCCGATATACTTTAACGGATAAGTGTAAAAGAGGACGAAAAAGGAGCCTATTATGAGGAGAATTAATGCGGGCAATCCCCTCAAATACACAAAGTATATACCTATCAGAAGGGCGAGGATCCCCGTGATGACCACGTACTTGAAAAATCCCTTGGTGTCCATCAGCCCATGCTCGAGGGCGTGGGGACCGTATTGAGCCCTAAAGTAGTTGTCTTTATCCACGTTCTTTATGTGATCCGTGAAATCGTTCAACATGTTGTTCGTAGCGTGGGCAAATATAAGCCCGAGAGTTAAAAGGAGCCAATTGAGGAAGTTAAACTTATCGTTCAGGAAGGCAAATATTCCAGCTATGGATGCGGGTATGAAGGTTATAACAAAAACCGCACTCCTCGTTAAAACAAGCCATTTTGATATGGGATCGAGCTTGTCCCACTCCTCCTTTTCTATCCTCGGTATGATCCTTAAAGCTTTTATCCAAAAGGCTGGGTTCATATGAGAATTCTAAAGGAGATTAAATTCAAAGTTATTTCCTACGCAAGCGTGGAGAGAGAAAGGGTATCACCTTCGCTCTGATGCCGGAAGATATAAAGGCTTCAATATACGATTTTGCTATATTGGAACTTATGAAAGTTAAGAATTTGGAGATCGTTGATAGGAAGGACATTGATAAGGTCTTAAGCGAGCAGGAGGTTTTGATTATGCGCCGAGAATAGGGAAGCTCTTGGGGGCAAGGGCGGTAGGTTTCTTCTCAATCGTGGATGTGGAAAGGGAGGGATATGGTTCCCTAATTTTCAAAATTGGCATCACATTAGGGTTCAAGATCGTTGACGTTGAAACGGGAAAAATTTTGTATTATTCTGTATCAAAGGGTGAAGGAAGCGGTGAAAAAGTGCATAAAGCCCTTGCAGGAAATTTAGAATACCCCTTTAAAATACCCATCTATGACCATCCCGAATTATATTTTTAACCCAGTTCTCTTCCTCTTGGTTGCCCTACTGGTTGGGCCTATTCTTGTGTATTTAGAAAGGAAAATTGCGGCAAGATTGCAAAACAGGATAGGACCTTATTATGTGGGTAGGCCCCATGGTTGGCTACAGATAGTTGCGGATGGATTGAAGCTTCTATCAAAGGAAGATATTGTTCCAAAGGATGCGGATAAAATCCTTTTTAACCTTGCCCCCCTACTTTTCGCCTCTGCGGCGATTTGGGCTTTTGCCCCGATCCCTTTGGATGAGAAAATTTACATAATCAACACGGATTGGAGCCTGATTTTGGTCTTTGCCATAGCAAGCATAGAGCCCATAACCGCCATTATGGCAGGTTGGGGTTCATCCTCAAAGTACCCTATAATTTCAAGCCTCAGGGCGCTTGGACAGATGGTATCATACGAAATTCCGTTCGTTTTAGGGGCTTTGACCCCCGCGGTATTTTATGGCACTTTAAACATATACGAGATAATAAAGTTCCAGGAGGACCTATGGTTTGCCTTTATACCCGTTATTGGACAAATTTCCCTCCTTTTAACCCTTTTCGGTTTATTTGCGGAGACAAACAGGGCTCCCCTTGATATAGCGGAGGCGGAATCCGAGCTGGTTTCGGGCTTTAACGTTGAGTATTCGGGAATAAAATTCGGATTATTCTACCTTGGGGAGTGGATATACCTATTTGCGGGAAGCCTTTTGGTAAGCGCCCTTTTCTTCGGAGGATGGCAGGGACCCCTTTTACCCGGAATAGCCTGGACATTAATAAAGGGCTTTATCCTGTTTTCTATTATCGTATTCCTAAGATGGACGTTCCTAAGGCTAAGGTTGGACCAAATGACCTTCCTATCCTGGAAGGTTTTGGTTCCGCTTTCAATATTTAACTTCCTTTTGGCGGCGGGATATAAGGTTTTGATATCTTGAGGGCTGAGCTTTTCATCGTTAAAAAATACATATTCTCTTCAAAGAGCACGATAATTTCCGTTTTTGCCCTGTTGAGCGTTTTTGCCATTGGGCTTGGTGTTGCGGTTCTCATCATAGTCACGGGTATTATGAACGGCTTTCAGTCCGAGCTTAAAAAACGTCTGTTGGTCCTCCAACCACACCTTTACATTACCAACATCTTTGAACCCACCTTTAAGGACGCGGATAGTATAGCAAAATATATATCCGAAAATTTCAAAATAAAGGCTTACCCAGCATTGATAACCAAGGTAATAATAAAGGGGGGTGAGGGTATAGATGGGGTGGTCTTGAGAGCCCAGGATCTTGGGCACCTTAAGGGGGAGCTTAAACTCCTTTATGGGGATTTTGGGGAGGGTATTCTCGTCGGTGAGAACCTTTTGGCACAGATGGGTTTGGATATAAACTCATCCGTTGAAATAATGGTTTTTCAAAGCTCACCCTTTGGGCAAACGCTGGTACCCAAAAGGGTAAAGGTTTCGGGAGTTTATTCCACTGGGCTTTACGTATACGACGCCCAGACGATTTTAACCGATATAAAACTTGCCAGAAGGATATTCAACTTGGGGGAGAAGGAGGCAGGGGTTATATTCGCTTACGTTGATGACCCTTATAAGGCGGACGAATTTTGTAAAAAAATTTACGATCTCGGTTTTGGTTGCTCCTCTTGGATAACCGTAAACAGAACTCTCTTTGCCGCCCTTAATATGGAAAGGCTCGCAATGTTCCTATCCTTCACCCTCATCCTCCTTATAGCCGCGATAAACGTGGTGGTTTCCATAACAATGCTCACCCTTGAAAAAAGGTGGGAGATAGGACTCTTAAAATCCCTCGGTTTTACATCCTGGCAGATAACGAACATCTTTACCCTTGTTGGTACATTTTTGGGATTTGGTGGACTGATTTTAGGCTCGTTGGGTGGTTGGACCTTAGCTTATTTTGTTGATAAATATAAACTCGTAAAGCTCCCACCGGACGTTTATATGCTTGACTACGTTCCCATAAAACCCCAGATCTCCGATTGGATAATAATAGCCCTCTTAACCCTATTCATCTCTTACCTCGCCGCCTTCGTACCTTCTTACATTTCCTCAAGGCTAAAACCCGTTGACGCCCTAAGAAGGGTGGTATGAGGGGAGCATTAATTTTGCTCTTTCTAATTTCTTGCGGGAAAGGCGCGGAGTTTCTGAAAGGTACAAGTAGGGAGGTTGTCCTTGCCTATTCCGAGGATAGCAAGTATTCCGCGGGGGCAATATATAAATTCCTCATTAGGGTTTTTAATACTCCCCAAAGCGAGACCCTTTTTAAGATCCATCCCATAAAGTGGGGGAATTTTAAAGATTACGAGGCTTATAGGAACAAAGTTTTGCTTCTTTTACCCAACGATTCCCTGTGGGAATTGTGCAACGATGAGGAGGGATTTTTTGTCAGGAGGGATATTTTCATCAAGGGTGACCTCAATTTTTTATTTTGCTCGTACGATTCCCGGGGATTGCTCAAGCTCGTTTCCGACAATCTTCAGATCCTCTTTGATAGCCTTTTCTCGAAGGCGGTAAGGGAGATTTCAAACGTGGAGATGCTCGTGGGGGAGGATAGGAGCCTCAAAAGGAAGATCTCGGAGAAGTTCAACTTTGAAATTAACATACCGAAGGGTTGGAACGTTCTGTTTGAGACGAGAGAAATTCTTGTAATAAACAAGCACAATCCCGACAGGTTCATCATGTTTTTTGTTGGGGAGGAGAGGGATTTAAACCTTGAAGATATCCTGAATTTGAGGGATAGCCTAACCACTAAGATCTATCAGGGGGACTTGGTGGTTAGGGATTACGTCTATTCCTTTTCGGAAAACCTTGGGGGTATATCCGCCTTAAAGGTTTACGGGATATGGAAAAACGATAGCCTTGTGGTGGGGGGACCGTTTTTACTCTATGCGTTTAACAAGGATGGAAAGTTTTATCTTATAGATGTTGGGGTTTTTGCCCCCGAATCCAACGACAAATTGGGTCTGATACTTAGGTTGGAGGGTTTGATAAGACAGATAAAATGGAAATAACCTTCCCTTTTGAGGAGATAAAAATTTCGGGTAGCGTGGAGCTGGAGATAGGATGCGGGAACGGAGAATTTTTGAAATTTATAGCGGAACAAAACCGCGGGATAAATTACGTCGGAATTGACATTTCTTGGGAATCAATAAAGAGGGCAAGCAGAAGGTTGAGGGATCTTGGGAACGTTAGGTTGGTTTGGGGGGATGCTTACGCATTTTTAATGTTCGGGGCAAGGCATTTAAAATTCCAGAGGGTTTATTCCCTCTTCCCCGACCCTTGGCCCAAGAAAAGGCACGAGCACAGACGTTTATTTTCCGAGGATTTCTGGAAGCTATTATCTTTAAGGGTTATAGAGGATGGGTGGGTATGGATAGTTTCGGATCACCTTCCCGCCCTGCTTTGGTACTACGATAACGCCCTTTCAAGCGGTTGCTGGTACGGATATATCTCGGAGGGTAGGGGGAGCTTTGAAACCAAGTACGCGAGGAAGTGGAAGGGGATGGGGAAGGGGATATACGAGGGGGTGTTCCAATTAATAAAGCCCTGCGACTTTACAATTCCCGAAATAACCTTGAGGATCCCGAAGATAAGGGAGATAAAGAATACAAGTATTGTGGGGGATTACAAAATAGGCGATTTTCACCTTTCAATAAAGGAGGTTTTTGTTTCGGAGGGTGCGGTTTTGATAAAGGGGATAATCTCGGAGGGTAGGCTAATACACAAGGTCTGGTTTGAGGTTAAAAAAATTGGGGAAGTTTGGAAGGTTGAACCTTCCGATTTCTCAAGGTTTTATCCAACAAAAGCACTACAACTTGCCCTTGACCTTATAGCAAATGAACTTTCCCGTTAAGATTTACAATCTCCTCTGTAAAACTCTTGAAATCTCAAAGTTTGGGGAATTTTTCACGGAGAAGCCCACCGTTTTCCTCTTTTGGCACTCAAACTTTTTTGTACTCCCTTACGCCTTTAAGGGTTCCCCTGTTTACGTTTTGGTTTCCCCAAGCAGGGACGGAGAGATTATATCAAGATTCCTATATCATTTCAACCTTGGGACGATAAGGTCCTCGCAGAGGAGGGATAGATTTAAGGGTTTAAAGGAAATATTGGATGTTTTGGGAAAAGGGGGAAATATCGCCATAACCCCTGACGGTCCAATAGGTCCCAGGAAGAAATTTAAAAGGGGTACGATATCCCTCTTAAAGGCTCTCAATGTTAGGGTGGTTTTTGTGGGGGTGGCATATTCCTCCTTTTGGGAGCTTGATACTTGGGATTCCTTCAGGATTCCCATGCCATTTTCAAAGGTCATAATATACGCTTACGAAAGTTTTCCAAGGGATGAAAGGGAAGCGGAAGGGCTTTTAAACCTCGCGGATAGCCTCGCCCGAAGCCTTCTTTAACCTGTTCATTATCGCCCTCCCTAACCCCTTTTCTTCAATCCCCTGAAAAACCGCAATTTCAACCCCCATCTTATCCAAGGAGTAAAGGGTATCAAAAAGGTTTGACGCAACCTCCTTTAGATCTCCTTCCTCCGATAAATAAACCGCCTTAAGGTCGTAATAGGGTTTCCTCCTTGAGAGGACGAGAAGGATTTTCGGGTACATAGCCCTCAGCTTAAAGTAATCCTCCCAAGTGGACATGATCAAAACCTTAGCCTTTGGTGAGTAATGGCGGGGGAGCATGCCGGGTGCCAAAGTCTTATCTTTAATTTCCTCAACCTTAACCTTCAGGAAATCCTCGATCTCTTCAACGGGTAAGGCGCCGGGCCTCAGAAGGAAAACCCTATCACCTTTGACCATTATTATCGTGGATTCCACCCCAATGTCCGTTTTTCCCCCATCGAGGATGAGATCCACCTTTTCTCCAAGCATCTCATAAACCTGTTCCGCCCTAGTTGGGCTTACATAACCGAAGGGATTAGCACTTGGGGCGGATATTGGGGTAGAGGAGTACTCTATGAGCTTTAGGGCAACATCCTTTGCTGGCATCCTGATTGCGACGGTATCCAAACCCGCGGTGGTTATGTTGGGAACCTTATCCTTCTTTGGTAAAACCAAGGTCAACGGTCCGGGCCAAAACCTCTCCATAAGTTTCAAGGAAATTTCGTCAATGTAAGAGATCTCTTCCGCCATCTTTATTGAGCATACATGAACTATTAGGGGGTCAAAAGAGGGCCTGTTCTTTATCTCAAATATCCTTGATACCGCCTTTGGATTTAGGGCATCCGCACCCAAACCGTAAACCGTCTCCGTAGGAAAAGCAACAACACCACCCCCCCTAATTACCTCCGCCGCCTTTCTTATGTTCCCTTCGTTTGCTGGTAATAATTTCACATCCTTACGAACTTAACCACCTCCCTCCCCATTTTAACCATATAAACGCCCTTAGGAAGATCGGAAAGGTTTACAAAGCTTTCCCCTTCAACGCGGTATCTCTTAACCTCCTTCCCTTCTATGGAATAAACCACAACCTCCATATCTCCGCTTATTCTTATCCCATCCCTTAAGATCTCGTATCTTCCCTTAATTTCCCTCTCTTCAACCGCGGTTCCATCGTCATATCCCAAAACGCACCTTCCCCAAGTGGTTATATGACAGGAATAATCCCCCACGCTGAACCCGACCTCGGTTGAAGACAATTTGATAACTATAACCTCTGAGGTGATGGAATAAGGGGTAGTTCCAAAAGTTCCCATGATCGACATTGTTGCCCCGTTTACCGCCCTTACGTAATAGTAGTTGTAAGGCACGAGGGCATCGAGGATACCATCCCCGTTGAAGTCAAAGAGGGTTGGGGCATGGGCGGATCCGTACCTACCCGAAACACCCAAACCCGAGGTTTGACCCAAAAGTGTCCCATTGTTCCCCTTATAAACCCTCAGCTCACCCCCCGCTACCACCCATACATCCTCCAATCCATCCCCATCCTTATCCCCAAGGGCAACGGGAGATACATTGGAAAGTCCGCTTACGCTCCAAAGGGTGGTCCAAGAACTACCAGTCCATCTATAGACCGCAACTGAGGAAGTCGTGGGCACAACTATCTCATCATCCCCAACCCCATCCAAATTTCCCGTAGCTATGGTGTAATCCGGATAGCTGGATATGGCGGAGGGAACAGATGCGTTAAAACTGCTGTGATAGGTCCCCGTTGAAGCGTTCAAAACGTAAATAAAACCGTTTGAAGCGGGATAGGCTACAAACCAACTTCCTCCTATCCTTAATAGGGCTGGGGCATAGGCGGATGCGGGCAAAGTATAAGTCCAGTTCGTGGTATAGCTTGTCGCACAACCGTTTATGCTAACCGCAAGGTTTCCAAAGGAGGTGAAAACCTCGGGACATCCGTCCGAGTTTATGTCCGCTATTAATGGGGAGGCGTCCCTCGCGTTGGGTTTATCGTAAGAATATACCGTTGTTCCGTTCGTAAGCCTTAAAACCCAAAAGCTGTAATACCCGTTTGCGAACACGAACTGGTCGGAGGCTGCAACCGAGGCTATGCCGGGACTCGTGAAGCTCTCGCTAAAACCACCCCATATGTGGCTACCCGTCGCGCCATCCTTGGCCGCAACGCCGTTAGACCTCTCCGCGGAGAGTATGTCGTGATCCGTACCCCCGTTTACCCTCGTGGCAATTATGCTCAAATCTAGGCTACCGTGAACCACGTCGTAAAGCTCGGAAGGGGAGGAGCAGATAGCCCTCAAGGGTGTCCTACCCGTCCTCCTATAATCGTGCCTGTACTGCTTCCAATCCTCCGCCGCAGGTCCATATTCAACTTGCGCTAAAATTACCCAAAGCATACTTATATCATAAAGTGGAAAAACTTACCCGTAAGGTCCCAGCATCTTCTTTGGATCCAGGATTTCCCTTGCCTCCTCCTCCGTAAGTATTCCTTCCTCCACCACCACCTGCCTCACTGTCTTATTTTCCTTATAAGCCTTGTAAGATATCTCCGCCGCCCTATCGTACCCTATTTTCAGTGCCAAGGGTGTCACGAGGGCCATACTCCATTCAACGAGCTCCTCACACCTCTTCCTATTCGCTTCTATCCCAATTACGCATTTATCCGCGAAAACTTTAACAGCGTTCGTAAGAATATCCGTTGAGGTTATTGAATGATAAGCTATCAAGGGTTGCATTACATTGAGTTGTAATGGGGCATGCTGTCCGCCTATGCTTACAATTAGATGGGCGCCCATTATATGTGCCGCCACCTGTATTATCATCTCGGGTATAACGGGATTTACCTTACCCGGCATAATGGAACTGCCGGGTTGTAGGGATGGTAATATTATTTCCGCTATGGCGGTTCTCGGACCGCTTGAAAGTAATCTAATGTCGTTCCCTATCTTCATAAGGGAGACCGCCAAGGTATTTAAAGCTCCCATATATTCCACCACCGCATCCTTTGTCGCGAGGGCTTCAAACTTGTTTTCCGCCTCCCTAAAAGGTATTCCCGTCCTCTTGGAGATCTTTGATATAACACGTGGAGCGAATTCTTTATGGGTGTTTAATCCCGTTCCCACCGCGGTCCCCCCAAGGGCGAGCTCCTCAAGGTGATAAAACGTGTTCTTTATCCTGGTTATGGAGTGTTTTATTTGGGTTGCGAAGGCGGAAAATTCTTGTCCCAAGGTCATAGGTACCGCATCCTGAAGGTGCGTCCTACCAATCTTTATCACATCCTTAAACTCCTCCTCCTTTTTTCGGAAAGCATTCTCAAGGTACTCCAAGGACTTTATGAGATCCTCCGCGGAGAGCCTGAGGGCTATATGTATAGCGCTTGGTATAACGTCGTTTGAAGATTGTCCTTTATTTACGTGGTCGTTGGGGTGTACAGGATGCTTGCTTCCCAAGGGGCTTCCCAAGATCTCGTTTGCCCTGTTGGCTATAACCTCGTTAACGTTCATATTTGTTGATGTTGCGGAACCCGTTTGGAAAACATCTATGGGGAAGTGCTCGTCAAACTTACCCTCCATCACCTCCTCCGCGGCCCGTATTATCGCGTCCGCTATTTTCGGGTCGAGTAATCCGAGCTCGGCGTTCACTTCCGCCGCGTACCTCTTTATCATTGCTATAGCATAAATCATCTTTTTTGGGATCCTCCAACCGGATATGGGGAAGTTCTCTATGGCCCTCTGGGTTTGCGCCCCCCAATAAGCCCATGCTGGAACTTTAACTTCCCCCATCGTATCCTTTTCTATTCTGAAATCCGCCATAGGGGGAATTTTACGGTTGGAAGGATGCTTCCTCTTTCAAAATTTTGATAATATCTTCCACCTTAAAGCTACCCTTGTCCCCCTCCTTCCTCTTCCTCACGGAAACCGTCCCACCCTCCACCTCCCTCTTCCCGATCACAAAAATATAGGGGATCTTATGCTTTTCCGCATCCAATATCTTGTAGTTTAACCTCTCGTTCCTATCATCCACCTCAACCCTAAACCCTTCTTCCTCAAGGAGGTTTGCCACCTTCCTCGCGTAATCGTTAAATTCGGACTTTATAGGTAATATCCTCACCTGGACAGGTGCAAGCCAAAGGGGAAGTTCTCCCGCGTAATGTTCAAGTAGAATCCCCATAAACCTCTCCATAGAACCAAAAATAGCCCTGTGGATCATAACCGCATAGTGGTCCTTCCCATCCGGTCCTTTATACGTTGCGGAAAACCTCCTTGGAAGGTTAAAGTCCACTTGTACGGTGGTACACTGCCACCTTCTGCCTAAGGCATCCTTTAACTTTACGTCTATCTTCGGACCATAAAAGGCCGCTTCCCCAACCTCCACGCTGTAATTCAAACCCTCCCTCTCAAGGGCATTTTTTAGGGAGTTTATGGCGTTCTCCCACATCTCCTCCGTCCCCATATAATCTTCCTTCCTGTTCGGATCCCATATGGAAAGCTCCACCTCAAAATCCTCAAAACCAAACCTCTTCAGGATCCTTTTCATAAGGTTTAACACGTTTACAACCTCATCCTCTATTTGCTCGGGGGTTGTAAAGATATGCGCGTCATCCTGGGTGAATCCCCTAACCCTCAAAAGTCCATGTAAAACCCCGGAAAGCTCATCCCTATAAACCGTCCCAAGCTCGCATATCCTAAGCGGTAAATCCCTGTAGCTCCTTACCTTGGATTTGTATATTAATATGTGGGCGGGGCAGTTCATGGGTTTAACCGCATACGTTTGTCCATCCTTTTCAAAAATAAACATATTCTTCGCGTAATAGTTTAGATGCCCTGAGATCTCCCAAAGTTTCCCACTCAATAGGTGTGGGGTATAAACGAGCTTGTACCCAGCTTTGATGTGTTCTCTTTTCCAATAATCCTCTATTACTGACCTAACTATTGCCCCGTTTGGGTGCCAAAATACGAAACCTGCCCCCGCCTCCTCATAAAATCCAAAAATATCCAGCTCCCTCCCAAGAACCCTATGATCCCTAGCCTTCGCCTCCTCCAAAACCTTTAAGTAATCCTCCATCATCTTTGGATCGGGGAAGGATATGCCGTATATCCTCTGCAGGGATGGGTTTTTTGGATCGCCCTTCCAGTAGGCGGAGGAAACGCTCAAAACCTTGAAGGATTTAACTATTCCCGTCCTGTAAATGTGGGGACCCTTACAAAGATCCACGAACTCCCCCTGCCTGTAAATTGAAACCTTAGGTAGATTGAACTCCTCTATTAGCTCCACCTTGTAATCTTCCCCCAAGTTCTTAAAAAACTCCTTTGCTTTTTCGCTCTCCAACTCCTCCCTTGAAACCTCAAGGTCCTCCTCACATATCCTCACCGCCATCCTTTCTATCTCCTCAAGATCCTCGGGAGTTAACGTTTTCCCTCCGAAGTCTATATCGTAAAAGAAACCGTTCTCTATCGGGGGACCAACAGTAAGCTTGGCAAAGGGATAAAGCCTCTTTACCGCCTGAGCCAATATATGCGCGGAAGAGTGCCAAAAAACTTCCTTCCCATCCTTATCGTTAAAATCCAATATCTCAATTAGATCCGCATCCTCAGGTATCGGGACAAATAGGTCAAAAAGCTTCCCGTTGAACCTTGCGACAAACCCACCCTTCGGATCACCCACGAGGTCCAAAACGGACTTTTCCCCCTCAAAGATATACTCTTTAACTTCACCATTTGGAAACCTTATTTTTACCTTCCTCACGGAAGGGTATTATAAATCCGGAATATAAACCAAGAATTCCGTACCCTTACCTATCTCGCTCTTAACCTCAATTTCTCCACCCAATACTCTTATGAACTTTTTAACTATAAATAGGCCCAAACCCGTCCCCCCTCCCTTCGTAGTATAAAATGGATTAAAGATCTTTGAAAGGTTCTCCTTCTCAATCCCCCTCCCAAAATCTTTTACCGAAACAAACTTATATATCGCCCCACCTTTCTGGCTTATGCCCGCGAAGATCATGATTTTACCCTTATATGGGGAGGCATCAATGGCGTTTGATATTATGTTGTGCAAAATCTCGTAAAGGATATCCTTATCAGTTTTCAGCGAAAAATCCTCACCAAAATTCATCTCAACTTCAACCCCCCTTGAGGATAGCTTGTGCGTGAGATCCTCCAAAATCTCATCTATCAACCCTTTCAGGGAAAATTCCGAAACCCTCAAGGAAGGCTTTACGACGTTTATTATCCTCATATGAAGCTTCCTTATCCTCTCAAAAACCCTCTTTAGTCTCCCCCTAAGGTTCTCATCCTCCAAGTTTTCCAAAAGAATACCTACCGTAGTTAAGGAGTTCTTTAGGTCGTGGGATATGAGACTTGACATTATTCCAGCCATTGCGAACTTTTCAAGCCTTGGATCCACCTGAGGGATCTCAATAAAGATCAGGATGCTAACTTTTGAAAATCCGTGAAAGCTTTCAAATTTCCTTACTTTGTAAGAAATCCCGCCCACTTCCACCTCATCCCCATCGTCCAACTTAAGGAATTCAACCTCCTCCGAAATTTTCAAAGCCTTGGAGTTTAGAAATATTACCCCCTTTTTCCCCAGGATCATAACCGGATAGGGAAACTCTTCGAAAACCCGAAAGTTCCAAAGGTATTCTGGCTTTAATATCACGAAAAACTCAGCCCTTCCCCCATTCTCCTTTGGGAATATTTTCGCCTCAACCGGTATTTGCTCCCCGTTTGCGTTCAAAACCCTCAACTTCACCTTCGTAGTTATCCATACCTTGAAGGAAACTTCCGCCGATGCCCTAAAAACCCTCCTGTATTGCGGGGAAATTATAATATCCAAAGCCTTTCCCTTTAAATTCTCCAAGTCAAACCCCAGATCTTCCACCCTCTTGTTTCCCCCCAAAATCTCAAACTTTGAATTCAAGTGAAATATTAACTCATCCAATACGTCAAGAACTTCCATCTCGTAAGAGAGATTCATACCTTCGCCTTTTGCAGGACACTCTTGAGGACGAGCTTTGATATAAGATCAAGGGTCTCAAACACCCCCTTACCCTGTGATGCCACGCTCTCCACATAAGGGAACCCCCTTTGGTTCAAAAGCATATTAAGCTCCTCCACCGTCATAATATCACCCAAATCCCTCTTGTTGTACTGTAATACTATAGGGATCTGATCCAAGCTTAGCCCTTGCTCGGCCAAAAACTCTTCCATCTCTTGGAATATTATCTTATTTTCTTCCGCCCTGCTCCTTTGGGAATCCGCGACAAAGACTATCCCATCCGCCCCCTTCAAAACCAGCTTCCTGGATGTTTTGTAGAAGTACTGGCCTGGAACGGTGTAGAGGTGGAACCTCACCTTGAAACCCCCACCTATGGGAACCTCAACGGGCAAAAAGTCAAAGAAGAGCGTCCTTTCCCCCTTCGTGTCTATGGATACCAGGTCCCCCTTATGTTCTGGCTTGAGCTTTTTGTGTATTATTATGAGGTTAGTGGTCTTACCGCTTACCGCTGGTCCATAATACACTATCTTTACGTTTATCTCCCTCTTTGCAACGTCCACAACCATTTATTCTTCCCCCAGTATGTCCTTGAAGGAGAAACCCTCCAACAGCGATAGATCCGAACCCAAGATCTCGGTTATGTCCTGCTGTTTGGAGATTATCCCTTCCAATAACTCCGCGGTCTTCCTAACCTCAACTAGGATCACTCCTAAGGGCGCCTCCGCATCCACGGTTATTGATATCACGCCCACGTTGGATATCCCCACTATTACGAGCATCATATCGTCCCCCCTGACGTACACTTCCCTGAGCTTTCCCCCTTTTATCTCCTGTAGGGCATGTTCCCCCAATCCGAGTAGGGCTGCTGCCATCGCTCCGAAGGAGGATTCGTTCGTTCCGGGAAAGAGGTGTGATGCTATTAGGATCCCTTCCGAGTTTACCACCGCCGCAGATTTTATCTGCGGGTTCTTTTTAACCATCGCTTTTAAAATTTGCTCTACCTGATTGTTCATATTCCCCTCCTTGTGTATTTTAAGGTTGTTCCCCCTTGTTCGCAAGGAGGGTCCCAAGCATAACCCCGCTTTGGGACCCCGAATAAAAGTCCGGATGTATTATTATCTCCGCCACGGTTGGGATCCCCAAAAATCCGAGATTTGATAGGATCCTGATGTTGGATTTGTCCTTATTTATCTCATCACCCAAGGCGCTTATCCTTGTATAGTTTTCAAAAATTATGAAACCCGCGGGACTGGAATCTTTAACGTAAGATAGGGCCAATTGAACACCCTTCCTCGTTCCCTCCAGCATATCCTCAAGGTCGGCTTTTGCGAACCATAAAGTGTCGTTTACGGAAATCTCGGTGCTAACCTTTAGTCCCCTATCGTCCAGGGATTTGATTATGGAGGTTTTGAATCTCCCGTGCCTTGAAGGATCCGCAACCTCCACATAAAACCTTGAGAGGATCTTCCCCGCCTTGATCGGGTCGGACAAATCCTCGTCGCTGTACCCCATCCTTTGCAATATGCTCCTAAAAACCTCCACTACTGGTATATTGTTAAGCTCCTTTATTACGGAATCCTCAACGGAGGTAACCTTAAATGGAATAAATGGATGAAAACCTTGGGAAAGCAAGGTCCCAAACTTCACATCGCTCTCTATTATGAATGCGGAAACATGATCCGAGTATGTGTCGCCGTTGTATATCACGGACCAAGGGGAAGGCTTAAATTCTCCGACTACCCCCACATACACCCCATCAAAGAACTCCGCGACCTTCCCAAAAACCCTCGCCAGCTTCGTTGGAATATCATCCGAAATGTTGGGCGCTATACCCAGAAGGTACGCGTACTTCCTTTTTATCTTGGACCTGTCAAAGAACCTCCTTATATCCTCAACTATAGCCTCCTCGGACCTAGTTACCCCCTTTATTAGAAAAGGGATAACGTCCGCGCTGTTTGTGGCCCAAAGTGCCACCCCTATACCCCTTGGTACTATACTTTCCTCGTTGTATATCGTGTCGGGAACTATGGCGCCTATTATTGGGACCTTTGATAGAACCTTGCTTATCCCCTCCAAGACCACATTTTTATCGTAATTTTCCGTAAATACGACCACCGCAAGGGATGGCTCTTCCTTTAGCCTCTCAAGGGCCTTGTTCGCAGCTTGGGATGCCGCTATAAATGCCTTGTCAAGCGTGGATATTGCGGTTGCAAACCTCCTACTTCCCGTCTCCTTTCCCCCCTCTATCCTCCTTTCCCTCTCAACATCCGCCCTCCTCTCCATCCTCCTCAACCACTGCTCCGAGAAGTACATATAAATATTATAAGGTGGGTTTGAAACAAACCTTATAATTCCCATTTAATGGCACAAAACTTCATTACAAACTCCCAAGAAAAAACGCTGGAAGAAAGGCTTAAAACCCTCATAGAATACAGTAAGGAGCTTAAGTTTTTGGTGGGATTTTTTTACTTTTCTGCTATCCGCCCGCTTTACGAGAAACTTAAAGAGCTGTATGAAAAAGGGAAACTAGGGGAGGAGCATATAAAGATCCTTGTGGGCTTGAGCGTGGATAAGGGCGTCTACGGACTTTACGAGTTGGCGCATGGAAATAAAAGCAAGGAAGAGGTGAAAAACAGATTTTTACAGTCCCTTGAGAAAGCCTTTACATCGGAGGAGCTTGACAAGAAGGAAATATACGAGCAGGTGGAGTTTTTCCTAAAGCTTTTGAAGGAAGAAAAGTTAGTTATAAGAAAGACCAGAGAGCCAAACCACGCAAAGATCTATCTTTTTAAGCTTGAGGGGAATCTTTTACCGCACACCTTTATCACGGGCAGTTCTAACCTAACCTTAGCAGGGCTAAAAGGACAAGAGGAGTTCAACGTAGAAATAAAGGATTACGGCTTTGAAAGTGCAGAAAAATACTTTGACGAAAGATGGGAAAGGGCGGTCCCCCTATCCAAGGATGACATCATACAAGCTTTCAAAACTCGGACCTTCTTTAAGGAGATCACACCCTTTGTGGCTTACGCTTACCTTCTGAAAAACTACTTAGAACTCCATCAAGGAAAGATTCCCATAAGAGATCTTCAAGAATTGATGGAAAAGAAAGGTTATAAACCTTACGACTATCAGCTTTCCGCGGTGGCGCAGGCGGTTGCCACATGCGAGGATCACGGAGGGGTTATACTTGCGGATGTTGTGGGACTTGGAAAAACCGTCATCGCAAGCCTTACAGCCAAAGCTTTGGGAAAAAGAGGCATTGTAATATGCCCACCTCACCTTGTGGGAGATGAGGCAAAAACCTCGGGATGGAAAAAATATTTGGAGGATTTCGGGCTTTATGATTGGGAAGTGTTTTCTTTGGGTAAGTTGGAAGATGTCAAAATGTACATAAAAAACCGCAATATTGAGGTTGTTATCGTTGATGAAGCTCACAGATTCAGAAATCAGAGAACAAAAAGGTATCACCAGCTTCTCGAAATCTGTAGGGGGAAAACCGTTATACTACTAACTGCTACGCCCTTTAACAACAGACCCGCAGACATCTTTGCCCTCTTAAAACTTTTCACTATACCCAAAAAATCAACTCTGACCTTGGATGGCAATCTTGCGCAGAAGTTTGAAAAGTACGATCGTGAGTTTAGGAAATTGGCTTACATAAGGAACTATCACAATTCACCCGACAGTAAAAAAAGAGAGAAGGCTAAAAAGTATTACAAGGAGCTTTTTGGAGAAAGGGAAATAGATATTGAAAAGGTCTCCAAGAGGGCAAAGGAGCTTTCGCGAAAGATAAAGGCGGTCATTGAAAAGGTGGTCATCAGAAGGAACCGCTTGGACCTTAAAGATTACAAAGACAAAATTGAAATGCCAAAAGTGAGGGACCCGCAGGAGTGGTTTTTTGAATTGGACAAAAAACAGCTTGAATTTTACGACGAGGCGATAAAGGCTTTTTATGAGCCGAAGGAGGGTGGAAGATTTCACGGAGCCATATACATTCCCATAAAGTACGAAAAGGGCTACGAAAAGGGCGATGTGCCCGAAGAGGATGAGCTTCCAAAGGATATAGAAGATATCTTCATCTACTATTCCCAGAAAAACCTATACGACTTTATGAGAAGACTTTTGGTAAAGCGTTTTGAGAGCAGTTTTAAAGCCTTCTACGAAAGCCTGAACAACTTTATAGATATCCATCGAAAGGCTTTGAAGTTTGCCAAAAAGTCAGGAAAATTCATCCTTAACAGAAAGTTAATGGAAAAGCTGGCGGATGCAACCGATGAGGAGATAGAAAAAGCTCTTAATGAGTATAAACAGGACCTTGAAAAGGGAGAGATCAACAAGAAATACTACAAAATCTACGAAATTGACAAATTCAAAAAAAAGGAAGAGTTCTGCCAGGACATACAGAAGGACATAGAGCTTTTCGAAGAGCTAAGGCAAAAGGTGGAAGAGTTAAGGCTTTTGGAAGAGGACCCAAAGGCAAAAAGGCTTATTAAAGGTATAAAAGAGTTTCTGAAAGAAAACAAAAAGGTGGTGATATTTACGGAATATGTGGATACCGCAGAATATTTAAAGGGTGTTCTTGAAAAGGAATTTGGAGAAAAGGTCCTATCCGCGATTGGGAACATAAGCAAAGGCACCTATGAGAAGATCCTTAAAAACTTTGACGCTCAATATGTGGAACAGGAAGACGATCATTACATCCTCATCACCACCGATAAGCTCTCGGAAGGTATAAACCTAAACAGGGCTTGTGTGGTAATAAACTACGACATCCCATGGAACCCTGTCCGTGTGATCCAGAGGGTGGGTAGGATAAACAGGATAGGTAAAAAGGTTTGCGATGAGATATTCATCGTTAATTTCTTCCCCACTGAGAAGGGGGCGGACATAGTAAAATCGAGGGAAATAGCCCAAACAAAGATGTTTATGATCCACCATGTTTTGGGAGAGGACGCGAAGATATTCTCCCCAGACGAGGAGCCAAAACCCTCCGAGCTTTACAGAAATCTAAATACCTACCCAGAAGAGAAAGAAGAAAGCTTTTTCTCAAAGGTCAAAAAGAAATACGAAGAGATCCTTAAAAAATATCCTTGGGTAAAACAGGAGCTTGAAGAGATGCCACGCAGGATAAAGGTAGCCAAAAAGGGAGAAAAGAACGAGCTTATGGTGTTCATAAGAAGAGGAAAAGACCTTTTTGTAGGATACAAGGACTACAGCCAAAGCATGCCCGTAGAAGTTAGCTTTGAGGAGGTTTATGAAAAAATAATGGCAAGCCCAGATGATGAGAGTAAGGAGCTTTCTCCGGAGTTTTGGGAGCACTATAACCAGATCCTTAGGGAACTATTTACGATTTTATCACCTATAAGTGATAATAGTTTGGAAAGTAAGGCTAGGAATATGGTGGAAACCCTTCTAAAAATGGAAGAACTTAAGGAGGAGAGGGAGTTTTTAAACGCCTTGATGGAGGATATGGTGGAGTATCAAACGCTTTCGGAGTATGCCCTATCGAAAATAGTAGGTTGGGAAAGGCTTGTAAAGAAAATTGTGAAACTAAAAACCGAAAAACCAAAGAGCAAGAAACCAAAAGAAATCGGGAAACTAATTGAGGAGCTAAAAGGCAAGGTGCGTAAGTTAAAGGAGGAGCTGGGGGAGGACTTCTTGCAGAAAACCAAAGCCCGCGTAAGGGAAGAAAGTAAAGAGGTTATAATAGCGGTAGAAAACCAAAATGAAAACGGGGGAAATTTTAATTGAACCACTTGCGAGGGGTTTTTCCCTTGAAGGTTTAAGGGAATTTTTATTTTACAAAGATTTCACTTTGGGGGAGGAAAGGGTACTTTTTGAACTAAATGAGGATTTGAGGGAGAGGGTGGATCATATAAGGTTGATCGCCCGCAAGGAGCTTGAAGATATAATAACCTTCAACGTATACGCCATAAAGCTAAAGGAAGAAATTAACGAGAGGAGCAGTAAGAAGAGACAGTTCCAAATTGCCAAGGATATACTGAGGGCTTATTCTTTAAGCGCCGGGCTATTCATCTTTTACACGGAAGAGAGGAAACCTTTCCGCTTTTCTTTGGTCTTCAGGGAGGCTTACGGAACAAAGGCGGTTTATAGCCCTTACAAAAGATACACTTACTTTGTAAGCCCGGAATTCCCCAACAAAACCTTTATAAAACAGGTGGGGAACTGCCAGTTTGAAAACCTAAACGAAATTAAATCCGCATTTAGCGTACAACCTCTAACTAAGGAGTTTTACGACGAAATTCAAACCTGGTTTTACCACGCCCTCAAAAATTATGGAAAAGAAATATTCTTCCCGGGGGGAAGTAAGGAGGAAAATCTCATTCGCCTAATAACGAGGTTAATGTTCGTTTGGTTTATCAAACAAATGGGGCTTATTCCCAACAAGCTCTTTGACCCAAAGGAGCTAAAAAACATAGTAAAGGACTTTGGAAAAGGACATAACTACTACAACGCCATCCTTCAAAACCTATTTTTTGCCACCTTAAACAGACCCATAACGAAAAGAAGATGGGCAAGGAAAGACGCAAAAACTTCTAAAGAAAAAAGCCTATACATTTACAAGAATAAATTTTTAATAACCCCGAAGGAAGTCTTAAGGCTTTTTAAAGACATTCCCTTCATAAACGGAGGGCTTTTTGAGTGCTTGGACAAAGATGAAGAGTACATAGACGGCTTTTCGAGAAAACCCAGCAAACAAGCCAAAGTGCCCGATAAATACTTTTTCCAAGAAAAGGAGATTATAACCGACCTTTCAAAATTCGGACTTGGAAAAAAGAGATTTAGGGGACTTATAAGCATCTTTAAAGATTACAACTGGACAACCGACGAATCTAGCCCCATAGACCAAGAGGTCGCCCTTGACCCAGAGCTTTTGGGAAAGGTTTTTGAAAACTTGCTTGCGTCTTACAATGTAGAAACTGCCACCACCGCCCGTAAGGCAACGGGAAGCTATTACACCCCCAAGGAAATAGTAGATTACATGGTGGAGGAGAGCCTAAAGGAGTACTTCAAAACAAAAACGAGCTTAAGTGGAGAAAAGATTGAAAACCTATTTTACCAAGAGGAACCCGAGCTTTCCGATGAAGAGAAAAAGGAGCTTTTCCGAGCCATAGCGGATGTAAAAATCATAGATCCCGCCTGTGGCAGTGGTGCCTTCTGTGTGGGAGCCCTACATAAACTCGTGGAAATTTTAAACAAGATAGATCCCAAAAACGAGCTTTTGAGATCGGAACAGATACAACGTATGAAGAAAGAGATTGAAAAAACTTTGGAAGAAAAAGAGATACAAGAGATACAATACCTTATAAAAGAGGTTGAAAAAATTTTGGAAGAAACGGAAGAGATTGAAAAAACTTTGGATGAAATGATGAATTTAAACGGGGAGGAGAAAATTTCGGAAATAAAGAAAGAGATTGAAAAAATTTCGGAAAAAACGACAAATATAATCAAGGAGAAGAATAAGCAAGAGAAAGAGACTAACCTTATAAAAAAAATACAATATCTCATAAACGGAATACAATACTTTATAGAGGTATTCTATGAGATGAGGGATTACCCAGATTACGGCAGAAAGCTATACCTTATCCAAAACTGTATATACGGAGTTGATATACAAAACATAGCGGTGCAACTTACAAAGCTCAGATTTTTCCTAACCCTTATCCTTGACCAGAAGCCCGACAAAAACCGCGAAAACTTCGGAATACTTCCCCTTCCACACCTTGAGACAAAGTTTGTATGTGCAAATACCCTAATAGGTTTGGGAATCCCTTTCTTAAAAGATAAAGATATTGAGAATATTATGGAGGAATTAAAGAGGGTAAGGGAAGAATACTTCAGAGTCAGAGACAGAAAACGGAAGCTAGAATTGGAAAAAGAGGATAAAAGGTTAAGGGAAGAAAAATTAAAGGAAAAGTTAGAGGATATTTGGAAAAAGCCAAGCTCGGACAACAAAGAGAATGAATCGGTCAAAAAAGATATTGAAAAAATAATAAGCTTTGACATTTTGGACCCCACCGCAAAGGCAGATTGGTTTGACCCCGAGTGGATGTTTGGAGTGGATGGGTTTGATATTGTAATTGGAAATCCACCGTATGTTAGGCAAGAGAAAATTAAGAAAGAAAAACCATTAATTCAAAAACAAGGTTACGAGGTTTTCACATCCACCGCGGACCTTTATGTGTATTTCTACGAAAAGGGTTATAAGATTTTGAAACAAAAACAAGGGGGCATTTTAGCATACATAACAAGCAATAAATGGATGAGGGCAAAGTATGGAGAAAAGTTAAGGAGGTTTTTAAAAGAGAATACCACCATTCTCAAGCTTATAGACTTTAGTGGTTATAGGGTTTTTGAGCAAACGGTGGATACTTGCATCCTTTTATTCAAAAAAGAAAAACCACCAAAGGGGCATATCTTTAAGTTTTTGGAAGTAAAAAGCAACGTGGAAAGCTTGGAAAACTACCTTAAAAACGCCAACTGGCAAAAGATGGAACAAAACAAACTTTCCAACAACGGCTGGACGCTTGGAGATGACAAAGTTTTAAGCTTAAAAGAAAAGATTGAAAGAGTAGGAAGACCTTTAAAGGCTTGGAATGTTAAGATTTACAGAGGAATTATAACAGGCTACAACGAAGCTTTTATCATAGACACGGAAACAAGAAACAGGATTTTGGCAAATTGCAAGGATGAAGAGGAGAGAAAGAGAACAGAGGAAATAATTAAGCCAGTTTTGAGAGGTAGGGATATTGAGAGGTATAGGTATAAGTGGGCGGGATTGTGGATTATATATGCTTACCAAGGTATAGATATAAAAAAATATCCAACTTTGCTAGATTATTTAAGTCAATTCAAAGAGCAGTTAAAAGAGAGAACAGGGGGGGCGCGTTGGGATAAAACTAAAACAAAGATTCTATCTATTCCCTACAAGTGGTATGAATTGCAAGTAGATTACTATGCTATAAAGGAAGAATTTGAAAAGGAAAAGATAGTGTGGCAACATGTAAGTGGAAGATATGAGTTTGCATATGTTCCTTCTGGAATTTACCTGAATAATGCTTTGTTTATGATAACAGGAAAGCCATATATCTTGAAATACATGCTTGGCATTTTAAATAGTAAGTTTGCAGACTATCTGTTATTACTTTTTACAAACTTAACTAGCTTAGGAAGGTATGCCTACGGAGCAAAATATAAAATTGAACAACTCCCCATCCCTCCCATCACTCCCCAAAACCAACCCCTCGCAGACCAAATAGTTCAAAAAGTCCAAGAAATCCTTTCCCTTACCCAATCCCCCGATTACGAAACAAATAAAGAAAAACAGGAAAAAGTTAAGGTGCTTGAAAGAGAAATAGACCAGCTTGTTTATAAGCTTTATGGCTTAACGGAGGAAGAGATAAAAATAATTGAAGGAGGGCATCATGGATAAGGACGAAGTGTATACCGCTTTTGAATTATTGCTTGAAGAGATCGAAAAGGCTGTTAATATGATAAGCAACGAAGTAAAACAACACTTAGAGGCTGAAGATTTTGATAAGGTAAAGGCTCTTGCTGAATATGCCGAACAATTAAAAGATCTTAGGGAAAAAGTAAAGGCACTCCAAGGAGAATGGCAAACTATTTTCAGAATTCTCAGTGAAAAAATTCCTACTCAAGTTCAAAGAGAACAGGTAAAACCTACTCAGGTTAGAAAAAAGGAGGTAAAAGAAAGACTTAAAAAGGGATTGAGAACTCCCGAAGAGAAGTTTATAATACCCATTCTGGAATCCATTATTGAATTAGGGGGAAGGGCGAAGGTAAAAGATGTCTTAGAACGTGTGCATGATAAGATGAAAGGCATCTTAAACGAACATGATTATAAACCCCTTAAGAAAGAGAAACTATGGGAGAATACTGCCAGATGGGCAAGAAAGATGATGGTCGAAAAAGGACTTCTTGCTAAAGATTCTCCAAAGGGAATTTGGGAGATAACAGAAGAGGGAAGAAAATACTACGAAGAAAAGAAGAAAAAAGGCGGTCCATAAAATGCCCCAAACAAAATTTTACGGTTTGAAAGAATTTGAGATAAAGTCCCTCCTCACCATAAGGTAAGCATCCGAGCCGTCGGAATAAAACCCCCTTATAAGTTTATCCTTTACAAATCCGAATTTCTCATAAAGCCTTATTGCGGGAAGGTTAGATGTTTGAACGTGTAAATAGATCTCGCCCCCAATAACCTTCATTGCCTCCTCCAAAAGCCTTCCTCCGATTCCCATACCCCTGTATTCCTCCAAGACCCCTATAAGGGTTAGCTCCCAAAGTTTTTCGTGTATTTTCCTAAAAAATGCAAAACCCACCACCTCTCCCGAAATTTTCGCAACGAACACCTTCCCCCCAAGCCTCAGGTAATTAAGAACCGAATTTCGGTGCCACCTTACAAATTCCGGGAAAATCTTTTCCGTCATCCCCTCAACTATCATTGCCCCCTCAAGGTCGTTCTTCTCAACTATCTCAACTTCCATAATACCTTTACCACCTTAAAGCCCTCAAAATCCACAAACTCAAACCTCCCAACCGAATAAAAGTAAAGACCCACCGATGTAGCTATAACATCCAATACATCAACGGGATAAACCCTCCAGGGAAATTTAAAGGGGTTTATATCCAAGTTGGATATTAACTTTTCCAAGGCTTCGAACCTGAAATTTAAACCCTCCAAAAGCTCCCCAGAAGGGAGGTTTCCCGAACCGTAAACCGACGAAGAAAACAAAGGTACCGCTTCGTATCCCTCCTCCCTAACCTCCGACATGAACTTTAAGAGCGAATCAATGTAAAAGCTTGCCCTTATCTTGGGAAGTTTGTACCTTCCATCCCCATAATGGAAGTTGAAGGAGAAGGTCTTAACTTTAAATTCCCTACAAATTTCAACTATTTCTTTCCTATCCTTTAGTGTTCCGAGTTTCACAAGTTTTATCTTACCATCCCTATGCTGGGAAACGCAATAAAGGGGTGTATGCTTCTTGTAAAGCGGTTTAAAATTCAACCCTACGAAGAACTCCATCCCCCAATTCTAACGCGAGTCGCCCTCCCTCCTTGGAAAATTCACATATTTGTATCTTTTTATCTCCTTAGGTGTTAGCTTCACCTTCAACAACCTCACAACCAGATCCACCCTATCCGTTGATAAGTTCTCCAAAATCAACGAATATTTCCCTTCGGGTAGATGGAACCTTTCGCAGGAGTTTAGATTTACCCTTAAGAACCTTACCGTATCTAAACTTACATAATGCACAACAAACGCATTTAAAACCTTACCGAAAGCCGCCGATGTGCACCTTCGCCCCTCAAAGAAGCTTTCCCCAAAGAGGAATCTAAGGGAATCGTCGTAAGACCTATCCGCAACCCAGAGTATAAAATTTTCCCCATCCGATTCGAAGGAAAGCTCTCCATCAAAAAGGGCACCGTAAAGGGAGCTTGATAAGGGCGGTATTAAAACCCTCCAAGTTTTGTATAACTTCGGCACGCTGTCCCAAAGGGTATCAACATAAAAAACTTTCCTCCTTTCAAATATCACCCTTGTATTAAAGTTTTTTAAAGAGCTGTCGTTGTTGAACCTCCAAACCTCAAATGAAACCTCGTTTTTCTCAAAAAAGCCTGTCTGTAGGAACATTATGAACCATAGGGTTTGCGTATCAGATTTAGCGCTCCAAACCACCTCCTTAGTGTAAACCTCCGAAAGCAAAGGCCTTTCGTTGAACCTTCCAAGATACACCCCATCAAGCTCCTTCTTTGCCTTAACTTTTATTACTAGGCTATCGCCGGGGGCGGAGTAAAAATAGTAAAATTTCGCCTTAGGGATCCATAGAAATGAAAGAAGGGTTATTGTTCCATCAATCGCCTTCAAGATGTATAACCTTTAGGGATTTGTATATTGCGTTGGGTTTTGCGAGGATGCTCTGATAAATTACCACCTCCTTAGCAAAAAAAGTTAAATTTTTCACCTTAAAGCTCTCAACGTTTACGGGCTTTTCCGTCCTCGCCAAAGTTATATGCGGAACAAAAGGTTTATCCCTTTTCGGAAATCCCAAAGAATCAACGATCGTATCAACCTTAAGGCTCAGCTCAACAAGCTCTTTACTCTCCTCAAACCCCACCCATATCACCCTCGCCCCCATCTCCGTCGGGAACCCCCCAACCTTCGAAAGCTTCAAAGGGAAGGACTTACCCAGGTCCTTAAGGTTTTCCTTTAAAATTTCGCATTTTTCCTCACTTATCTCCCCCAAAAACCTTAAGGTAATATGAAGGCAGACGCAGGGGACTTAAAATCCTCTGGGGTTAAATCCCCGTGCGGGTTCAAGTCCCGCCCCCGGCACTTGTTCCGAAAACCCCCAATTTTTTACATTATTCTTTTCATTCTTGGTTTCATCGCAGGGGAGTTCTTAGCCTCCTCCTTACCCCAAGTCCTTCCCCAAAGCGGTGCCCTCGAAGTTGCTACACACAAATTCCAATTCGGGCTTGAAAACCTTGAAATAGACCTTTTCTTTTTTCTAATAAAGATCGGCTTTAAAATTGAGGCTTCAATCTTGGGGGTTTTGGTTGCCTCAATTTTTGCGATCATTGGGAGGTACTTATGAGGTTCAGGATAGGGGGGGATACCTTTGTGGTGGTAAAGAGTGAGGAGGAGATAGATTTAAGGGTTAGGGGAATAAGCGGTTGGATAGTGGAAGATGAGGAGAGGTTGATATATATAAATTATTTGGGGAAAAAAGTACCCTTTTGCGGGAACGCCACTAGGGTGGTGGGTTTCCTGAATATGATGAGGAAAAATCTGAGGGATTACGTCGTTTGGGCTGAGGGTCCAAAGAAGGTGTATCTAAACGGGAATATGGTGGGGATAGAGCTTGAGGTGGAATATAGGAACTTTGGGGAGTTTTCAACGGTGCATATGGAGGGGGTGAAACATATGGTATTCCCGAGCGAAAACCCAAATTTCAAACCCTTCCTTGAAAATACGGATTACCACATAAACTTCTATAAACCCTTTGGAGAAATTATCTTCGTTAGAACATGGGAGCAGGGGCATCCTTCGGAAGCCTTGGGTTGCGCTACAGGTAGCCTATCCGCTGGGATAGATTACATAATGAGGAAAAGCTTTCACACGGTTTTCGTGAAAACCCTATCCGGGGATTGGGGTAAGGTTTCTATAAGTGGTAAAGGTTTTACTTTGGAAAATCCGATAGAATATGAGGAAGGTTGAAAGGTTGTTATCCCATTCCGCAAAGATCCTAGAGCTGAAAACAATATCCGAGCTTAAGGGGGAAAACTTAAAGCTAAAACTTTCCCTTTATAACATCCTTAACGATTACGAGGCCTTGAAGAAAGTTATGGAAGTGAAGGCAAAACAGAGGGAGGAAAGCATAAAAGAATCCTTTGTAAAGGAGTTATTACCCCTCCTTGAGGACATAGACAGACTCCTTAACCACTTATCTTCCCTGGATCTTCCCGAGAACCTGAAGGAAAGCGTCGGCGTAATATACAGGAAGATGGAACACACCTTAAGGAACCTTAGGATCGAGAAGATCTCGCCCTCGGTTGGGGAGGATTTTGATCCGGAGAAGCACGAGGCTTTAACCGCCGTTTCATCCGAGCTTCCCAAAGGTAAAATTGCGGTCGTTTTTGAGGTGGGTTGGAAATTTGGGGATAAGCTTATTAAACCTGCGAGGGTGGGTGTATCGATTTGAAGTTGGTGATATACTCAAAGGGGGGAAGGAGATACTTAGCGGTGGGGGAATTCAGGGAGGGTAAGTTTGTTGGGGAGGATGAGCTGGGAAGGGTAGTGAATTTGAAGGAAAGGGAGGTGGAATTCGTATGCGGGGAGGTATCAGGGTTTCCAGATTTTGGGAAAATAAGGGGAATTTTTTTGGAGGAGCAGGTTAGGGAGATCTGGGAAATCGGTGAGGACCTGGATATAGACACGTTCTGTTCAATTTTTGGGAAAAATTCCGCGGAATTCAGGGCTGGGGCTTACCTCGTCTTATCCTCCTCGCCGTATTTCAAGGTTGAGGGGGAGAAATTGATAAGGAGAAGCGAAGGGGAGGTAAATAGCATAATATCTTCGAGGATGGCGGAGGAGAGGAGGGAGAGGATCCTTAGGGAGATAGAGGGAGTTTTGAGTGGGAAAAGTAGCCCAATAGTTGAAAAGGTTTTGGAGATCTATAACTTCGGATCCGGGGACCCGGACGTAGAAAAGGTTATAAACAGGATACCGGGGTTTTGGGAGAGGTTTATAGATGCTGGATTTCTGGGAATTAAGGATATTCCACACCAGATAAGGGAACTCATGGTGGAAAACAACTTGGAATTTTTTGGAAGGGAAATCCACTATGAGGATCTAACCCACCTTGAAACCTTCTCCATTGATAGCGAGGATACGGAGGATATAGACGACGCAATATCCGTTGATGGAAACAAGCTTTACATACACATAGCCTTACCTTATCGGATCTGTTATAGGGGTTCGCCCGCGGATAGGTTTGCCCTAGGGAGGGGTTCAACCCTTTATTTACCCGACGGAAAGTGGAATATGTATCCCCTTGAGGTGGTAAAGGATTCTTCCTTACTTCCCGGACAGGAGAGGAGCACCTTAACTTTGGAGGTGGATCTGGGAGATTACAGTTATAGCTTCAAGGTGGCAAGGGTAATAAACAAGCACAAAATGAGCTATGAAGATGCGGAGGAGAAATTAAGGGAAATGGGGATATGGGAAAAATTGGTGAGATTTGCGGAGAATTTAAGGGATATGAGGGTGAAGAGGGGGGGAATAGCCGTCTATAGTCCCTTTGTAAAGGTTTATATTAAAGATAACGAGGTTTTCGTTGATGTTTTCTATCCGAACATGGCGGTAAAGTTGATAACGGAGCTGATGATATTTTACAACATAAAGGCGGGGGAATTCTTAGCGAAGCACCGCATACCCGCAATTTACAGGATCCAAGATCAAAAGATAGAAGGGGAAATTCCCGAGAAAAACGACCCGCTATACTACGCAAAAATAAAAAACCTATCAAAGCCCGTAAGATCCTCGACGGAACCCGGACCAAACTTAACCATAGGTGCGGAATTTTACGTAAGGGCCACTTCCCCAATAAGGAGGTACTCGGACGTGATAAACCAGCACCAGATCCTATCTATCCTGGGCTACCTTGAAGCCTTGGATGAGATGACGGTTATGGAGGAGATGGGTACCGCCCTTTCCGGCGAATATAAAAACTTCAAGGCTCAGAGGGATAGAACCAACTTTCTGATCCTTTATAAACTTTCAAGGGAGAAGAGGTTGAGGGGAATTGCGATATCCAGCAGGGAGGTCTTCCTTCCCGAATATCCAATAATAAACGCAAGGAGCGATGTTGATTTAGAAGTTGGGAAAACTTACGATTTTGAGATTAAGAGGGTATCATTTGCTAAGCAAAGTTTAACACTCTCCCCTTTAGAATAAACCCCCTATGCGTCAAAGCCTTTCCCTTATAAGAACCTACAGGGAAGCGCCCTCCGATGCGGAAACCAAGAGTCATAAGCTCTTGGTAAAGGGCGGATACATAAGGCAGCTAAGTAGCGGAGTATATACGTTTTTACCCTTAGGTTGGAGGGTCCTACAGAAGATAATAAACATCATAAGGGAAGAGATGAACGCGATAGGGGCCCAGGAGCTCTTTATGCCATCCCTCACCCCATCCTCCCTATGGAAGGAATCCGGTAGGTGGGAGAGCTTTGGGGAAGATATGTTCCGCCTTAAGGATCGGAAGGGTAGGGAATATGCATTAGCACCCACGCACGAGGAGGTAATATCCGAAATCGCAAGGGAATACATAAAATCTTATAAGGACCTCCCCCAAATTTGGTACCAGATACAGACGAAGTTCAGGGACGAACCCAGACCCAGGGGGGGAATATTGAGGGTTAGGGAGTTCATAATGAAAGATTCCTATAGTCTTGACGCGTCTTGGGAAGGGTTAGACGAAAGCTACGCCCTACACAGGGAGGCTTACAAGAGGATCTTTTCAAGGTGCGGTTTGAAATTTGTACACGTAAAGGCTTCTTCGGGGCTCATGGGGGGAAAGGAGAGCGAGGAGTTTATGGTGCTTTCGGATGCTGGCGAGGATAAACTCGCCATATGCGAGAATTGCGGTTGGGCTGCGAACGTTGAGGTGGCGCCCGTAGTGGATAGGGGAGAAAAGGTGGTTTTAAACTATAGGACCTCTCAAACGGTGCATACGCCGGGGGCAAGGACGGTTGAGGAAGTGTGCGCCCAACTCGGGATAGAACCCAAGTATATCGTCAAATCCCTACTTTACATCACAAAAGAAGGGCCGGTTATGGTCCTGATAAGGGGAGATCACGAGGTGAACGAGAATAAGCTGGCAAGCATACTAAGGGAACCCCGCTTAGCTACCCCCGAGGAAGTTAAAGATATTCTGGGTGTAGATGTGGGCTTTATCGGACCTGTTGATGTTAAAATTAGAAAGGTTGCGGACAACGCGGTTAGGAATATGGAAGGTTTTGTTGTTGGAGCAAACATCCCAGATCACCACATAGTGGGTGTATCTTTGGAGGATGTTGGGGATGTTGAATTCTACGACATAAGGATGGTTTCAAAGGGAGATATTTGCCCGAATTGTGGGGAAGAAATCAATATCAGGAACGCAATAGAAGTTGGGCATATATTTAAACTCGGGACGAGATATTCCGAGAGTATGGGGGTTTATTTTACGGATAGGGATGGGGAGAGGAAGCCGGTAATAATGGGAAGCTACGGAATAGGACCGGGTAGGATAATGGCGTCTGCGGTGGAGCTTTACGGTACGGAGAACTCTATGATCTGGCCCAAGAGCATATCACCCTTTGACGTGCACATCATAGACCTGATCATGGAGGGGGATGAGATTTACGATGTTTTAACTTCCGCGGGTTTTGATGTTCTTTGGGATGATAGGCAGGAGAGCGCGGGTGTTAAGTTCCACGATGCGGAATTGATAGGAATTCCAATTAGGGTGGTGATTGGGAAGCATTGGGCGGAGGATAAAGTGGAGGTCCAGGACCTTATAAGGGGCGAGGTAAAGATCGTACATAAGGCGAACTTGATAAACCTATTAAAGGAGGCGCTTAAGTAGCTCTACTGACCAAAGAGCTTCAGTATCACTCCCCCGTATTTGTGAAGAAGAGGACCGAAAACCAAGGAAACGATCGACATAAGCTTTATTAGTATGTTCATTGAGGGACCGGTGGTATCCTTGAAGGGATCTCCCACGGTATCCCCAACAACCGCGGCTTTATGGGCGGGAGAACCCTTACCTCCAAAGTGCCCCTCCTCAATGTACTTCTTTGCGTTATCCCACGCTCCTCCACCGTTTGCCATAAGGATCGCGATTAAAGCTCCCACTAAGAGGGCGGAACCGAGGAAGAAACCGAGGGCCTCCGCCCCAAATATTAAACCAACCAGGATGGGAACTATAACCGCCGAGGCTCCGGGCAATATCATTTCCTTTAGTGCCGCCTGCGTCACTATGTCTATACCCTTGTTATAGTCGGGTTTTGCGTTCTCGTCCTCAAGTAGCCTGTATTCCCTAAACTGCCTCCTCACCTCATCCACCATCTTATTGGCAGCCCTACCCACCGCATTTAAAGTAAGGGCGGAGATTATCGCGGGCATAGCAGCACCCAAGAAGGCTCCCACTATGCTCTCAACCTTCGTAAAGTCCAAGATGTTAAGCCCAACCGTTTCCTTATATGCAACTATCAGGGCTAAAGCCGTCATAGCCGCGGAACCTATGGCGAACCCCTTTCCTATCGCCGCGGTAGTATTTCCCAAAGCGTCAAGCTTGTCGGTTATAGCCCTTACATCCTTCCCAAGTTGGGACATCTCCGCTATTCCACCGGCGTTATCCGCTATGGGACCGTAAGAGTCCGTTGTCATAACTATACCTATGGTGGAGAGCATACCCACCGCCGAAAGGGAAACCCCGTATATACCTAGCCCCGGCTGTCCCCAGTACTCCGAGGCGAAGTAAGCGATAAAAACCGCTAAGGAGATGGTTATAAAGGGTAATACGACGGATTCAAAGGCTACCGCTATCCCGTTTATTATCACCGTTGCGGGTCCAAACTGGGCGGATTCCGCGATCCTCTTTATTGGAGAACCCGAGGTGTAGTACTCGCTCTCAAAACCTATAAGGAGTCCCGCAATAATACCAGCCAAAACCGCCAAAAATGTCCCCCAGTAACCCACCAATAGGTTGTTTATAAAGAAGGAGCCTATTATAAAAAGGATGGCGGTGAAAATCGTTGCGTTCCTTAATGCGGTCTGTGGATCTGCCTTCTTGAACATATCAATGGACAAAACCCCCAAAAGGGAGGAAACCAAACCCCAAGCCGCAAGGGTCACGGGTAAAAGGGCGAAACTAAAGGATCTTTCCGCAAGGGCAAAGGATGCCGCGAGGGAAACCGCTATCGTAGCCACCATACTACCCACGTAAGATTCAAATAGGTCCGCCCCCATACCCGCGGTATCCCCCACGTTATCCCCCACGTTATCCGCTATAACCGCGGGGTTCCTAGGGTCATCCTCCGGTATTCCCGCCTCCACCTTACCCACGAGGTCAGCACCCACATCCGCCGCCTTCGTGTATATCCCTCCCCCCACGCGAGCAAATAGGGCAACGGAGGAGGCGCCCATACCGAAGGCGCTCAGCACCATCGGATCTTTGCTTACCCAGAGCCAGAAAGCAACCCCCAAAAGCCCCAAGGAAGCCACCGTGATCCCCATAACGGAGCCACCCTTAAAGGCGACCGAGAGGGTATCCCCAGGGTTTTTCGTCCTGTAAGCGGCATATGTCGTCCTTACGTTAGCGAGGGTTGCCGCCGCCATACCTATGAATCCCGCGCCCAAGGAAAGCAGGGCCCCGGTAAGGTAAGCTATACCAGCAAGGGGTTTAACGAGGAAGAATAAGGTAAGGAAGACAACGAATGCGAAAATCGCGATGTAAGAGTACTCCCTCCTCAGAAACGTGAAAGCCCCTTCCCTTATTGCTCTCGCGTACTCTAACATCTTTCCTTCACCAGCGGGAAGGGATTTTATGTAGAAGTATGTGAAGATTGCCACCGTAAAGCCCAATATTCCCACTATGATGGATACAAAAAGGAATGCTTCCATAGTTGGGTATTCTATACCAGAATTGCCACTTTATAATCCTCCCCTTGTTATTTGAACTATCGCACAGATTTTACAACGATTACGGTTGGACGAACCTTATTTTCCAAAGGGAAAGAAATTTCTTGATCCTTCAAGATTACAGGTCCCTATCAATAAACAGGCGCACCCTCCTTTTAAACTCCCAAATTTACATTCGGGGTTTTAAACTGTTTTCCGATAACACGTTTTCCTTACAGTCCTCCGAAAACTCCTTTGGAATAACGAAAAATTTATGGAAATTTGAAATTGGCGGGGATCTGAGGTTTATAAGGGGGGATAGGTGGAGGAATAATTCTGGAATCTTTATGAGATCCGATTTTTTGAACCTTGAATTTCGCCCCCTCTTAAAGACCTTGAGGTTTTACCCAAGGCTCCCCTCCTTAAATTTTCACCATAAAATTGAAATCCTTCCCAGACTTGAATACTTCTCGTATTCCCTCCCCCTTCACTCCGAGGCGGGATACAGATACGGAATAAACCCTAACATATCCTTTGGTGAAAGGTTCGGGTATAAACTCCTTTTTAATCTATCATCCTCAAGATATCCGACCTCCCCAACCAAGGACAAAAACGAGAGGGGAGTAAGGCTTGAAGTTTTCGCAAATTTGGAATTACCCCTATTCTTTCACACATTCAACATATCAAGGTCCTTAAATTCAACAGTTTTCCCATCCATAGGAGCGGATAGGTGGGAGGACGATATATCCTTTTTCTACTTCCCAAAATCAAGGTACCTTTCCTTACGTTTCGGGATAAGGAGGTACTTGAACATATACGGTGGCAATCTATCTTACCAATCCTCCGCATTGAGGGAGATCCTAAGCGGGGGTGAGGTTGTCTTGGGGAACTTCAGGGCTTACATAGGCGGAAGATCCGAGGAGTACGTTTACCTCTCCCCCATAATGTCCTCCGAAAGCAAAAAAATAAGAAAGTATTCTATGGGGTTTGAAAACCTTGGGGGAAACTTCCTTTTAAGGGGAGAGATCGTCGCGCTTTATACATTTTACAGGTTTAAGGAAACCGAAAACACCCTAAACAGGTACCTTGAAATTGAGGCAAAATACAGCTCAAACCTTGAAGGTAACATAAGGATAAGATTATCGGATTTTGGGTGGTTTTTCCAGGATACTTATTACAGGGTGGGGAAGAAAATGGACTTATATTCCTACGGTTGGATCCCTTTGGTGAAATTCCTAAAATCTTCCGTGGGGGCAATTTTTAGCATAAAACCCGAGGGCTCGGGTGTGGGTTTGGGGGGGAGATTTGTAGGGGGGGAAATTTATGCCATAAAGAGGTTCGAAAACTCAAAGAGGTTTTGGGAGTTTTCCCTATCTTACTCCACTTCCTTATAATTTCCCCCTTGAGCAAAACCCTAATTTTCAGGATCCTTTGGGTATTTTCGGGTTTGTTTTTGATATGGACTTTAGTTTTTCCGATGATACCCAAGAAGAAGGAAAATTCCAAAACGAGCATAACGGACGAGAGGCTTGATGTGGTCGTGCTAAACGGAACAAAGAGGGAAAAGCTAGCTTATAGCGTATCCTTATACCTAAGGTCAAAGGGCATAGATGTCCTATATTATGGGAACGCGGACAGCATTTACGCCCAAACCCTAATAATAGACCGTAGGGACAGCTTAAATCTCTCTTACGCAAAAAGGGTAGCAAGGTTTATTAAGGGTAAAATTTTGTACATCCCTGACCCGGACAACATAGCCCCCGTTTTCGTAATTCTTGGAAACGACTATAAATGATCCTACTTTTGGCCCTTCCGATATCGGATATAAGGGTTTCGGGAAACAAGTTTTTTAAAACCGATTTTATAAGATCCGCCTTTGGGTATAAAAGGGTACTTTTTTTCTTCCAATCTTACCCCAAGTATTCCCCATTTCTCATAAAGAGGGGCATAAATTTCTTGGAGGAAATTTATAGGGATAGCGGTTTTTTTGATGTTTCAATAAGCTGGGAGGCGAAGTTTGAAGGAAATTCGGTAAAGGTTTTTGTTTATATAAAGGAGGGAGAGAGGTATAAAATTTCGGAAATATACGCACCTGCTGAGTTGGGAATAAAGTTTAAAAGTCGCCCCTATTCTTCCGCCTTCCTTTCCGATATAGAAAACAAAATCCTATCCTTTTATAGGAACAAGGGTTATCCTTTCGTTGAGGTGAAGAGGGAGGAAATCAAAGAGGCAGAAAGCAAAACGGTCAAGGTTTCTTTTGAGGTTTCAAAGGGAAACAGGATAAGGATAAGGGAGATCTTACTAAAATCTACGGGGGATAAACCCTTAGTAACGAGAAAGAAGATATTTTGGAGGGAAATCGTTATAAAGAAGGGGGATTATTTCTCGGAAAGGGGGATTGAGGAGAGCATAACAAGGCTTTACAGGACGCAGTTGTTCAGTTATATATATTGGAAACTTGAGGATGTGGATGACGAAAGCGCCAATTTAACCTTTTATTTTAAGGAGGGTCCCCCCAGGATTTTGGACATAAGCGGAGGGCTTCAGAGTGAGAACAAAAGGCCTATTCTCCTTAACCTTGAAAGTTTATTCCAACACCTAAACCTCTTCAACAACCTCCAGAGGGTGCAAGTTTCTGTTGGAACCTCAATTGATATCCTCCGTTTTTCTCCAACATCCTACAGGTTCAGTTTAACCTATCAGGAGCCGTACTTTTTGGATCTTAATTTAAGGGCGAGTTTAAGTTTGCCAATTAATTACGACGTTGATAGAGACATATTTCAGTACGGTTTTTCTGGACAGATAACCAAACCGTATTTTCTCGGGAAAAACGGATCAACAACATTCGGATCATCTTACGAATTAAGGAAATCCTTGACGGGTGGGAAAAATTACGAGCTCTTTAAGCCTTACCAAAATTTAATTTTGGATTATAGGGATAACATATTTGACCCGAACTTTGGGAGCTTAATTAAGGGTGAGATTCAAGTTTCGGGTTTAAATATGCTCGGGGATTACGATTTTGTAAAGTGGAATGCGGAAATTTCAATTTACCAAAGGTTCTTTCTAACGGAATGGAAGTGGGCTTTAAGGTTGTACATGGGAAATATTTCACCCTTTGGAAGGAGCGACACACTGCCAGTTTTGGACCTTTTCACCTTGGGGGGTGAAGGCTCGGTGAGGGGTTATGATAGGTTCTCAATAGGTCCCCCTTTAAGGGAATGCTATTCATCAATATGCAAAGCGGGAAAGAGGCCGTTCGTTATAAACTACGAGATAAGGAGAAAGATAAACGAAATTTTTGGTTTTGTTCTCCTCTTTGATTATGGCTCCCTTGATGGATATAAAGGATATTCCGCGGGCTTAGGTTTGAGGTATTATACCCCCGTGGGACCTGTTAGGTTGGATTGGGCCTTGAGCTTAAAGGATAGATCCCCAACGGACAGGGGAAAGATTTATGTTAGCCTTGGGCATATGTTTTAACAACTTTAGAATTTAGAACCATGGTTGAGCCATTTAAGAGAAGGAAGAGTAGAGTAGTAAAAATAGGGAACTTGGCTATAGGTGGGGATATGCCGATAGCGGTCCAATCTATGACGAACACGGATACGAACGATGTTGAAGCTACGATAGCCCAAATAGAGAACTTGATGAATGCGGGGTGTGAAATCGTAAGGGTTGCGGTTCCAAGCAGGAAAACCGTTGAGCCTTTTAAAAAGATCGTTGATTACTTTAAAGGGAAAATACCCATAGTTGCGGATGTGCATTTTGATTACAAAATAGCGGTTATGTGCGCGGATGCGGGGGCGGATAAGATAAGGATAAACCCTGGGAACATTGGAGGATTTGAAAAGGTTAAAGAGGTAATAGCCGCAGCCAAGGCGAACCGCATACCTATAAGGATAGGGGTAAACTCCGGTTCCCTTGAGATGGATCTAATAGATAAGTACGGGGGTGTTAATGCGGATGCCCTCGTGGAGAGCGCCTTAAGGTGGGTAAGGTTCTTTGAGGATCAGGGGTTTTACGACATAGTTATTTCCGTAAAATCCGCTTATGTTCCCCAGATGATAGAGGCGTACAGGAAGATAGCTAAACTTGTGGATTATCCCCTTCACTTGGGTGTGACGGAGGCTGGGACACCGAAAACCGGAATAATAAAGTCCGCCATAGGAATAGGAACGCTCCTTGCGGAAGGCATAGGGGATACATTCAGGGTATCATTAACCGCAGATCCCGTGGAGGAGGTTAGAGTGGCTTGGGAGATCCTAAAAGCATTACAGATAAGGACACGGGGGGTGATGCTTATAGCCTGTCCCACATGCGGAAGGACGAAGATAGACCTTATATCCCTCGCGGAAAAGGTGGAGAAGGCGCTTGAAGGGGTAAACAAGAATATAAAGGTGGCGGTTATGGGATGCGAGGTGAACGGTCCGGGGGAGGCAAGGGAGGCGGACATAGGAATAGCGGCGGGAAAGGGGCAGGGGATCCTATTTATAAAGGGTAAACCCGTAAAAAGGCTAAAGGAAGAGGAACTTTTACCTGCCCTTCTTGAAGAAATAGAAAAACTATGATCCCAATATTGGTTTTTCAAATTAAAGGGGTGTTCCTTTTTGATTCCCTTCGCTTTGATACCCTTCGCACCCAAAGATACTATATAATCCCACCAAAGGATTACACGTTTTCTCCTGGGGATATAGTGTTAGTAAGGCTTTCGGGAAATTTGCCCGTAGAATATACTACTGTGGTAGATTATAATGGCAGGATTCCCTTGTACTCACCTACGGGTAAAATCCTCTTTGAGATAAAAATATCCGATATGATTTACGACTCGGTGTTAATCTACCTCAATAGAATAATTGCTTCGTCCCTTAGAGGTTATAACGTTTCCCTTTTTCTCGTTTCCTCCTCCGTTTTTCCCGTTAGATTTGAGGGTGAGGTTTTTGGATATTCGGAGATTTACGTAAACGGTTTAACCAGGTTACACGAGATATTAAAATTTGTTCCACTAAAACCGAACGCTTCTAGGGATATTTTTGAAATTACCTTAAACCACAAGAGGGATACCGTGAAACTCCTACCATTATACAGGGACGGGGATATTTACTCAAGTCCCCTCTTGAAACCCAACTCCATTATAAAGGTCTTCCCGGATTCTTCATTTTGCTGGGTTTTGTTTGGGGGAATATCTCAAGTGAATTGCAGGGAAGGGGAAGATGCTCTAACGGTTTTTAGGAGGGCTACCTTTGCGGATCCTAAGGTAAAACCCATAGATATAAAGGTCCGACGGGGGAAATTTAAGGACAAATTGGATGTTGGGGATACGATAGTTCCAATTTTCGGTTTTGATAGTGTAATAGTGTCCGGTTATGTAAATAAGCCCTCTTCAATTCCATATATGAATATGGCTACGGTTTCCTATTATATCTCGCAGGCGGGGGGATTTAAAGATAATGTGGTTCTTGGGAAATATACGGTTATAGGTTTGGATGGGAAGGTAAAAAAGGTTAAGGGGGATTATGTGCCTCTTCCGGGCGAGGTAATATTCGTTGAAAAATCCCATCTTAGGGATTACCTGTTTCTTGCTTCAACGGTATTAGGAATGGCTATATCACTATTAAACACTTACCTGATACTAACGACGAGATGATATTATTGTTGGCGGATATAATAGTAGTACCAAAGGATTATACGATAAATCCAGGCGACCTTTTGATGGTTTCCGTTTATTCAAGGAAGGTTAAGGTTTCGGAATACAATGCTTACGTTGATAATAGGGGATATTTCCCGCTGATATTAGGGGGTGCAAAACCTATATCCGTTAAGATCTCGGGTTTAACCCTTGATTCCGCAAGTAAGGTTCTCCTAAAGGAATTCTCTTTTTTCGTAAAGGATATAGGGGATGTATCCTTAAACCTATTAAAACCTTCGGAGTTTTTCGTATACCTATATGGGAACGTACAAAGGGCGGGTGCGGTTAAGGTTAATTCCCTTACGAGGCTTTCGGATCTCGTTTTTAGCGATAACGTCCTACCTTTTTCCTCCTTAAGTAGAATAAAATTGAATTCAAGGGAGGTTTCAATATGGGAGGGTTTAAGGGGAAATTTGGATCATAACCCCCTCCTTAAAGACGGAGATAGTATATTCATACCTAAGACGGATAGGGTGGTTTATGTCGTAGGGTACACAAGCGGATTTGTGAAACCCGTTGAGTACGAGGATGGGGATGATGTTTATACGGTTATATGGAAGCTTGGGATATCATCCGAAATTTATAGGATCCTGAAGGTGGTGGTTGGGGAAAAAGAGGTGGATTTTAAACATAAACTTTCGCCCGGAGATACAATATTTTTGGTTAAATTTCCCAATTTCGTAATAGTCACGGGTGAGGTTAAGGAGCCAAAAAAGGTGGAGTTTGAACCGGGACTGACGGTTATAGACTACATAAACCTTGCAGGTGGATTTACGGAGAGGGCAAATAGGAGGGCTATATTCGTCAAGAGGTTTGGGGATGAAAGAGCCTTTAGAGTCCCCCCTGATTATCAACCCTCGCCGGGAGATGCCATAACCGTTTCAAGGGTTTATTTAACATATTCCGAGATCCTCTCAACCCTTTCCTTTATCCTCACCTTCACGACCTTTTACCGAGTATTTTTTGGTAGATAGGGGTGAGCCTTGAGGGTAGAGAAAAGGCTTTATCAAATATGGTGTAAAAATCCATAATCTTTAAATTCACAAACAGGTCCGTTATAAAGGTGGGTATTCTGGGGATCCTGAACCTTTCAAGTTTTTTCCTCCTCCCGCTTATTCCGCAGAACGCGAGTTTATAACCCGCCATATAAAGGGCTTTCTCCACCAAAGGCGAATATATCCCAAACGGATATGAGAACATAACAACTTCCCTTCCCGTCAAATCTTCCAAATACTTCTTTGAATAATCTACCTCCCTTAAAACCTCCTCAAATTTCAAACCCTTAAGGCTCCTATGGGTCTTCCCATGGGAACCTATTATCCAACCTTTCCTTGATAGCTCCAAAATCTCCCCCTTATCCATATGATATACTGGAGTCAAAAAGTGCGCATCCCAAAGGTTCCTCCTTCCTATGTAATCCACCACAATGAAAACTATCCCCTTTATTCCCATCCTTTCCATTATTGGATATGCATTTTCGTATACTCCCATAAGTCCATCGTCGAAGGTTATCAGAAACTCATCGTTGGATAAACCTAAAGGTTCTTTCGGATCTCCGAATTTGAACCTTTCCTTGAGGAATTTTAGAAGTCTCTCAAACTGCCAAGGGAAAAGCCAATTTCCCGCAAGATAAGGACTCCTTGAAACGTTGTGTATATTAAAAATAAGGGGATAACGCAAGGGGGGATTTTAGGGTGGCAATTTTTGGAATATTTAAACATAAAATCTAACGCAAAACCGCAAATTAAACATTTTGTTTAAACTTTTGTAAATTGACAAATTTTTTATTTTATCTCAAATAAATTAACGTAACAAGCACAAAAACGGGTATAAGTATCGGAATTGAATACTTTATAATGTAAGTAAAGAAATCTGGCATTTTAAATCCCCATTCTTCAGCTATAGCCTTCACGAGGAAGTTCGGGGCGTTTCCTATGTAGGTGTTTGCACCCATAAATACCGCACCTAAGGATATGGCCACCAAAAGCTTCTCGGGCACCCCTATATGCGCCAGCTCCGGAGGTATGTGATACACTCCGGGCATCTTTTCCGCAACACCCTGAGCCAAGGAGAAGAAAGTTAAGTAAGTGGGGGCGTTATCAAGGAAGGAGGATAAAAACCCCGTTGTCCAGAAGAATTGCCAAGGTTGGGTTATACCAAGTTCCGGACCCTTTTCCCTCAATATCTCAAGGGCGGGCACCATGGTTATGAAAATTCCGATAAATAGGAAAGCGACTTCCTTTATGGGCTCAAACGTAAAGTTGTTCGCCTTCCTTGTCTCGGAGGATAGGGGGGAGGTAATGAGGGAAAGGAGGGCAAAGGTGATTATAACGTACTCCCTTAAAAACTTTAAGGGTCCGTGGGTTAGACCCCAGCTTTCAAGTCTGTTAGGTGTTAGGAATATAACCGCGCCAAGAACGCCAAACAACCACAGAAAGTTTATAGCACCCTTTAACCTCAAGGGACGGTAAGCCTTCTGTTCCAACTTCTCAATGTAAGCCTTCTCCCTTTTGTATGCGAAGCTATCCCAAATGTAAAATATCAAAAGTAATATTCCCACCGCCGTTAACCACTCAACTACCAGCCTAAGTGTCCAGAAGAATGGGACACCCCTAAGATAACCCAAAAACAGCGGGGGATCTCCTATGGGCAAGAGGGAACCCCCGATGTTGCTTACGATGAAAATAAAAAATATCGGTATATGTGCGGTTATGGCCCTTTCCGCGTTTGTTCTAAGCAAAGGCCTTATCAAGATCACGCTTGCCCCGGATGTCCCGAATATGTTCGCCAAAACACCACCTATAGCAAGAAATGCGGTATTTACCAGAGGTGTAGCCTTCAAGTCCCCCTCTAAGTATATACCGCCTGATATCACAAAAAGGGCAAATATCAAACTTATAAAGGCAAAGTACTCTTCCATGCTGTGTAAAATCGGATCCCATATCTTTATATAACCGAAGAAGGCTAGGGTAGGGATGGACCAGAAGATCGCTATTACCAGCTTGTTATAATTGTTCTCCCAAAGATGAGCGAGGCGGTTATGGGGGAAGTTCGCAGATATGAAGGACATTATACCTATGGTTAAAAGGAGCCCCACAAAGGGCAGTACGGTATATATGGGTAAGTTTAAAGCCTTGTGTGATCCTTCGGCGGTTATTATCGCCCAAAACATAGCGGGTATTATAAAGTTTGCCTTAAATTAGTTGATGAATTATCTTTTCCGTGTGCTCTTGCCATGTGGGGAAGATCCTCGAGGTTTTATGCGCATTTTCACCAATCTTTCTCCTTAAATTTTCCTCTTTTGCAAGGAGTAAGGAGTATTCCCTAAAATCCTTAACCTTAAAATTTTCCGCATAAAATCCATTTTCCCCATTTTTTATTATCCTGTCCGTTGAGTGGGCCTTAAAACTTACCGTAGGAAGCCCGAAGTAAAGGCTTTCAACCATAACCGCGGTTATATTCCCGTAAATGTACGGCATTATGACAAAGTCCACCGCGGAATATACGAGGTTCATAAGGGTGTGGGGAATTTGTTCTATTATAATAGATTGAGTTTTCCTTGCCCAAATTCTGAGTTCTCTTGCATCCCCGCTTCCCACGAGGATAAAGGTATAAGGGTCCCCCTTTTGGTATATTTTAGGGAGGAATTCTATGCCTTTGAACTTGGAGAACCTTCCTATGAAAGCCCCTATAACAGAATTTTTCGGTAATTTTAAGATCTCCCTAGCTAAATCTTTATCCATCTTTTCAAGGTCTGGCTTAGGGTTGAGTAAGGTTATATAATTTACCTTGTACTTTTCTGCAAGCTTTTCCCCCATAGAACCATCGTCGGTTATCAAAAATAGATCGGCTCCACCTTTAAAGGCATAATCTAATTTTCTGTACCTGTAAAGATGCAGAGGATAAAATATTTTGTTCCTGAGCCTTAAGGGAAACCTTTCAAATATCCCGTATATACTAACTAAAAATTTGTTGGGTTTTACCTTACTTACTATCTCCCTCGCGTAAGGGTAGGGTATTTCGGATTGACACCATACGGTTTTGTATTTATCGTACTTGGGTTTTTCGCCGGGCGAGATCACCTCGTAATCAATCAAACCCTTTAACCTTTCCCTTAAATAGAATATCTCAGGGTAAGAGAAAACCTCATTTGAAAACCATTCTTCCTTCCAAGGGGTTATAATCAGGAGATCCAAGAATTGAAATTATACCGTTGGGTCGAATAAAAAGAAAGTTGGTTAACATAAGTTTCATTATGTGTAAAACCCTCTGGCATCCCCCCTAAAACACCACCCGTATATCTTCCACCTCCCAACCGCGCATTTTTACCTCCACCACACTCATTGCACAGTTTATCACTATACTTTCCCCAAATTTAACCCACTTTCCCCCCCAATTGTGCGTATGCCCCGATATTACCAATGGAAACCTTTCACCACGAGTATCCAAAAACTCCCTCAAAACCCTTGAACCCACCTTTATGCCTCTTGGGATCCTATCAAGTATTCCGTAAGGGGGAGTATGCGAAACCAAAACAAATTTTTCTCCTGTTTTTACTGCCTTTCTCAATATATCCTCATAATACCCTTCACTTCTATAGGTTATCCCACGTATAGGACCGGGGGAACCCTCAAGCCCTAAAAAGTTTAATTTACATTTGAAGATTTTCCCGCTCAATCTTATTGCACCAAGAAAGGAAAGGTCTATTTCCGGATCATCGTTTCCCTCAACGTAAATAAACGCCATTTTTGGGTAATTTAAGAGGTGCTCTATGACCCTTTTATTACCTATGAACCTTGTAGTGTAAGGTTTTATACCCTCCGGGAATCTGTTTAAATACTCCTCCGATAGAAATCCTAACATCCCATCGCCCGCAAATATCAAAAAATCTGGCCTTTCAATCTTCTCCAATATGGATAGGAGAAAATCTGCGCCCAAATTTCCCTGCCAGTCTGAAAAACATAATATGCGCAAATTGTAGAATTCTAACGGGAGAGAGAAAAGGACAATAATACTATTATGGTAGAACATTATAAAGTCTATCACAACAGATTAAAGGCTCCAAAATATATCACACTTTAAACGAACAAAATTTATTCTTAGTGTAGCTGTCCAACCCTCTTTGCGACTCAAACTTTTGGCAAAATCCCTTTACCAACAGTCCTCATCAATTTATTCTACTTTGACCGATTTACATTTATTCTATTACAATAGTACAATCTTTCCTCTTCCCTCCCCACCTTAAAATCCCAACAATGAAGCGAGTTTCCTTTGTTATGGCGGGTGGGAAGGGAGAAAGGCTGTGGCCCCTATCCACCGAAGAAAGGCCCAAACAGCTCATTCCCCTTTTAAACGGGAAAACTCTATTAGATATGGCTATTGAAAGGGTTAAAGG
>Ga0079998_100982_pt1 | contig 173773 bp, 170 predicted proteins | sample PerSpoBPS_BMetaG_FD_69201 | JGI IMG/M metagenome (GOLD analysis project Ga0079998, IMG submission 69201) | Thermal spring microbial communities from Yellowstone National Park, Wyoming, USA - Perpetual Spouter B (PS_B) MetaG (SPADES assembly)... | ecosystem: Environmental > Aquatic > Thermal...
CAGCGGGGGGTGTTGGGGATGATCCTGGCGATCTCCTTGGCGGTAAGCCCCCGCTTGGCGTGGTAGACGGCCAGGAAACGGTCCTTCTCTATCGGGTCCTTGGCCTTCTTGGCCCTCCGCCGTAGCTCGTTCAGGGTCAGGTGGTTGGCTACGGTCATGGGCGAAGTATACAGCAAAAAAGGGTATACCACACGGGAAGCGGGGACAGCCGGGGGGTTCTCGTCCTCCTGGGCTTCATGGCGGGCTCCCTCCTTGGGGTCTACCACCTCCCCTTCTGGCAGGGCCTCCCCGCCTGGGCTCCGGGAAGCGCCCTCACCTGGTTTCCCTCCCCCTACCTGGGCCTAGCCCTCTGGCTCGGCCTCTTGGGCGGCCTGTACCTGGGGGTGAGCCTGGTGGAGAAAAGGAGAAGGGGCAAGGTGGAGCCCCTCTTCCGCCAGGAGGCCACCCACCCCCTCCTGGGCCCCTGGAGCCTGGTGGGCGGGGCGGTGGTCCTGGCCTTGGGTAGCCTCCTCCTTCTCCTCCTCCAGGGGCGGCCCTGGGGCGTAACGGCCGCCTTCGCCCTCTGGGGCGGGAAGCTGGCCGAGGCGCTGGGGGTGCCGGTGACGGACTGGGCCCTCTTCCATAACCCCACTTTCGCCGAGAAGATCCAGGAAAGCGTTCTCAAGGACGCCACCAGCGTGACCAACTTCGGCCTCTTCCTAGGGGCCTTCCTGGGGGCCGCCTTGGGCGGGGCCTTGCGCTTCAAGGACCTCCGAAAGATTCCCTGGAGCACCCATCTGGGGGTCTTCCTGGGCGGGGTGCTCATGGGCTACGGGGCCCGGCTGGCGGGAGGGTGCAATATCGGGGCCTACCTGGGAGGGACGGCCTCCTTCAGCCTCCACGGGCCGCTTTGGGGGGTCTTCGCCCTCCTGGGCACCGCCCTGGGCCTTCGCCTCAGGCCCCTCTGCCGCCTGGAGAACGAGCTAAATGCCCGCGCTTTGGTTTCGCAACAAGGGGTGCCCAAGTCGGGGCTGTAGAAGGGCTTTTCTGGGGCCCCCACCGCGGCTTTCGCCGCGGTGGGGTATTTAACACCGGAGGTAGCCCGGCAGGACCTCCTCCAGGGGCGTGGGACGGGGGACTAGGGCCAGGACCTCAGGGGAAAGGGGGGCGGTGTTGCCCCCCTTCAGCATCACGTACTGGTCCTTGGTAAGGGGGGCGAAGGGAAGAAGGCTCATGAGGGGCACCAGGAGGTCCATGAGGGCAAGGGGGATGGGCAGGAAAGGCTTCTTCCGCCCCACAGTCTCCATCACCCTCTCCAGAAGCTCCCGGAAGGTGTACTCCCTGGGCCCCACCAGGTCGTAGGTCCCCAAAACCCCCCGCTCCAAAGCCTCCACGAAGGCCAGGGCCACGTCCCCCACGTAAACGGGGCGGAAGGGAAAGCGCCCATCCCCGATGAGGGGAACAAAGGGCAGGGGGCCGCAGACCAGGTTCTTCAGGACCCGGCCGAAAAACTCGTCGCCGGGGCCGAAGATGAGGCTTGGGCGGAAGATGGTCCAGGAAAGGCCGCTTTGCCGCACCACCTCCTCCCCCTCGGCCTTGGTCTCGTAGTAGCGGCTTCCCGTGCCCCTCCTCGCCCCCAGGGCGGACATGTGGAGGAGGCGGCCCACCCCGGCCCTATGCATCCCCTCCACCAGGTTCCTCACCCCCTCCACGTGGACCGCCCGGAAGGTCTGGGGGCCTTCCCGGATGATGCCCGCCAGGTAGATGGCGGCCTCCGCACCCCTCAGGTCTGGGACCTCCCGGGCGATGTCCCCCTGGAGCCAGACCGCTCCCCGGGGAAGGTCCATGGGCTTCCGGGAGAGGACCAGGGGGGTGTGCCCCCGCTCCAGGAGAAGGGGCACCAGGGCCCGGCCCACGAAGCCCGTGCCCCCCACCACAAAGACCCGCATCCTAGGCGGCCTCCAAAACCCCTTCCGCCGCCTCCTCCAAGGCCCTTAGGTCCAGGAGGTAGACCTTGCGGTAGGCGGTGGCGATGAGGCCCTCCTGGCGCAGGTCGGAAAGGATCTTGGAGACCGACTCCCGGGTGGAGGCGGTGGCGTCGGCGATCTCCTCGTGGGAGGCGGTCACGTAAAGGCCCTTTTCGTCGCGGAAGGAGGCGGGCGTGTCGGCCAGGAAGAGGAGGTAGCGGGCGATGCGGGACCGGAGCTCCCCCGTCTGCAGGTGGGCCTCGTAGGCGTGGACCCGGCGCATCTGCCGGGCCAGGTTTCTGGCCACGGCGTGGAGGGCCTCGTGGTTCATGGCCCTGGGGTCAAAGCCCTGGACGGCCACCTCGGTCATGGCCTCGGCGGTGTAGCGGTAGCGCTTGCCCTCCAGGGCCTCCTCCCCGAAGTAGTCCCCGGGCAGGACGTGGCGGAGGGTGATGAGGCGGCCATCGGGCAGGAGCTCCACAATGCGGACCAGGCCCTCCTCCAGGCGGTACAGGGTGTGGGCGCTTTCGCCCCTCAGGTAGATGGTCTCCTTGCGGCCGAACTTCTTCATGCTTCCTCCTCCTTTTTGGCCTGCCACAGCTCCTGGGCCAGGCCCTCGAGGCCCTCCACGTACCGGACCCCAAGGCGATGGGCCTCCTCCGGCGAGGCCCCCCGCCCCCCCAGGTAGACCCTGGGGCCCAGGGAGGCCAGGGCCCCCTCGGGCAGGGCCTTCAGGTGATCGGGGAGGGAGACGGAAAGGACCACGGCCCGGGCCCCCAGGCGCTCCGCCAGGCTCCGGAGGTCGGGGAGGGGGATATCGGGGCCCAGGTAGAGGGCGGGAAACCCCCGGCGCCTCAGGGCGTAGGCCGCCAGCATGGCCCCGATTTCGTGCCGCTCCCCGGGGGGCGTGGTCACCAGAACGGGGGGCCCCGGGGGGAGGCCCGCCAGGTCCAGAAGCTCCTGGAGCCTGGCCCGGAGGAAAGTGGTGGCCAGGTGCTCCTCGGCCACCCCCACCTCCCCCTGGTGCCAGGCCTCCCCCACCCGCTTGAGGACGGGGACGAGGAGGCGGGTGATGGCCCCCTCGGGGCCCAAAAGCCGCACCCCCCGGCGGAAGAGGGCCTCGGCCTCCTGGAGGTCGGCGGCCAAAAGGGCCCGGTAGAGGCCCTCCTCCAGGCCCTCAAAAGAGCCCTCCTGGGCCAGGTAGCGGCGGATGGCGGCCTGGGGCGTGGCCCCTTCCTCCAGCCAGCGGCGGATGGTCCTTAAGGCCTCCACCTCCTCCTGGCGGTAGAGGCGGTGCCCCCCGGGGGTGCGCTCGGGCCTGGGGAAGCCGTAGCGGCGTTCCCACTGCCTGAGGACCTCGGCGGAGAGGCCGGTCATGGCCTCCACCTCGGCGATGGTGTACACCCCAGGACGGGTCATGGCCTCAGCTTAAGGGGTTGTTCAGGTTTTGTCAAGCTTTGGTTCACCTCGGCCGAGTGTGGCCGGGGCAAAGGTCTCTTTCCTGAGGTATCCTGAAAGTGGAGGCTATATGGAGCCCGACTGGAACGCCCTCTCCCGGGTGATCCGGGCCCACTCCGCCACCTTTTACCTGGGAAGCCGCCTCTTTCCACCGGAGGCCAGGAAGGGGGCTTGGGCGGTATACGCCGCCTGCCGCCTGGGGGACGAGGCCGTGGACGGGGAAGGCGGGGGCGAGGAGGCCCTTGAGGCCTGGTGGGAAGGGGTGGAGCGGGCCTACGCCGGAAGGCCCCGGGAGAACTGGGAGCGGGGCCTCACCTGGGCCCTGGAGCGCTGGCCCATCCCCTTTGAGGCCTTCGCCCACATGAAGGAGGGCTTCCTCACCGACCTGGGCCCCGTGCGCCTGAAGACCGAGGAAGAGCTATTCACCTACTGCTACCGGGTGGCGGGCACCGTGGGCCGGATGATGGCCCCCATCGCCGGGGGGGCCCTCGAGGCCGAGGCCAAGGCCATCCGCCTGGGCCAGGCCATGCAGCTCACCAACATCCTGCGGGACGTGGGGGAGGACCTGGCCCGGGACCGGCTCTACCTGCCCCTGGACCTGTTGGAGGCCTATGAGGTGAAGCTAGAAGACCTTCGGGAAGGCCGCATCACCCCCGGCTACCGGGCCCTCATGGCCCACCTGGAGGCCAAGGCCCGGGCCCTTTACCGGGAGGGCCTGGAGGGGCTCCGCCACCTCCAGGTGGGGCGGGCCGCCATCGCCCTGGCCGCCTTGCAGTACCAGGGCATCCTGGACAAGCTCCGCCTCCAGGGGTACGACAACCTGAGGCGCCGGGCCCACCTCAAGCCCTGGGAGAGGCTTTTGCTCCTCCCCAAGGCCCTACTGGCGGCGCGGCCATGAACCTGGTCTGGCACCGGGGCGACCTGCGCCTCAAGGACCACCCCGCCCTCCTTCAGGCTCTATCCCAGGGACCCCTGGTGGGCCTGGTGGTCCTGGACCCCAACAACCTGAGGACCTCCCCCAGGCGGCGGGCCTGGTTTTTGGAGAACGTCCGGGCCCTACGGGAGGCCTACCGGGAGCGGGGCGGGGCGCTGTGGGTGGTAGAGGGCCTCCCCTGGGAGCGGGTGCCGGAGGTGGCCCGAAGGCTGAAGGCCAAGGCGGTCTACGCCCTCAAAAGCTACACCCCCTACGGCCGCTACCGGGATGCGAGGACGGAGGCGGCCTTGGACGTCCCCCTCCACCTCCTCCCCGCCCCCCACCTCATCCCCCCGGACCTCCCCCGGGCCTACCGGGTCTACACCCCCTTCAGCCGGAACTTCCAGGGCCTGGACCCGCCCCTCCCCGCCCCCGAGGCCCTCCCCAAGGCCCTCGAGGAGGGGGAGATCCCCAAGGAGGACCCGGGCCTCCCTCTGCCTGAGCCCGGGGAAAGAGCGGCGCGGGCAAGGCTTCACGCCTTTTTGGAGGCCAAGCTCCCCCGCTATCCCCTGGAGCGGGACCGCCTGGACGGGGAGGGGGGCTCGAGGCTCTCCCCCTACTTCGCCCTGGGGGTCCTCAGCCCCCGGGAGGCGGCCTGGGAGGCCCTGAGGCGGGGAGGCGAGGGGGCCAGGAAGTGGGTGGCGGAGCTCCTCTGGCGGGACTTCTCCTACCACCTCCTCTACCACTTCCCCGAGATGGCCCAAAGGGCCCTGGACGCCCGCTTTGAGGCCCTGCCCTGGACGGAGGACGAGGAGCTCTTCCAGGCCTGGTACCTGGGGAAGACCGGGGTGCCCCTGGTGGACGCCGCCATGCGGGAGCTCCAGGCCACCGGCTTCCTCTCCAACCGGGGCCGGATGGCCGTGGCCCAGTTCGCCGTCAAGTACCTCCTCCTCCCCTGGCAGAGGGCGGAGGAGGCCTTCCGCCACCTCCTCCTGGACGGGGACCGGGCGGTGAACCTCCAGGGCTGGCAGTGGGCCGGGGGCCTGGGGGTGGACGCCGCCCCCTACTTCCGCGTCTTCAACCTGGTGGAACAGGGCCGGCGCCACGACCCGGACGGGGCCTGGCTCCGGCGCTTCGCCCCGGAATACCCCTCCTACGAGCCCAAGGACCCCGTGGTGGACCTGGGGGAGGCCCGAAGGCGCTACCTGGCCCTGGCCCGGTCCTTGGCAAAGTAGCAGGGAACCCACACTCCCCTACCCCTGCCCGGTACCCTGGTTCTATGTTCCCGGTGCGCGACCCCCAAAGGACTCTGAGGACCATCTCCCTCTTCCGTTACGGCATGGCGGGCCTCTTCCTCCTCCTGGCCTCCTTTCGCGAGGAAAAGCTCCTCTTCCTGGGCCTGGCGGTCTTGGCCCTGGTGATGGCCCGCACGGGGTTCTGCCCCGTCATCCGCCGCTAGGGTATCTTGGCCCCATGGAGCGCTTAGACCTCAAGGAGGCCCTGCCCCACCTGAAGCGCCTCCAGCGGGACCCCCTTGCCGTCCTCCTGGAGTGGGGCCGGGCCCACCCCCGCCTCTTCCTGCCCCTGCCGGGCCTCCCCCTGGCCCTGGTCTTTGACCCCGAGGGCGTGGAGAGGGTCCTTCTGGCAGAAGGGCTCACCAAGGCCACCTTCCAGTACCGGGCCCTCGCCCGCCTCACCGGCAGGGGCCTCCTCACCGACTGGGGCAAGGGCTGGAAGGAGGCCCGCAAGGCCCTCAAAGACCCCTTCCTTCCCAAGGCGGTGCGGGAGTACCGCCCGGCCATGGAGGCCGAGGCCGAGGCCTTCTTCGCCCCCTGGCGGGAAGAGGTGCGGGACCTGGACCACGAGATGCTGGCCCTCTCCCTGAGGCTTCTCGGGGTAGCTCTTTTCGGCAGGCCCCTTTCCCCAAGGCTGGCGGAGCTTTCCCTGGAAGCCCTGGACCGCATCATGGCCCAAACCCGCTCCCCCCTTGCCTTCCTCAACCCCTTCCAGGAGGCCCGCTTTCAAAGAGCCAAGGCCGCCCTCTACCGGGAGGCGGAGGCCCTGATAGGCCACCCACCCCTCTCCCTCCTCCCCCGGGAAAGGGCCCTCGCCGAGGCCGTGACCCTCCTGGTGGCCGGGCACGAGACCGTGGCCAGCGCCCTCACCTGGTCCCTTTACCTCCTCTCCCGCCACCCCGAGTGGCAAAGCCGGGTGGCCGAGAGCGAGGAAGCCGCCCTGGCCGCCTTCCAGGAAGCCTTGAGGCTCTTCCCCCCGGCCTGGATCCTGACCCGCAAGGCGGAAGGCCCCTTCGCCCTGGACGGAACGACCCTTCCCCCAGGGACCACCCTGGTCCTCTCCCCCTACGTGACCCAGAGGCTTTACTTCCCCGACGGCGAGAGCTTCCGGCCGGAGCGCTTCCTGGAGGAGAAGGGCACGCCCTCGGGGCGGTACTTCCCCTTTGGCCTAGGGCAGAGGCTCTGCCTGGGCCGGGACTTCGCCCTCCTGGAAGGCCCCGTCGTCCTAAGGGCCTTCTTCCGCCGCTTCCGCCTGGACCCTCTCCCCACCCCCCGGGTCCTGGCCCAGGTGACCCTGCGGCCGGAAGGGGGGCTCTGGGCGGCCCCCAAGCCCCCGGAGGTGCGGGCATGACCTACCTGGAGTTCCACCTGGTCTTTATCCTTCCCCCGCTCCTTCTCCTCCTCCTCTGGACCAGGCCCAGGCCCCCTAGGCTTTGGGCCTACCTCCTCATGCCCCTCATCGCCCTCCTCTACACCACCCCCTGGGACAACTACCTGGTCTACCGGGGGGTCTGGGGCTACCCCGAGGGCCGGGTCCTCCTCCGCATCGGCTACGTGCCCCTGGAGGAGTACCTCTTTTTCCTCCTCCAGCCTCTCCTCACCGGGGCCCTCCTCTTCCGGCTGGCGGGGGCTCCGCCCCCGGGGGGGCCGGGCCTCTTCCGGGTGGTGGGGGGAGGGTTTTGGCTCCTCGTCGCCGCTTTGGGGGTGATGCTCCTGGCCCTTGGAGGCGAGTACCTCTACCTGGGCCTGATCCTGGCCTACTTCGCCCCCGTCTTCCTCCTGCAGTGGGCCTTTGGGGGGGACCTCCTTGTGGCCTGGCGGAAACCCTTCCTCCTGGGGACGGCCCTCCCCACCCTCTACCTCTGGTTCGCCGACTTTTACGCCATTACCCGGGAAGGGATCTGGTGGATTTCCAAGGAATATACCCTAGGCCTCAGCCTGGCGGGGCTTCCTCTAGAGGAGATGCTCTTTTTCCTCTTCACCAACCTGGCCGTGGTCCAGGGCCTCCTCCTGGCCTGGCACCCCGAGGCCCTGAGGCGCCTAAAATAGCCCCCATGGAGGCCCTTCAGGAAAGGCCTTTGGGGAAGCTCCTCTCCGCCATCGTGGGAGGATTTCTGCTCCTAAGCCTCAAGGGAAGCCTCCGGGGCGTGTACCTGAAGGGGGAGGTGCCCAAGGGGCCTCTGGTGCTGGCCATGAACCACCACAGCTTCTTTGACGGCCACCTAGTCTGGTTTCTTTCCAGGCGAGAGAGGCAGTCGGCCAGCCTCCTGGTGGCCGAGGAGAACCTGAAGGCCTTCCCGGTGCTTAGGCTCCTTGGGGCCCTCGAGGCCAGGCGGGTCCGGGAGGCCCTGAGGCGCCTTAAGGAGGGGGCCTGGGTGGCCCTTTTTCCCGAAGGGGAGATGCGCTACCCCGGGCCCCTGGGCCCCCTGAAGCCTGGTGCGGCCTGGCTGGCGAGGCGGGCTGGGGTCCCCCTCCTCCCCGTGGCCTGCCGGGTAGTCCTCAGGGGGTTTGAGCACCCCGAGGCCTTTCTCCTGGTGGCCCCGCCCCTTTCCCCGGACGGGGACCTGGAAGGGGCGCTAAGGGGGCTTCTTCAGGATCTGGACGAGACCTTAAGGCGCACCCACCCCAGAAAGACCCCGGAGGGCTTCCGGGAGGTCCTAAAGGGAAGGCGGAGCCTGGAGGAAAGGCTAAGCCCCCTGGTGAGGCTTTTTCGCTGATGGGCGACTTCTTCTTCGGGGTCTTCCTCTTCCTCCTCATGAGGTGGCTCGCCCTCCTCCATAACCTCCTCCGCTTTCCCCGCCTCCGCCCGGGCCCCACGCCGGAAAGGCCCACGGCCTCCATCCTGGTCCCCGCCCGGAACGAGGCGGAAAACCTGAGGCGCACCCTCCCCGCCCTCCTCCGCCAGGGGGCCCTCGAGGTCCTGGTCCTGGACGACCTCTCCGAAGACGAGACGGCCCGGGTAGCCCAGGAGGTGGCCGGGGGGCATCCCGGCTTCCGCCTCCTCCGCGGGAAGCCCCTCCCCCCGGGCTGGCGGGGGAAGAACTGGGCCTCTTGGCAGCTGGCCCAAGCGGCCCGGGGGGAGGTCCTGGTCTTCACCGACGCCGACGTCCTCTGGGAAGAAGGGGCCTTGGGGGGGCTCCTTTCCGCCCTGGAGGGCAAGGACCTGGTCTCGGCCCTGCCCCGGCAGGAGGGGGTGGTGGAGGCCTTCGTCATGAATGGGCTCCTCTCCTTCCTGCCCCACCCCGCCCTGGAGGCCCTGCGCCTGGCCAACGGCCAGGTCCTGGCCTTCCGGAAGGAGGCCTACTGGGCCATGGGGGGGCACAGGGCGGTGCGGGAAGAGGTCCTGGAGGACGTGGCCCTGGCCCGAAGGGCGGGCCGCTACGGCCTCTACCTGGGCGTGGCGCTTTTCCGGGTGCGGATGTACAGGGGCTACGGCGAGGCCCTTAAGGGCTTCGCCAAGAACTTCCTGGACATCCACCTGAAAAACCCCGCCGTCCTCCTGGGCTCGGCGTTCTACCACCTAGCCCTCTACACCCTGCCCTGGCTCCTCGGCCGCTTTGACCTGGGGCTTCTGGGCCTCTTGGAGCGCCTGGCCGTCCAGCTCTTCCTCAAAGGCCCCCTCCTCCCCGCCCTCCTCACGCCCCTGGCCCCGCTCCTCCTCCTGCCCGTATACCTCAGGGCCCTCCTCCCGGGAAAAACCTGGAAGGGCAGGCCCCTTTGACAGTATCATGCTGGCCCAAGCCAGCATGGGGTGGCATAAAAGGTGGGCCAGGCCCATCTTTCCCGGTAAAGGAGCCTGGTAGACTCCTCCCATGCGCGCGGTGGTGATCGGTAGCGGGGTGGGCGGGCTTTCCGCCGCCATACGGCTTGCGGCCATGGGCCTGGAGGTCCTGGTCTTGGAAAAGCTCCCGGGCCCTGGGGGCCGGGCCTTCGTCCACCAGGCCCAGGGCTTCACCTTTGACATGGGTCCCACGGTGATTACCGTCCCCCCCTTCCTGGAGGACCTCTTCGCCACCAGCCCAGGAAACCCCAGGCTCTACCCCGACTTCCCCGAGGAGGAGGGGCTAACCCACACGCAAAGGTACGTGAAGATCGTCCCCCTGGACCCCTTCTACCGCATCCACTTCCCCGACGGCACCCACTTTGACTACAACAACGACCGGGACCACCTCCTCTCGGAGATCCAGCGCCTGGCCCCGGAGGACGTGGAGGGCTACCGCCGCTTTGAGGCCCACGCCAGGGCCCTCTTCCAGAAGGGCTTTCTGGAGCTGGGCTTCACCCACTTCGGAAGCCTTCTGGACCTCTTGCGGGTGGCCCCGGACCTCCTCCGCCTGGACGCCGTGCGCCCCCTCTTCTCCTTGGTCTCCCGCTACTTCCGAAACCCCAAGATGCGCCAGGTCTTCTCCTTTGAGTCCCTCCTAATCGGGGGGAACCCCCTCTCGGTCCCCGCCCTTTACGCCATGATCCACTTCGTGGAGCGGAACTGGGGGGTCCACTTCGCCATGGGGGGGACGGGGGCCCTGGTCCGGGGCCTGGTGCGGAAGCTGGAAGAGCTCGGCGGGAGGATCCGCTTTAACGCCCCCGTGCGCCGCATCCTCACCAGGGGCAGGCGGGCCGTGGGCGTGGTCCTCCAGGACGGGGAGAAGATAGAGGCCGACCTGGTGGTCTCCAACGCCGACTACGTCCACACCTACGGGGAGCTCCTCGCCCCCGAGGACCGCTTCTGGCACAGCGACCTCCGCCTCAAGCGCACCCGGCTTTCCATGAGCCTCTTCGTGGCCTACTTCGGCTTCAGGGCCCGGGGGGACGAGGGGGAAAGGCTCAGGCACCACAACGTCCTCCTCTCCCACCGTTACGAGGAGCTCCTCCGGGACATCTTCCAAAGGAAGGTCCTCCCCGACGACTTCGCCCACTACCTCCACCTCCCCACCCTCACCGACCCCTCCCTGGCCCCCCCGGGCCACCACGCCGCCTACACCCTGGTGCCCGTGCCCCACAACGGAAGCGGCCTGGACTGGGGAAGGATCGGCCCCGAGTACCTGGAAAAGGCCCTGCGCTACCTGGACGAGGCCGGCTACCTGCCGGGCCTCATGGACCGGCTGGTCTACACCCACTTCGTCACCCCGGACTACTTCCAGTGGACCCTGAATAGCCACCTGGGCAACGCCTTCGGCCCCGAGCCCGTCCTGTGGCAGACGGCCAGCTTCCGGCCCCACAACCGCTCCGAGGACGTGAAGGGCCTCTACCTGGTGGGGCAGAGCTACCAGCCGGGGGCGGGGCTTCCCAGCGTGATGATGTCGGCCAAGATGACCGCCCGGCTCATCGCCCACGACCTGGGCCTGGAACGGGCCCCCAAGGAGCTTCTGGAGGCCAGGGCTTGAGCACGCTGGAGAGGAAGCGGAAGCACCTCGAGGCCTGCCTCCACGGGGAGGTGGCCTTCCAGAAGACCACCACCGGCTTAGAGCGCTTCCGCCTCCGCTACCAGGCCCTCTCGGGCCTCGCCCTTTCCGAGGTGGACCTCACCACGCCCTTTTTGGGCAAGACCCTGAAGGCCCCCTTCCTGATCGGGGCCATGACCGGCGGGGAGGAGAACGGCGAGCGCATCAACCTGGCCCTGGCTGAAGCCGCCGAGGCCCTGGGGGTGGGGATGATGCTGGGCTCGGGCCGAATCGTCCTAGAGCGCCCCGAGGCCCTGAGGAGCTTCCAGGTGCGCAAGGTGGCCCCCAAAGCCCTCCTCGTCGCCAACCTGGGCCTGGCCCAGCTGAGGCGCTACGGGCGGGAGGACCTCATCAGGCTGGTGGAGGTGCTGGAGGCCGACGCCCTCGCCCTCCACGTGAACCCCCTCCAGGAGGCGGTGCAGCGGGGGGACACCGACTTTAGGGGGCTTCTCGCGAGGCTTAGGGCCCTCCTCCCCCTCCCCTTTCCCGTCCTGGTCAAGGAGGTGGGGCACGGCCTCTCCCGGGAGGCGGCCTTGGCCCTAAAGGGCCTCCCCTTGGCGGCGGTGGACGTGGCCGGGGCCGGAGGGACCAGCTGGGCCAGGGTGGAGGAGTGGGTGCGCTACGGGGAGGTCCGCCACCCCGAGCTCTGCGAGGTGGGCGTTCCCACGGCCCAGGCCATCCTCGAGGTGCGGGAAGTCCTCCCCGAGGTGCCCCTCATCGCCTCCGGAGGGGTCTACACGGGGACGGACGCCGCCAAGGCCCTGGCCCTGGGGGCGGACCTGGTGGCCGTGGCCAGGCCCCTCCTCAGGCCCGCCCTCATGGGCGCCGAGGCCGCCGCGGCCTGGATAGCCGACTACCTGGAGGAGCTCCGCACGGCCCTCTTCGCCGTGGGGGCGAGGAGGCCGGTGGAGGCCAGGGGAAAGGTGGAGGCTTCGCCGGGGCTTTAGCCACGGCGGGGCGCTCAGGAACTCTTCAGGTCCATGAGGGGCTTGGGGTAGGGCATCAGGAGGGCCTGGGCCTCTATGTACCCCTGGCCGAAGCGGAGCGCCCAGGAATGGAGGAGGGCCAGGGGGGCCTCGAGGGGCGCCCGCTCCTCGCGGAAGTCCAGCAAAAGGTCCAGGAAGTGGGCCTTCTCCCGGGCGTTTAGGCCCTTCTTAAAGTAGCCAAAGGCGTGGAGAAGGGCATCGGCCATGGCCCCCAGGCGGTAGGGCTTTTCCGTGGCCCTGAGGAAGCCCGCCTCGTAGGCCCGAAGCACCTCCTGAAAGGCCTTCCCCCGGGCCTCGCCCAGAAGCCGGCCCAAGGCCCGGGTCTCCTTCTGGTTGTAGGCCATGAGGAGGAGCTTGTAGCGGGCGTGGAAGGCCATGAGCTCGCCCAGGTCCCTAAGTCGCCTAAGCCGGGCCAGGCCGAAGATGCGGGTGAAGAACTGGGCCCGGATGCGGGCGCTGGTGAGCCTCCCCTCGTCCTCCTTGGGCAGGAGGGGAAAGGCCGCCATCACCGCCTGGGCGAAGAGGCCGGGCCCGTGGCCCACGGCGCCCCCCTGGTCGGCGTAGGCGTAGACCTTGGCGTCCTTGAGGGCGCAGGTGGGGGAGCGGTTTTTCAGGATAAAGCCCTCCACCTCCCCCAGACCGGAGAGGAAGGCCCGGCTGAAGGCCCGCATCCTTTCCGTCAGGTCCTCCCCCGTCTTGGGCTGGACCATCCTGGGCCCATCCTCGCCCCGCACCAGGCGCACCGTGGGCCTGGGCACCCCCAGGCCGATCTCCACCTCGGGGCAGACGGGCACGAAGTCCACGTGCGCCTTCAGGGCGGCCACAACCTTGTCGGGGATCAGCTCTCCCGAGTAGCGCACGGCGGCGAAGCCCAGGCAGGCGCTCACCACCAGGCGGGGCCTGGGCCAGGCCTCCAAGGAGGGGTTCGGGGCCTCCATGGCCTTATGCTAAGGGCTGGCCTCGCATTTTCACACGGCTTTCACACGGCCCTGTAATATTGTCCTCTGAGGGGAGGCGATGAACCCTCGAGCCCAAGATGGGCGCCATGGGCCGAGGGGGAGCCAGTGGCGCAACCGGCCCCTAAAGCCTTTTGGGAGGTGCAGAGATGAAAAGGAAGCTAGTTGTCCTCATGGCCCTTCTGGCGAGCCTGAGCCTGGCGGCGACCACCGATGACCACACCGTCACCGTGAACATCCCCTCCGTCCTCCAGCTCACGCTGGATGCCAGCGACTACAAGTTCGACTTCGCCGACACCAGCCTGGATGGCACGGAGACGGTGACCGTGGGCGGCACCCCCTACACCAAGGCCTCCTGGGCCGCCTACGAGAACTTCCTGAACACCGCCACCGGCACCCGGGACTTCGCCCCCACGGCCCTCACGGGGACGGGCGGAGCCGACTACGGGACGGTGACCGTCCTCACCAACCGGGCCCAGTGGACGGTGAAGATCAGCTCCGTTAGCGGGACCCTCACCCTGGGCAACGGCCGGGTCAAGGTCTTCGCCGAGAAGGTGAGCGGTAAGGGGGCCTCCTGGACCACCACCCCCACCCCCATCACGGCCGCAAGCCCCCTCACCCTCTTCAACGCCGGTAGCGGCGGCCAGGGGAGGAGCGTCTACAAGCTCTACTACCTCTTCACCATGGACATCAACGATGACATTCCCGACGGAGGCATCGACAACGAGCAGATCACCGTCAACCTCCTCCTCACCTCGCCCTAGGCCCTAGGAGTTCTCCGTGGCCGCTTCCTGCCCAGGCCGGAAGCGGCCTGTATGCTTAAAAGGGGAAACGAAACCATGAAGCGCCCCCTAGTCGCCCTCACCGGCCTCCTCCTGGCCCAGGCCCTGGCCCAGGTGGACCTCGCCCTCTCCCCCGCCCGGTTGGAGCTGGTCCTGCCCCCTGGGGGAGAGGTCACAGAAGTGGTCCGGGTGCGGAACGGCCTGGACCGGGAGGAAGCCCTCAGCGTAGCCCTAAGGCCCTTCACCCTCACGCCCCAAGGGGACGTGGCGGAAAGCCCCGAGCGGAACCTCTGCCCCCACCTCACCGCAACCCCCACGGCCTTCACCGTGCCCCCAAGGGGGACCGCCGAGGTCCGCCTCACCCTGAAGGCCCCGCCCGGAGCCGAGGGCACCCTGGCCTGCCTGGTGGTCTTCACCGCAGGGCCCAGGCCCACGGGTCTGGGAGGCCTCCGGATCACCGCCAGCCCCTCCCTGGGCCTCGCCGTCTACCTCACCCTGAGGGGAACGGAGCGTCCCGCCCTCCGGGCCAGGGTAGGGGGCGAGGGGAAAGCCCTTCCCCTCTTGCTGGAAAACCCCGGGAACGTCCTCCAAAGGGTCACGGGGGAGGCCCGGGTCTTTGACGGGGAGGGGAAAGAGGTGGCCCGCCTCCCCATCGCCGAGCTTCCCGTCTTCCCCGGGGGATACCGGGAGGTCGCCCTGGAGCCGGAAGCGCCCCTTCCCCCAGGGCGGTACCGGGTGGTCCTGATCCTGGAAAGCGCCTACGGGCGCTACGCAGCGGAGGGCGTATGGGCCGTGCCCTGAGCCTTTTCCTCCTCGCTTTCCTCCTTCCCAAGGCCCTGGGCCAGAGCGTGAACTGCGATGCCACGGACCTGGTATACGACTTTTCCGCCCCCGGCTCCCTCACCCAGGTAACCGTGGCGGGACAGCCCTACTACGTGGCCAACCAGGCCTCCTACCTCCTCCTCCTGGGCGGCACGGGCCCCATGCGCTTCCTCCCCACGGCGGTGACGGGGGGGACGGGGTACCGGGTGGCCTGCACGGTGCGGACCCCAAACCGGGACCCGATCAGGGGAGGGACGCTTTGCGGGGCGGGAAACAGGTTCTGCTTGCGGGTGACGGGCGTTTCCGGTTCCCTCCCAGTGGACTGGACCTCGAGGCTCTACGTCATGGTCCAGGTGGTCTCGGGAAACGCCACGAGCCTCGCGCCCACGCCCACCCTTCTCTCCGCCGTCCCCGACAACCGGGGCCTCGCCGACATATGGAGGAACACCACCGCCGTCCTGCACATCTACTACTGGGTTGAGGTCAGCCCCCACGACCTCTTCCCCACCCTGCCCGCCACAGGCGCCCTCACCCTCACGTACCAAGTTCAGGGCGACTGATCCCATGCGCCCCATCCTCGCCCTCCTCTTCCTCTCCCTGGCCCTGGCGGCGAGGCCCGGGGAGGTTCTGGTCCTCCCGTTCCTGGGCCTACCCCCTGGAGAGGTGGAGGTGGCCTCGGACCTCCCCCTCCTCCTCACGCCGAGCCCAGGGGAGGGGCCCTTCCTCGTGGTGGTGGAGGTTCCCAAGGAGGCCCCGCCGGGCTCCTACCGGGTGTGCCTCAGGCCCAGGGGGGGAACGGAGGTCTGCCAGAAGGTGGAGGTGGAGGCCATAAGGGACCTGGAGGCGAGAGTCCCCCGGGAGGTCTACGGAGGGAGTCTCCGCCTCCTGCTCCGGAACCGGGGGAACGTGGCCGAAAGGGTCCACCTGGCCCAGGCCGAGGGGAGCGAGGTGGGGGTGAACCCCTTGGGCCTCACCCTGGCCCCGGGGGAGGAAAGGGAGGTGGCGCTCTCCCTCTCAGGCTTCGGCCTCCTGAAGCTGGCTCTCCTCTTCGGGGAGAAGCGGGCCCTCTACCTCGTTCAGGTCCTCCCCGAAGGGGGAAGCCCCCTCCCCTACGCCCTCCAGGGACGGCTGGAGGGAAGCCTGGGCCAGGGCCCTCCCGCCTTCCGCCTCTCCCTGGAGGGCCCCCTCTCCCGGGAGGTGGGGGTGGGGTTCCTGGGGGGGACGGACGCCCTGCGCCTCGCCCTGCGCACGGGGCCCTGGAGCGGGCGGCTTAGCCTGCTCCCCACCCTGGGGGGGGAGGTGGGCTACCGGGAGGGCCCCCACGCCCTCTCCCTGGCCTACCCCTGGGCCCTGGAATGGACCTACACGCCGGGGGAGACCTACCGCCTGCGCCTCTCCCCCACCTCCCTCGCCCTGGGCTACGCCGACGGCACCTGGGCCCTCTCCGGCGCCCTCCCCTTCGCGAGGCCCGAGGGGCTTTCCCTCCGCCTGGAGCGCTACGGGGAGCCCTACCTCTACGCCCGCTACGAAGGGGGGCTCTACGGCGGCCTGGCCTGGGGAGGGTGGCGGGGCGAGGCAGGGTACGGCCCGGCGGGGCCTTCCCTGCGGATGGCCCACACGGGCACCCTCTCCGGCCGCTCTGGGGCCCCTACACCCCAGATGAACCTCACCTACGCCCTTCAGGGAGGGTACGCTGGAGGGCCGGAGCTGGGCTTCGCCCTGGCCTACCCTCTTTCCCCCTTCGCCCTCTCCTTTCGGGGGAGCCTCCTGCCCCAGGCCTCCTTTGGCCTCGGCCTGGGGTACCGGGAGGGAGCGCTTTCGGGAAGCCTGGACCTGAGCCCGGGGAGAGCGCTTCTCTTCCTGGAGTGGCGGGAGGCACCCTATGGCCTGAGGCTGGAAGGGCGGTACGACGGGGACTTTCGTCTGGCCCTGGCAGGGAGCTACGCCTTCTCCCTCCCCGTGCCCGAACCCGTCACCCTGGCCCTGGGCGGGTACGAGGAGGCGCCGGTGGAGGGGCGGGTGGAGGTCCTGGGGAAGCCGGTGGCGGGCGCCCGGGTAGGGGGGAGGAGGGGCCAGGCGGTCACCGATGCCGAGGGGCGCTTCCGCCTCTACGTCCGCCGGGAGGGGGAGGCCCTGCGGATAGACCCGCCCCCAGGCCTCCTGGCCCTGCCCGGGGAGGTCCGGGTCCGCCCCGGGGAAGGCCCCTACCGGGTGGCCCTCACCCCGGCGGGGGCGGTGCGCCTCAGGTGCGAGGGCCCGGGCCAGGGGGCCTACCTGGTGGGGGAAGTGGGGGTGTTCGTAGCCTGCGGGAACCGGGCGGTGGTGCCCCCGGGGGCCTACCGGGTGGAGCCCGTGGCCTCTAGGGGCTACTGGGCGGAGGGGCTTTCCCTGGACCTGCCTCCCCTAACCGAGGAGGAGCTTGCCCTCACCTTCACCCCCGTTCCCGAGGAGAGGCTCTTGGAGGCGAGGCCCCTCAGGGTGGAGTGGCCCGCGGCCCTGGCCCCGGGGGAGGTGGGGCGGGTTCTGGTGCGGGAGGTGGCCGAGGCGGAGCTCCTGGATCTGCCCCTTCTCCGGAGGGAAAGGACCGAGAAAGGGGTCCTCCTGTACTTCCAGGCGCCGTGGGAGGCCCAGGGCTCCCTGGCCCTCAGGGTGGCGGCGGGCGGGAAGGTGGAAAACCGCCTGGTGCCCGTGGACCCGGGAAGGCCTCTCCTCCAGGTGAGGCTCTCACCCCCCAGGGCCTCCTTAGGCCAAGAGGTGGAGGTGCGGGTGGAGGCCCTCTTCCCCGCCCAGGGGGCCGAGGTCTACCTGGAGGGGGAAAGGCTTCTCGCCCTGGAGGCCGTAAGCGGGGGGCCTCCCTGGGTCTATGTGGGGAAGCTTGCCCTCACCCAGACCCTGGCGGCCAGGGCCTCCCCCCTGGCGGGCCTCCTCGCCCTACCCCTCGAGGTGCGGGCCTGGCAGGGGGAGCGGGAGGTGCGGGCGAGGGTCCGCCTCCTCCTTTCGCCCTAAGGGGCCGCCCATGGCTTCTTCCCCACAGAAAGCCTTCCCTGAGCCTCGGATGCGCTTCTTTGGGACCCCCGCCGCGGCAAGAGCCACGGCGGGGTACTTAAACTGAAGGCGTGGCGGAAATCCGGGTGGGCACGGCCAGCTGGACGGACGAGACCCTGCTTCAGTCCGGGTGGTACCCGCCCGAGGCCAGGCGGGACCCGGAGAAGCGCCTCCGCTACTACGCCCGGTTCTTTGACACCGTGGAGGTGGACAGCACCTTCTACGCCCTGCCCCGCCCTGAGGTGGTGGCCAAGTGGGTGGAGAGGACCCCCGAGGGCTTCCTCTTCCACGTCAAGGCCTACTCCGCCTTCACCGGCCACGGCCTCGAGGCCGGCGCCCTCCCCAAGGACCTCCGCGCCCTCCTCCCCAGGCAGGAGGGGCGCCTGGCCCAGCGGGAGGTGCCGGAGGAGGTGGTGGAGGCGGCCTGGGAACGCTTCTTCCTGGCCCTGGAGCCCCTGAAGGCCTCGGGCAAGCTGGGCTACCTCCACTTCGGCCTCCCCCCCTGGACCGAGCCCAAGCCCAGGAGCTTCCAGTACCTGGAAAGGCTTGCGGAGAGGACCCGGGGCTACTGGGTGGCCGTGGAGTTCCGCAACCCCAAGTGGTACGTGGCCTGGGGCTTCGTCAAGCGGGAGCTTTCCCGGCTTGGCCTCATCCACGTCAGCGTGGACGCGCCTCCCCACCCCGAGGCCCCGCCCCGGGTCCTGGAGGCCACCCACCCCGTGGCCGTCCTCCGCTGCCACGGCCGCAACGCCGAAGCCTGGAAGGGTCCCCACGAAAAGCCCTACGAGCGCTTCAACTGGCGCTACAGCGAGGAGGAGCTAAAGGACCTGGCCCAGGCCACCCTCACCCTGGCCAAGGGAGCGGAAAGGGTCTTCGTCATCTTCAACAACAACTACGGCACCCAGGGGGTGGAGGCCGCCTTGGGCCTGAAGCGCCTCCTGGGACTCCCTTAGAGGGCCAGGGCCAATCCCTCCGCCCGGGGGTCGGAGGCGGCGCAAAGGGCCTCCTCCAGCCTCAGGATCACCTGCCCCCGCCCGAAGGCGCCGTACTCCGCCTCGAGGCGCACCCTGTGCCCCAGGTCCTTGAGGAAGAGGGCCGTGGCCTGGGGGATGCCGGGCTCCAGGAGGACCTCCCCCCCGGGGACCACCTGCCACCGGGGCCGGTCCAGGGCGGCCTGGGGGTTGAGGCCGAAGTCCGCCAGGCCCAGGACCACCTGCACGTGCCCCTGGGGTTGCATGAACCCCCCCATGACCCCAAAGGGCCCCAAGGGTTTCCCCTCCCGGGTCAGGAAGCCCGGGATGATGGTGTGGAAGGGCCTCTTTCCCGGCCCCACCCGGTTGGGGTGCCCCTCCTCCAGGGCGAAGCCCAGGCCCCGGTTCTGCAGGGCGATCCCCGTCCCCGGCACCAGGATGCCGGAGCCGAAGCCCTGGTAGTTGGACTGGATCAGGGAGACCATGACCTCCCCGTCCGCCGCCGCCAGGTAAACCGTCCCCTCGGGCCTGAGGCCGGGAAGAGCCAGGGGAAGGGCCCTCTCCCCGATGAGCCGCCGCCTCTCGGCGGCGTAGGCCTTGGAGAGGAAGGCCTCAGGGGCCAGCTCCATGAACCGGGGGTCGGCCACAAAGCGGTAGGTGTCGGCCAGGGCCAGGCGCATGGCCTCAATCTGCAGGTGGTAGCCCATGGGGTCTTCGGGACGGAGGTCCAGCCCCTCCAGGATGTTCAGGGCCAGGAGGACGGCCACCCCCTGGCCGTTGGGGGGAAGCTCGTGGACCGCGAGGCCCTTGTAGGTGGTAGCGAGGGGCTTCACCCACTCGGGGGCGTGGGCCTTCAGGTCCTCCAGGGTGAGAAGCCCCCCCGTGGCCCCGCTGAAGGCGGCCAGGGCCTGGGCCAGCGGGCCCCCGTAGAGGCTTTCCCCGTAGCTCTCCCCGATCTCCCGCAAGGTTTTGGCGTGGAGGGGGCTCCGCCACACCTCCCCCGCCCGGGGGGCCCGGCCATGGGGAAAGAAGACCTCCTGGAAGGCCTGGAACTCGGGGGCTTTGAGGGGAAGGTACACCCCTTCCGCCCGCCGCCAGGCCCTAGCCGTCTCCGGCCCCACGGGAAAGCCCTCCTCGGCGTGGCGGATGGCGGGGGCCAGGACCTCCATAAAGGGAAGCCTCCCCCATCTTTCGTGCAGGGCCCGCCAGCCGGAGACCGCCCCGGGCACGGTGACGGGAAGCCAGCCCCTCTCCGGCATCCGCCCTTCGGGAAGCTTCTCGGGGGTGAGGGCCAGGGGGCTTTTGCCGGAGGCGTTCAGGCCGTGGAGCTCCCCGTCCCAGACGATGGCGAAAAGGTCCCCGCCGATGCCGTTGGAGGTGGGCTCCACCACGGTGAGGCAGGCGGCCATGGCGATGGCGGCGTCCACGGCGCTGCCCCCTTTCCACAGGGTCTCCATCCCCGCCAAGGCCGCCAGGGGCTGGCTGGTGGCCACCGCCCCCCGCCTCCCCAGGACCACGTGGCGGCGGGAGGGGTAGGGGTAGTGGGTGAGGTCCATGCCCCCATGCTACCTTGAGGGGGATGGCCCGCCCGCCCCTGTCTGAGGCCCAGGAGGACTACCTCAAGCACCTCTACGCCCTCGAGGAGGCCCTGAAAGGCCCCGTGCCCACCCAGGCCCTGGCCGAGCGCCTTGGGGTCAAGCCCCCCTCGGTGACGGAGATGCTGAAGAAGCTTTCCGCTTTGGGCCTGGTGGAGCACCTCCCCTACCGGGGGGCCAGGCTGACGGAGGCCGGGCAAAGGGTAGCCCTCGAGGTCCTCCGCCACCACCGCCTCCTCGAGGCCTACCTGCACCAGGCCCTGGGCTACGGCTGGGACGAGGTCCACCAGGAGGCCGAGAGGCTGGAACACGTCATCAGCGAGGAGCTGGAGGAGCGCATCGCCGAGGCCCTGGGCCACCCCCCCTTTGACCCCCACGGGGACCCCATCCCCACCCGGGACCTGACCCTGCCCCAGGGGCGAGGCCTCACCCTGGACCAGGCCCCCCTGGGGCCGGCCCGGGTGGCCCGGGCCCTGGCCCAGGACCGGGGCACCCTGAACCTCCTCGCCCGGCTGGGCCTGGTGCCGGGAGCCTTCCTGGAGGTGCTGGACAAGGAGGCCGGGGTGCGGGTGAGGGTGGGAGGAGAGGTCTACCTCCTCCCCCTGGAGCTGGCCCAAAGGGTGGCCGTGGAGCCCTTAGGCTAGGGGCGTGATAGACCTGAGGAGCGAGGTGCAGAAGGCGGTCCAGGCCCTGGCCCAAGCCCACGGCCTCCCCACCCACCTGGACGGGGCCCGGCTCTTCAACGCCGCCACCTTCCTGGGCGTGGAGGCCAAGGAGGTGGCCCGGGGCTTCACCACCCTCATGGTCTCCCTCTCCAAGGGCCTGGGGGCCCCGGTGGGAAGCCTCCTCCTCCTGCCCAAGGACCTTGAGGCCGAGGCCCGGCGCTACCGCAAGCTCCTGGGCGGGGGCCTGCGGCAGGCGGGGGTCTTGGCGGCGGCGGGGATTCTGGGTCCTGGCGGGGGCCGTGGGGGGGCGGGTGCGCTTCGTCACCCACCGGGACCTAAGGGACGAGGACATCCCCCAGGCCCTGGAGGCGGTGGCCAGGGCCCTTCAGTCCAAAGCCCCGTAGACCAGGGCGCGGAAGGTGAGCCCGAGGCGGCTCCCGTAGCGGGAATGGAGGGCCTTTTCCGGCTCCAGGACCGAGAGGAGGTTGGGGGCCTGGGCCATAAGGAGGGCCGTGAGCCCAAGCCCCGGGTCCACGAAGAAGTAGGTGCCGCCAAAGCCCGCCCAGTTCCACTCCCCGGGGTTCCCCGGGGCCAGGCCCATGCCGGAAAGCCTCACCGCCACCCCCAGGCCGAAGCCGTACCCCGGCCCCGGCATGTACTCGGGCCCCCGGCGCATCCCCTCATAGGCCAGAGGCCCCAGGTGGTCCTGGGTCATGAGGCGGCAAAAGGCCGGGGCGAGGAGGCCCCGCCCCAGGCGCAGGGCCTCGAGGAAGCGGAGGTAGTCCCAGGCCGTCCCCACACCCCCCATGCCCCCGGCGTACCTGGGAGGCTTTCCCTCCACGGGGAGGAGGCGGACGCTCCGCCCGGTCTCCGGGTCCTTGGGGAAGGGCTGGGCTAGGCGGGCGGGGTCCTTGGCCACGAAGCCGGAGTCCCTCATGCCAAGAGGCCCAAAGACCCGCTCCTCCATTAGCTCGGCCAGGGACTTCCCCGAGAACGCCTCCAGGAGGTGGCCCAGGACATCGGTGGAAAGGCCATACTCCATGGCCTCCCCCGGCTGGAAGCGGAGGGGAATCCGGGAAAGCCTCTCCAGGAAGGTTTCCCGGTCCAGGTCGTACCGGTCCACCCCCGCCTCCAGGTAGAGGCGCTTGACCGGCGAGCGGAAGAAGACCCCGTAGGTGAAGCCCGCCGTGTGGCGCAGGAGGTCGTAGAGGGTGATGGGGGCCTTGAGGGGCTCTAAGACCACTTCCTCCCCCACCTCCCGCCCCACCCGGAGGTGGGCGAAGCCTGGGAGGTACTTCTCCAGGGGGTCCTGGAGGGCAAGGACCCCCTCCTCCACGAAGGTGAGGGCCAGGGCGGAAACCCAGGGCTTGGTCATGGAGTAAAGGCGGAAGAGGGCGTCCTCCCGCATGGGAAGGCCCCTCTCGGGGTCCAGGAGGCCGTAGACCCCCTGGAAGACCACCTCCCCCTCCCGGGCCACCAGGGCCACGGCCCCGGGAAGCCAGCCCTCCTCCACCGCCCCTTTCAGATACGCGTCCAGTCTAGAGAACTTCACCCTGGCCTCCTTTCGCCTTCAGGAAAAAGTAGAGGTCCAAAGCGGGGGGCTCCTGCCCCAGAAGGCGCAGCAGAAGCGCCACCTGAGCCAAGAGCCGCGCCTCGTGCAAAAAGGCGTGCCAGAGGAGGTCCCCCAGGGAATAACGCTCCTCGGGCGCGTCGTGCAGGGCCACCACCTGGTTCTCGTCCACCGGGCCCTGGAGAAAGGCCCAGGTGGCCCGGCCCACGGCCTCCTGGTACCTCCCGGGGCAAGCCCTCCCCCTCCCGAGCCAGGGCCCTTTCCACCTCCGGGAAACGGGCGAGGACCATGGGGGCGCGGAGGATGTCCTCGTGGAGCCAGGCTTCCTCCACCACCGCCGTGTGCAGGAGAAGGGCCTTCACGCTCCTGAGCCTTTTCCGCACCAGGGGCCTTTCCAGGGCCTCTTCGGAAACCCCCTCCAGGGCCTCCCTGGACCACAGGAGGTAGGCGTAAAACCCCTTTAGGTCCACGGGGGCCATCCTACCACCCAGGCGTAGTAGGGGGTTTCCACGAACTCCGGAGGGCCCTCCAGGTAAACCCGAAGCCCGGGGAAGGCCAGAGTCCCCCCTTCCCAGGCGAAGTCCAGGGGGTCCACCGGCATGGGGTAGTGGAGGACCCCGTGGCGGGGAAGGCCCAGGCGCAGGGCCTCGAGGGGGGAGACCTGGCCCACCAACAGGTAGCGGGCCCGCCTGGGCCCCCTTTCCGTGTAAAGGTCCACCTCGGCCCCCAGGTCCAGGAGGAAGGCTTTGCCCTTCACAAAAAGCCTAGCCCTATCCGTCCAGGTAGACATGGGGCCTTCCCCCAAGGTGGGCCACCCGGACCCCAGGGCCGTAGAGGCCTTGGAGGAGGGGCTCGGTGAGGACCGCCTCCGGCCTGCCCTGGGCCACCACCCGCCCGCCATGCACCACGGCCACCCGGTGGGCCAACGCCGCCTGGTTGGGGTCGTGGAGGACGGCAAGGACCCCGAGGCCCATCTCCGCCAGGCGCCTCAAGAGGGCTACCACCCCCGCCTGGTGCTCCAGGTCCAAAAAGGTGGTGGGCTCGTCCAGGAGGAGGTACCTGGGCTTCGCCGCCAGGGCCCGGGCCAGGAGGACCCGCTGCCGCTCTCCGCCGGAAAGGGTCCCAAGAAGCCTCCCCCGGAGGTGGGCGGCCCCGGTGGCCTCGAGGGCCCAGGCCACCGCCTCCCCGTCCGCCTTCCCCTCCCGGCCCCAAAGCCCCAGGTGGGGAAGCCTTCCCAGGCGCACCACCTCCTCCACCAGAAGCCCCTCGGGGTAGGGCCCCCCTTGGGGGAGGTAGGCGAGGAGCCGCCCCCGCTCGTAGCTGCCGTAGGCCCTTAGGGGCTTCCCCTCCAGGAGCACTTCCCCCCTCTGAGGGCGGAGGAGGCCCGCCATCACCCTAAGGAGGGTGGTCTTCCCCGCCCCGTTGGGCCCGAGGAGGGCGAGCCACTCCCCTGGCCTCAGGGCGAGGTCCACCCCCTTAAGGGCGTGAGGCCCCCAAAGGCCCCTGGCCTCAAGCCCAGCCACGCCGCCTCCACATGAGGTAAAGGAAGAAAGGCCCCCCGAGGAGGGTGGTCACCACGCCCACGGGAAGCTCCGCCGGCCGGGTGAGGGTGCGGGCCAGAAGGTCGGCCAGGGCGAGGAGAACCGCCCCACCCAGGGCGCTGGCGGGAAGGAGGAGGCGGTAGTCCTCGCCGAGAAGGCGCCTTAGGGCGTGGGGGGCCACCAGGCCCACAAAGCCGATGATGCCCGCCTGGGCCACGGCGCCCGCCGTGAGGAGGCTGGCCGAGAGGAGCAGGGTGAGCTTTAACGCCTCCAGGGGCAGGCCCAGGCTCCTCGCCGTCTCCTCGCCCAGCTGGAGGGCGTTCAGGGCCCGGCCCAGAAGGAGGAGGGGGGGCAGGGCCAGCAGGAAGATGAGGGCCAGGGCCCGCACCGAGGGCCAGCCCAGAAAGGCCAGGTTCCCCAGGGTGTAGGCGAAGACCGCCCGCACCCGGTCGGCGTCCTGCATCATCAGGTAGGTGGTGGCCCCGGTGAGGACGCTCCCCACCACCACCCCCGCCAGCACCAGCTCGTGGGTGCGGGCCACCCCCCCGGCCAGGACCAGGGTGAGGAGGGTGGCGAGAAGGGCCCCCAAAAAGCCGAAGAAGGTGGCGGAAAGGGGCAGGTGCTGGAAGACGGCGTGCTGGGCGAAGGCGGGGGAAAGCCCCCCCAAAAGAACGGCGAAGAGGGTCACGGCGAAGGCCGCCCCCGAGGCGGAACCCATCAGGTAGGGGTCGGCCAAAGGGTTGCGAAAAAGCCCCTGAAAGGCCGCCCCCGCCACCCCAAGGGCGGCCCCCACCAGCATCCCCCCCAGGACCCGGGGCAGGCGGAGCTGGGTGACGATGGGGTTCTCCTCCCATCCCAACAAGGCCCGCACCACCTCCCCCGGGGAGAGGGCCACCGCCCCCAGGGCCACCCCCAGGACCAAGGCCAGGAGGAGCAGGAAGAGGAGCCAGGCGAAGACCAGGCTCCGCCTGAGGGCCAGGGGCAGGGCAAGGGTCATGGCTTGTGGAAGCAGTCCACCAAAAGCCTCAGGCCCTGGGCCACCCGGGGGCCGGGGCGGGAGAGGAGGCTGTCCTCCCCGCCCGTGTAGACGCAGATCCGCCCCTGGCGCACGGCGGCGATGCGGTCCCAGCCCGGCCGCTTGCGGATGGTCTCCAAGGCGCCCGGGTAGGTGGCCACGATCACCTCGGGGTTTTTCTCCAGGACGAACTCCGGGCTGATCTTGGGGAAGAGGCCCAGCTCCTTGGGGACGATGTTGACCCCCCGGGCCTTGGCGATGAGGACCCCGATGAAGCTCTCGGGACCCACGGTGTAGGGCGTGGGGTCAATCTCGTAGTAGACCCGGGGGCGGCCCTTGGCCTTGGCCGCCCGGGCCTCTTCCCCGTAGACCTCCTTCTGGATCTGGGCCACCAGCCGCTCGGCCTCGGAGGAAAGCCCAAGCAGCCTCCCCAAGGCGCGGACCGTCTTGAAGATGTCCTCGTAGGTCTCGGTCCGGACGGCGTAGACGGTGAGGCCCGCCCGCTCCAGGGTCTCGTAGAGCTTGCCGTACTTGGAGACCAGGACCAGGTCGGGCTTCAGGCTCACGATCAACTCGGGGTTGGGGTTGTAAAGCCCCCCGGCCTTGGGCAGGCGCTTCACGCTTTCGGGCCAGTCGGAGTAGTCGTCGGTGGCCACGATCCGGTCGCAGGCCCCCAGGGCGCAGACCGTCTCCGTCACCGAGGGGAGCATGGTGACGATCCGCTTGGGCGGGGCCTTGAGGGTGATGGTACGCCCCAGGTCGTCGGTGACCGTGAGGGGAAAGGCCAGGGCCAAAGCCAAAAGGACCGAAAGGAACGCCAGCACTCGCTTCATGCCTACCTCCCTAAGGCCGCTAGGGCCAGGCCCGGGGGAGGTAGGGAAAAGCCCCTGCCGGGAGGCAGGGGCCAAAGGCAAAAGGCCGTTCGCCCCCACTTCTCCCCCATCCGCGTGAGGTGCCCGCCTCGGGGAAAGGCGGGCGGCCCTGGCAGGCATTCGGGCTTCCGGTCTGCGTTGAAGGGCACGAAGCGGGACCGGTTACCGTTGCGGGACAGCGCCGGACTTGCACCGGACTTCCCCACTTTAAGCCTGGACTACGCGCCCAGGCACCAGGGCAAACGGGACCTGGCTTTGGGGCCCTAGCGGGCCTTGCCCCAAGGCTACGCCCTGCCCCCATACCTTGACAAGGGGTAGGCGCCTGGGAGGCCTTCCGGCCCAAGTTCTCCGGCCCAGCTAGCGGGAGGCGAGGCGGTGAAGTGGAACCTGCCCATGGCCGGGGCCATCCTGGCAGCCCTTCCCACCCTTCTCTGCTACATCTTCCTGGGAAGGTACTTTTTGCGGGGGCTTCTGGCCGGCTCCGTGAAGGGGTAGGATGGCCCCATGCGCGCCTGGGTGCAGGAGGAGCTTGGGGGGCCTATGGCCCTGAAGGAGGTCCCGGAGCCGGTGCCGGGCCCGGGGGAGGTCCTTTTGGAGGTGGAGGCGGTGGGACTCAACTTCGCCGACCACCTCATGCGGCTCGGGGGGTACCTGACCCGGGTCCGCCCCCCCTTCACCCCGGGGATGGAGGCCGTGGGGAGGGTGGGGGGAAGGCGGTACGCCACCCTGATGCCCTATGGGGCGCTGGCGGAGCGGGTGGCCGTGCCGGAGGAGGCCCTTCTTCCCCTTCCCGAGGGCCTCTCCCCGGAGGAGGCCGCCGCCTTTCCCGTCTCCTTCCTCACCGCCTACCTGGCCCTCGTGCGGGCCCAGGCCAGGCCCGGGGAGTGGGTCCTGGTCCAGGCGGCGGCGGGGGCCTTGGGCACGGCGGCGGTGCAGGTGGCCAAGGCCCTGGGGCTTAGGGTGCTGGGAGCGGCCTCGAGGCCGGAAAAGCTCCCCCTGGTCCAGGCCCTGGGGGCGGACGCCCTCGCCACCTACGAGGCCCTTCCGGAGAAGGTGCGGGAACTGGGGGGCGTGGACCTCGTCCTAGAGGTGCGGGGCAAGGCGGTAGAGGAGAGCCTGGACTTCCTCAAGCCCAAAGGCCGCCTGGTCTACATCGGGGCCGCCGAGGGGGAGGTGGCCCCCATCAACCCCCTCCGCCTCATGCGCAAAAACCTGGCGGTGCTGGGCTTCTGGCTGGCCCCCCTCCTCCGGGAAAGGCCCCTTCTGGAGGAAGCCCTGGGCTTCCTCCTCCCCCGCCTGGGCCGGGAGATGCGGCCCGTGGTGGGGGCCGTCTTCCCCTTCACCGAGGCCGAGGCCGCCTTCCAGGCCCTTCTGGACCGGGGCCACACCGGCAAGATCGTGGTCCGCCTCTAAATACCCCGCCGTGGCAAGAGCCACGGCGGGGGCCCCGAGCGCATCCAAGTACCCCGCCGCGGCAAAAACCGCGGCGGGGGCCCCAGAAAAGCCCTTCCACAGCTCCAGCCTGGGCACCCCATGTTGCGAAACCCAAGTGCGGGCACTTAAGCCTTGCGAACAAAGGGGTAGACGGCCACTTATACCCTTGTTTCGGAACCTTTTGCCGGGGCCCCCATGCTGGCTTGCACCAACATGAGGTGGTATTAGGGTAGCCCCAGGTGGGCCCGCACCGCCGCCAGGTCAAAGAGGGCGTGGCCCACGCTTTTAAAGAGGACGAACTCCCCTTCCGCCCGCCGCCCCAAAAGGGCTTCCTTTAGGGGAATGGCGGGCCTCTTTACCCCCTGAAGCTCCCCGGCCTCCAGGAGGGCGTCCTCCGTGTCCACGTAGAGGGCGGCCCGCTCCACCAGGGCTTTCGGCACCTCCCGCATCTCCGGGCGGTAGGCGCCCACCGCCGCCAGAAAGACCCCGGGGGGCACCCTCTCGGGGAGGACCGGGGTGGGGCTAGGGGTAGCGGTGACGAGGAAGGCCACGTCCTCCGGGACCTCCTCCCCCGTCCACTCCAGGGCCTCGAGGCCCAACGCCCTGGCCTTTTGCAGGAGGGCCTCCACCCTTGCCCTCCCCCTCCCCCGCACGTAGACCCGGCTTAGGGGAAAGGCCTCGAGGAAGGCCTCCAGATGGGCCTCCCCCTGGGCCCCGGGGCCCACGATGAGGAGGGCCCCCGCTTTCCTCGGAGCCAGGACCTGGGCCGCGAGAAGGGAGAGGGCGGCGGTGCGCCTTTTCGTGATCTCCTCTCCGGGGAGGTGGAAGACCTCCCCCGTAGAGAGGCGCCTGGCCCAGACCTCCGCCCGGACCATGGGGTCTTGCCCCTCCTGCACCGTGACCAGCTTGCAGACCGCCACCTCCGCGTCGGCCGCCGGCATCACCAGAAAGGCCCCGCCGGGGATGGGGAGGACCTGGCGCCTCGGGGCCACCCCGCCCCTCAGGAGGACGCCCCGGATGGCCTCGGCCAAAGCCCTATAGCCTCCCATGCCTCTAGAATGCCCCACATGGAAGCCCTCCTCAACACCGTCTTCCCCGTGGCCCTGGTGGTCTTCTCGGGCTACCTTTTGGGCCGGCGGATGGCCATGGATCTCCCCACCCTCTCCCGCCTCACCGTCTACCTCCTGGTGCCCGCCCTCATCTTTGACGCCATGTACCGGGCCCAGTTCTCCCGGGAAGGGCTTTTGGGCCTCACCCTGGGCTTTCTCCTCACCTACCTCGGTCTTTACCTCTTCGTGGCCCTCCTGGGCCGCCTCCTTAGGGAAAGCCCCGAGGCGGCCAAGGGCCTGGCCCTCGCCGCCCTCTTCCCCAACTCCGGCAACATGGGGCTTTCCCTCACCTACTTCGCCCTAGGGGAGGTGGGGCTTGGGCTGGCCGTGGTCTACTTCATCCTCTCCAGCGTCCTCATGTTCGGCCTGGGACCCGCCTTCATCCGGGGGGGAGGGGTCCTCGAGGGCCTCCGCTTTACCCTGCGCCTGCCCCTCTTTTACGCCCTCGTCCTGGGCCTCCTCTTCCGGGGCCTGGGGGTGGTCTTCCCCTTCCGCCTGGAGGAGGGGGTGCGCCTCATGGGCCAGGCCGCCATCCCCGTCCTCCTCCTCACCCTGGGGATGCAGATGGCCCAAACCCCCTTCCGGCTCGGAGCCTTTGAGCTTTGGGCCAGCGGCCTACGGCTCCTCGTGGCCCCCCTTTTCGCCTATCTGGCGGGGCTTCTCCTCGGCCTCCCCCGGCTGGAGCACCAGGTTTTGGTCCTCCAGTCCGCCACCCCCATCGCCGTCAACGCCTTCTTGCTCTCCCGGGAGTTTGGCAAGGACGCGGCCCGCATAGGGCGAAGCGTGGTGGTCTCCACCTTCTTGGCCTTCCTAACGGTTCCCCTGATCCTCTTCCTCATCGGGGTCCGGTAGAAGGGGCGTGCCCAGGTCCAGCTGGAAAAGAACCCCTCCCGCCCAAAGCCCCACCAGGTGGTGGTAGCCTTCCTTCAGGGGAAAGCGGGCCTCCTGGACCCCAGGGCCCTCCAGGAAAAGGGCCTTCTCCAAGAGGAGATCCTCCTCCCGGTACCACTTCAGGTGCAGGTACCCGGGCCCGGGAAGCCGCTCCACCCTCAGGACCAGCCTGGCCTCCTCCCCATCCTTGAGGAGACGCGCCACCACAAAAGGCCTCTCCGGGGGCGGGGGCCTTCCCGGGTCCAGGGGCAAAAAGGTGTAGCGGCAGGCGGAAAGGAGAAGGAGGAGAAGAAGAAGCCCCCTCACCGCCCCTCCCCGGCGGTGGCCAAGGCCAGCAGGGCCAGAGCCGCCGTCTCCGCCCTGAGGATCCGCCGCCCCAGGCTCACCGGGGTGAAGCCCCGCTCCTTAAGGAGGGCCACCTCCTCCTCGGCGAAGCCCCCTTCCGGCCCCACGGCCAAGGAGAGATTCCGGTTCAGGTCCAGGACCTCCCGCACCAAAGCCCTCGCCCCCACGTGGGCCACGAGGCCCTGCTCCACCTCTGGCACCGCCTTCAGGGGGATGGGGGGGAGGACCTCGGGCACCCGAAGCCTCCCCGACTGCTTGGCCGCTTCTTTGGCGATGGCCTTTAGCCGCCTTAGCTTCCCCTCCCCCATCTCCTTGGGCACACTGTGGCGGGTGATGAGGGGCTGGATCCTGGTGGCCCCAAGCTCCGTGGCCGCCCGCACCACCTCGGAAAGCTTGTCCCCCTTGAGGAGGGCCACGTAGAGGACCACCTCCACCCCCACCTCCCGCTCGGGCCTCCGCTCCTCCAGGATGCGGTAGCGGACCGGGGGGCCCAGGTCCACCACCTCGGCCAGGGCCTCGCGGCTTTCGTCAAAGACGGTGAAGCGGTCCCCTACCCCGGCCCTCAGCACCTCCACCAGGTGGCGGCCCTCCTCCAGGGGAAGGACGCCGGTGAGGCCGGGGCTATAGGCGCGGTGGGGGCGCACCCTCACCTCCTGTAGGCTAGGAGGACCCACTCCCCCTCGGCCGCCTCCTCCAGGGGGGCGAGGTCCGCCATGGCCTCCCGCACCAGGGGGGCCTTCTCCTTGAGGATGCCCGTGAGGAGAAGCCGCCCCCCGGGGGCGAGGGCCTCCCGGTAAAGGGGGGCGAGCTCGGCGTGGAGCTCGGCGAAGAGGTTGGCCACCACGAGGCCGAAGGGGGCCAGGGGCAGGGCGGCCTCGAGGCTCCCCAGGAGGAACTGGGGGTAGACCCCGTTTCTTCTGGCGTTGGCCTCGGCCTGGGGGAGGACGCTTGGGTCCACGTCCACCCCCAGGGCCTTCCCCCCAAGCTTCTCGGCGGCGATGGCCAGGATGCCGCTTCCCGTGCCCACGTCCAGGACCCTTTCCCCGGGGGAAAGGTGCCGGGCCAGGGCCATGAGGGCGAGGCGCGTGGTCTCGTGGTGCCCGGTGCCGAAGGCCATGCCGGGCTCAATGACCAGGGGAATCCCCTCCCCCTCCCAGGCGTGCCAGGGAGCCAGGACCACGAAGGGCGGGGCCAGGGCGGGCTTCAGGTCCCGCCGCCAGGCCTCCATCCAGTCCTCGTCGGGAAGCTCCTCCCATTCCCCGCCGAAGGGCAGGTCCGTTCTGGCCGGGAAGTAGGCCAGGATCTCCCCTTCCTCCTCCATGATCCCCCGGGCCCCCCGGTCAAAGAGCTCGGGGATGAGGGCGTCCAGCTCCAGGGGCGTGCCCTTCAGGCGGTAAACCCACACCCCGTCATTCTACCCGGTAGCGGCAACAGCTTCCCCCCTCAGCGATGCGCTCCTCCCGCACCAGGGGGAGGCCCAGAAGCTCCTGGTAGGCCAGAAGCTCCCCCTGGCACAAGGCCTCGTGCTCCCGGGAGAGGGCCAGCTTGGGGCAGCGCCGCTGGCAGAGGTAAAGGCGCCCTTCCTCCTCCACCACCTCCGCCTCGTACCCCTCCTCGTTGAGGCGCCGGGCCAGCCGGGTGAGCTTTTCCTTCAGGGGAAGGCCCCTCAGGTCCAGGGGAGCCAGGCGGCCCAGGTTCCGCTGGGCCAAAAAGGCCACCACCCCCTCCTTGCCCAAGGCCTTCTCCAAGCCCTGCAGGACGTCCCGGCAGAGGAGGGCGTAGGGGCTCTCCCCGTCCTGGGCCCGGTAGAGGCGGCGGGGGCGGCCCCGGCCCGAGGGGCGCCGCACCTCGGAGCGCACCAGGCCCCGGGCCTCCAGGTCCTGGAGGTGCTTGCCCACGGCGGCCCGGCTCAGGCCCAGGGCCTCGGCCACCTCCTTGGCGGTGAGGGGCCGGGCCCTTAAAAGCTCCAGAACCTTTTCCTTGGTGCCTTCCAGAAGGAGGGCCATTCTAGGCCATGGGCAGGGAGATGAAGGCCTGGACGCTCAGGGCGGCGGCGAGCTCCCTGGCCGCCCTTAGGAAGGCCTGGGCCTCGAGGCCCTCGGGGTCTTGGGCCACGATGGGGAGCCCTTTGTCCCCGCTTTCCCGAAGGGAAAGGGTGAGGGGAACTTCGCCCAGGAAGCGGGTCTTGAGCCTCTCGGCAAGCCGCCTTCCGCCCCCCTCCCCGAAGATGGGGGTGGGCTTGCCGCAGTGGGGGCAGAGGAAGGCGCTCATGTTCTCCAGGACCCCCAGAACGGGCACCTGGACCTTCTTAAACATGTCGGCGGCCCGCTCGGCGTCTATGAGGGCCACCTCCTGGGGCGTGGTGACGATGACCCCGCCCGAGACCCGGGTGAGCTGGGTCAGGGAAAGCTGCACGTCCCCGGTCCCCGGGGGGAGGTCCACCACCAGGTAGTCCAGCTCCCCCCAGTTCACGTCCTCCAGAAACTGCTTGATGGTGCCGTGGAGGATGGGACCCCGCCAGATCATGGCCTGCCCCGGGGGGACGATGTTGGCGATGGAGAGGACCTTGATGCCGTGGGCCTCCAGGGGGAGGATGCGGCGGTTTCCGTCCACCTGGAGCCTCCTTCCCTCCAGCCCGAGCATCTTGGCCTGGCTCGGGCCGTAGAGGTCGGCGTCCAGAAGGCCCACCCGGGCGCCCTCGCGGCTCAGGGCCAGGGCCAGGTTGGCGGCCACGGTGCTCTTCCCCACCCCGCCCTTGCCCGAGCCCACCGCCACCACGTGCTTGACCCCGGGGATAGGGTACTGCTCGGGAGGGCGCACCCCACCCCCGAAGCGCACCCGCACCTCCTCCAGGCCCAGGGGCATGAGGGCCCGCCGGATGTCGGCCTCAATCTGGCCCTTTAGGGGACAGGCCGGGGTGGTGAGGTTGATGAGGAGGTCCGCCTTATTCCCTTCCAGGCGGATCTCCCCCACCATGCCCAAGGAGACCAGGTCTTGGCCCAGCTCGGGGTCCATGACCCCCCTCAGGGCCTCGAGGACCCGCTCTTCGGAAAGCGCCATACCGGGCCTAGGCTATACCAGGGCGAAGTTTTGGGCAAGGCGCGGCCTCACACTTATACTCCTAGCGTGTACCCCGAGTGGCGGAAGAAGCGCTTTTACGAGCTCCACCTGGCCTGGCTGGTCCAGGGGCCCAGGGGCCTGGAGCTCCTTTTTAAGGTGAACCCCTACAGCCTCTACCCCACGCGGGAGGAGGCCCTGGAGGCGGCGAAAGCCCTCCTCAAAGGCAGGCTGGACCAGGACCCCAGGGTGGGCCAGGGAAAAGCCCCCATCCTCCTCTCCGAAGAGGACCGGGCCCGCTTTCTCGTCCTTCTGGAAAGCGGGAAGGCCCTCCTGCCCCTGGACCGCTACGCCCTTTTGGGGGAGGTGGCCGAGGTGGAGGAGCGCCTTCTCCACAAGGCCCCCTTCCAGGACCCCACCAACGTCCTCCAAAGCCTCAAGGGCCTCCCCGTCCGCCTCCTCCTCACCCCCTTGAACGACCCCGAAGGGGAAAGCCAAAAGCTGGCCCAGGGGCCTTTGGAGGTCCTCCCCGAGGGCATCCGCGTGGGGGATTTTTTCCTTCCCATCCCGCCCGAGACCCCCATTGAGGGCCTGGCCTACGAGGAGGCCTTCTTCCATCTGGGAGACGGCCGCTACTACCTCTACGCCCTCTCCAGCTCCACGTCTTCGTAGAGGGCGTGGAGGTCCAAGGGGGCATCCACGCAGGGCAGAAGCGCCTGGCCCTCGGTGTAGATCTCATGGGCCACCCCCTTCCCGGACTTCCGGTAGACCTCCACCCGGGGCTCGGAGGCGCTCACCAGGAGGTAGGCCTTCAAAGAGGGCAGGCCCAGGTAGGCGAGCCGCTTTTCTCCCCGGTCCAGGCGCTCCGTTCCCGGAGGGACCACCTCGGCCACCAGGCAGGGGGCTTCCTCGTAAAGAGGATGGGGCGAAAAGGAGCCACACACCACCATGAGGTCGGGGTAGTAGAGGGTACTTTGGGAAACCTTCAGCTTTACCGTTTCGGTGTAGAGCCGGCAACCCTTGGCCCGGGCGGGGGCCCTCAGGAGAAAGGCCAGGTTCTGCACCAGGAGGTCGTGGGCCTTGCTGGCCCCGGCCATGGCGTAGGGAACCCCCTCCACCAGCTCGTGGCGCTTTGGGCTTTGGGCCTCCCACTCCAGGTAGGCCTCGAGGCTCAAGGGCCGAGGCTGGGCCGCTTCGCCCATGGTAGCCCCATCCTAGCGCTCCCGGGTAAAGTGGTGGGTAGCATGGACCTACCCAAGGCCTACGATCCCCAGTCCGTGGAGCCCAAGTGGGCCAGGAAGTGGGCGGAAAACCCCTTCGTGGCCAACCCCAAAAGCGGCAAGCCCCCCTTCGTCATCTTCATGCCGCCCCCCAACGTCACGGGGAGCCTGCACATGGGCCACGCCCTGGACAACTCCCTGCAGGACGCCCTCATCCGCTACAAGCGCATGCGGGGGTTTGAGGCGGTCTGGATCCCCGGCACCGACCACGCCGGCATCGCCACCCAGGTGGTGGTGGAAAGGCTCCTCTTAAAAGAGGGCAAGACCCGGCACGACCTGGGGCGGGAAGAGTTCCTGAAGCGGGTCTGGCAGTGGAAGGAGGCGTCCGGGGGGACCATCCTCAAGCAACTCAAGCGCCTGGGGGCCAGCGCCGACTGGAGCCGGGAGGCCTTCACCATGGACGAGAAGCGCTCCCGGGCGGTGCGCTACGCCTTCTGCCGCTACCACCACGAGGGCCTGGCCTACCGGGCCCCCAGGCTCGTCAACTGGTGCCCCCGGTGCGAGACCACCCTCTCGGACCTGGAGGTGGAGACCGAACCCACCCCGGGCAAGCTCTACACCCTCCGCTACGAGGTGGAAGGGGGCGGGCACATAGAGATCGCCACCGTCCGCCCCGAGACCGTCTTCGCCGACCAGGCCATCGCCGTCCACCCCGAGGACGAGCGCTACCAGGCCTTCATCGGCAAGAAGGCCCGGATCCCCCTCACCGAGATCTGGATCCCCATCCTGGCCGACCCCGCCGTGGAGCGGGAGTTCGGCACCGGGGCCCTGAAGGTGACCCCCGCCCACGACCCCCTGGACTACGAGATCGGGGAAAGGCATGGCCTCACGCCCGTCTCCGTCATCAACCCCGAGGGCCGGATGGAGGGGGAGAGGGTGCCCGAGCCCTTGAGGGGGCTTGACCGCTTTGAGGCCCGCAAAAAGGCGGTGGCCCTCTTCCAGGAGGCGGGCCACCTGGTGAAGGAGGAGGACTACACCATCGCCCTCGCCACCTGCTCCCGCTGCGGCACCCCCCTGGAATACGCCATCTTCCCCCAGTGGTGGCTCAGGATGAAGCCCCTGGCGGAGGAGGTCCTAAAGGGCCTGGAGCGGGACGAGATCGCCTTCGTCCCCGAGAGGTGGAAGAAGGTCAACATAGACTGGCTCAGGAACGTCCGGGACTGGAACATCTCCCGCCAGCTCTGGTGGGGGCACCAGATCCCCGCCTGGTACTGCCAGGACTGCGGGGCGGTCAACGTCCCCAAGCCGGAAAGCTACCTGGAAGACCCCACGGCCTGCGAGGCCTGCGGAAGCCAAAGCCTGAAGCGGGACGAGGACGTCTTTGACACCTGGTTCTCCTCGGCCCTCTGGCCCCTTTCCACCCTGGGCTGGCCTGAAACGACCGAGGACCTGAAGGCCTTCTATCCCGGGGACGTCCTGGTGACGGGGTACGACATCCTCTTCCTCTGGGTCTCCCGCATGGAGGTCTCCGGCTACCACTTCATGGGGGAAAGGCCCTTCAAGACCGTCCTCCTCCACGGCCTAGTCCTGGACGAGAAGGGCCAGAAGATGTCCAAGTCCAAGGGGAACGTCATTGACCCCCTGGAGATGGTGGAGCGCTACGGCGCCGACGCCCTCCGCTTCGCCCTCACCTACCTGGCCACAGGGGGGCAGGACATAAGGCTGGACCTCCGCTGGCTGGAGATGGCCAGGAACTTCGCCAACAAGCTCTACAACGCCGCCCGCTTCGTCCTCCTCTCCCGGGAGGGCTTTAGCCCCAAGGAGGACGCCCCCACCCTGGCGGACCGCTTCATGAAAAGCCGCCTGGCCCGGGGCGTGGAGGAGATCACCGCTCTTTACGAGGCCCTGGACCTGGCCCAGGCCGCCCGGGAGGTCTACGAGCTCATCTGGAGCGAGTTCTGCGACTGGTACCTGGAGGCCTCCAAGCCCGCCCTGAAGGCCGGGAACGCCCACACCCTGAGGACTCTGGAGGAGAGCCTGGCCACCCTCCTCAAGCTCCTCCACCCCATCATGCCCTTCATCACCAGCGAGCTCTACCAGGCCCTGACGGGCAGGGAGGAGCTGGCCCTCGAGGCCTGGCCCGAGCCCGGCCCCCAGGACCCGGAGGCCGAGGCCCGGTTTGAGGTCCTCAAGCAGGCGGTGAGCGCCGTCAGGGCCCTGAAGGCGGAGGCGGGGCTTCCCCAGGGGGAGGAGGTCCGGGTCTATCTGGAGGGGGATGCCGCCTCCGTGGTGGAAAACCTCCCCGTCTTCCGCTTCCTGGCCCGGGCCGAGCTTCTAGAAGAGCGCCCGGAAAAGGCCCTGGTCAAGGCCATGCCCCGGGTGACGGTGAGGATGCCCTTAGAGGGCCTCCTTGACGTGGAGGAGTGGAAGCGCCGCCAGGAAAAGCGCCTGAAGGAGCTTTTGGAGCTTGCGGAGAGGAGCCGGAAGAAGCTCGCCTCCCCCGGCTTCCGGGAAAAGGCCCCAAAGGAGGTGGTGGAGGCCGAGGAGGCGAGGCTAAAGGAGAACCTGGCCCAGGCGGACAGGATCCGGGAGGCCCTTAGCCAAATAGGGTGAATCCTCGCCTCATGGGCTTCCCGCGGCTGCCTGTACACGGTTCACCTCCCAGTAGGCCAGAAGGGCCTCGCTGAAAAGGGGAGCGTGCCCCTTCTCGTAGGCCAGAAGGAGGCGGCGGGCGATCAGGGATTTGAGCCTTTCTGCCGGCGTGGCCAGGATGGGGGGCGAGGCCAGCCGGGCCCGGGCCTCCCGGCCCAGGGCCACCTCCACCCGCTCCACGGCCACCGGGTTTTGGGGCAGGCCCAGCCAGATGGGGGCCTCCTCGGGAGGGAGGAGGCGGAAGCCCTTCTTTCGGGCGTATTCCAGGCCCTCCGGGTTGTCCTCGGGGATGTAGACCCCCTCCCCCATCCTGGCCCGGGCCAGGGCCTCTTCCAGCCTCAGGGGGAAGGCGAAGGCCGTGAGGCCCCCCTCTAGCTCCCCCGGCTCCCGCAGGTGGACCGCCTGGACCTCGTAGCTCACGCTCCCGTTCCAGGCGTTCTCCGTGAGGAGGCCCGCCACCTCCACCTCCTTGGGCACCGCAAGCCCCCCCATGCGCCAGGCCACCACCCGCACCCCCTGCAGGCGGAAGGCCAGATGCCGCCCCTCCCCCATGGTGCGGGCCTCCTCCGGGCTACCCTGGAGGAGGAAAAGGGGCTCAGGGTTGCCCGCCCCGTAGGGCTTCAGAAGCTCCAGCTCCCGGTAGACCTGGGCCAGAAGGCCCGGGGCGGGGAGGGGGGCCAGGAGGGGGACCTCGAGCTCGGGCTCGGGGAAGCGGGCGGCGTATTCCAGAAGCCTTCTTTTCAGCTCGGGAAAGAGGGCCTCGTCCATGGCGAATCCCGCCGCCTCCCTATGCCCCCCAAAGCGCTTTAGGAGGTCTTCCACGCTCTTAAGGGCCTCCACGGCGCTTATGGGCGCGAGGCTCCGCACCGTGCCCTTCCCCTGGGCCACCAGGAAGACGGGCCTAAGGGTGGCCTCCAGAATGCGGCTCGCCACGATGCCCATGACCCCGGGGTGCCCCTCCTCGTCCAGAAGGACGATGGCCCTCTCCTCCGGGTCCACCTGGGGCAGGAGGCGGCGGAGCATGGCCTCCTCTATGGTCTGGCGGCGGGTGTTCAGCCGGTTAAGCTCCTCCACCAGCTCCCGCGCCTCCTCCTCGCTATCGGTGAGGAGGAGCTTGAGGGCCTTTTCCGCCTCCCCCAGGCGACTCGCCGCGTTGATGCGGGGGGCGATGCGGAAGGCCACCTCGTCGGCCCGGCCCGTGTAGCCCACGGCCTGGGCCAGAAGCCTGAGGCCCACCCAGGCCGAGGTGGCCATACGGGCCAGGCCCTCCTTGGCCAGGGCCCGGTTCCAGCCCCACAAGGGGGCCACGTCGGCGATGGTGCCCAGAGCGGCCAGGTCAGCGTACTCCAGGGGAGGAGGCAGGCCAAGCCTCTCGTGAAGGGCAAAGAGGAGGAGGAAGGCCACCCCGGCCCCCGTGGGGTGCTCGCCCAGGCCCGGGGTGTAGGTGGGGTGGAGGACCACCCCGGGGGGCGGGGCTTCTTTGGGCGTGTGGTGGTCGGTGACCAGGACTTCCACCCCGTTTTCCACAAGCTCCTTAAGCTCGGCGTGGTTGGCGATGCCACAGTCCACGGTGAGGAAGACCTCGGCGGCCTCGAGGTGCTCGGGCACCCTTTCCATGAGGACCCCGTAGCCCTCCTCGAGGCGGTGGGGGATGAAGGGGTGGACCCTGGCCCCCAAAGCGGTGAGGCCCCGCACCAGGATGGCCGTGCCCGTGAGGCCATCGGCATCGTAGTCCCCGTGGACGCGGATCCTCTTTCCCTCCCGTATGGCCTTCAGGAGGAGGTCCACGGCCTCTTCCAGGCCCTTTAGGGGAAGAAGGCGAAGGGGCGGGTCCAGGTCCTCCTTGCGCCGCACCCCCCGGTACCAGAGGGCCAGGGCCGCCTCAGGCCCCACCCCGAAGGCCTCCATGACCTCCCGCCACTCCGGAAGAGGAGGCAGGGAAAGGAGGCGCCAGCGGAGGCGGCTCATGCCTCGTCCCGGTCGGGGATCCTGGGGATCTCCTCTATCCTCTCCCGCTTCAGGGCGTTCACCTCCCCCTGAAGCCGCCTGATCTCCCGTATAAGCCGCCTCCTTTCCCCCACGCCCCCAAGCCAGAGGGCCAAGGCCCAAAGCCCCCCCATCAGGAGCCCCAAAAAGTAGGCCCCGGGCAGGAGGGCGTAAAGGGAAAGGGGCCCAAAGGGGGAGGGCACCTCCAAGAAGGGGTAGGCGTAGTAGAGGTACGCCCCCGCCCCCACCACGCCCAGGCTCACGAGAAGGAACACCCAGCCCAAAAGCTTCATACCACCTCCAGGACCTCGGAAAGCCGGATTCGCCCCTCGTAAAGGGCCTTGCCCAGGATGGCCCCCTCCACGCCCAAGCCCTTCAGGCCTAGAAGGTCCTGAAGCCCGGCGATCCCACCCCCGGCGATCAAGGTGTGGGGCCAGGCCTCCCGGACCCGGGCCACGACCTCCAGGTCCAGGCCCATGAGGGTCCCATCCCGGCGCACATCGGTGTAGATGAGGGTGCGCACCCCCATGGCCGCCCACTGGGAGAGAAGGTCCAGGGCGGAGACAGAGGCCCTTTCCTGCCAGCCCGAGACCACCACCGATAGCCCCCTGGCGTCCAGGGCCACGGCCAGGCGCTCAGGGCCAGCCTCGGCCAGCATGGCCTTAAGAAGGTCCGGCTCCTTCACGGCCACCGTGCCCACCACCGCCCGGTCCGCTCCTAGGGCCAGGGCCTCGCGCAAGGCCTCCAGGCTCCGGATCCCCCCGGCCAGCTCAAAGGGGATCCTGAGGGCCTTGCGGATCGCTTCCACAGCCTCCCGGTTGTGGCCGGTGCCCAAAGCCCGGTCCAGGTCCACCAGGTGCAGGTAGCGCGCCCCCTCCCCCTGGAAGCGCAAGGCGGCCAGCACCGGGTCCCCGTAGGAGGTCTCCCGGGAAGGGTCCCCCTCCAGGAGGCGGACCGCCTGGCCGCCTTTTAGGTCCACGGCGGGGATCAGGAGCATGGCCCTATCCTACAAGCTCCCGCACGGCCTCGGCCAAGTCGGGCTTCCTCATGAGGCTTGTGCCCACCAAGACGGCGTCAAAAAGCCCGTGCAAGCCCTCCAGGTCCTCCCTCCTGGCGTAGCCCGACTCCGCCACCAGAAGGCCCCCAAAGCCCCGCTCCCGGGCGAGCCGGCCCAGCCTGGGGGCGGTGGCGAGGTCCACCCTCAGGCTCACCAGGTCCCGGTTGTTGATGCCAAGAATCTCGGCCCCGCTCTCCAGGGCCAGCTCCAGCTCCTCTTCCGTGTGGACCTCCACCAGGGCCTCGAGGCCCAGGGCCCTGGCCCTTTCTAGGTAGGCCCCGGTCAGCTCCGAGAGAAGGGCCACGATGAGGAGGACGGCGCTGGCCCCAAAGGCCCTGGCCTCCTCCAGCATGAAGGGGTCCACCACGAAGTCCTTGCGCAGGAGGGGAAGGCCCACCGCCTGACGCACCCTCTTTAGGTCCTCCAGGCTTCCCCCAAAATGGTGGGGCTCGGTGAGGACGCTTAAGGCCCTGGCCCCGCCCCGCTCGTAGGCCAAGGCGGCCTCCACCGGGTCCACCTCCCTAATACGCCCCTCGGAGGGGCTCTGCCGCTTGACCTCGGCGATGAGGGAAAGGCCGGGGAGGGCCAGGGCCTGGGCGAAGGAGGGCACGGCGGGCGGCTCGGGAAGGGGGTAGGGGGCCACCTCCAGGACCCGCCTCCTGGCGATCTCCCCCAGGACCCCGGGCACACGGGAAAGGTCGGGCCGCATATGGGCTATTCTAAATCCCAATGAGCCCTCCCCTTCCCCGCGTGCTTTTCTTGGACGCGTGCGTCCTCTATCCAGCCCCCACCCGCGATCTCTTCATGCGCCTAGCCCTGGACCCAAGGTTGGGGATTCGCCTCAAGTGGAGCTGGCAGGTGCAAGAGGAGTGGCTATCCCGCCTTCTAGAGGCTCGGGGAGATCTGAACGAGGAGCAACGAAAGCGCTTGCGGCGGACCCCGGACCTGATGGCACAGGCGCTCGCCTTCCAAGAACCCCTCGTAGAAGGGTACGAACATCTGGTCCCTGAAGTTGACTTGCCCGATCCCCATGACCGCCACGTGGTGGCCGCCGCTTACTGGGGCGGGGCCGAGGCCATCCTCACCTTCAACCTCCAGGATTTCCCAGAGGAGGCCCTCGAGCCCTGGGATCTGGTGGCCATCCACCCTGAGGCCTACCTTTTGGAGTTAGCAGAGGCCCTAATCAGAAATAAGGAGCTTGCCTGAGCCCCTCCTTCAGATCCTGAGAGAGCAAAGGGGAGCGCTTAAAAACCCCACTCTGGACACGGAATCTTTCTTAGAAAGACTTGCCGGCGCTGGGCTGAGGGGATTTGTCAGGCTCTTACAGCCGTACAAAAACTACCTCTAGCCCATTCCACCTTCCCCATCTCCGGGCACCCCAAACCCCCGTTGCGTTTATTTCGTTTATGTGGTATCCTGCCCTTGGATATGGCAGGACTCGTCTTCACCCAACAGAAAGCAAGGGAGGAGATTCGCCTCTTCCTCAAAAACCTGGCCCCAGGTAAGCAAATACGCCTGGGAGAGGTGTCCCTGACCATGACTCCTGAACTGGAAAACCTTCTCCGGCAAGTCCTAGAATCCCTCCTCCAGGGGGTCCCCGTAAGGGTGGTGCCCTTGGAAGCTGAGCTCACCACAGGAGAAGCGGCGGAGATTCTCGGCGTGTCCCGGCCTTACCTGGTCCGGCTCTTGGAGGAAGGCGCCATCCCCTACCGCAAGGTGGGAACGCATCGGCGCGTTCGGGGCAAGGATCTTTTGGACTATCTGGAGCGCTTCCGCAAGCAAGGTAAGGACCTGGTGGACCAGCTGACGGCGGAAGCCCAGGAGTTGGGTCTCGGATATTGAAACGGGGCGTGGCCTTGGCTTTGGGCGGTGGGGGTGTCAGGGGCTACGCCCACCTCGGGGTCCTCGAGGTCCTGGAAAAGGCCAAGGTGTCCATCCAGGGCCTTGCGGGAAGCTCCGCGGGAGCCCTGGCCGCCGCCGGCTTCGCCTTCGGCCACAAGGACCCCTACAAGGTGCACGAGGCCATCTTTGACCCCGATCTGGCCCGCCTGGCCCAGGGAGGCGGCCTGAGGGTCCTCGCCCGCCTCTTCGGGGGCCTCCGCCGCCCCCACCTGGCCGAGGCCGGGCGGCTGGAGGAGGGCCTGAAGGCCCTCTTCGGCGATGCCCTCCTGGAGGAAAGCCCCATCCCCCTGGCCATCCAGGCCGCAGACCTCTTGACGGGCGAGGCCGTGGTCCTGAGGCGGGGCCCGGTCTTTAAGGCCGTCCTCGCCAGCATGGCCATCCCCGGCCTCTTTCCCCCCGTGGCGTGGGAAGGGCGGCTTCTGGTGGACGGGGACGTGGCGGAGAAGGTGCCCGTGCGGGCAGCCAGGGCCCTCTTCCCCAAGGTGGTGGCCGTGGACGTGTCCAACCCGCCGCCCAAGGAGCCGCCCAAGACGGCCCTCGAGGCCGCCCTCCTGGCGGGGGAGGCCAGCCGCCGCCGCCTCAAAGAGCTGGCCCTCAAGGAGGCCGACCTGGTCATCGCCCTGGATCCCCCCTTCCCCATAGACACCTTTGACCACGGCAAGATCTCCCTGGTCTACCAGCTGGGCCAGAAACGGGCCTGGGAAAGGCTTCAAGAGGTCCAGGCCCTGGCCCAGGTCCGCCTCAAGGACCTCCTCCCGGCCTTCTTGAAAGCCGGCCCTCCCCCTGCCAAAGGAGGATGAGGAAGACCCCAAGGCCAAGGGGCAAAAGGAGAAGCCCAAGAGGCCGCAAAAGAAGCCCCATCACCCCCAAAAAGAAAAAGGCCGAGGCGCCAAGGCCCACGGCGAGAAGGGGCCCAAAAGGCCCCTCGGTCCGCAACGCCCTCCGGGCCTGGAGGTAAAGCCAGCCCGCCCCCCCAAGCGCCAAAGCCCAGAGGAGGGGATGGGAAGCCCGGGGCAGGAGGAAGGCCAGAAGAAAAAGGCCGAGGCCCTGGAGGAGAAGAAGCCCCAGGGCGTAGACCCTGAGGCCCCGCCGCCTAAGCCCAGGGTCTCCCTTGGGGTCCAGAAGGGCCCGGAAAAGCCCCTCCAGCCCATCGCCCTTTGCGCCCACAAAGCCCTCCCTAGGGGCCCCCGCTCATACCACCCCATGCTGGCGTAAGCCAGCATGGGGGCCCCGGCAAAAGGTTCCTGGGGAAGTTACCAGGCATGGTGGACCGAAGGAAACAGGAAACAAGGGCATTAGTGGTGGAGCACCCGCTGGAGGAAGCTTCGGGTGCGCTCCTCCCGGGGGCGGCTGAAGATCTCCTCCGGCCTCCCCTCCTCCACGATCTGGCCCCCGTCCATGAAGATCACCCGGTCCGCCACCTCCCGGGCAAACCCCATCTCGTGGGTCACCACCAGCATGGTCATCCCGCCCCGGGCCAGGTCCCGCATCACGTCCAACACCTCCCCCACCATCTCCGGGTCCAAAGCGCTCGTGGGCTCGTCAAAGAGCATCACCTTGGGCTCCATGGCCAAAGCCCTGGCGATGGCCACCCGCTGCTGCTGGCCCCCCGAAAGCTGCCCCGGGTACTTCCTGGCCTGGTCCAGAATCCCCACCCGCTCAAGAAGCTCCAAGGCCTTCCTTTCCGCCTTCTCCCGGGACCAGCCCCGGACCCGCATGGGGGCCAGGGTGATGTTCTCCAGAACCGTCATGTGGGGGAAGAGGTTGAACTGCTGGAAGACCATCCCCACCTCCCGCCGCACCGCCCGGAGGGCCTTCTCGTCTTTGACGTTATGCCCGTCCACCACCACCTCCCCCTCCTGGAAGTCCTCCAGGCGGTTGACCGTGCGGATCAGGGTGCTCTTCCCCGAGCCCGAGGGGCCGATGATGACCAGCTTCTCCCCGGGAGCCACCTCCAGGTTGATGCCCTTCAGGACGTGCAGGGGGCCAAACCACTTGTGCAGGTTGTGGATGCGGATGATGGGTTCCACTTCCCGCTATTTTCGCACCCGCTGCCAGAGATAGACAAGGCCAAAAAGGCCAAAGCCCAGGAGGTCCGTGACCAGGCCCGGCACCACCAGGGCGAGGGCCGCCGCCATGAGAAACGCCCTCTCCAGAAGCGTGGTGGGCTTGTGCAAAAAGCCCACCAGGCTGGCGCTGAAGGCGGTCATGCCCAAAAGGGCGGTGAGGAAGATCCAGGCTCCCTCGCCCCAAGAACCCACCCCCAGGAGGAGGAGCTTGGGGTTGAAGAAGAACATGTAGGCGAGAAGGGCGGTCCTGAGCTCGTAAACGAAGCCCTGGATCCCCGTCTTCCAGAAGTCCGAGCGGGCGATGGCGCTGGCGGCGTAGGCGGCCAGGGCCACGGGAGGGGTGGAGTCGGCCATAATGCCGAAGTAGAAGACGAACATGTGGGCGGCCACCGGGGGCACGGCGTAGCCCGCCTTCTCGGAAAGCCCCAGGACCACGGGGACCACCAAAGAGGCCATGACGATGTAGTTGGCCGTGGTGGGAAGCCCCATGCCCAGGAGGAGGCTCGTGAGCTGGGCCAGGACCAGGACCAAGATCAGGTTCCCCCCGGAGAGCCTCTCCACAATGTCCGTGAGCCCGAAGCCGAGCCCGGTCACGGTGACGATGCCCACGATGACGCCGGCGCTCCCCGTGGCCAGGGCGATGCCCACCATGCCCCTGGCGCCGGCCTCGAGGCCCTCCAGGAGAAGCCGGAATCCCCTAAGGAACCCAGGCCCCAGCCCCGCCCCACCCCGCCAGGCCCGCCAGACCTCCTGTAAAACGATGAGGAGGGCCATAAGGAAGATGGTGTTCAAGGCCGCCCGCTCCGGGGTGAGCCGCAGGGCCACCAGGGCGTAGATGAGGTAGACGAGGGGCAAGAGGTAGTGGAAGCCGGAGCGGAGAATGGGGGCGAGGGGCGGGAGCTCGGAGCGGGGCACCCCCTTGAGGCCCAGGCGCAGGGCCTCCAGGTGCACGGTGATGAAGAGGGTGGCGTAGGCCAGAAGGGCGGGCACTAGGGCGATCAGGATCAGGTTGGCGTAGGGGATGCCCAGAAACTCCGCCATGATGAAGGCCGCCGCCCCCATGACCGGGGGCATGAGCTGGCCGTTGGAGGAGCTGGCCACCTCCACCGCCCCCGCCTTCTCCGGGGGGTAGCCCACCCGCTTCATCAGGGGGATGGTGAAGGTGCCGGTGGTGACCACGTTGGAGACCGAGCTTCCCGAGACCACCCCGGTCAGGGCGCTGGCCACCACCGCCGCCTTGGCGGGCCCTCCGCGGAAGTGGCCCAGGAGGGCGTAGGCCAGCTGGATGAAGAAGTGGCCCGCCCCCGCCTTCTCCAGAAGGGCACCAAAGAGGACGAAGAGGAAGACGAAGGTGGCGGAAACCCCCAAAGGCACCCCGAAGATGCCTTCCGCCGTGGCGTAGAGCTGGCCCATGAGCTGGCCCCACTGGCTCCCGGCGTGGAGCTGGAGCCAGGAAGGGAGGCTAAAGGAAAGGAGCCCCTTGGGCCCGGTGAGGGCGTAGAGGACGAAGACCGAGGCGATAATGGGCAGGGCGGGCCCCACCACCCGCCAGGCGGCCAGGAAGAGGACCAAAAGGGTCAGGGTGCCGAAGAAGACATCCCGCTCGCTGGGAATCCCGCCCCGGATCTGGGTGATGCCGTAATAGTCCACCACCACGTAAAGGGCCCCCGCCACCCCCAGAAGGGCGAGAACCCAGTCCCCTAGGGGAACCCGGTCCCTGGGGCCCCGCCTTCCTGGGTAGGCCAGAAAGGCCAGGGCCAGGGCGAAGGCCAGGTGGATGGCCCTGAGGCGGATGGGGTCCAGGGTGCCCACCTCCGTGGCCCAGAGCTGGAAAAGGCTCCAGGCCACCGCCAAAGCGAAAAGGACGTGCCGAGGCCACCCCTTGGGCCTCCTTCCCCCCAGCTCGCTTTCCTCCAGCAACAGCGAAGCGTCCTTCTCCATACCTCCTCCGAGAGAAAGGGGGCCCCAAGCAGGGCCCCCCAGGCGCTAGGCCAAGGCTACTTCAGAACCCCCACTTCCTTGTAGAAGCGCTCCGCCCCGGGGTGGAGGGGGATAGGGAGGCCCTTGACGGCCCTCTCCAGGCTGAAGAAGCGCTCCAGGTTGGGGTGGATCTTCTTGAAGGCCTCCTGGTTGCCGAAAACGGCCTTCATGAACTTGTAGACCGTGTCGGCGGAGAGCTTCTCGGAGGCGATGAGCATGGCCTGGACCGCCACCGTGGGCGTGGTCACGTCCACCCCCTTGTAGGTGCCCCCGGGGATGTTGAAGCCCACGTAGAAGGGGTACTTCTTGGCGATGGCCTGGACCTTGCCCAGGTCCACGGCCACCAGGGTGATGGGGGTGGTGAGGGCCAGCTGCTGGATGGCGGAGGCCCCCAGGCCCACGGTGTAGAAGAGGGCGTCGGCCCGCTTGTCCTGCATAAGCTGGATGCCCTGGGTGGCGCTCACCCGGATGGCCTGGCCCAGGTCCTCAAAGCGGAGGCCGTAGGCCTCGAGGATCTGCCGGGCGTTCTGCTCGGTGCCCGAGCCCACGTCCCCCACCACCACCCGCTTGCCCTTGAGGTCGGCCACGGTGCGGATGCCGGCGTCGGCCCGGGCCACGATGTGGACCACCTCGGGGTAGAGGGCGGCCAGGGCCCGGATGCCCTTCACGGGCTTGCCGTCAAAGGCCGGGATGCAGCAGCCCTGGTAGGCGTAGTAGCTGATGTCGTTCTGGGCTAGGGCCATCTCAAACTCCCCGGCGGCGATGGCGTTGATGTTGGCCACGCTCCCACCCGTGGAGCGGGCGTTGGCCCGGATGCCCACGTTGGCCTCGTTGACCAGCTTGGCCATGCCCGTGGCCACGGGGAAGTAGACCCCCGTGGTGGAGCCGGAGCCGATGGTGATGAACTCCTGGGCCAAGCCGAGCCCCAGGAAGGCCAGTGCCGCCAAAACCATGCGCTTCATTCGCATAAACCACCTCCTTTAGACCCAAGGAAGTATACCCCGCCACCCTAGAACCCGCAACCCCTAGCGGCCCGCCACCTTGAGCCTCTCCTCCAGGCGGTTGGTGAACTGGGTCAGCACCGTGGTGAGGAGGAGGTAGATGGCGGCCACGGCCAAGTAGACCTCCACCGGACGGAAGGTGGCGGAGATGATGCGCTGGCCGGAAAGGGCGAGCTCCGTTAGGGTGATGACGCTGGCCAGGGAGGAGTCCTTGAGGAGGGCCACCAGGTTGTTGACCAGGGGGGGGACCACGATGCGCAGGGCCTGGGGCAGGATGATAAAGCGCATCACGTCGGCGGGGGAAAGGCCCAAGGACCAGGCGGCCTCCCACTGCCCCTTGGGGATGGCCTGGATGCCCGCCCGCACCACCTCGGCGTTGTAGGCCCCCACGTTAAAGGAGAGGGCGATGAAGGCGGCCCAGTAGGGGGTGAGGGCCTGCTGCGCCCCCGGCCATAGGGGCTGGAGGAGGAAGGGCAAGGCGTTGTAGGCGAAGAGGATCTGCACGAGGAGGGGGGTGCCCCGGGTCACCCAGATGTAAAAGGTGGCGGGAAGCCGCACCAGGACCCGTGAGGAAAGCCGGGCCATCCCCGCCAGAACCCCGATGACGAGCCCCGCCAGACCGGAGATCAGGGTGAGCTTCAGGGTGATCTCCGCCCCCTCCGCCATGGCCCTCCCGGCGGAGGCCGCCCGCTCAGGGCCGAAGCCGGCGAGGAGGAAGTAGCGCTCCAAAGCCGCCCCCAAAAGGGCGAAGAAGGCCAGGTACCCCAAGGCGAAAAGGGCGGCATAGAGGAAGAGGCGGAGCCAAAAGGGGATCATGGGTCAAAAGAAGGGCCCGGGGCGTTCCATCCCAGGCCCAAAAGGGATTACTTGCAGCGCACGTCCTCCCCGAACCACTTCTTGGAGATCTGGGCGTAGGTGCCGTCCTTCATCAGGTCGGCCAAGGCCTTGTTGAGGGCGTCCAGGACGCTCTTGTTGCCCTTGGCCACCGCCATGGCCACCTTCTCCTGGAAAACCAACTCCCCAAGCTGCAGGGTCCCCTCCAGCTTCCTCTCCTTGATGGCCTCCTTGGCCACGAAGCGGTCGGTGATCCAGGCATCTATGCGGCCCGTCAGGAGGTCCTGCAGGGCCTCGGGGTCCTTTTGGTAGGTGCGCACCTCCTTGACGCCGGGGATCTTCTGAGCGGCCTCCATGTAGGTGGTGCCGATCTGCACGCCCACCACCTTGCCCTCGAGGTCCTTCTTGGTCTTGGGCCCACCCTTCTTGCTGACGATGATGCCCCCGGTGCAGTAGTGGGGGTTGGCGAAGTCCACCGCCTTGGCCCGCTCCTCGGTGATGCCGTGGGAGGCGATGACGAAGTCAAACCGCCCCTGGCCAAGCTGGATGAGGAGGCTGTCAAAGGACTGGGCGATCCACTTGGGCTTCAGGCCCAGCTTCTTGGCAATGGTGTTGCCCAGGTCTATCTCAAAGCCGGTGAGCTGGTTCTTCTCGTCAAAGTAGTTGAAGGGGGGGAAGGCCCCTTCGGTACCGATGCGGATCTCCCCGCTCTTCTTGATCTGGTCAAAGGTCCGCACCTGGGCGAAGGCGAGGCCGAGGGCCAGGATGCCGAGAAACACCAGGACTCTACGCATGGCCACCTCCTGGAAAGGCACGGGGGGATTATACACGAAAAGCCGGGCTCGCTGGCCCTCGGGAATGGGCCTTCTCTTGGCCTGAGAGGAATGCCGGTGCCAGGTGGCCTCAGGCCCAGCGGACCCAGTTCACCCGCCCGGTGACGGGGTGCCTGAGGGCCAGGCGCACCCCGTAGGCGTAGCTTCCTGGACGGGAGGGCCAGTAGGCCACCTCGTAGCCGCCTTCCCCCGGGGCCAGGGGGACGATCTCCACCTCCCCCGTGCTCCTTTTGGCCACCAGCTGAACCTCCAAAAAGGGCCTTAAGACCTCGGGGACCTCCCCCTCGAGGCGGGCCCGCACCCTGAGGGCCTCCCCGTTCAGGGTCTGGTGGCTGGGGCCTTCCACGCTGAAGCCGAGGGCGTGGAAGGCGGGCAGGGCCTGGTGGAAGGCCTGGAGGAGGTCCTTAAGCCCCTCCGCCTTCTTCCCCATCTCGGCCCCTTGGGCGTAAAGGAGGGCGTACTCCCCCACCATCCGGTGGGCGCTAAAGCGCGGGCCCACGGTGCGGAGGCTTTCCTGGACCATGGAGAGCCAGCCCAAGGAGTACCCCTCGGGGCCCTTGGCGTAGAAGAGGGGCAGGACCTCGCCTTCCAGCACGTCGTAAAGGGCCTGAGCGTCCGCCATGTCCTGGGCCTCCTCGCTCTCGTAGACCCGCTCGTCGCCGATGGCGAAGCCGTTCTTGCCGTTGTAGGCCTCGGCCCACCAGCCGTCCAGGACGCTCAGGTTCAGGACCCCGTTCAAGGCCGCCTTCATGCCGCTGGTGCCGCTAGCCTCCATGGGGCGGCGAGGGGTGTTGAGCCAGACGTCGGAGCCGTGGACCAGGACCCGGGCCAGGTACATGTCGTAGTCCTCCAGGACCACCATGCGGTCCTCGAGGCCGTACTCCTTGATCTTGGCCACCAGCTCCTGCAGGTAGGCCTTGCCGGCCTCGTCCTTGGGGTGGGCCTTCCCGGCGAAGACGAACTGCACGGGGTAAGGCCCCCGAAGGATCTTGAGGAGGCGCTCCGGGTCTTTAAAGAGGAGGACCGCCCGCTTGTAGGTGGCGAAGCGCCGGGCGAAGCCGATGGTGAGGACCTCGGGGTCCAAAAGGCGCTCCGCCGCCTTCAGGCGGCTTGGGCTTTCCCCGTTGCGGCGGCGCTGCTCCAGGACCCGGTACCGCACCTCCCGCACCAGCTCGGCCCTTAAGTCCTTGTGGATGCGCCAGAACTCCTCCCCCAGGCCCTCCACCTTCCAGGTGGCGGGGTCCTCGGGGGACTTCAGCCACTCGGGGCCGAAGACCTCGGCGTAGTGGCGGCGGAGGCGGGGGTGGAGGAAGGTCCAGGTGTGGACCCCGTTGGTCACGTGGCCGATGGGCACCTCCTCCAAAAGGAGGCCGGGCCAGAGGTGGTGGAACATCTGCCGGGAGACCTCGCCGTGGAGGCGGCTCACCCCGCCCGCCTGGTGGCTGGTGGAAAGGGCCAGGTTGGACATGGAGAAGACCTGACCCCAGGGCTTCTCCTCGAGGGCCAGCCGCAAAAAGCCCTCCCGGTCCGTGCCCATCTTCTCAAAGAAGCCCCCCAGGTAGCGGTCTATGAGTTCCAGGGGGAAGGCGTCGTGCCCGGCGGGAACGGGGGTGTGGGTGGTGAAGAGGGCCCCGGCCCGGGCTAACTCCAGGGCCACGGGGAAGGGGTGGCCCTCGGCGACCAGCTCCCGCACCCGCTCCAGGCCCAAAAAGGCGGAGTGCCCCTCGTTCATGTGGAACACCTGGGGGCTCAGGCCCAAAGCCCTGAGGAAGCGCAACCCGGCGATGCCCAAGATCATCTCCTGCTGGATGCGCATCTCCAGACCCGGGGCGTAGAGCCTGGCGGTGATGGCCCGGTCCTCGGGGGCGTTCTCCGGGAGGTCGGTGGTGAGGAGAAAGACGGGCACCGCCCCCACCTGGACCCGGTAGCCCCCCACGTGGACCACCCGCCCGGGGAAGTCCACGGCCACTTTGAGGGGCCTCCCCTCGCCGTCCAGGACCGGGAGGAGGGGAAGCTCCTCGGGGCGCAGGGTTTCATAAACCTCCACCTGGGCCCCCTCGGGGGAGAGGCGCTGGTGGAAGTAGCCCTGGTGGTAGAAGATCCCCACGCCCACCAGGTTGAGCCCCAGGTCGCTGGCGGCCTTCACGTGGTCCCCCGCCAAAACCCCAAGCCCCCCGGAGTAGATGGGCAGGGAACTGTGGAAGCCGTACTCGGCGGAGAAGTAGGCGGTCAGGGGACCCTTTTTGACCTCCCGGGCCTTCAGGTAGTCCCTGAGGGCCTGGACCACCGCCTGGACCCGGGCGGGGTAGCCCGTGGCGCACAGGGCCGAAAGCCGGGCGGGGTCGGCCTCCAGGAGGAGCTTGACCGGGTTGCCGCGGAAGCGCTTCCAGAGCACGGGATCTATCTCCTGGAAAAGCTCCGCCGCCTCCGGGTTCCAGCTCCACCAGAGGTTGTAAGCCAGCTCCTTAAGCCCCCCGATGGCCTCGGGGAGCCTGGGCATGGCGGTGATGTGGCCCAGCGTCCTCACTGAGGAAAGATTATAAACCCTCAGGGCCTCGCCCAGTTCCTTCGGCCTACCATGCCTGGTAACTTCCCCAGGAACCTTTTGCCGGGGCCCCCGTGCTGGCTTGGGCCAGCATGGGGTGGTATCACCTGAGCCTCCGCCAAAGCTCGGGGCTGAAGAGGAGGACCACGGGCAGAATCTCTATCCGGCCAGCCCACATCTCCAGGATGAGGACCACCTTGGAAAGGGGGTGAAGCCCAGCGTAGGAACCAAAGGGCCCCACCTCGCCAAGCCCAGGACCGATGTTGCCGATGGCCTGGGCGCTGGCGGTGAAGGCCACCACAAAGTCCTTTTCCAGTAGGGCGATGATCACTGCTCCCACGCCGAACAAGAGGGTGTAAAGGAAGACGAAAACGGAAACCTGCCTCAGGGCCTCCTCCCCCACCACCCGCCCGCCCAGCCTTAAGGGGAGGATGGCCTTGGGGTGGAGGGTGCGGGTGATCTCCCGGCGCAGAAAGCCGAAGAGGAGAAGCCAGCGCACCACCTTGATGCCGCCCGCTCCCGAGCCCGCGCTTCCCCCGATGAACATCAAAAGGACCAGGATGGCCTGGGCGGGGACCACCCACTTTGCGAAGTCCACGCTGGCGAAGCCGGTGGTGGTGAGGATGGAGACCACCTGGAAGAAGGCGTGGCGGAGGCTGGCCTCGAGGCCATAGAGGTGATGGGTGTAAAGGTAAAAGGCCAGGGCCAGCCCCGCCAGCAACACGATCCCCGTGTAGGCGCGAAACTCGGCGTCCTGGATGAGGGGCCTTGTCTCCCGCCGGAAGAGGAGGCGGTACTGCAGGAGAAAGCTCACCCCCGCCCAGAACATGAAGAAGGTTCCCGCCCACTGGGCCAGGGGGGCGTAGGCGGCGAAGCTATTGGGGTTGGGGCTGAAGCCCCCGGCGGGGGCGGTGGTGAGGGCGTTGGCCAAGGCCTCAAAGGGGGGGATGCCAGCAACCAGGTAGGCCACGAAGGCGAGAAGGGTCAGAAGGACGTAGACCCTTAGCACCGCCCGGGCCGTCTCCCGAAGCTTGGGGGTGAGCTTCTCCTTCTCCACCCCGGTGCTCTCGGCGAAGAAGGCCTGGCGGCCCGCCACCTGAAGCTGGGGGAAGACCACCAAAAAGAGCACCACGATGCCGATCCCCCCCATCCACTGGGTGAGGCTCCGCCAGAGGAAAAGGCTCTGGCCGAACTGGCCGAAGTCCGAAAGGACCGTGGCCCCCGTGGTGGTGAAGCCCGACATGGCCTCAAAGAGGGCATCCAGATAGCCCATCCCCCCGGAAAGCCAGTAGGGCACCGCCCCCAAAGCGGGCACCAGGAACCAAAGGAGGGCCACGCTGGCGAAGACCTCGGCCCGTCTGGGCTGGGCCTCCGGGTGGCCCAGGCCCTGGAGAAGGCGCCCAAGGCCCACCCCCAAAAGGGCGGCCACGGCGAAGCCCCGGGCATCCTCGCCCAGGAAAAAGGCCCCCAGGGCGAAGAGGAGAAGGAGGAAGCCCATCCCCTGGTAGGTGAGCCCCAGGAGGTAGAGGCTCGCCCCCAGGCCCCGCCTAGCGGAGGATCTGGGCCAGGGCCTCATCCGCCACCTCCCGGGCCGCCACCAGGAAGAGCCGGTCCCCCGGGAGGGCCTCCAGGTCCTCCCGGTAGAGCATCACCCGATGGTCCCGCTCCAGGGCCACAGGAACCACCTCGGGTAGGGCCAGGTGCCGCAGGGGCTTGGCCTTGGAAGCCTCGGGAAGCTCCACCTCCAGAAGCTCTATGTTCTCGTCCATGGTGGAAACGTGCTCCACGTTCTCCGGCCCCAAAAAGTCCAGCACCGAGCGCACCGCCGCCTGCCTGGGGGCCAGGGCCAGGTCAATGCCCACCTGCTCAAAGAGCCGGCGGGTCTCCGAGCGGGAAACCCGGGTGATGACCTTGCCGACCCCAAGCTGCTTGGCCAGGAGGGAAGCCAGGAGGTTCTTCTCGTCGTTGTCGGTGACGGCCACCACCACGTCGGCCTCCGCCATGCCCTCGGCCTCCAAAAGCTCTATGTCGGTGCCGTCCCCGTGAATGACCAAAGCCTCGGGGAGCTCCTGGGAAAGCCACTCGCACCGCTCCCGGCTGGCCTCAATGAGGACCACCTCCACCCGCCTTTTTAAAAGCTCCTGGGCCACCATGAAGCCCACGTTCCCCCCGCCCAGGATCATGACCCGGCGCACCTCCCGCCCCACGGCGAAGTGGGCCTCCAACTCGGGAAAGGCTCGGGCGGTGGTGACGAAGAGGAGCTTGTCTCCGGGCTCCAGAACGAGCCCGGGAAAGAGGGGATGGGCAAAGCTCAAAAAGGTTCCGTCCCGAACCACCCCCACCACCAGGACCCCTTCCGGCCAGGCCATCTCCCCGAGGAGGCGGTGGGCGTAGGGCCCCCCTTCCTTCACCCGGTACTCCACAAAGCGAAGCCGCCCCTCGGCCAGAAGCTCCACGTCCACCGCCCCGGGGACCAGGATCACCTCCACGATCTCCCGGGCCATGGCCCTTTGCGGCCACAGGACCTTGTCTATGCGGGTGCCCAGGATCTCCGCCGTCCTGGGGTCGGCCAGGACGTCCACGTACCCCCCCTTGCCCACGAAGCATAGGACCTGCCTGGACCCCAGGCCCTTGGCCAGCAGGGAGGCCAGGAGGTTCACCTCGTCGGAATCGGTGCAGGCGATGAAGAGGTCGGCCCGGTCCACCCCCGCCTCCCGCAGGGTGTCGGGGTCCGTGGCCCCGCCCACCACCACCTTCACGTCCAAAGAGCCCAGGCGCTCCCGGGCCTGGGGGTTCCGGTCAATGACCACCACCTCGTGGGCCTTCTCCAGGGTGCGGGCCAGCTCGCCCCCCACCTCCCCGCCCCCAGCGACGACGATGTACATACCGCCCCTATCCTACGCCTGGACCCCGAAGAGGTCGTGGGTGTCCGCCCGGGTGATGCGCACCCGGACCCTCTCCCCCACCCGGACCGTGCCGTCCGTCTCCACGTAGACCAGGCCGTCAATGCCGGGGGCGTCCCGGTAGGAGCGGCCCACGGCCAGGCCCGGCTCGGGAAGCTCGTCCACCAGGACCTCGAGGACCCGGCCCACGAAGCCCTGGTTCTTCCTGAGGCTGATCCTGGCCTGGAGCTCCATGAGCCTAAAGAGGCGCTCCTCCTTGACCTCCTCGGGCACGGGATCGGGAAGGAGGTTGGCCTCCGCCCCCTCCACCGGGGAGTAGGTGAAGGCCCCCACCCGGTCCAGCTCCGCCTCCTCCAGAAAGTCCAGGAGGATCTGGAAGTCCTCCTCGGTCTCCCCGGGAAAGCCCACGATGAAGGTGGAGCGCACCGCCAGCTCCGGCACCACCTCCCGCCAGGCCTTCAGGGTCTTGAGGTGGCTCCCGTACCCCCCGGGGCGGCGCATGAGCCTCAGGATGCGCTCGGAGGCGTGCTGGAGGGGCACGTCCAGGTAGGGGAGGACCTTCCCCTCGGCCATGAGGGGGAGGAGGTCCTTTACGTGGGGGTAGGGGTAGACGTAGTGGAGGCGGATCCAGACCCCAAGCTCGGCCATGTTCTCCAGGAGGTCCTTGAGGTGGGCCCGCACCAGCCGGTCGCCGAAGAAGCTCTCCCGATGCCCCAGGTCCACCCCGTAGGCGGAAAGGTCCTGGGCGATGAGGAGGAGCTCCTTGGTGCCGGTGGCCGCAAGCCGGTACGCTTCCGCCAACACCTCGGCGGCGTCCCGGGAGCGGAGCCTTCCCCGAAGCTGGGGGATGATGCAGAAGCTACACCTGTGGTCGCACCCCTCCGAGAGCTTGATGTAGGCGTAGTGCCGGGGCGTGAGCTTCACCTGGGGCGGGATCAGGTCCAAGAAGGGGTCCCTGGGGGCGGGCAGGACCGCCTGCACCGCCTCCAGCACCCGCTCCACCTCCCCGGGCCCCGTCACCGCCAGCACCTTGGGGTGGGCCTCCCGGATCACCTCGGGCCTGGCCCCCAGGCACCCCGTGACCACCACCTTGCCGTTGGCCTTCAAGGCCTCGCCGATGGTGGCCAGGCTCTCCTCCACGGCCGGGGTGATGAAGCCGCAGGTGTTGACGACGACCAGCTCCGCCTCCTCGTAGCTGGGGCTGGTCTCGTAGCCCAGGGCCCTGAGCCGGGAGAGGATCTGTTCCGAGTCTACCAAAGCCTTGGGACACCCCAGGCTCACAAAGCCGATCTTCGCCATATCCCTCCTGGGGCCTTCGGCCCCAACAAAGGGAAAGTATAGCAAAAGCTTTAGGGGAAGCTTTTGGTGAGGGGTTTGCCGGGCTCCCCCATGGGGCCCAGGTCCTGGCCCTCCAAGATCACCCGCACCGCCCCGGGATTCCCGGCCCGCACCTCCACGGGCAGGTCAAAGCTGAGCTCGGCCCCCACCTCGGGAATGCCCTCGTAAAGCCGCTTATCCCCCTGCCGGACCCTGAGCCAGCTCCGGCCTTCCAGCTTGAGAACCAGCTTGCCCTTCTCCTCTACCGGGGCGGGAGGGCTTGCGGGCGGGGGCTGGGGAAGGGGCTTCAGGCGGTAGCTGAGGGTGAGGGGGCCCTTGAGGAGGACCTCCGCCTCGAGGGGCTCATAGCCGGGAAGCTCCAGCCTTAAAACCCTCTTCCCCCCCTCCACAGGGGGGCTTTCCAGGGGGGTCTGGCCCAGATAAAAGCCGTCCAGGTAGACCCGGGCCCCGGGGGGCTCGGAGACCACCCGCAAGGGGTAGCGCTCCGGGGGCTTGGAGGGAGGAGGCGGGGCCACCTCCACCACCTGGACCGGGCGGGGTCTTAAGAGGAGGTAGGCCCCGTAGCCCAAGGCCAGCAGGAAGAAAAGCGCAAGGAGGAGGCCCAGAGGAAGGGAGCGCTTGCGGGGCTTGGCGGGAGGGGAAGGGGGGAGCTCTGAGGTAGAGGGATAGAGGGCCAGGAGGGGCTCCGGGTCCAGGCCCAGAAGGAGGGCGTAGCGGCGCAGGTAACCCCGGGCCAAAGGAGGCTCGGGGAGCGCCTCAAAGCGGCAGGCCTCCAGGGCCTCCAGAACGCTGGCCTTCAGGGCCAGGCGCTCTGCGGCCTCCTTCAAGGAAAGCCCCTTCGCCTCCCGGGCCCGCCTTAGCCTCTCGCCCAGCTCGCACACAAGGCTATTCTAGCCCGGCCCAGGCCAGGGCCACTTGGGCCGCCACCCGGGCGTTCTCCAGGAGGAGCCTCTCGTTGACCCGGTCCGTCTCCCCCTGGGAAAGCTCGGAGAGCTTCCGCAGGAGGTAGGGGGTGAGGGCCTTGCCGTGGACCCCCTGCCGGGCCGCCTGGCGGCCCGCCTCCTCCACCATCCGGGCCACCTCCTCATAGGGAAGCCCCTGGGAGACGGGGTTGGCCAGGAGGACCCCTCCCAGGCCCAGCTCCCGGGCGCGCTTGAGGACCAGGGCGGCCTCGAGGGGGGTCTCCACCACGGCGGGCACGGGGTAGGGGGAGGAGGGGGAAAAGAAGGCGGGGAGGCGGTCCGTGCGGTAGCCCACCACGGCCACCCCCAGGGTCTCCAGCCGCTCCAGGGTGGCCTCCAGGTCCAGGATGGCCTTGGGACCCGAGGCCACCACCAGGATGGGGGTGCGGGAAAGGGCCACCAGGTCGGCGCTCTCGTCGTAGGGCTCGGGGTGGACCCCGCCGATGCCCCCCGTGGCGAAGACGGCGATGCCGTGGCGGTGGGCCAGGTGGGCCGTGGCCGCCACCGTGGTCCCGGCGCTAAGGCCGCGGGCCAGAAGGGCCGCCAGGTTCCAGAGGCTGGCCTTATCGGCCCCGCCCCTGGCCAAGGCCTCCATCTCCTCCGGGGTAAGGCCCACCCGCACCTCGCCCCGCACCAGAGCGATGGTTCTGGGGATGGCCCCCTCGGCCCGTACCGCCTCTTCCAGGGCCAGGGCCGTCTTCAGGTTCAGCGGGTAGGGCAGGCCGTGGGTGAGAACGGCGGACTCCAGGGCCACCAGGGCTTCCGGCACGGGCCCCAGTATAACCCAAGCGGGCACCGGGCCTCGGCGCTTCTTTGGGGCCCCAAAAGGGCGTGCCAGAGCCCAGGGCTGAAGGCTCTTCCGGGGCCCCCACCGCGGATTTCGCCGTGGTGGGGTACTTAGACCTCGGGCCAGACCAGGACCTCCTCCCCCACCTTGAGGCCCAGGAAGAGGAGGTGCTCCGGGGCCAGGCGGAGCTCCACGCCAAGCCCCTCCACCCCCTCCACGGCCAGGCTCCCCTCTCCCCTGCCCCGCACCCGCACCCGGGCAAACCCCCCGTAGTGGGACCGCCAGGCGGTGAGGAGGAGGCGGTCCACCTGGGCCCCCCGTCCCCCCAAGGCCACCCGCAGGCGGGCGGTGTGGGGCACCCGGGGGTGGACCTCCAGGAGGCGGAGCCGGGCCAGGTGCCCCAGGCGCTTCAGAACCGCCTCCAGGGGAAGCCCGGTGGCCGCCGCCAGGTCCAGGGGGCTCTTTCCCGCCCCCAGGGCCAAAAGGAGGGCCTGGTCCTCCCCTTCCAGGGTGGCCCCATAGGCCCGGGAGGAGGGGCGCACCAGGTCAAAGGGGCCCACCTCTACCCCCTCGTCCAGGAGGCGGAGGGCCTCCAGGAGGTAGGCCTCGAGGGGGGCCTCGAGGGAGGTCGTGGGGGCCCGCTCCCCCAAAAGGAAGCGGAACCTCCCCTCCTTTAGGGCCAGGATCCCCAAAAGGGCCTCCTTGCCCGCCTTCTTTCCCAAAAAGGCGTGGACCGGCCTGCCCCCCTCCAGGTACACCCCGCCCCCCTCCACCAGAAAGGCCCCGGTCTTCCCCCCCTGGGCCAGAAGCTGGAGGAGGTCAATGGGACCTAGGAGGCGGAAATCGCCTTCCATAGCGCTCCCAGATACCCTTCCCCAAAGAAGTGGACGTGGGCCAGGAGGTAGTAGACCTGGTAGCGGGGAAGGGCCCTTTCCACCTCCTCGGGGATGGGGTAGGCCTCCCGGTAGGCCCGCCAGAAGGCCTGGGGAAAGCCCCCAAAAAGGCGCATCATGGCCAGGTCCACGCCCCGCTCCCCCACGAAGAAGGAGGGGTCCAGAAGGGCCGGGCCGCCCTGGGCGAAGTGGACGTTGCCCCGCCACAGGTCCCCGTGGAGGGGGGCGGGCCCTTCCGTGGGGAGGGGTTTAAGGTAAAGGGCCTCCACCTTGGGGCCCAGCTCCCCAAGCCGCCCCCAGGTGGCCTTCAGGAGGGGCTCCACGCACCTCAGGAAGAAGAACTCCGTCCACGCATCCTCCCGCCTTTCGGGCAGGGGAAAGGTGCCCAGGTACCCCGCCTCGGCCCAGTAGGCCCCCTCTCGTCTCCGGTGAAGGCGGGCCAGCATCCGGGCCAGGCCCTCCCAGTCCTCCGGGCCCGGGGGCAGGTACTCCAGGACGATCCCCTCCTCCCCCCACCAGTAGACCCGGGGCACCCTCGCGCCCCGCGCCTCGAGGGCCTTCAGGCCCCTGGCCTCCGCCTGGAAGAGGCCCGGCGGGGCGTGGCGCGCCGTCTTCACCACATAAGGCCCCAGGCGGTAGACCAGGGCCATATCGCCCCCGTGGAGGGGGGTGGGCGGGCCCTCGGCCTCAAGCCCCGCCTTCTCTATCAGCGACAGGGGGTCCATGCTTCTCCAAGAAGGCCCGGCAGGCGGCCTCCACCATCCAGTAAACCTCCCGGCAGTCCTGGAGGTCCCCGTAGTAGGGGTCCGGCACCTCGCCCCCGCCCAGGTAGTCCAGGAGAAGCCGGGCCTTGCCCCTGGCCTCGGGAAAGCGGCGGTGGACCTCGAGGAGGTTCTCCCGGTCCATGACCAGGATGTGGTCAAAGCGGAGGGCGTCCTCCCGGGTCATCTGCCGGGCCACGTGGGGAAAGTAGGCCCCCTCCTCCTCCAGAACCCGCCTGGCCCGGGGGTCCATGGGCTCCCCTGCGTGCCAGGCCCCGGTGCCCGCCGAGTCCACCTCAAAGCGGTCCTCGAGGCCTCTCTCCCGCAAAAGCTTGCGGAAAGCCCCCTCCGCCAGGGGGCTTCGGCAGATGTTGCCCAGGCAGACGAAGAGCACGCGCACCGGGCGCTCCATACCTCCCATGATACCTACCCAAGTGCCCGCACTTTGGTTTCGCAACATGGGGTGCCCAAGTCTGAGCTGTGGAAGGGCTTTTCTGGGGCCCCCACCGCGGCCAAAGCCGCGGTGGGGTGCTTAGTAAGGGAGTTCGGCCACCACCTCCGTGCCCTTGCCCGGCTCCGAGCGCACGAAAAAGCGCCCGCCCCGGGCCTCCACCCGCTCCCGCATCTGGGTGAGGCCGAAGCCCCCAAGCCCCTGGGCGCTGGGCTCGGCGAAGCCCCGGCCGTTGTCCCGCACCACTAGCCTCGCCCCCCGCTCCCCTAAAGGCTCCAGGACCACGTCCACCCGGGTGGGCCTGGCGTGCTTGGCGGCGTTGGTGAGGGCCTCCTGCAACACCCGGAAGAGGACCAGCTCGCTGGCCTGGGAAAGCCCCACCCTTTCGGGCGTGGAGATCTGGACCCGGAAGCCCGCCTGCTCGGCGAAGGCCTGGGCGTAGCGGCGCACGGACTCCAGAAAGCCGTAGCGCTCCAGGTCAATGGGCCTAAGGGCGAAGATGCTCCGCCGCACCTCCCGGATCTGGGCCCTCAGGGTGTCCTTCACCTCGGCCAACGCCTTCAAGGCCGCCTCCCGGTCCTTGTCCAGGAGGCGCTCGGCCAGGTCCAGCTTCAGGGCCATGAAGGCCAGGCTCTGGGCGATGCCGTCGTGGATCTCCCGGGCGATGCGGGTGCGCTCCTCGTTGATGGCCAGCTCCTCGGCCCTCAGGTAGGCCTGGGCGTTCCGCACCGCCAGGGCCACCTGGGAGGCCAGGAAGGAGAGGAAGGGGATGCGGCGGGAAAGCCCCTTCCCCTTGACCACCAATACCCCCACGGGCTCCCGAGCCTTGAGGGGCAGGGCCAGGGTCTCGGGGGCCACGAAGACGGGCCCCTCCAAAGCCCCCTTCCAGGGCCCCTCCGGCAGAAAGGGGTGGCCTGGCAGGTCCAGGTTCCGCACCACCCGGGGCACCAAGAAGCCCTCCTCGTCCAGGAGGAGGACGCCCGCCCCCTCGGCCTCGGCCCAGGCGCGGATGCGCTCCAAAAGCCCCTCCAGAAGCCGGTCTAGGTTGGCCTCGGCCTTCAGGGCCTGGTCCACCTCGTAGAGGGTGAGGAGGTCCCGGCTTCGGGCCACCACCGCCTGCAGGGCCCCGGCCGCCTCGTGGGCCAGGACCTCCAGGAAGGCCCGGTCCGCCCCCTGGGCGCAGACCTCCAGGTACCCCTTAAGCCCGGGAAGCTCCACCCTGAGGCCCTCCCCCTCGCACCCGGCCCGCACCCCCTCCACCTCGAGGCCCACGGGAAGGCCCAGGCTCTCCTCCAGGACCCGAGCCACCCGCTGGACCGCCTCCTCCAGGTTCTCGCTCTTCAGGGCCTCGCGGAAGACCCGCCCCGCGGCGAGAAGCCTGCGGTTGGCCTCCTCCAGGGCCCTTTCCGCCCTGGCCCTCTCCAGAACCTCCTGGGCGATCCACTCCAGGACGGCGTAGGTGACCAAAGGCCCCACCAGGCCGTAAAAGCCCAGCCGGAGCCAAAGGGTGAAGTCCTGGTGGCGGTAGGGGAGGAGGGCCAGCTCAAAGGCCACCACCACCAGGGCGATGATGGGGGGCAGGAGGCGCTGGGCCAGCCGGACCAAGCGGATCAGGTTCTCGCTAGCCATCCTTCTTCCTCATCTGGTAGCGGCTCTGGTGCAGGAGGCCCCTGAGCATCTGCACCTCCCCCGGCGTGAGCCTGGCCTTGTGGAAGATGCGCCTCAGGCGGCGCATAGCGTGGGGAAAGCGGTTCTGGTCGGTGAAGCCGATCTCCAACACATAGCGGCCCAGGTCCTCAAAGAAGGCCTCGAGGGCCGCCACCTGGGCCAGCTCCTCCCGGGGAAACCTCCCCTCCCCCACCGCCTTAAAGAGCTCGTAGGCGAAGACCACCACCGCCTGGGCCAGGTTCAAGGAGGGCTGCTCCGGGGCCGTGGGGATGGTGCCGATCACGTGGGCCAGGGCCAGCTCCTCGTTGGTGAGGCCAAAGGTCTCCCGGCCGAAGACCAAGGCCACCTCCCCCTCCACGGAGAGGACGCGGGCCGGCACCTCCCAGGCGGGGACCACGGGGGCCGGGTAGAGCTCCCGGGGCCTGCCCGTGGTGGCTACCACCAGCTGTACGTCCGCTAGGGCCTCCATTAGGCTGTCCACGGCCACAGCCCGGTCCAGGATCTCCTCGGCGTGGACCGCCAGCCAGTAGGCCTCCCTGGCCCAGGGAGGCCCCACCCGGGGGGCGGGGTTGACCAGGTAAAGCCGGGCCAGGCCGAAGTTGCGCATGGCCCGGGCCACCGCCCCCACGTTCATGGGCTCCTGGGGCTCCACCAGGACCACCCGCACCCGGGACAAGGCCTCCCTCATGGCGCCTCCTCCGAAGGCGGTGCCTGTGGGGCCGGGCTTTGGAGGCCCGTGGGTGGGGTTTCCTGGGCCCCTGGCCCCTCCGCCGGCGGGGTGGGCTCCGGGGGTGGTGCCTGGGGGGCCGGGCTCTCCCCGGGAGCCGGGCTTTGCAGGCCCGTGGGTGGGGTTTCCTGGGCCCCTGGACCCTCCGCCGGCGGGGTGGGCTCCGGGGGGGGCGGCGGCGCAGGGACCTTGCCCTTGGGGAAGAGCATCTCCACCCCCCCCGCCGAGGGGTAGCCGGAGAGGAGGTCCACCCGGGCCCGGACCAGGCCCGGGGGCAGGGGGAAATCCTGCCCGGGCCGGCCCCGCAGGGCCTCGGCCACGAAGTCCCGCCAGATGGGGGGGTTCACCACCGAGCTGGAGGGCTCCCGCCCCCCCATGCGCAGGGGGCGGTTGTCGTCCCGCCCCACCCAGACCACGGCCGAAAGCCCCCGGGTCACCCCGGCGAACCACAGGTCCCGGGCCTCGTTGGTGGTGCCCGTCTTGCCCCCCACCACCCGCCCGGGAATCCGGGCCCCTTTGGCCAGGCCCTTCTCCCCCAGGTCGTAGACGTAGCCCTTCAGGAGGTCCCAGCCCTGGTAGGCCACCAGGGGGTCAAAGAGGAGGCGGCGCTCGGGGGTGGCCCGGTAGAGGACCTCCCCCCTGGCGTCCTCCACCCGGGCCACAAAGATGGGGGCCACCCGGTACCCCCCGTTCACGAAGGCGGCGTAGGCGGCGGCCAGGTCTATGGGGGTGATGGAAGCCCCCCCGATGGCGATGGCCAGGGTGGGGTAGCGCACGGCGAAGCCCGCCTGGGCGAGCTTTTCGGCGACCTTTTCCACCCCTACCTGGTGGGCGGTGTAGATGGCGGGCAGGTTCAAGGAGAGGTCCAGGGCGTAGCGAAGGGTGATGCTCCTGTTCAGGAAGGTGCCGGAGAAGTTCTTGGGCCGCCAGACGCCCCCCGGCTGGCTGGGGTCGGGGAACTCCAGGGGGCGGTCCGGCACCAGGGTGGCCTGGGTCCAGCCCGCCTCGAGGGCGGTGGCGTAGACGAAGGGCTTCACGGCGCTTCCCGGGTTCCTCAGGGCCCGGGTGGCCCGGTTGTACTGGTCGTTCTCCCGCCGGATGCCCCCCACCAGGGCCAGGACCTCCCCCGTCTCCGGGTCCAGGCCCACCAGGGCCAGCTCGGCCCCCTCGGGCAGGCGGGCCCTCTGGGCGGCGGCCTCCGCCGCCCGCTGCATGGCGGGGTCCAGGGTGGTGTAGACCTTGAGCCCCCCTTCCCCATAAACCTTCTCCTTGCCGAAGCGGGCCTCCAGGAAGCGCCGCACCTCCAGGACGAAGTGGGAGGCCATTTTGGGGCTGATGGAGCGGACCAGCCGGGCCTCGGGGTCAACGAGCCTGGCCTCCAGGAGGTTCCCCCCTTCGTCGTAGCGGGCCCGCCAGCCGCTGGGCTCCAGGGGTTCGCGCCAGGCGGCCTCGGCCACCTCCCGGCTCACCCAGCCCTCGGCCACCATCTCGTTCAGAAGGCGGCGCATGCGCTCCCTGACCCCCTTGAGGTCGCCGTAGCGGGCGTTGGGAGCGGGGATCAGGGAGGCCAGGTAGAGCCCCTCGGCCAGGCTCAGCCCCCCCGGGTCCTTGCCGAAGTAGGCCTCCGCCGCCCCGGCGATCCCCACCGCGTTCCCTCCCCAGGGAATCACGTTCAGGTACATCTCCAGGATCTCCTCCTTGGTGTAGCGCCGCTCCAGCTCCAGGGCCAGAATCCACTCCTTGATCTTCCTTTCCAGGGTTCTCTCCTGGGCCAGGTCCTTGAGGAGCGTGTTCTTGAGGACCTGAGTGGAGATGGTGCTCCCCCCCTGGAGGTCCCCCTTAAGCACGGCGTAAAGGGCTCCGAAAAGGCGGAGGAAGTCCACCCCGTAGTGCTGGAAGTAGCGGCGGTCCTCGGAGAAGACGACGGCGGCCACCGCCGCCGGGGAGACCTGGGAAAGCCGCACCAGGCCCCGGTGGATGGCCCGCCCCTCCTCCACGCTGGCGATCTGGGCGAGGAGAGAGCCGTCCCGGGCGTAGAGGGTGGAGGTGGCGGTCAGGCGAAGACGGTCCAGCTGGGCAAGGTCGGGGAGGTCCCGGGTGAAGGCGTAGGCCATGTAGCCGAGGGCCAGCCCCGCCCCCAGAAAAAGCGCCAAGAGGAAAAGGGCGAAAAGCCGAAGCCAGCGCACGGCCCCTAGTTTACCCGAGGCCCACCCTTAACTACCCCGCCGTGGCTCTTGCCACGGCCCCAAAAGGACGTACCGGAGCCTAAGGTTTTCTATAGCGATGGGTGGCCACTTAAGTACCCCACCGCGGCAAAAGCCGCGGTGGGGGCCCCAGAAAAGCCCTTCCACAGCCCCGCCTTGGGCACCCTATGTCGCAAAACCAACGTGCGGGCACTTAGGAGGCACTTCCTAGAGGGAGATCCAGGAAGCGGAAGAGCTTCTCCCGAGTTAAGGGTTTTTCTATGGCCTTCACCCGCACCACCTCCGCCGTGGTGCGGAGCTTCTCGGAAGGAGAGATCAGGACCGCAATGGGAACGGACTTTAAGCGCTTCACGTGGCGGATCCGGTTGGCGACGGAAAAGGGGTCCAGGTCCAGGTCCTCGTCCAAAAGGATGTAGCGGGGAGTGTTGTCCACCAGCCAGAAGAGCCCCTCCTTGGCATTATCAAAGTGGCGCACCGGGATCCCCCGCTCCGAGAGGACCAGGTCCACGTAGGCCCTCAAGGCCTCGTTGCGGCTTAATAAAAGCAGGCCCGGATACTCCGCCGCCACGGGCTGAGTTTATCGGACCTCTGTAAAAATCGCATGAAAAAAAGGCGTGGCTGGGGCGCGTGGACTCGAACCACGACCGGCGGATCCAAAGTCCGCTGTCCTGCCATTAGACGACGCCCCAGCGCCAAAGGCGATTTTAGGGCAAAGGAACCCCGCCGTCAAACGCTGAAGAGGATGTAAAGGACATCCCCGTCCTGCACCTCGTAGTCCTTGCCCTCGAGGCGCACCCAGCCCCGCTCCTTGGCCCTGGCCCACCCCCCGGCCTCCATCAGCCTGTCCCAGGGGATGACCTCGGCCCGGATGAAGCCCCGCTCCATGTCGGAGTGGATCTCCCCGGCGGCCTCCTTGGCCTTGGTCCCCCGGCGCACCGTCCAGGCCCGCACCTCCTTCTCCCCCGCCGTGAAGAAGGTGATGAGGCCCAAAGCCCGGTAGCCCGCCCGGGCCAGGCGCTGCAGGCCGCTTTCCTTTAGGCCGTAGGCGGCGAGAAGCTCCCTGGCCTCCTCCTCAGAAAGCTCGGCCAGCTCCGCCTCCAGCTTGGCGGAGACCACCACCACCTCGGCCCCCTCCCGCTCCGCCCGGGCCCTCAGGGCGGCCACGTGGGGGTTACCCGCGCCATCGGGCAGGTCCTCCTCCGAGACGTTGGCCACGTATATCACCGGCTTGGCGGTGAGGAGGGGGGTCTCCTTGAGGAGGCGGCGGCCTTCCTCGGAGAGGGGAAAGGTGCGGGCGGGCCTGCCCTCGGTGAGGTGGGCGTGAAGGCCCTCGGCCTCCTCCAGAAGGGGGGCGAGCTCCCGGTTGGCCCGGGCCTCCTTCCTCAAGCGCTCTAGCCGCCTTTCCCAGGTGGCCAAGTCGGCCAGGAGGAGCTCCGTCTCCACCACCTCCACGTCCTCCAGGGGGTCCACCCGGCCCATGACGTGGACCACGTTGGGGTCTGGAAAGCAGCGCACCACGTGGGCGATGGCCGCCACCTCCCGGATGTGGGCCAGAAACTGGTTGCCAAGCCCCTCCCCCTTGTGGGCCCCCTTCACCAGGCCGGCGATGTCCACGAACTCCACGTGGGTGGGGATGACGGGCGGCAGGCGCTCCCCCCTGGCGAAGGTCTTCTGCAGGGCGTAAAGGCGCGGGTCCTCCAGGGCCACCACACCCACGTTCTTGTCAATGGTGGCAAAGGGGTAGTTGGCCGCCAAAGCCCCCGCCCGGGTGAGGGCGTTGAAGAGGGTGGACTTGCCGACGTTGGGTAGACCGACGATGCCTACGGCGAGCATGCTGACCTCAAAAAAAGCCCCGTCCGGGGCTTCGCCTTATCCTAGCACAAAGTCTCCTAGCCTTCTCAAAGAAAACCCCTCTATGATGGACAGGGTATGGACCTGGCCGCCCACATTGACCACACCCTGCTGAAGCCCACCGCCACGCCGGAAGAGGTCCTGAAGGCGGCGGAAGAAGCTCTGGAATGGGGCTTTTACGGCCTCTGCATCCCTCCCTCCTACGTGGCCCTGGTGCGCCAGGCCTTCCCCCACGCCCCCTTCCGCCTGGTGACCGTGGTGGGCTTCCCCTTGGGCTACCAGGAGAAGGAGGTGAAGGCCCTCGAGGCCGCCTTGGCCTTGGCCCGGGGCGCCGACGAGGTGGACATGGTCCTCCACCTGGGCCAGGCCAAGGCGGGGAAGGTGGCCTACGTGGAAGAGGAGGTCCGCGCCGTACGCCAGGCGGTGCCAAGGGCGGTCCTCAAGGTGATTCTGGAAACGGGCCACTTCACCCCGGAGGAGGTGCGCAACCTGGCCGAGGCCGCCATCAGAGGCGGGGCGGACTTCCTCAAGACCTCCACCGGCTTCGGCCCCAGGGGGGCGAGCCCGGAGGACGTGGCCCTCCTCCTGGAGGTGGCCCGGGGCCGGGCCCAGGTCAAGGCGGCCGGGGGCATCCGGGACCGGAAGACCGCCCTGCGGTTCCTGGAGATGGGGGCCACCCGCCTGGGCACCTCCAGCGGGGTGGCCCTGGTGCGGGGGGAGGAGGGGCATGGGTACTAGAAGGCGCAAGGGTAAGGAGATCGCCGGGCTTCCCGGCTACTTGATCCTCCTGGTCCTTCTCCTCCTCTGGCTTTTCCAGGAGCTCCGCCCTGGCCCCTCTCCCTCAGCCCTCCCGGAAACGGGGCAGGCGGAGGTCTACTTCATGCCCCAAGACGGGCCCCAGGCCAAGGCCCGTCTCCTCGCCCTCATGGCGGGCGCCCGGGAAAGCCTCTATGGGGCCTTTTACGAGTTCAGGGACCTGGAGATCGCCAAGGGGCTTCTTGAGGCCAAGGCCCGCAGCGTGAAGGTGGAGATCTACGGGGAAAGCGACTTCCGCCAAGACTTCCGCCGCTACCTGGTGGCGGCGAGCCTGGGCCAGACCCAGGAGCCCCCCAGGGTGCCCCAGACGGCCCTAAGGGAAAGGGTCCGGCCCACCTCCATAGACTGCGAGGAGATCGCCGGGATTCCCGTCTGCTTTGACGAGCGGGAAGGCTTCATGCACCACAAGTTCCTGGTGGCGGACGAAAAGGCGGTCTGGACCGGGAGCACCAACATGACCTGGAACGCCTTCGCCCGCAACAACGAAAACAGCCTCCTCCTCCCCTCCCCCACCCTGGCCCGGGGCTACGCCCGGGAGTTCAAGGCCCTCTTCGGGGGGAATAAGGAGGGCCTTGGCGAGCCCGTGGCCTTCCGCCTGGAAGACCCTCCGGTGGAAGGCACAGCCTACTTCAGCCCCCAGGGGGGGAAGGCGGCCCGGGAAGCCCTGCTTCAGGCCGTCCGGGAGGCCAAGCGGGAGATCCTGGTGGCCGCCTTCGTCCTCACGGACAGGGCGCTTTTGGACATCCTCAAGACGGCCCACGCCCGGGGGGTGGAGGTCAAGGTCCTTTTGGAGACCCGGAACCTAAAGGATAGCCTGGAAGAGGAGCTTCTAAGGGCGGGCATCCCCGTGCGCCAGGACGGGAACCCCTACACCCTGCACCACAAGGTGATGGTCCTGGACGGGGAGCGGGTGGTGACCGGAAGCTACAACTTCACCGCCAGGGCCTGGCAGGTGAACAACGAAAACCTCCTGGTCCTGCAAAGCCCGGCCCTGGCCCAGCGTTACCGGAAGGAGGTCCTGAGGCTATGGGAGGAAGGGAAGCCCCTCTGATCCTGGCCTCGGGAAGCCCCAGGCGGAAGGCCCTCCTCGAGGCCCTGGGCTATCCCCTCCGCCTGGCCCCACCGGAGGTGGAGGAAGACCTGGACCTCCCCCCAAGGGAGCTGGCCCAGGCCTTGGCCCGGAGGAAAGGGGAAAGGGTGGAGGGCCAATGGGTCCTGGCGGCCGACACCGTGGTGGACCTGGAGGGCGAGGCTTTGGGCAAGCCCAGGGACCGGGAGGAGAACCGCTTTTTCCTCCGCCGCCTCTCGGGGCGGGCCCATTTGGTCCACACCGCCATCTACCTCCGCACGCCTTTGGACCTGGTGGAGGAGGTGCACACCGCCAGCGTTTACTTTCGCCCGCTAAGCGAGGAGGAGATCGCCTGGTATGTGGAAAGCGGCGAGGGGCTGGACAAGGCGGGAGGCTACGGCGCCCAGGGCTTGGGCATGGCCCTCATAGAGAGGGTGGAGGGCGACTTCTACACCGTGGTGGGCCTTCCCGTCTCCCGGGTCTTCGCCCTCCTGTGGGAAAGGGGGTTCCGCCCGTGAGGGAGGTGGCCCTCCGCCGGGCGATCTTCCTCCTTCTCCTCCTCCTGGGGCTTGGGCTTTCCGCCCTCACCCGGCCCATGGCCCCGCGCCTAGCCCTCACCCTTTCCCCCCTCACCGCTCCCCTGCCCGCCCTGGGGTTTCGCCTAGGGCAGAACCTGAAGGCCTCCTGGAGCGCCCTCCTTAACCGCCAAGACCTTTACGCCGAAAACCAGGCCCTGAAGGAGAAGCTGGCCCTTCTAGAAGGGGAAAATCGCCGCCTAGCCCTGGAGGTGGCCCGGCTGGAGCGGGCTCTGGCCGTGCGCAAGACCCAGGCCCCGGGGCTCATCGCCGTGGCCCCGGTGATCGGGGAGGACCTCTCGGGGCTTTACCGCCGCCTTCTCCTGGGCATGGGGGAGCGGGACGGCCTCCGGGTGGGGATGCCCGTGACCGCCCCACAGGGCCTGGTGGGCCTCATCGTGGAGGTGGAGGAAAGGCGGGCTTTGGTGCGCACCCTGGTGGACCCGGAGAGCCTGATCGGGGTGCGGCCGGAAAAGGGCTTAGGCCGGGGAATCGCCCGGGGAGCGCCCCCCGATAGGCTCCTCGCCGAGTTCCCCCCTTCGGTGAAGGTGGCCCCGGGCGACCTCCTGGTCACCGGAGCCCCCCTAGGCCTCTTCCCGGACGGCATCCCCGTGGGCCGGGTGGAGCGGGTGGAAAAGGCCCTGGGCGGGCTCAAGCTGAGGGCCTGGGTCCGCCCCCTGGTGGACCTCTCCCTTCTGGAAGAGGTCATGGTGCTGAGGCCCCTATGAGGCTCCTTCTGGCCCTCCTCCTCACCCTCTTCCTTTCGGGCCTCCTCTCGGCCCTCTGGCCCCAAGGGCTCATGGCCCCCGACCTCTTCCTGGTCCTGGCCCTCTGGTACGCCCAGGGAAGCCCCGCCTACCTGGGCCTCCCCGTGGCCTTCCTCCTGGGGCTCATCCAGGACCTCCTGGGCTATGGCCTAGTGGGCCTCCACGGCGTGGGTCTTCTCTTCGCCGCCTACGCCTACTACGCCGCAAACCGCCGCCTGGCCTCCGGGGAAAGCCTCCCCGCCCTGGTGGCCTTCGCCTGGGCCTTTGCCGCCAAGTGGCTGGGCCACTTCCTGGTGGCCTACTGGCTGAGGCTGGAAATCCCCCCTCTCATCCCCCTGGACCTCCTCCTCGAGGCCCTCTTCACCCTCCCCCTCTTCCTCCTGGCCCGGCGCTTTAGACCATGAAAAGCCGCCTCTACGCCCTCATGGCCTTCTTCCTCCTGGCCTTCGGCCTCCTAGGCCTTAGGGCCTGGCAACTTCAGGTGCTGGAGCACGAAAAGTACGCCTTAAGGAGCCAGGGGAACTACCTGAAGACGGAGAGGATCCCCGCCCCCAGGGGCCGCATCCTGGACCGCAAGGGCCGGGTCATCGCCCAGGACCGCCTGGCGGTGGACCTGGTCTACGAGGGGGGGGAGGTGGCCTTCAAGGAGAGGCTTCTTCCCCTCCTGGGCCTCAAGGAGCTCCCCAAGGGCCCCGCCGTCCTTAAGGCGGGCGTCCCCGAGCACCTTCTGCCCACCCTGGCCGAGCTGGTGGCCGGCCAGAAGAACCTGAAGCTCGTGGAGCGCATTGAGCGCACCTACCCCAACCCCATCTCCGGTCCCGTCCTAGGCTACGTCCTCTTGGCCAACGCCGAGCAGGTCAAGAAGGGGTACGACCCGGGGGAGGAGGTGGGCCAGGCGGGCCTCGAGGCCGCCCTGGAGCCCTACCTGCGGGGCAAGGCAGGGGTGAGGGCGGTGGAGGTCAACGTCAGGGGGGAGCGCCTCCGGGAGACCACCCTGGAGGAGCCCACGCCGGGGCAGGACGTGGTCCTCACCCTGGACCTGGACCTGCAGAAGGCGGCGGAAAAGGCCCTGGAAGAGGCTCTGGAGGACATCAACGCGGGCCGGCGCCAGATGGGCCTCCCCCCCGCCTCCCGGGTCAAGGGGGCCATCGTGGCCCTGGACCCCACCACGGGGGAGGTTTTGGCCATGGCCAGCTCCCCTTCCTTTGACCCCCACCTCTTCGCCCGAAGGCCCGTGCCCAAAGAGGCCAGGGCCCTTCTGGAGGACCGGGACCTGCCCCTCCTCAACCGGGCCGTCCAACCCTACACCCCGGGCTCCACCTTCAAGCTGGCCACGGGCTACGCCCTCCTGGAGGAAGGGTATGTGAACCCCGCGACCACTTACCGCTGTAGCCCCTACATCGTCTACGGGGGCCAGGTGCGGCGCAACTGGGCCACCCGGGACATGGGCCCCATGACGGTCAAGGAGGCCATCGCCTGGAGCTGCAACACCTGGTACTACCAGGCGGTGGCCCAGGACCCCTTGGGCTTCGTGGACCGGCTGGCGCAAAGGGCCCGCCTCCTGGGCCTGGGCGAGGCCACGGGCCTCGAGGTGGCCGAGAAGGAAGGCTTCCTCCCCACCCGGGCCTGGAAGCGGGAAGCCTTGGGCGAACCCTGGTACCCGGGGGAGACCCTCTCCGTCGCCATCGGCCAGGGGCCCGTTCTCACCACCCCCGCCCAGGTCGCCAGGATGCTGGCCACCCTCTTCAACGAGGGGCGAAAGCCCCGCCTCCACCTGGTCAAGCGCCTGGGGAACACTCCCGTGCCCCCCCGCCTGGAGCGGGTGCCCGGGCGGTTCTGGGGCGTCTTAAAGGAGGGGATGCGCAAGACCGTGACCCAGGGCACGGCCCGCCACGTCCTGGGGGACTTCCCCGTGCCCACGGGCGGCAAGACGGGGACGGCCGAGACCCCGGGCAAGCGCCGGGGCCTGGAGCACGCCTGGTACATGGGCTACGGCCCCGCGGAGCCCGGCACCCCTTACCCTCCCCTGGTGGTGGTGGCCTTTTTTGAAAACGGGGGAGAGGGAAGCCGGGTGGCCCTGCCGGCGGTCAAGAAGGTCATGGCCGCCTACTGGAAGGTGCCCGCCCCTTAGAATGGGGCCATGCGGCTTCGCGCCACCCCCAAGGCCCTGGCCCTTCGCCTGGACGGCCACGAAACCCCCGAGGACCTCAAGCGCCTCGCCCTCCCCGAGGGCCTGCCCCTGGAGGTGGAGGTGGCGGGGCCCGTGAGCGGGGAGGTCCTCGAGGCCCTCCTCGCCCTGGACCGCCCCCTGACCCTGGTCCCCCCCAGAGGCCATAGGCCCACCGGGACCCTGGTGGTCCCCAAGACCCTGCGGGCCGGGAAACGCGTGGAGCACCCGGGGACGGTGGTGGTCCTGGGGGACGTGAACCCCGGGGCCGAGGTGGTGGCGGGCGGGGACGTGATCGTGGTGGGGAAGCTCCGGGGCCTGGCCCACGCCGGGGCGGCGGGGGACGAGGGGCGCTTCATCTTCGCCCTGGAGCTGGCCGCCAAGCAGGTGCGCATCGGCCCCCACCTGGCCCAGGCCCCCGAAGGCGAGAAGGCCCGGGGGCCGGAGCTGGTGCGGGCGGAAAAGGGGCGGATCGTGGTGGAGCCCTGGCCTAAAAGGTGATGGTCCCCGTCTCCACCCCGTAGCGCTTCAGAACCAGGTAGATAATCCAGCCCGTCAGGGCCACGTAGAGCCAGATGGGCACCAAGACCCGGGCCCAGCGCTTGTGAAGAGGGAACTCCTTTCTGAACGCCCGCCAGATGACGTAAAGAGCCAAGGGGCCGTTCAGGGCCGCCAAGAGGGTGTGGGTGATCAGGATGAAGTAGTAGACCCCCTTCCAGGCCTCGGGGCCCCCGTAGGCCGTGGTGCCGTGAAGGGCCCACTTGGTCAGGTAAAAGACCAGGAAGAGGGCCGCCAGGGCCGTAGCCGTCAGCATGGCCCGGTGGTGGTTTACCCTGTCCCCGCGCCGGATGAGGAAAAGCCCCACCAGTAGGGCGAGGCCGGAAAGGACGATGGACCAGACCGCCAAGAGGCTCAGAAGGTCTTTCATGGGCTCTCTCCCAGTTTCTCCGCCATAAGCCGCACGGGCAGAAGCCTGGCCGTGCGGGCGTAGCTGTAGCCCCGGAGGAAGAACTCCTCGCGCCTAGTGATCTGGTAAAGCCTCAGGTAGGCCACCGCCAGAAGCCCGTCCCGCTCCTGGCCTGGGGGGAGGCGGTGGAGGAGGCGGGCGATCTCCTTTAGACGGCGCTCGCCCTGGGCCTCGAGGGGAGTCTCCCGCAAAGCCCGGGCCAGGTCGGCCAACGTCTCTCCCAACCCCCGCACGGCAAAGAGTCTACCACGCCCCAGTGCCCGCACCTAAACTGCGCAACCCGCGGAAGCCACTTGGCGTGTGGGCGCACTTTCTGGGGCCTCCGCCACGGCGAGGTGCTCAAGGAAGGACACGCACCGCCCGGTTCCCGGCGGCGTCCACGGCCACCAGGCTGGCCCCCGGGCGCGTCTCCACCACAAAGGCCACCGAGGTCCCCTTGGGCAAAGAAAGGGGCACCCACCGCCCCCCTTCCCTCAGGGAAACCCGCTCCACCCCCACGTTGTCCTCCACCACCCCGTAGGCCCTTAGGAGGCCACCCTCCCGCTCCACCCGATCCACGCGGATTTTGGGCGGGGTGGCGTCCAGGGTGAGGGGAAGGCGCCGCTCGGCGCGGTTGCCCAGGGCGTCCTCGGCCTCAAGGCGCACCTCCACCTGGCCCGAGCTCGGCGCCTGGAGGCGGAAGCGGAAGTAGACAAGCCGCTTGCCCCTTTCCCCTTCGGGAAGGACCTCCTTTCCGTTCACCCGCACGCTCACCACCCCGGAGGGGTCAAAGGCGTAGCCTTGGGCCAGCACGCTCTTCCCCGGCGCCACCCCGCCCCCTTGGGGCTCGGTGAGGCCCACCTGGGGCGGCAGGGTGTCGGGCCGGGCGCAGGCGGAGAGGAAAAGGACCAAAAGAAGAAGGGGACGCCGAAGCATCCCCTCCATCTTATCCGTTGCCTAGAAGCCGTAGTTAACGCCCAGCTTCACGTAGTAGAAGCTCCCGCCACCACCAAAGGCATACCCCGGCTGGATCTCCGCGAAGCCGGTAAGCGGTGCACCCGGAATCGCCATCCGCCCACCGAGGGTGGCGTGGAGACCGAAGTCAGTACCGCCAGGCAAAAGCCAAACGTTGCCACCTGCACCCACATAGGGCTGAACCTGCGACCCGGGAAGGCTCAGGGGAAGAAGCGCATCGGCGTTGATGCCCGTAATGAGGACCCCCGAAATGCTCCTAAAGTCAACGCCTAAGCGTACCTCAGGTACATCCTTCCCCAAAGCGGCACCTACGTGGATGCCTCCGTTGAAGTTAACGCCACTGGAACCAAAAAGACCTACATGTCCGCCAGCATAGTAAGATTGTGCCAGGGACATCCCAAGAGCCAGGGCCAAAGCCGCTAACAGCTTCCTCATAGGTTCCTCCTCTCAGACCCAGGGTTATGGGTACTCCCTAGGTCGTTCTTAACCTACCAAGCCCCTCCTTTTATGTCAAGACCCCAAAGTTCAAAGCTACGTGGTGTAAAGGGCGTTGATCCTGACGTAGCCCTCGGTGAGGTCGCACCCGAAGGCCTCGGCGCTATAGGGCCCCTCCCCCAAGTCGGCGAAGACCTCCACCTCCTCGGCCCGCATGGCCTGGCTGGCCCTTTCCCGGTCAAAGGGCAGGGCCCCGCCCCGGTAGAGGGGGATCCCCTGCAGGCGGATCTCCACCTTCAGGGGGTCAAACCGGGCCCCGGAGTTGCCGAGGGCAGCCAGGATCCGGCCCCAGTTGGGGTCGTTGCCGTAGAGGGCGCTCTTCCAGAGGGCGCTGGCCGCCACGGCCCTGGCCGCCCGCCGGGCCTCCTCCTCCGTGGCCGCGCCCTGGACCCGCACGGTCATGAGCTTGGTGGCCCCCTCCCCGTCCCGGGCGATCTTGCGGGCAAGCTCCCGGCCCACCTCCTCCACGGCCTCAAAAAAGGGCCCCAGGGGCACCTCGCCGTAGGCCCCGTTGGCCATGAGCAGGGCCAGGTCGTTGGTGGAGGTGTCCCCGTCCACGGTCACCTGGTTGAAGGTGCGGTCCACCACCCTCCTCCAGGAAGCCCGCAGGGCCTCCTGGGGTACCTTGGCGTCGGTGACCAGAAAGGCCAACATGGTGGCCATGTTGGGGTGGATCATGCCGCTCCCCTTGGCCACGCCCACGATCCTGGCCCCCGCCACCTCCCTCTCGGCCACCTTGACCACCAGGTCCGTGGTCAGGATGGCCTCGGCGAAGGCCTCCACCGTGGGGGTGAGGGCGATTTGGGGCAACGAAGCCTCTATCTTCTCCACCGGCAGGGGCACGCCGATGACCCCGGTGGAGGCGGTGAGGACCTCTTCCACCGGAACCCCGAGCCTCCTGGCCGCCAGCTCAGCCATGAGGAGGTCGTCCCTAAAACCCCGCTCCCCCGTGGCGCAGTTAGCGTTCCCGGCGTTGACCACCACCGCCCGCAAGGGGCCTCCCTGGGCGTAAAGGGCCCGCCCCCGGTGGATAGAGGGGGCGGCGGCCCGGTTCTGGGTGGCGGCGTAGGCCCAGCTGGCGGGAAGCCCCGAGGCCAGAAGGGCCAAATCCGGCTTGCCCGAGGGCTTGATGCCCGCCCGCACAGCACCCGCGCGAAAACCTCTCGGAAGATTCACGGCCATAGGCCCTCCTTGGGCAGGGCCAGGTCCTCAGGGAGGCCCAGCATCAGGTTCAGGTTCTGCACCGCCTGGCCCGCCATGCCCTTCACCAGGTTGTCCAAGGCGGCGAAGACCAGGACCCGCCCGGTGCGGGCCTCGTAAAGGGGCCTCAGGTCCACCCGGTTGGAAGCGTAGGTGGCCTTTGTCTGGGGCAGGTCCGAAAGAAGGCGCACGAAGGGCTCACCCTGGTAAAACTCCAGGTAGAGGCCCTCGAGGCGGGCCTGGTCCCAATGCCCCTCCACCTCCGCCTCCGCCGTGACGAGAATCCCCCGGGTCATGGGCACCAGGTGGGGGGTGAAGCTCAAGCGAAGCTCCGCCCTGGGGCCGTGGGTCCTGGGCCAGCGCCCCTGGGCCAGCACCCTCCCCAGGTTGGCCTCCATCTCGGGGATGTGGCGGTGGGTTCCCCCCGCCCGGTAGGGCTTCAGGTTCTCGTTCACCTCGGCGAAGAAGGTGCCCTCCCCTTCCCTCCCCGCCCCCGAGACCCCGCTCAGGCCCACCAGGAAGCCCCCCTTCAGGGCCCCCGCCGCCGCCAGGGGGGCCAGGGCCAGGGTGGCGGCGGTCACGTAGCACCCCGGGTTGGCCACGAGCCTGGCCCCCCGCACCTCCTCCCGGTGGAGCTCGGGCAGGCCGTAGACCGCCTCCTCATAGAGCTCGGGGCTTTTGTGGGGAATGCCATACCAGGCCCCGTAGACCTCGGGGGGAAGGCGGAAATCCCCGGAGAGGTCAACGACCCTTTTGCCTTCCCTCAGGGCCAGGGGGGCGATCTCCATGGAAAGCCCGTTGGGCAGGGCCAGGAAGACCACCTCCGCCCGCTCCAGGACCTCTTCCTGGGGGGCGAAGAGGGCCCCATCCCAAAGCTGCGGCCAGGCCGCCTCCAGGGGCTTGCCCACGTGCTTGCGGCTGGAAAAGCCCACGAGCTCCACCTCCGGGTGCCCCTTGAGGAGGCGGATGAGCTCCGCCCCCCCGTAGCCCGAAGCCCCCAGGATGCCCACCCTTACCACGGCACCTCCAAGGAGGCCTCGGGAAAGGCCAGAGGGGCTACCCTTTCCCCGGGCCTGATCCAGATCTGCTCCCGGTAATGGTCCCCCTCGGGGGTGCGGAAAAGGAGAAGCCGCCCACCCAGAAGGTCCTGGACCCAGACCTCGGGCACACCGCCTTGGGCGTAGAGGGGAAGCTTTTTGTTTAGGTCATAGTCCAAGCTGGACTCGGCCACCTCCACGGCCAGATAGACGTCTTCCGGCTCGGGAAGGCATTGGCTGTAATCTGCCGGTTTGAGGAGGAGAAGATCAGGTTCCAGGTAGGTGTCGGGCGGCAAAACCAGGGGGCCCTGCACCTGAACGAGAAGTTGGGGAAACGCCTCCTGCAAAACCCGGTTCCAGCGGTTCACGGTGTAGGCGTGGCGGGGACCTATCGGGGCCATCTGGTAGATCTCCCCTTTCAGGAGCTCCACCCCCCGCTCCGGAAGGGGAAGGCGGAAGAACTCCTCCAGGCGGAAGCGGTAGGGCCGGACCATACCCCTACTTTAGCAGGGTGAGGAGGACGGCCTTGGCGGTGTGGAGGCGGTTTTCCGCCTGGTCAAAGACCCGGCTCCGGGGTCCAAAGACCGCCTCCTCCGTGGTCTCCTCCCCGTAGTGGGCGGGCAGGCAGTGGAGGAAGACCCCATCGGGATGGAGAAGGTCCAAAAGGGTGCCGTTCACCTGGAAGCCCTGGAAGTCCCTCAGGCGCTTTTCCCGCTCCGCCTCCTGGCCCATGCTGGTCCAGACATCGGTGTAAAGGGCGTGGGCCCCCAGGACGGCCTCCTTGGGGTCGTGGGTGAGGAAGGCCCCGGCCCGGGCCAGAAGCGCCGCCTCGGGCTCGTAGCCCCTGGGGGTGGCCACCCGCACCTTCAGGCCCACCAGGGGGGCCACCTCCAGGAGGGAGGCCAGGACGTTGTTGCCGTCCCCCACCCAGGCCACCTCGAGGCCCTCCAGCCCCCCAAAGGCCTCCTTCAGGGTGAGGAGGTCGGCCAGGGCCTGCAGGGGATGGGCCCTGTCGGAAAGGGCGTTGATGACGGGAACCCGGGCGTGGCGGGCCAGCTCCTCCACCGTGGGGTGCCGATAGACGCGGGCGGCGATGCCCTCCACGAAGCGCTCCAGGTTCTTGGCGATGTCCCGCACGGGCTCCCGCTCGCCGATGCCCACCTGCTTCTGGTCCAGGTAAAGGGCGTGCCCCCCCAGGTGGACCATGGCCACCTCGAGGGTGGTCCGGGTGCGCAGGGAGGGCTTCTCAAAGAGGAGGGCCAGGGACTTCCCCTTCAGGTCCTCCCCCCGGTAGCGCTCCCGCTTGAGGGCCTCCGCCAGGTCCAGAAGGCGCTTTAGCGCCTCCTTGGTGTAGCCGGAGAAGTCCAAAAGGTCCTTGGGCAAGGTCAGGGTCTCTCCCCCCATGAGGCCTACAGCATAGCGCAGGCCTGCAAACTTATGCAACCCCTAGGAGCGGGCCCAGGGCACGTGGAGGACGGGAAGGGGGCTTATGAAGGGCTCGGCGTAGTCCACCCCCAGGTAGTTCCCGAAGTAGCGCCGCATGGCTTTGCGGGCCTCCACCCCCTTGGGCCCCACGGTCTCGCTCGCGGCCTCCCCGAAAAACTGGCTCCTATAGGCCAAGACCGCCCGCTCCCACTGGTCTATGAAGGCGGAGATCTTCACCAGGAAGCTGGGGGTGAAGGGGTGGTTGCCGGGGTAGAAGAAAAGCCTCTCCACCCGGTGGGGCCTCCCCTCCAGGGGGGCCTTGGGGAGGGCGGCCAGGTGGACCGCGGCCACGGCCAGGCGGGCGGCGGCGGTGTGGTCGGGGTGGCGGTCGGCCTCGAGGGGGGCGAGAAGAATCCTGGGCCGGAGGCGCCTCAGGGCTTCCGCCACCACAAGCCTCTGCTGGGCCACGTCGGCCAGGCCCCCATCGGGCAGGCCCAGGTTGCCCCTGTAGTCCAGGCCCAGAACGCGGCTCGCCTCCTCCACCTCCCTGGCCCTCTCCTCCGGGGTGCCCTTGGTGCCCATCTCCCCCCGGGTCAGGTCCAGAATCCCCGTGGAAAGCCCCTCCGCCTTGGCCCGGGCCAGCGTCCCCCCACACCCCAGCTCCCCGTCGTCGGGGTGGGGGGCAACCACCAAAAGATCAAGCATCCTCTTCCTCCAAGATCTGCCGAAGGGCTTCCGCAAGCGCAGGCACCTTTTGGGCCACGACATCCCAAAGGGTAGCGTCGTCCAAGGCAAAGTAGGCGTGGGCCAAAACGTCCCTCAGCCCGGCGATGGCCCGCCACTCTACCCAAAGGTACCGGTTCCGCACGTCCTCGGGCACCTTTTTGGCGGCTTCGCCCAAAACCTCCAGGTTGCGAAGTACGGCGTCATAGACCGGTTCGTTCTGCACAAAGCCGCCGGTGTAGCGCAGGATTTTCTCGGAGGCTTCCCACATGTCCCGCAGGAAAAGCCGATAACTACGCGACACGAACGACCTCCCTCAACACCTGAGGAGCCGCCCATGGCTTCAAAGCCCCCTTCATCACCAGGTCCACGGGGTTTCCCAGAACGGATTCCAAAAACTCCTTTACCCGCCAGTAGCCCTCAAAACCGGGGGGAGAAGCAAACACCACCAGAAGGTCCACGTCGCTCCCGGATGTGGCCTCACCCCGGGCTACCGAGCCAAAAAGGTAAAGTTCCTCCACCCCTAAGGCGCAAAGCTCGGGCCAGCGGGAGCGAAGCAGGGCCAAGACCTCCTCCTTCCGCACGCCTCCAGTCTAGCGCACCTCCACCCGCTCCCCCAAGCGCCTTTCCGTCCCCTCCTGGAGGCGCTTTAGGTTTTCCCGGTGGGTCCAGAAGATGAGGGCCGCCATGAGGAAGACCGTGGCCACCTCCCAAGGAGGCCGGCTCAGGGCCAGGGAGAGGACGAAGGCGGCCACCCCCCCGGCCATGCTCCCCGCCGACACATAGCGGGTGATGAGCATCACGCTGACCCCGATGGGGAAGGTCCAGAGGGCCAGGACCGGGTCCAGGAAGAGGAGGGTGCCGAAGCTGGTGGCCACCCCCTTTCCCCCCTTGAAGCCCAGGAAAACCGAGTAGTTATGCCCCAGGACCGCCATGAGGGCCACGCCGCCTAGAAGCCAGTCCGCTAGCCCCAGGGCCCGGGCGATGAGCACGGCGATGCCCCCCTTGAAGACGTCAAAGAAGGCCACCACCAAAGCGGGCCCCCACCCAAGCGCCCGGAGGACGTTGGTGGCCCCGATGTTCCCCGAGCCCACCTTGCGGATGTCCACGCCGTAGGTCCTGGCCACCACCACCCCGGCGGGGATGGAGCCGAAGAGATAGGCCAGGAAAAGGACCAGAAGCGCCGCCCACATGCCAGGCCATTCTAACTCCCCTGCCCTTAAGTACCCGCACTTTGGTTTCGCAACATGGGGTGCCCAAACCGGGGCTAAGGGTTTTTCTGGGGCCCCCACCGCGGCTTTTGCCGCGGTGGGGTACTTAGCTGCTCGCCGAGGTGTAGCTCCTGAGGGCCAGCAGGAAGAAGCCCCGGGCCAGGAGGAAGAGGAGGAGGGCGAGCCCCCCGGCGAGAAGCAGGGGGGCTTCCCCTCTCTTGAGGGCCGCCTCGGCGGGCACGGTGGTGAGAAAGGCCACCGGCACCACGAAGGTGAAGAAGACCCGGTAAAGGGCGGGGTAGGCCCCCACGGGAAACCGCCCCGCCTCCAGAAGCCCCCTGAGGACCTCGGTGACGTTGTAAATCTTCACAAACCAGATGCTGGTGGTGGCCAGAAGGAACCAAAGGCTGTAGAGGATCACCGCTCCCAGGGCGAAGTAAAGGGCAAAAAGGGCGAAGTCCAGAAGGGACAGCCCCAGGCGAAGCCCCCCGTAGAGGAGGAGGCCAAGGCCCAGGGCGAGGTCCCCCAGGCCCCAGGGGGAGAAGGCCCGCAAGGAGAGCCAGAACTGGGGATCTATGGGCTTCAGGAGGACGAAGTCCAGGGTGCCCTGCTGCACGTGCTCCACGATCTTGTTGAGGTTGGGGGCCAGGAGGGTGGAGGCCAGCCCCTGCAAAAGGGTGAAGGCGGCGAGGACCAAAAGAGCCTCCTCCCAGGCCCACCCCCCCGGCCGGTACCCCCCCTGGTAGAGGAGGGCGAGGCCGAAAAGGGCCCCCACTAGGGTGAGGAAGGAGGAGAGGAGCCCGAGGAGGAAGTTCCCCCGGTACTCCATCTCCGCCGCCAGGCTGGTGAGGAGAAAGAGGCCAAGGACCCTCAGGTAGCGCACCCCTCCAAGGTAGACTTGGGGGCGTGGCGAGCGCAAGCCCCGTCGTCTTGGCGGAAGACCTGACCCGGCACTACCGGGTGGCCCTGAAGGAGGAAAGCCTTCTCGGCACCCTGCGCCACTTCCTCCGCCGCCGCTACCAGACCGTGAGGGCGGTGGAGGGGGTTTCCTTCCGGATTGAGCCCGGGGAGGTGGTGGGGTTTTTGGGCCCCAACGGGGCGGGCAAGACCACCACCCTGAAGATGCTGACCGGCCTGGTCCACCCCACGAGGGGCAGGGCCCTGGTGGCCGGGCACGTGCCCCAGAGGCGGGAAAAGGCCTTCTTGAAGAAGATCACCCTGGTCATGGGCAACAAGCAGCAGCTCATCTGGGACCTGCCCGCCATGGACTCCCTCCGCCTGAACGCCGCCATCTACGAGGTGCCGGAGGGCGAGTTCAGGAAGCGGGTCCTGGAGCTTGCCGAGATGCTTTCCCTCACGGAAAGGCTCCACCAGCCTGTGCGGAAGCTCTCCCTAGGGGAGAGGATGAAGGCGGAGCTTTTGGCCGCCCTCCTCCACCGCCCGGAGGTGCTCTTCCTGGACGAGCCCACCCTGGGCCTGGACGTGAACGCCCAGGTGGCGGTCAGGGAGTTCATCCAGGAGTACAACCGCCGCTATGGGGCCACGGTCCTCCTCACCAGCCACTACATGGCCGACATCGCCGCCCTCTGCCCGAGGGTCCTGGTCATCCACCAGGGGAGGCTTCTCTACGACGGGGCCCTCGAGGGCCTCCTGGACCGCTTCGCCCCTTACCGGGAGGTGGGGCTCACCCTGAAGCACCCCTTGCCCCGGGAGGCCTTCCTCCCCTTCGGCGAGGTGCGGGAGCTGGAAGGGCGGGAGGTGAGGCTTCTCGTGCCCCGGGAGAGGCTCACCGAAAGGGTGGCCGAGATCCTAAAGAGGCTTCCCGTGGAGGACCTGGAGGTGCGGGACCCTCCTCTGGAGGAGGTCATCGCCCGGGTCTTCAAAAGCCCAATGGAGGCCCTATGAGGAAGGCCAAGACCCTCCTCGCCGTCTACCTGGCCTACATGCTGGAGTACCGGGCGGAGCTCTTTCTCTGGGCCTTGGCCGGGCTTCTTCCCCTCATCCTTATGGGGGTCTGGACCGAGGCCGCCCGGGGCGGGGGCTTCCCCCTCTCCTCGGGGGAGTTCGCCCGCTACTTCCTCATGGTCTTCCTGGTGCGCCAGGCCACGGTGGTCTGGGTGGTGTGGGAGTTTGAGCGGGACGTGGTGGAGGGCCGGCTCTCCTTCCGCCTCCTCCGCCCCCTAGACCCCTTCTTGGACCACCTGGCGGCCCACATGGCCGAGAGGCTGGCCAGGCTTCCCTTCGTGGTCCTCCTCACCCTCCTCTTCTTCTACCTCTTCCCCGAGGCCCGCTTTACCCCCGAACCAGGCCCCTTCCTTCTGGGCCTTCTCCTCACCCTCCTGGCCTTCCTGCTCCGCTACACCATGCAGTACGCCACGGCCATGCTCACCTTCTGGACGGAACGGGCCACCAGCGTGGAGGAGGTCTTCTTCCTTCTCTACCTCTTCCTCTCGGGGACCATCGCCCCCCTCGAGGTCTTCCCCGAGCCCCTAAGGGAGCTCGCCCTCCTCACCCCCTTCCCCTACCTGGTCTACCTGCCCGCCGCCCTCCTGGCGGGGCAGGAGGTGGCCCTTTTCCCGGGGCTTTGGATCATGCTCCTCTGGGGTGTGGCCTTCCTCCTCCTGGCCCGCCTCCTCTTTTGGCTTGGCCTTAAGCGCTACTCGGGCCAGGGGGCATAACACCACCCCATGCTGGCTTGCGCCAGCATGGGGGCCCCGGCAAAAGGGCTTCCCCGGGCCAGTAAGGCAGGAGAAAAGGACATAATAGGGGTATGGCCACCCGCTACCGCTTCCGGGTAGAGGAGTTTGAGCGGGCCTTCCAGGGGGTGCCCCACGTGGAGCTCCTGAGGGGAGAGGTGTACCAGATGAGCCCCATCGGACCCAAGCACGTGCACAAGGTAGCCCAGTTGGACGCAAGGCTTCAGGAAACCCTTAGAGGTAAGGCGGTGGTCCTGGTCCAGTCCCCCCTGAGGCTTTCCGAAGACTCGGAGCCCGAGCCCGACCTCATGGTTCTGAAGCCACCCCTGGACCGCTACCGGGAAAAACTCCCCACTCCGGAGGACGTCCTCCTCCTCGTAGAGGTGGCCGACACCTCCTTGGAGTTTGACCGGGAGGCGAAGCTTCCCCTCTACGCCGAGGCGGGCATCCCCGAGGTCTGGCTCGTGAACCTGAAGGAGAACCTCCTGGAGGTCTACCGGGACCCCCGGGGCGGCCGCTACCGGGAGATCCGGCTCCTCTCCCCCGAGGAGGAGGTGAGCCCCACCCTCCTCCCCGAGGTCAGCCTGCGCTGGGCGTAGCCTGGCGCACGGGGTAGAGGAGGGCGTAGGCGTAGCCGTCGGTGAGGGCCTTGAGGGAGGCCTCGAGGATGTTCTCGCTGGCCCCCACGGTGCTGAAGCGCTCCCCTCCCCGCTTCATCTCCACCATCACCCGCACGCCGCTGTTGGTGCCCGCCTCCCGGCCCGAGAGGATGCGCACCTTGTAGTCGGCGAGCTCCACGTCGGCCAGCTCCGGGTAAAACCCCAAAACCGCCTTGCGGAAGGCCCGGTCCAGGGCAGACACCGGGCCATAGGGGCTTTCGGCGGCGGTGTGCTCCAGGGTCTCCCCCACCCGGACCCGCACCGTGGCCTCGGCCCAGGCGGTGGCGAGGCCGGCACCGTGGACGAAGACCGAGAACCCCTCCACCTGGAAGGGAAGGCTTCCCCCCTTCAGCCGGTGGGCCAGGACGTAGAAGCTGGCCTCCGCCCCCTCAAAGGCGTAGCCCTCGTACTCCAGGGCCTTCACCTCGTCCAAAAGGCGCTTGGCCTCCTCCTTGGAGAGGTCCACCCCCAGCTCCTGGAGCTTGGCCAAAAGGTTGGAGCGCCCCGAGACGTCGGAGACCAGAAAGCGCCTCCCGTTCCCCACCCACTCCGGGGGGATGTGCTCGTAGGTGCGGGGGTTCTTGAGGACCGCCGAGACGTGGACCCCCGCCTTGTGGGCGAAGGCCGACTCCCCCACGTAGGGGGCGCGGCGGTTGGGGGTGAGGTTGGCCCTCTCGTCCACGAAGTGGGAAAGCTCCTTCAGGCCCCTCAGCTTCTCCGGCGGGATGGCGGGGATGTGGTACTTGAAGACCAGGTTGGGGAGGAAGCTCGTGAGGTTCAGGTTGCCACACCGCTCCCCGTAGCCGTTGATGGTGCCCTGTACATGGGTGGCCCCGGCCCTTACCGCCGCCAGGGCGTTGGCCACGGCCAGATCGGCGTCGTTGTGGGGGTGGATGCCCACCCGCACCCCGGGGAAGCGCTCCACCACCACCTTGGTCACGGCGTAGACCTCCTCGGGGAGGGTGCCTCCGTTGGTGTCGCAGAGGACCAGGGTGTCGGCCCCGCCCTTTAGGGCGGCCTCGAGAGTGGCCAGGGCGTAGCCGGGGTCCTCCTTGTAGCCGTCAAAGAAGTGCTCGGCGTCGTAAATGACCCGCCTTCCCCGGCTGGCGAAGAAGGCCACGGTGTCCTCCACCATGCGGAGGTTCTCCTCCAAGGAGGTCTCCAAGGCCTCCAGCACGTGCAGGGTCCAGCTCTTCCCGAAGAGGACCACCACCGGGGTCTCGGCCTCCAGGAGGGCCAGGACCGAGGGGTCCTCCTCGGGGAGGAGCCCCTTCCGCCTTGTGGCCCCGAAGGCCGCGAGCCTGGACTCCCCCAGGTCCACCCCCTTCATCCGGGCGAAGAACTCGGCGTCCTTGGGGTTGGAGCCCGGCCAGCCCCCCTCAATGAGGTGGATACCGAAGGCGGCGAGGCGCCTCGCGATGGCTACCTTGTCGTCCACGGAGAGGCTTACCCCTTCCCCCTGGGTGCCGTCCCGCAGGGTGGTGTCCAGGATTTCTACCATCTTTACCCCCCTAGGTCAAACCCGTAGGCCACTTCCCAGAGCTTGGTCCCGCCTAGTGTTATCTCCCGCTCCCCCAAAAGCACCCCGCCCAGGCGCTCGTAGAAACCCCGCCCCTGGGGGTTCTCCTTGAGGACCCATACCAGCATCCGCCTGTGGCCCTCCGCCCGAAGGAGCTGGGCCCCCTCCTGGAACAGGGCCCGCCCCAGGCCCTTCCCCTGCCAGGCGGGAAGGACGTAGAGGGCCCAAAGCTCCGCGGTGTAGTCGGGAAAGCCGGAAGCCCGATCCGGCCCGAAGGCGGCGAAGCCCACCACCTCCCCGGACTCGGCCACGAAAAGTCGGCCAGGCCAGGTGGGGGTTTTCAGGCCCTGGGCCCACCTCTCCGCCTGCCCCTCGTAGGAAAGCCCCTCCAGGAAGGCCTCCGGCACAACGCCCCGGTAGGTGGCCCGCCAGGTGTCCACCTGGACCCGGGCCACCCCAGGGACGTCCTCTAGCCTGGCCCTGCGGATCCGCACCACGGGCGCCTCCTAAAAGCCCCCACCCCTAGACCCCGCGGTGGACCTCCTCAATGGAGGGCGGGTGCCGGGTGGCCCGGCCCGAGGCCAGCTTGCCGGCGGCGTCCAGGAAGGCCAGGGCACTGGCCTCTATGATGTCCGGGGAAACGCCCACGCCCACCGCCTGGAGCTCGCCAAGGCGAAGGCGCACGGTCACCTGGCCCAAAGCCTCGGTGCTCCCGGTGACGGCCTCCACCCGGTAAAGCTCCAGCTCGGGCTTGAGGCCGATGGCCTCCTCAATGGCCTTGTAGACGGCGTCCACAGGCCCGTCCCCGGTGTGGGTGGCCACCCTTTCCCCGTCCGGGGTCATCACCCGCACCGTGGCCGTGGGCAGGAGGCCGGAGCCGGAGAAGAACTGGACGTGCTTGAGCTCAAAGAAGCGGGAGGCGGGCTCCAGCCCGGTCTCCACCAGGGCCTGGAGCTCCTCGGCCGAGAGAGGCCCCTTCTTCTCGGCGATCTCCTTGAAGCGGCTGAAGAGGACCTTCAGCTGCTCCTCGGTGAGGTCCTTGTAGCCCAGGTCCTCGAGGGCCTTCTTGAAGGCCGCCCGGCCTGAGTGCTTGCCGAGGACGAGGACGGCGGGCCTCCGGCCGATGAGCTCGGCGTCCATGATCTCGTAGGTGCCCCGGTGCTTGAGGACCCCGTCCTGGTGGATGCCCGACTCGTGGGCGAAGGCGTTGTCCCCCACGATGGCCTTGTTGGGAGGCACGGGCATGCCGGTGTAGCGCTCCACCAGCCGGGACACCCGGTAGATCTCCCGGGTGTTCACCTGGGTGTAGGCCTTGTAGAAGTCCCGGCGGACGTAGAGGGCCATGACCACCTCCTCCATGGCGGTGTTCCCCGCCCGCTCGCCGATGCCGTTTACGGTGCACTCCACCTGCCCGGCCCCGTTCAAAACGCCGGCCAGGGCGTTGGCCGTGGCCAGGCCCAGGTCGTCGTGGGTGTGGGTGGAGATGACCACGTCCCGGCCCCGAACCACCTCATCCCGGATCCTGCGGATCAGGGCCCCGTACTCCTCGGGGGTGCCGTAGCCCGTGGTGTCGGGGATGTTGATGGTGGTGGCCCCCGCCTCAATGGCCACCTCGTAAAGCCTCTTGACGAAGTCCCACTCCGCCCGCATCACGTCCTGGGCGGAGAACTCCACGTCGTCCACGTACTTCCTGGCGTAGCGGACCATCTTGTCCGCCATCTCCAGGACCTCCTCCTCGGTCTTCTTCAGCATGTACTGGAGGTGGATCTTGGAGGCGGAAGTGAAGACGTGGATCCTGGGCTTTTCCGCCTTCTCCAGGGCCCTGGCCGCCTGGTCAATGTCCAGGGTATGGGTGCGGGCGAGGGCGGCGATGACGGGCCCCTTGACCTCGGCGGCGATGCGCCTCACCGCCTCAAACTCCAAAGGCCCCGATACGGGGAAGCCCGCCTCAATGATGTCCACGTTGAGCCGGGCCAGGGCGTGGGCGATCTCCAGCTTCTGGTCCAGGGAGAGCGCCACCCCGGGGCTCTGCTCGCCATCACGGAGCGTGGTGTCAAAGATGCGGATGTGCCTTTCCTTCTCCATCTTCCCTCCTCCAATCACAAGGGGGCCCCTTCGGGGCCCCCAAAGCGCCCCTTAGCCTACCTCCTCCAGCACCCGGGCCTTCAGGAAGGGCATCATGGCCCGAAGCCTTGCGCCCACCTCCTCAATGGGGTGGGCCTTCCACCGCTTGCGGCCCGCCTCCAGCACGGGCTGGCCCGCCTGGTTTTCCAGCATCCACTCCCGGGCGAACTCCCCGGTCTGGATCTGGCGCAGGATCTCCCGCATGCGCCTTTTGGTCTCCTCCACGGGCACGCTCAAGTCCCCCCGGGTGTAGTCCCCGTACTCGGCGGTGTTGGAGATGGAGTAGCGCATGCCGGAAAGCCCCGCCTCGTAGATCAGGTCCACGATTAGCTTCACCTCGTGGACCGTCTCAAAGTAGGCCATCTCCGGGGGGTAGCCCGCCTCCACCAGGGTCTCAAACCCCGCCTGGATGAGCCGGGTGAGGCCACCGCAAAGGACCGCCTGCTCCCCGAAGAGGTCGGTCTCCGTCTCGTCCTTGAAGGTGGTGGGGATGACCCCGGCCCGGGCCGACCCGATGGCCTTGGCGTAGGCCAGCGCCGTGGGAAAGGCGCTTCCGGAGGCGTCCTGGTGGACGGCCACCAGGGCCGGGACCCCGCTTCCCTTGACGTACTCCGAGCGCACCAGGTGGCCTGGGCCCTTGGGGGCCACCATCCACACGTCCAGGTCCTTGCGGGGCTTGATCTGGCTGAAGTGGATGTTGAAGCCGTGGGCGAAGGCCAGGGCCCCGCCCTCCTTGAGGTGGGGCTCAATGTCCTGGCGGTAAACCGCGGCCTGGAGCTCGTCGGGCAGGAGAACCATGACGATGTCCGCCTCGGCCACGGCCTCAGGGGTGGGGAGGACCCGAAGCCCGGCCCCTTCCGCCTTGGCCCAGCTCCTGGAACCGGGGCGGAGGCCCACCCGCACGTCCACCCCCGAGTCCTTGAGGTTCAGGGCGTGGGCGTGCCCCTGGGAGCCAAAGCCCAGAATGGCCACCTTCTTGCCGGAAAGAAAGCCTAGGTCCGCGTCGTGCTCGTAGTACACCTTCATACCGCCTCCCGTTTCTCCCTGACCTTCAGGACCCTTTCGCCGCGGCTCATGGCCACGGCTCCGGTGCGCATGACCTCGAGGATCCCGTAAGGCCTCAGGGCCTCAATGAAGGAGTCCACCTTCTTGGAGTCGCCGGTGAGCTCCAGGATCAGGCTCCTCTGGGCCACGTCCACCACCCGGGCCCGGAAGGCCTCCTGGATGTCCTTCACCGCCAGCCGCTCCTCCACCCCGGCCACGTGGACCTTGACCAGGCAAAGCTCCCGCTCCACGTGGGGCTCGGTGTGGTCCGTGACCTTCAGGACCTCAACCAGCCGGTTCAGCTGCTTCTCCACCTGCTCCAGGGTGTGGTCGTCCCCAGAGACCACCAGGCTGATGCGGGAAAGCCCCGGCTGGTGGGTGGTGCCCACCGCCAGGCTCTCCAGGTTGAAGCCCCTCCGGGCGAAAAGGCCCGTGATGCGGTTCAGCACCCGGGGGTGGTCCTGCACCAAGACCGAGATGATGTGCCTCACGCGCCCACCTCCTCCTCTTCGGGGTGCTCCAGGATCATGTCCTCGGCCGCCCCGCCCGCCGGGATCATGGGGAAGACCCCTTCCTCGTGGTAGACCTTGAACTCCGCCACCACCGGGCCGTCGGCGTTTAAGACCGCCTCCACGCCCTTTTTCAGGTCCTCCTTGCGCTCCACCCGCACCCCCTTGATGCCGTAGGCCTCCGCCAGCTTGGCGAAGTCGGGGTTGGAGTCGGCCAGGTAGACCTCGGAGTAGCGCTTGGCGTGGAAGAGGTCCTGCCACTGCCGCACCATCCCCAGGTAGCCGTTGTTGAGGATGACCACCTTGACGGGGAGCCGGTACTTCACCACCGTGGCCAGCTCCTGCAGGGTCATCTGGAAGGAGCCGTCCCCGTCAAAGTCTATGACCAGCTCCTCGGGCCTGGCGATCTGGGCCCCGATGGCGAAGGGCAGGCCCACCCCCATGGTGCCCAAACCCCCGCTGGTGAGGAAGCTCCGGGGCCGGGTCACGGTGAAGTACTGGGCGGCGAACATCTGGTGCTGCCCCACCCCTGTGGTGACGATGGCGTTGCCCCCGGTGGCCTCGTGGAAGGCGCGGATGACCTCCGGGGCCTGGAGGTGGGGCCTGGGCCTATAGCGGAGGGGGTAGCGGGTGCGCCACTCCTCCAGCTCCCGCCACCAGGCGGCCAGCCTCAGGGGCTTGGCCCCCTTCAGCATCTCCTTCAGGACCAAACGGGAGTCCCCCACGATGGGGATGTGGGTGCGCACCACCTTGCCGATCTCCGCCGGGTCAATGTCCACGTGGATGATGGTGTGGGCGTGGGGGGCGAAGCGGGAGACCTTGCCCGTCACCCGGTCGTCAAAGCGGAGGCCGATGGCCAGGATCACGTCGGCGTGGTGGATGGCCCGGTTGGCGGCCACGGTGCCGTGCATCCCCGGCATGCCAAGCCATAAGGGGTGGTTGCCGGGGAAGGCCCCCAGGCCCATCAGGGTGGTGATGACGGGGAGGCCCGTCTTCTCGGCGAAGGCCAGGAGCTCGGCGTGGGCGTGCTGGGCCCCGCCCCCCACCATGAGGATGGGCCGCTCCGCCTTTCCCAAGGCGTCCAGAGCCCGCTCAATCTGCTTGGGGTGGCCCCGAAGGGTGGGCTTGTAGCCGGGGAGGTCCAGCTCCACGTCAAACTCCCCGGTGAACTCGGCGAGCTGCACGTCCTTGGGGAGGTCTATGAGCACGGGCCCCGGCCGACCGGTGGAGGCGATGTGGAAGGCCTCCTTGACGACGCGGGGGATCTCGTTGACGTCCTGGACCAGGTAGTTGTGCTTGGTGATGGGCATGGTGACCCCGGTCACGTCGGCCTCCTGGAAGGCGTCGGTGCCGATCAGGGCCCGGGGCACGTTGCCGGTGATGGCCACCACCGGGGTGGAGTCCATCATGGCGTCGGCCAGGCCCGTGACCAGGTTCAAGGCCCCGGGGCCTGAGGTGGCCATGACCACGCCCACCCGGCCCGAGGCCCGGGCGTAGGCGGTGGCGGCGTGGATGCCTCCCTGCTCGTGGCGCACCAGGATGTGGCGTATGGGGCTATCGTAGAGGGCGTCGTAGGTGGGCATGATGGCCCCGCCCGGGTGGCCGAAGATGACCTCCACCCCTTCCCGCTCCAGCGCCTTTAAAAGTGCCTCGGCTCCCTTCATCTCCCCCTCCTAAAGCGAAACCCCCCGGGTTCTCCGGGGGGTTTAAGGATGCGCCTAAGGACGCTACGCCCCACCCCCCGCTGGCCCTACGATTAGGACCAGGGCTAGGGATAGGGCTAGGGCGAAGCGCATCTTGGCCCTAATGGTAGCCGCCCCCTTGGAGCGTGTCAAGGGGCAAGCCGGCGGGCGATGGCCTTCAGGGCCCTTTCCGCCTCCTCCCGGCCGTTTTCAATGAAGACCGAGCGGGTATCGGGCCCGTAGGCGCAGGAGCCGATGGCGAAGAGGCCGGGGAGGGAGGTCTCCCCTTCCGGGCTGAGGAGGGGCTTTTCCCCCTGGTAGGCCACCCGGGCCTCCCTGAGGAGGCGGTCCTCGGCCCGATAGCCCACCAGGACCAGGACGAAGTCGGCCTCCAAGAAGACCCTCCCCTCCGGGCGGGTGAGCCATAGCCCCTCCCGGGTGATGGCCTCCACCCGGGCCTCCATGACCGCCCGGATGCTCCCCTCCTTGACCCGGTTTTGGAAGTCCGGCAGAAGCCAGTACTTGACGCCGGGCCGCACCCAGGGGCCCCGGTGGACCAGGGTCACCCGGGCCCCACCTCGGTAGAGGTCCAGGGCCGCCTCCACGGCGGAGTTGCTTCCCCCCACCACGGCCACCTTCTTCCCGAAGAAGGGGGCCGCCTCCTCGTAGCGGTGGCGGACGTGGGGAAGCTCCTCCCCGGGGACCCCCAGGCGGTTTGGGCGGTCAAAGTAGCCGGTGGCCACCACCACGTACCGGGCGGCGTGAACCTCTTCCTCCTCCTTGAGGAGATCCCTGGCCCGCACCCTGAAGGCCCCCTCCCTCCCCTCCACCGCCAGGGCCTCGGTGTAGGTCTTCACCTGAAGCCCCTCCCGCTCAGCCACCTTCTGGTAGTAGAGGAGGGCCTCCTTCCGGGTGGGCTTGGGGCCGTGGGCGACCAGGGGGTGGCCGCCGATCTCAATGTTCTTGGCCTCGGAGAAGAAGACCATGTCCCGGGGGAAGCGGTAGATGGTGTGGGCCACGGTGCCCTTCTCCAAAACCAGGTGGGAAAGCCCCAGGCGCTTGGCCCACAAGGCCGCGGCGAGCCCCACCGGCCCCGCCCCCACCACCAGGACGTCCACCATGGGGAAAAGTTTACGGGAACGGGTAGACTCTTGCCCGTGGACTGGCTCACCAACCCCGAGATCTGGCTGGCCTTTTTGACCCTGACGGTCCTCGAGGTAGTCCTGGGCGTGGACAACGTGATCTTCATCAGCATCCTGGCCTCCAAGCTCCCCAAGGAGGAGCAGGACCGGGCCCGGGCCATAGGCATTTCCCTGGCGGCGGTGACAAGGATCCTCTTCCTCCTCTCCATCGCCTGGATCATGGCCCTAAAGAAGCCCCTCTTCGCCCTCCTGGGCCACGAGGTCACGGGGAAGGACCTGGTCCTCATGGCCGGGGGGCTCTTCCTCATCTACAAGTCGGTTAAGGAGATCCACGAGAGGCTAGAGGGAGAGCCGGGCCACGCCGTGAAGCGGGTGGCCCCGAGCTTCGCTAGCGTCATCGCCCAGGTCCTCCTCCTGGACATCGTCTTCTCCATTGACTCGGTGATCACCGCCGTGGGCCTCACCCCCTATGTGCCGGTGATGGTGGCGGCCATCCTCACCTCGGTGGCGGTGATGCTCCTCGCTTCCAAGGGCATCTACGCCTTTGTGAACCGCCACCCCACGGTGAAGATGCTGGCCCTAAGCTTCCTCCTCCTCATCGGCTTCACCCTGGTGGCCGAGGGCACGGGGGTCCACATCCCCAAGGGGTACATCTACTTCGCCATGGGCTTCGCCGTCTTCGTGGAGTGGCTGAACCTGAGGGCGGGGCTTAGGGGAAGGCCCGTCAAGCTCCACGACCCCTACGAGGAGGAAGCGTAAAATCGCGCTTGGAGGTGGCGTATGGAATACCGAATTGAGCGGGACACCATGGGAGAGGTCAAGGTTCCGGCGGACCGCTACTGGGGGGCCCAGACCCAACGCTCTCTGGAGCACTTCCGGATCGGGGCCTGGCGCTTCCGGATGCCTCTGGAGGTCATCCGGGCCTACGGGATGCTGAAGAAGGCCGCCGCCAGAGCCAACCTGGAGCTGGGGGAGCTACCCGAGGAGATCGCCAGGGCCATCATCCAGGCGGCCGAGGAGGTCATCGCCGGGAAGCTGGACGACCACTTCCCCCTGGTGGTCTTCCAGACCGGGTCCGGAACCCAGACCAACATGAACGTCAACGAGGTCATCGCCAACCGGGCCTCGGAGATCCTGGGCAAGCCCCTGGGGAGCAAGTACGTCCACCCCAACGACCACGTGAACCGGGGCCAGAGCTCCAACGACACCTTCCCCACCGCCATGTACGTGGCCACCGCCTTGGCTCTTCACCGGCACCTTTACCCGGCGGTGGAGGGCCTCATCGCCACCTTTGAGGAAAAAGCCAGGGCCTTTGACGGCATCGTCAAGGTGGGCCGCACCCACCTCATGGACGCCGTCCCCATCACCCTGGGCCAGGAGGTGGGGAGCTGGGCCGCCCAGCTTAGGAACACCCTGGCCATGGTCAAGGAGGCGGAAAAGGGCCTCTACAACCTGGCCATCGGCGGCACCGCCGTGGGCACGGGCCTCAACGCCCACCCCTGCTTCGGGGAGCTGGTGGCCCGGTATCTGGCGGAGGAGACCGGCCTCCCCTTCCGGGTGGCGGAAAACCGCTTCGCCGCCCTGGCCGCCCACGACGAGCTGGTCCACGTCATGGGGGCTCTAAGGACCCTGGCCGGGGCCCTGATGAAGATCGGCAACGACATCCGCTGGCTGGCCTCGGGGCCCTACGGGGGTATCGGCGAGATCTTCATCCCCGCCAACGAGCCCGGGAGCTCCATCATGCCGGGCAAGGTGAACCCCACCCAGGTGGAGGCCCTGACGATGGCGGTGGTGCGGGTCTTTGGCAACGACCAGGCCGTGGCCTTCGCCGGGAGCCAGGGCAACTTCCAGCTCAACGTCTACAAGCCGGTCATGGTGGACGCCGCCTTGGAGTCCATCAAGCTTCTGGGGGACGCCGTGGCCTCCTTTGACCAGCACCTGGCCCAGGGGATTGAGCCCAACCTGGAGCGCATAGAGGAGCACCTCAACAAGAACCCCATGCTGGCCACCGCCCTCAACAAGGCCATCGGCTACGACAAGGCGGCGGAGATCGTCAAGAAGGCCATCAAGGAGAAGAAGTCCCTGAAGCAGGCGGCCCTGGAACTGGGTTACCTCACCGAGGAGGAGTTTGACCGGATCGTGGTGCCCATGCGCCTGGCCAAGCCCCACGAAAACGCTTAGCCCCTCGAGGGCCCGGCCATGGCAAGGAACGTGAGAACGGCCACGCCCTGAGGGGCCTGGCCCCTTATAGTGGAAGGCGGAGGTGTGTTATGCCGTACCCGTTCAAGCTACCCGAGCTCGGCTACCCCTACGAGGCCCTCGAGCCCCACATTGACGCCAGGACCATGGAGATCCACCACCAGAAGCACCACGGCGCCTACGTCACCAACCTGAACGCCGCCCTGGAGAAGTACCCCTACCTCCAAGGCGCCGAGGTGGAAACCCTCCTCCGGCACCTCACCGCCCTCCCCGCCGACATCCAGGCCGCCGTGCGCAACAACGGGGGCGGGCACCTGAACCACAGCCTCTTCTGGCGCCTCCTCACCCCGGGCGGGGCCAAGGAGCCCGTGGGGGAGCTGAAGAAGGCCATTGACGAGCAGTTTGGCGGCTTCGCCGCCCTAAAGGAGAAGCTCACCCAGGCGGCCATGGGGCGCTTCGGCTCCGGGTGGGCCTGGCTGGTCAAGGACCCCTTCGGCAAGCTCCACGTGCTCTCCACCGCCAACCAGGACAACCCAGTGATGGAGGGCTTCGCCCCCATCGTGGGCATTGACGTCTGGGAGCACGCCTACTACCTGAAGTACCAGAACCGCCGGGCCGACTACCTGCAGGCCATCTGGAATGTCCTGAACTGGGACGTGGCCGAGGAGATCTACAAGGGCGCCTGAAGGCGGAGAACGCCGCTGACGGCTCTTTCCAGGGCCGTCAGCGCTTCCTTTAGCCGCCAAGCCCCCCTGTCCCGCACCCCGGCGGGGTTGGAGATGGCCCTGAGCTCCGCCCCCCGGACCCCCAGGGCCAGGCAGGCCCGGGCGAAGGCCGCCCCCTCCATGCTCTCCACCTCTGCCCCCCATCTTTGGGCCAGGGCCTGGGCCTCCTCGAGGCTCTCCGAGACCAGGTCCCGGGTGAGGCCGGTGGCCAGCCCAAGGCCCAGGCCCTCTTTCAAGGAGGCGGTGAGGCCGGGGTCCAGGGGAAAGCGGTTGTAGTAGCGCGCTCCCCCCTTCCTTAGGGCGGGAAAGCCCAGGGGCTTAAGGCCCTCCCTTAGGCCCAGGTCCGCCTCCACCTCCTCCTTGATGAGGACCGCCTGGCCCAAGGCCAGCCCCGAGCCCGGGTAGGCCCCGGCGATGCCGAAGAGAAGGGCCCTCTCCACCGGGTGGCTCGCGGCGTAGGCGGCGAGGGCCATGGCGGCGTTGACCTTGCCCACGCCGGTCTCCAGGTAGACGAAGCCCTCACCCTTCAGGCCCTTCCAGGCCAGGAAGGCGAAGGGCTCCCCCCGGAGGAAGGGGGCCTCGAGGCGGGTCGGGGAAAGGAGGAGCCACACTACTCCACCACCTTGAAGCCCAGGGCCTCGGCCCGCTCCACGAAGAACTGAATGTTCTCCCCCTTGACCTCGCCCCCCAGGCTCTTGCGCTCAAAGGCCCTTTCCGCCGCCAGGATCATGGTCTCCGCCAGGCAGGCGGGCACCTGGTCCGGGGCCCCGAAGTGGAGGTCCAGGGTGGCCCGGGCCTGGCCGGGAAGCCGCACCACCCCCCCGGGGATCACCCTCACCCCCGGTACCTCCCGCACGCTTTCATGGACGTCCGGGGGGACGCCCTCGTCGTAGATCCAGGCCCCGGGCTTCACGTGCTCGGGGTAGATGACGGGGTTGGGGTCGCTGGTGGCGGTGAAGACCAGATCCGCCTCCCGGATGGCCCCTATATCGGTGGTGACCACGATCTCCGGGGCCTCCCCCTTCCGCTCCAAGTTCCTCCTGAGGCTCTCCGCCGCCCGGGAAAGCCTCTCGGGGTCCCGGCCCACCAGGATCAGCTTCCCCACATAGGGGGCGATCTGGCGGGCGATGCCGAAGGCCACCACCCCGTTCGCCCCCACCACGGCCGCCGTGGTGCGCTTCAGGTCCTTGCCGCTTTGGGCGAAGTGGGCCAGGATCTGGGGAATGGCCGCCCTGACGGTGCCCGCGGTGTAGGCCCCGCCGTTGGTCACCTCTATCCCGGGCACGGCCTCCTGGACCTTGAGGCCCTTCTCCCCCACCACGCTCCAGAAGGCCCCCAGGCCCACCACCGTGGCCCCCAGCTCCTTGGCGAGCCTCGCCCCCTGGATGGCCCGCTTGACCGCCAAATCGGGCTTGGCCTTGATCTGGTGGGGCAAAAGGGGCGCGGAGATGAGGTGGCACAGGACCTCCCGGCCGTCGGCCGTCCTCACCCCCCGCACCTCCCCCACCTTCATGGGGCGGAAAAGCTCCGCCAGGCGCTCAATCCAGGCCTGCTTGAGGAGGCCCAGGCGCACCAGGGGCCTCATCCAGCGGAAGCGGGGGCTTTGCCAGAAGTCCTCCACGGTGAGGGGGTGGATGAGGAAAGCGCAGACCACCTGCCTTTCCGAAGGGAGCGGCAGGGGGTCCCCCAGCTTGGGCTCGGTGCCCTCCAGGATGCGCCCCAGGTTCTCCTTGTAGCGCCATAGGGCCAGGAGGAAAAGGAGGAGGCCGAGAAGCTTTTCCCTGGGGGCGTAGCCCCCCAGCAGGACCAGAAAAAGCCCCAGGGGCAGGGCCAAGGCCGCCAGGGAGGCGTAGCCCGTGAGGGCGTAGAGGGTAAGGGCCAGGGCCACGGGGACCATCCCCCAGGCGGGCGGCAGAGGAAGGGCCGCCAGCACCCCCAAAAGCACCCCCGCCCCCTTGGCCCGTAAAGGCCAGGGGTCCCGGAAGAAGACGGGGTAGAGGTGGCCCAGATAGGCGGCCACCCCCAGGGCCAAGAGTTCCCCAAGCCCCAGGCCCAAGGCCCGCCCCAGGAGGAGGGGCAGGTAGCCCTTGAGGAAGTCTAGAAGGAAGGAAAGGAGAAGCGTCCGAAGGCCTAGGCGCTTCAGGGCGCTTTCCAGGCCCAGGGTGTAGGGGCTCGCCGTGCGCAGGTCCACGCCCCGCCTCTGGGCCAAAAGGTGACCCAGGGGCAAAGCCCCCACCAGGTAGGCGAGAAGGAGGAGAAGGGCGGTCATCGCAGGTAGTTTAGCCCGGCCACGGCCCCGCCCGTGAGGAGAAGGGTCAGAAGCCCCGCCGCCACCACGCCCAGGGAGATGGCGAGAAGGGCGTACCGCCTTTTGAGGCCCAGGACCACGGCCAGCACGCTCCCGCTCCAGGCCCCGGTGCCGGGAAGGGGCACGGCCACGAAGAGGAAGAGGCCCAAGGCCCCCAGGCGCTGGACCTGCTCCTCGCCCTTCAAGCGGACCCGGGCCTCGAGGGCCTCCCAGGCCCGGCGGAGGACGGGCACCCGGGTGGCCGCCTCCACGGCCCAGGGCAGAAGGAAAAGGGCCACCGGGGCCACCAGCAGGTTCCCCAAAAGGGCAAGAAGGAAGCTTTCCCAGGGGGAAAGCCCCAAGGCCACCCCCAGGGGGATGGCCCCCCTTAGCTCCACCACCGGCAAAGCCGCCACCAGAAGAACGTAAAGCTCGGGCGTCATTTTCATAAAAAAGGCGCCGGGACCCTAGCCCGGCGCCAGGCCCCCTGGCCTCAGGCCCGGGCCGCTTTGGCCTTCTCCACCAGCTCGGCGAAGGCCTGGGGCTCCCGCACCGCCAGGTCGGCCAGGACCTTGCGATTTAGCTCAATCCCCGCCTTCTTGAGCCCGTTCATGAAGCTGGAGTAGTTGAGGCCGTGCTGGCGGCAGGCGGCGTTGATGCGCACGATCCAGAGCTTGCGGAACTCCCGCTTCCTGGCCTTGCGGTCCCGGTAGGCGTAGTTCCCGGCGGCGAAGAGGGTCTCCCGGGCCTTGCGGAAGCTCTTGGAGCGGAGGCCCCAGTACCCCTTGGCCAGCTTGAGGATCTTCTTGTGCCTGCGGCGACGGACGACGCCGGTCTTGGCGCGCGGCATCCTCTACCTCCTCAGTAGGTCAGGAGGCGCTTGATGCGCTCCGCCTCCGGCTTGGCCAGGGTGAACTTCCGCCCCTTCTGGCGGATGGTCTTCCCCGACTTGTGCCAGTTCAGGTGCCGTTTGCCCGTCTTCATGGCCACCACCTTGCCCGAAGCGGTGACCTTCACCCGCTTCTTGGCGCCCTTGTGGGTCTTCATCTTGCCCATGCTTCTCCTCCTCTGGGAAGCGCCCCCAGGCGGGGGACTTGGGTGCTCCCCAAAGCCTTCCCACTATAGCAAAGACCGCTAAGGAGGTCTAGGCCGACACCTTGGCCGGGGCCAGGAGCATGTTCATGTCCCGGCCCAAAAGCTCGGGCTTCATCTCCACTACGGCCAGGCCCTCGAGGTCCTTGGCCACCCGCTCCAGAAGCCGCTGGCCCAGCTCGGGGTGGCTCATCTCCCGCCCCCGGAACATGATGGTGACCTTGACCTTGTGGCCCTCCTCCAGGAAGCGCTTGATATGGTTCAGCTTGGTCTGATAGTCGTGGTCGTCAATCTTGACCCGGAACTTCATGGACTTGACCTCGGTGCGCTTGGCCTTTTTGCGGGCCTCCTTCTCCGCCACCTGCTGCTCGTAGCGCCACTTGGAGTAGTCCATGATGCGGGCCACCGGTGGTTCGGCGGTGGGGCCCACCAGGACCAGGTCCAGGTCCTGCTCCCGGGCCAGGCGCAAAGCCTCCCGGGTGTCCATGATGCCCAGCTGCCGGCCGTCGGCGCCGATCAGCCTCACCTGTTTGGCACGGATGCGCTCGTTGGTCAGATACTCCTTTATCCGCATCACCTCCTGGCCCGCAAAGCTTTCCTCGGGTTCGCGGGCTAAGGGGAGTGTAGCAGGAAAGGCCCCTCGTCTACAATGGGGGCATGGTCCAGGTGGAAAAAGGCCGCGTGGCCACGCTATTCCTGAACGACCCAGAGAGGCGAAACCCCCTCTCGCCCAAGATGGTGGAAGGCCTTCTCGCGGCCCTGGAGGAGCTGGAAGCCGATGAGGGGGTGCGGGCTCTGGTCCTGACGGGAAGGGGCCAGGCCTTCAGCGCCGGGGCCGACCTGGCCTTTCTGGAAAGGGTCACGGAGATGGGGGCCGAGGAGAACTACCGCCACTCCCTTTCCCTCATGGCCCTCTTCCGCCGCCTCTACACCTATCCCAAGCCCACGGTGGCGGCGGTGAACGGCCCGGCGGTGGCCGGGGGAGCGGGGCTCGCCCTGGCCTGCGACCTGGTGGTCATGGAAGAGGAGGCGAGGATGGGCTTCACCGAGGTCAGGATCGGCTTCGTGGCCGCCTTGGTCTCCGTCCTCCTCACCCGGGCCGTGGGGGAGAAGGTGGCCAAGGACCTCCTCCTCACGGGAAGGCTCGTGGGAGCGGAAGAGGCCAAGGCCCTGGGGCTCGTGAACCGCACCGCCCCCAAGGGGGAGGCCCTCAAAGCGGCCCAGGCCCTGGCGGAAGAAGTTGCGGAGAACGCCCCCACCTCCTTGCGCCTCACCAAGGAGCTCCTGGCCGCCCTGCCGGGGATGGGCCTCGAGGAGGGCTTCCGCCTGGCGGCCCTGGCCAACGCCTGGGTGCGGGAGACCGGGGACCTGAAGGAGGGCATCCGGGCCTTCTTTGAGAAGCGCAAGCCCCGCTTCTAAGCGCCCCACCGCGGCTTCCGCCGCGGCGGGGGCCCCAGAAAAACCCCTAGCCCCGGCTTGGGCACCCCACGTTGCGAAAGCAAAGCGCGGGCACTTGGGTAAACTTGCCTTATGGGCCTCGTCCCCCCGAGCTTCATCACCGAGATCGTGGAAAAAGACCTACGGGAGGGTAAGTACGAGCGCATCAAGACCCGCTTCCCTCCCGAGCCCAACGGCTACCTCCACATCGGCCACGCCCGGAGCATCGTCCTCAACTTCGGCCTGGCCCGGGACTACGGTGGGGAGTGCTACCTGCGCATGGACGACACTAACCCCGAGACCGAGAAGGAGGAGTACGCCAGGGCCATCCTGGAGGACGTGCGCTGGCTGGGCTTTGAGCCGGACGGGATCTTTTACGCCTCGGACTACTTTGAGAGGATGTACAAATGCGCCCTCCTCCTCATCCAGGAGGGGAAGGCCTACGTGGACGACCTCTCCGAGGAGGAGATGAGCGCCCTGAGGGCCGAGGGGAAGCCGAGCCCCTACCGGGAAAGGAGCGTGGAGGAGAACCTGGACCTCTTCCAGAGGATGGCCCGGGGAGAGTTCCCCACGGGAAGCCGGGTCCTCAGGGCCAAGATTGACCCCGCCCACCCCAACTTCAAGCTGAGGGACCCGGTCCTCTACCGCATCGTCCACGCCCCCCATTACCACGCGGGGGACCGGTGGGTGGTCTACCCCCTCTACGACTACGCCCACCCCCTGGAGGACTTCATAGAGGGCATCACCCACTCCCTCTGCACCCTGGAGTTTGAGAACAACCGGGCGATCTACGACTGGGTCATTGAAAACGTGAAGGGCAAGTGCGGCTTTCCCCTCTCCCCCAGGCCCCACCAGTACGAGTTCGCCCGCCTGGACTTAAGCCACACCGTCCTCTCCAAGAGGAAGCTCATCAAGCTGGTGGAGGGAGGGTACGTCTCCGGCTGGGACGACCCCCGCCTCCCCACCCTGAGGGCCCTGAGGCGGCGGGGGGTGAGGCCCGAGGCCATCATAGAGTTCGTGCGCAGGACGGGCATCTCCCGCAACGAGGCCCTGATCCCCATGGACCTCTTTGAGGAGGTGGTCCGGGACGACCTGAACCCCGTGGCCCCCAGGGTCTTGGGGGTCATAGACCCCTTGGAAGTGGTCCTCACCAACTACCAGGGGGAGGAGTGGATAGAGGCCCCCTACTGGCCCCGGGACATCCCCAAGGAGGGGAGCCGCCCTCTCCCCTTCTCGGGAAGAATCTATATAGAGCGCTCGGACTTCAGCCTGAATCCCCCCAAGGGTTGGAAACGCTTTGCCCCTGGGCAGAGGGTGCGCCTCCGGCACGCCTACGTCATAGAGCTGGAGGACGTGGTGGAGGAAGGCGGGGAGGTACGGCGCCTCAAGGCCCGGGTGGTCCCCGGGACCCTGGGGGCCAACCCCGAGGACGGGGTTAAGCCCAAGGGGGTGATCCACTGGGTCTCGGCGGCCCACGCCCTGCCGGTGGAGTTCCGCCTCTACGGCCGCCTCTTCCTGACGGCCGACCCCGAGGAGGGCGGGGACTTCCTCAAGAACCTGAACCCCAAGGCCCTCGAGGTCCGCCGGGGCTTCGTTGAGCCCAGCGTGGCCAAAGACCCCAGGGAGACCCGCTACCAGCTGGAGCGCCTGGGCTACTTCTGGCAGGACCCCGTGGACTCCAGGCCCGAAGCCCTGGTCCTAAACCGCATCGTCCCCCTCAAGGAGGGCTTCAAGGCGAGCTAAGTACCCCACCGCGGCAAAAGCCGCGGTGGGGGCCCCAGAAAAGCCCTTCCACAGCCCCGACTTGAGCACCCCATGTTGCAAAACCAAAGTGCGGGCACTTAAGCTTTCTGAGGTACCTTTTGGGGCCAAGTCGGCGTGAGATGGCCTCAAAGCCCCAGGCTCACCCCCAAAGCCGCCCCCAGGCCGAAGCTCTGGTTGGGGGTCAGGTAGTAAATGGGGTGAAGCTCCAAGTAGACCCCCACGAGGGGCAGGGGTAGGTTGAGCCAGGTGCCCAAGACCCCCCGCACGCCCCCCTGCCCCGCCCCGTCCTGGGGCAGGGAAAGGGCCTTACCCGTGCCGTAGAAGCCCCCCAGGCCCAGGTAGAGGTCGGTGAGGGGGACCTTGAAGAGGAGGTCCACCCCTCCCCCCAAGGCCTCGAGGCCCACCCCACCGTAGACCCGCCCGTCTAAGAGAAGGGGCACCAGGGGAAAGCGAAGGCCCCCCTGGAGGCCAAAGGGGCTACCCAAGCTCACCTCGGCCCGCTGGGCCAGGGCCACACCGAGAAGCACAAGGGCCAGAACGGAGAACCTACGCACGCCGCACCTCCTGCAAAAGCTCTTCCACCTGCGCCAGGCGGGCCTGGTGCACCCCAGGCTGGTAGTCCACCAGAACCGCCTCCACCTTCAGCATACCCAGGGCCCTGAGGAAGGCCTCCTTGAGGGCCCGGCTCTCCAAGGGACTCACCCGCATCCCAAGCTCCGGGTGGAAGGCCAGGAAGCGCTCGGCCCCGGCCCTCGTGGTCCACACCCCGGAAAGCCTCCGCCCCAGGGCCTCCACCACCAGGTGCTCCCCGGGCTCCCCTTCCAGGACGTACCAGGTACCGGAAAGCTCCGGCTCCACCGGTCCATAATACCCTCGTGCGCCTGGACCGGTACCTGGTGGAAAAGGGCCTGGTGGAGAGTCGGGAAAAGGCCAAGCGCCTCATCGCCGAGGGGAAGGTGCGGGTGGGGGGAAGGGTGGTCACCAAGCCCGCCCACCCCGTGCCCGAAGGCGCCGCCGTGGAGCTCCTAGAGGAGGAGCGCTACGTGGGCCGGGGGGCCTACAAGCTCCTCGGGGCCCTCGAGGCCTTCCCCATAGCCATAGCGGGGAAGGTGGCCGCCGATCTGGGGGCCAGTACCGGGGGTTTCACCCAGGTCCTTTTGGAAAGGGGGGCCAGCCGGGTCTACGCCGTGGACGTGGGCAGGGGCCAGCTCCACCCAAGCCTCCGCCAGGACCCCAGGGTGGTGGTCCTCGAGGGCGTGGACGCCCGCGCCGTGAGCCTCCCGGAGCCCGTGGACCTTGTCCTCATGGACCTGGCCTTCATCTCCGCCACCCAGGTCCTCCCCAAGGCGCTGGAGCTTCTGAGGGAGGGGGGCGAGGCCCTGGTCCTGGTCAAGCCCCAGTACGAGCTCTGGCCCGGGGCCCACCAAGGGGTGGTGCGGGAGGAGGCTTTAAGGCGGGAGGCCCTGAGGCGGGTCAGGGAACGGGCGGAGGCCCTGGGCTTCAGGGTCTTGGGGGAGAAGGAAAGCCCCCTCCCGGGCAAGGAGGGGAACCTGGAGTACTGGCTTTGGCTCAGGGCCCCTTGAGCCACTCCTCGGCGATCTGGACGGCGTTTAAGGCGGCCCCCTTCAGGAGCTGGTCCCCCACCACGAAGAAGTCCAGGCCGTTCTCAAAGGCCAGGCTCTTCCGGATCCGGCCCACCTCCACGTCCCACTTGCCGCTGGCGGTGAGGGGCATGGGGTAGCGCCGCCTCTCGGGCTCGTCCACCAGCTCCACACCCGGGGCGCCCGTCAGAACCTCCCGGGCGGCCTCGGGGGTGACGGGCTCGGCGAACTCCACGCTGGCCGCCTCGGCGTGGGCGCGAAGGGTGGGGACCCGGACCGCCGTGGCGCTGATCTTTATGGAGTCATCGCCAAAGATCTTGTGGGTCTCCCACACCACCTTCATCTCCTCGCGGGTGTAGCCGTTTTCCTGGAAGGCGTCAATGTGGGGGATGACGTTGAAGGGCAGGGGGTGGGCGAAGACCTCGGCCCTGGGGGTCTCCCCGTGCAGGAAGCGGTGGGTTTCTCTAAGGAGCTCCTCCATGCCCTTGGCCCCCGCCCCCGAGGCCGCCTGGTAGGTGGCCACGACCACCCGCCTGGCCCGGAAGGCCCGGTGGAGGGGCCAGAGGGCCATGGCCAGGATGGCCGTGGTGCAGTTGGGGTTGGCGATGATGCCCTGGTGGGTGAAGATCTTTTCCCGATTGACCTCGGGGACCACCAAAGGCACCCAGGGCTCGTAGCGGAAGGCGCTGGAGTTGTCTATGACCAGGGCCCCGCCCCGGACCCAAAGGGGGGCCAGGGCTTTGGAGAGGGCCCCCCCGGCGCTGGCCAGGACCAGGTCCACGGGCAGAGGCCCCTCGGGAAGGGGCTCCACGGGGATCTCCTCCCCACGGAAGGGAAGGCGCGCCCCGGCGGAGCGGGGGGAGGCGTAGAGCCGGAGCTCGGAGAGGGGGAAGTCCCGGGCCTCGAGGACCTTGAGGATCTCCCGCCCCACGGCCCCCGTGGCCCCCACCACCGCCACCCTCATGCCTCCTCCTCCACGTCCGAAAGCGCAAGCTCCTCCCACATGACCCGGGTGTGGGCCCAAAGGTGGGTGAGGCTGCGAAGGGCCTCCTCCTCTAAGGCGCTTCGCTCCTCCGGAGAGGCCTCCTTCAGCTTTTGGTACACCATCTTAAGGTGGTCCACCTCCTCAAAGAGCTCCTGCCAGATGGGCTCGGGCAGGCCTACCAGCTCCTCAACCTGCGCAGGATCCGCCTTCGCTCCCCTTCCCATGCCCGAATCTCCTTTTCCCACTTCCCGATCAGCCCCCAGTCCGGACTGGCCTTCTCCAGCTCCGCCTGGATCTTCTGATGATGCCGGAGAATCTGGTGCTCTAGACCCGCCAAGCGCTTGCGAAGGTGCTTGTTTTTGCCCAAGGCGCTCCCGCAAAGCTACCCCTAGTCTACCACCGAAGCCTCTCCTTCAAAAACCCCTCCAGCTCGTCCACGTGGAGGCGGATCTGCTCCATGGTGTCCCGGTCCCGCACCGTGACCGTGTCCTTGAGCTTGCTGGTGCCGTCCTTGCCCTGGCCCAGGGTGTCGTAGTCCACGGTGACGGCGAAGGGGGTGCCCACCTCGTCGTGGCGGCGGTAGGCCTTGCCGATGTTGCCCGTGTCCTCGTAGAGCACCCGCCCGAGGCCCAGGGCCTGCAGCCTGGCCTTGAGCCTTTTGGCGTACTCGGTGATCTCGGGGCGGTTCTTCACCAGGGGAATCACCGCCACCTTGATGGGGGCGAGCTGGGGCTTGAGCTTCAGGACGATGCGCTCTTCCCCACTGGGAAGCTCCTCCCGGGTGAAGGCCTCGGCGAGGAGGGCCAAGACCCCCCGGTCCACCCCGGCGGAGGGCTCAATGACGTAGGGCACGAACCACCTGCCCGTCTCGGGATCCCGGTAGGCCAGGCGCTGGGTGGAGTGCTCGTTCCTGAGGACCCTGGCGGTGACGCCAAGCTCCTCCTGGTCCTTGGTGTGGCTCCCCAGGTCAAAGTCGGTGCGGTTGGCGATGCCCTCCAGCTCCTCCAGGCCGTGGGGGAAGCGGTAGAGGAGGTCCACGGTGGCCTTGGCGTAGTGGGCCAGCTCCTCGGGAGGTTGCTGGTAGGCCACCAGGTTCTCCCGGCTCAGGCCCATCTCCTGCCACCACTTGAGGCGTTCCTCCACCCAGTAGCGGTGCCAGCGCTCGTCCTCCCCCGGGGGCACGAAGTACTCAATCTCCATCTGCTCAAACTCCCGCACCCGGAAGATGAAGTTCCTGGGGGTGATCTCGTTGCGGAAGGCCTTGCCGATCTGGGCGATGCCGAAGGGGAGCTTGCGGCTGGTGGTGTCCAGGACGTTTTTGAAGTTGATGAAGATCCCCTGGGCGGTCTCGGGACGCAGGTAGGCCAGGCCCGCCTCGTCCTCCACCGGCCCCACGTAGGTCTTGAACATCATGTTGAAGTACCGGGGCGGGGTCCAGTCCCCGGGCTCCCCGGTGGCCGGGTCCACCACCATGGCCGCCGTCATGGCCCCCCCGGCCCGCTCGGGGAAGGTCATCATGGCCTGGACCAGGGCGTGGAGGTTCCCCTCCTCCACCTCCATGGCCCGAAAGAGGCGTCTTAAGACCTCCTCGGGCTGCTCTTTGAGGAGGTGATCCAGGCGGTAGCGCTTCTTGGTGATGCGGTTGTCCACCATGGGGTCGGCGAAGGTGGCCTCGTGCCCGGAGTAGTGAAGGACCAGGCGGTGGGTGAGGACGCTGGCGTCCAGCCCCTCCATGTCGTCCCGCTCGTAGACGTTTCTGCGCCACCAGGCCTGCTTCAGGTTGTTCTTGAGCTCCACCCCCAAAGGCCCGTAGTCGTAGACGCCCTGCAGGCCGCCGTAAATCTCCGCGCTTTGAAAGATGAAGCCCCGCCTTTTGCAAAGGGCCACCAGTTCGTCCAAGGTGCTGGCCGGCATGCCATCTCCTCCCAGAGGGCCCGAGGGCCCGATAGCTGGCATCTTAAGGCCAAGGTGAGCGAAGGTGCAAACGCTTCCCCAGGCCGGCCTTACGCTAGAATGTGGGTAGAGGGGAGCATGAACAGGTACGACGATCGCGCCAGGCTGGTCTTTCACTACGCAAGGGAGGAGGGGAGCCGCTTAGGCCACTCCATGATCGGCCCGGAGCACCTCCTCCTGGGCCTGATGCGCGAGGGGGGCACGGCGGCCCGCATCCTCCAGGAGTACGGGGCGAGCCTCGAGGCCATGCGCCGCATGGTGGAGGAGCTGGTGGGCCGCGGCGAGGGGAGCCGCACCGGGGAACCCCCCGCCATCACGCCCAGGGCGAGGCGGGTCATGGAGCTGGCCAGCGCCGAGGCCCGCAACATGGGGGCCCAGGTGATCGGCACCGAGCACATCCTCCTGGGCATCATCCGCGAAGGGGACGGGATCGCCTACCGCATCCTCTCCCACTTCGCCAAGGACGTGGACGCCATCCGCTGGCGCATCCTGGCCATGGCGGATAACCGCGAGCGGGAAAAGCCCGTGAACACGCCTTTTCTGGACGAGTACGGCCGCGACCTCACCAAGGAGGCCCGCGAAGGGAAGCTGGACCCGGTGATCGGCCGCCAGGAGGAGATCAACCGGGTGATCCAGATCCTGGCCCGCCGCACCAAGAACAACCCGGTGCTCATCGGGGACCCCGGGGTGGGCAAGACCGCCATCGTGGAAGGGCTGGCCCAGGCCATCGTGGAGGGCCGGGTCCCCCCCATCCTCAAGGGGGCCCGGGTGGTGGCCATTGACCTGGCCGGGGTGGTGGCGGGCACCAAGTACCGGGGGGAGTTTGAGGAGCGCCTGCGCCAGATCATTGAGGAGCTCAAAAACGCCAAGGTCATCGCCTTCATTGACGAGCTTCACACCCTGATCGGCGCCGGGGGGGCCGAGGGCACCCTGGACGCCGCCAACATCCTCAAGCCCGCCCTGGCCCGGGGCGAGATCCAGGTCATCGGGGCCACCACCACCGGGGAGTACCACCGCTACATAGAAAAAGACGCCGCCCTGGAGCGGCGCTTCCAGCCCGTCATCGTCCTGGAGCCCTCCCCAGAGGAGACCCTGGAGATCCTGAAGGGCCTCCGGCCCCGCTACGAGGCCCACCACGGGGTCATCATCCCCGACGAGATCCTGGAGCTTTCCGTCAAGATCGGCATCCGCTCCCTCCCGGGGCGCAACTTTCCCGACAAGGCCATTGACCTCATTGACGAGGCCGCCAGCCGGGTCCGCCTCAACGCCTCCCTGGGCCTCCCCGTGGCCGAGGAGGAGGACGGCACCCCGGTGGTCACCCGGGAGGACATTGAGGCCGTGGTGGACTCCTGGGGCGGGGTCTACGTGGACGACAAGGACGACGAGAAGCTCATGCACCTGGAGGAGGAGCTCGGAAAGCGGGTGGTGGGCCAGGAGGAGGCCATCAAGGCCCTGGCCAGCGCCCTCCGCCGGGCCCGGGTGGGCCTTGGGGGGAGGACCAGGGTGGCGGCCAGCTTCCTCTTCGTGGGCCAAAGCGGCGTGGGCAAGACCCAGCTGGCCAAGGCCCTGGCCGAGGTCCTCTTCGGCTCGGAGCGGGCCCTCATCCGCTTTGACATGTCCGAGTTCCAGGAGCCCCACTCCATCTCCAAGCTGATCGGGGCCCCTCCCGGCTACGTGGGCTACGAGCAGGGGGGCCGCCTCACCGAGGCCGTCCGCCGCCAGCCCTTCAGCGTGGTCCTCCTGGACGAGATTGAGAAGGCCCACCCCGACATCTACAACACCTTCCTCCAGGTCCTGGACGAGGGCCGCCTCACCGACGGCATGGGGCGGACCGTGGACTTCCGCCGGGTCATCCTCATCATGACCTCCAACACCGGCTACAACGTGGGCCCGGCCATCGGCTTCACCTCCAGGGAGGTGGACACCGAGTCCCCCTTGAAGGCCCTCTTCACCCCCGAGTTCCTGGACCGCCTGGACGAGGTCATCCGCTTCCGCCCCCTCACCGAGGAGGAGCTGGTGCGGGTGGCCGAGCTCATGCTGGAGGAGATCCAGAAGGAGCTCAAGGCCCGGGACGTAGAGGTCACCTTCGCCCCCGAGGTGGCCCGCTTCGTGGTGGACCAGGCCCCCAGGACGGGGAGCGCCCGGGCCATCCGTGGGGTCATCCGGGAGCGCATAGAAGACCCCCTCTCCCTGGCCCTCCTGAAGAAGCCCACGGGCCGCCTTTACGTGACCGTGGAGGACGGGCGCCTGGCCTTCCACGAGGTGGAGGAGTTCCTGGTCTAGGGCTTCATGGCCAAGGCCAGCTACGTCTGCGTGGAGTGCGGCTACCGCACCCCCAAGCCTCTGGGGCGCTGCCCCGGGTGTGGGGCCTGGGGAAGCTTCAAGGAATCGGTCCAGGAGCCGCCCAGGGCGAGCCCCAGCCTGAAGATCCCCGAACTCCTTCCCCTTTCCCAGGTGGACGAGGCGGAGGAGAGGCGCTTCTCCTCGGGGCTCTCCGAAGTGGACCGGGTTCTGGGCGGGGGGTTTGTGCCCGGGGAGGTGGTTCTTCTGGGCGGGGAGCCGGGGGTGGGCAAGAGCACCCTGCTTCTGGAGATGGCCCGGCGCATGCCCAGGCGGGTCTACTACGTGGCGGGGGAGGAGTCCCCCGCCCAGATCAAGCTCCGGGCGAGGCGGCTTGGGGTGGAGGAGCTTCTGCTGGTGCGGGAGACCCGCCTGGAGCCCCTTCTGGCCCTCCTGGAGCGGGAGCCCCCCGAGGCCCTCTTTGTGGACTCCATCCAGACCATTGAGGCCAACGGGAGCCCGGGAAGCCTGGTGGCGGTGAGGGAGGCCACCTCGGCCCTGGTGCGCTTCGCCAAGGAGAGCGGGACGGCGGTGGTCCTGGTGGGCCACGTGACCAAGGAGGGGGTGGTGGCGGGCCCCAAGAGCGTGGAGCACGCCGTGGACGCCACCCTGTACTTGGAGACCGCCGGGGTCTACCGGGTCCTGAGGAGCGCCAAGAACCGCTTCGGTCCGGTGGGGGAGCTCGGGGTCTTCCGGATGGAAGAGGAGGGGCTTCTGGAGGTGGGAAACCCCTCGGAGGCCTTTCTCCAGGAAAGGCCCCTGGGGGTGCCGGGGAGCGCCGTCGCCCTGGCCCTGGCCGGGGAGAGGGCCCTGGCCCTCGAGGTCCAGGCCCTGGCCGCCAAGACGCCCTTCCCCGCCCCCCGCCGGGTGGTCCAGGGGCTGGACGGGAGGCGGGTAGACATGGTCCTGGCGGTCCTGGAGAGGCGGCTCGGCCTTCCCCTCGCCAACCTGGACGTCTACGTGAACCTGGCGGGGGGGCTAAGGGTCCTGGACCCGGGGCTGGACCTGGCCGTGGCCCTGGCGGTGTATTCTGCGGTGGTGGGCCGCCCCCTCCCCCAGGACCTGGCGGTGGTGGGTGAGGTGGGCCTTCTCGGCGAGGTCCGGAGCGTGGTGAGCCTGGAAAGAAGGCTGAAGGAAGGCGAGCGGGCCGGGTTCGGGCGCTTTCTGCACCCCGGCAACACCCGGGGCCTGGCCCAGGCGGTGGAGGCCTATCTGGGATGAGGCTCCTCTTTTACCTCCTGTTCGCCCTTTTGGGCTACCAGCTGGCGGCGGCCCTCGAGGGCCTAGGCCTTCTGCCCAAGACCCTGGGCCTTCTCTCCCTGAACCGGCTCTACCTGAGCCTGGCGGGCCTCCTGACCGGGGTCCTCCTGGCCCCCAGACTGGAGATCTTCCTGGAAAAGCGGCTCAGGAAGCTCAAGGAGCTACCGCCGGAGGTCCCGGTGGCCCTTACCCTGGGGGCCACCTTGGGCCTCCTCCTCGCCACCCTCCTCACCACCCTCCTCTCCCAGGTCCCCGGCTTCTCCCCCTACCACAGCCTCTTTCTGGCCGTGGTCCTGGTGGGCCTCTTCGCCTACTTGGCCCTGGGGTACAAGGACTACCTGCGCCCGCCCGCCAAGAGGAGGGAGAGGGAAGAGGGGGGAAAGGTCCTGGACACCAGCGTCCTGGTGGACGGCCGGCTCCCCGAGGTGGCGGCCACGGGTTTTCTGGAAGGCCCCCTCTACGTGCCCCACTTCGTCCTAAAGGAGCTCCAGCACTTCGCCGACAGCCCTGACCCCCTGAGGCGGGCCAAGGGGAGGCGGGGCCTCGAGGCCCTGGAAAGGCTCAAGGAGCTCCTCCCGCTAGAGGTGGTGGAGGAAGCCCCCAAAGGGGAGAGCGTGGACGAGAAGCTTCTCTTCCTGGCCCGGGACCTGGGGGCGGCCCTGGTCACCAACGACCTGGCCCTCCTGCAGATGGCCCGCATCTACGGGGTGAAGGCCCTCTCCGTCCAGGCCCTGGCCCAGGCCCTGAGGCCCCAGCTCCAGGTGGGGGACACCCTCAAGCTCCTCATCTTCAAGGAGGGGAAGGAGCCCCACCAGGGGGTGGGCTACCTGGAGGACGGCTCCATGGTGGTGGTGGACGAGGGGATCCGTTACAAGGGCCAGGAAATAGAGGTGGTCATCACCCAGGCCATCCAGACCCAGGTGGGCCGCCTCTTCTTTGCCCGTCCCGCCGGCCAAAGCTAAGCGCCCGGAAGGTATAATGCCCCTGGCCTTCTAAGGCCGGGAGGTGGAGCTTGAACCTGCACGAGTATCAAGCCAAGGAGATCCTCGCCCGCTACGGGGTGCCGGTGCCACCCGGCAGGGTGGCCTACACCCCCGAGGAGGCCAAGAGGATCGCCGAGGAGTTCGGCAAGCGGGTGGTCATCAAGGCCCAGGTCCACGTGGGAGGGAGAGGCAAGGCCGGAGGCGTGAAGCTGGCCGACACCCCAGCCGAGGCCTACGAGAAGGCCCAGGCCATCCTGGGCATGAACATCAAGGGCCTCACCGTCAAGAAGGTCCTGGTGGCCGAGGCGGTGGACATCGCCAAGGAGTATTACGCCGGCCTCATCCTGGACCGCTCAAAGAAGCGGGTGGTCCTCATGCTCTCCAAGGAGGGGGGCGTGGACATTGAGGAGGTGGCCGCACAGCGCCCCGAGGCCATCCACAAGTTCTGGATTGACCCCCACAAGGGCCTAAGGGCCTTTGAGGCCCGGGAGATGGTCCGGCGGGCGGGCCTCGAGGGCAACCTCAACAAGCTGGCCCAGGTGCTGGTGGCCCTCTACCGGGCCTACGAGGGGGTGGACGCCTCCATCGCCGAGATCAACCCCCTGGTGGTCACCACCGACGGCGCCATCGTGGCCGCCGACGCCAAGATCGTCCTGGACGACAACGCCCTCTTCCGCCACCCTGATCTGGCCGAGCTCAGGGAGGTGGAGGCCGAGCACCCCCTGGAGGTGGAGGCCAGCAACTACGGCTTCGCCTACGTGAAGCTTGACGGCAACATCGGCGTCATCGGCAACGGGGCGGGGCTTGTGATGTACACCCTGGACCTGGTGAACCGGGTGGGGGGCAGGCCCGCCAACTTCCTGGACATCGGGGGCGGGGCCAAGGCGGACGTGGTCTACAACGCCCTCAAGCTGGTCCTCAAGGACCCCGACGTCAAGGGCGTCTTCATCAACATCTTCGGCGGCATCACCCGGGCGGACGAGGTGGCCAAGGGGGTCATCCGGGCCCTCGAGGAGGGCCTCCTCACCAAGCCGGTGGTCATGAGGGTGGCGGGCACCGCCGAGGAGGAGGCCAAGAAGCTTCTGGAAGGGAAGCCCATCTACATGTACCCCACGTCCATAGAGGCGGCCAAGGCCATCGTGGCCATGGTGGGAGGTGCGGCGTGATCCTGGTCAATAGGGAAACCCGCGTCCTGGTCCAGGGCATCACCGGCCGGGAGGGACAGTTCCACACCCAGCAGATGCTGGCCTACGGCACCAAGATCGTGGCCGGGGTAACCCCGGGCAAGGGGGGGACCGAGGTCTTGGGCGTCCCCGTCTACGACACGGTGAAGGAGGCCGTGAAGAGCCACACCATTGACGCCTCCATCATCTTCGTGCCCGCCCCCGGCGCAGCCGACGCCGCTTTGGAGGCGGCCCACGCCGGCATTCCCCTCATCGTCCTCATCACCGAGGGCATCCCCACCCTGGACATGGTGAAGGCGGTGGAGGAGATCCGGACCCTGGGGGTGCGCCTCATCGGGGGGAACTGCCCCGGGATCATCAGCGCCGAGGAGACCAAGCTGGGCATCATGCCGGGCCACGTCTTCAAAAGGGGCAGGGTGGGCCTCATCAGCCGCTCGGGGACCCTCACCTACGAGGCGGCCGCCGCCCTCTCCCAGGCCGGCCTCGGCACCACCACCACCGTGGGCATCGGCGGGGACCCGGTGATCGGCACCACCTTCAAGGACCTCCTCCCCCTCTTCAACGACGACCCCGAGACCGAGGTCGTGGTCCTGATCGGCGAGATCGGGGGCTCGGACGAGGAGGAGGCCGCAGCCTGGGTGAAGGCCCACATGAAGAAGCCGGTGGTGGGCTTCATCGGGGGCCGAAGCGCCCCCAAGGGGAAGCGCATGGGCCACGCCGGGGCCATCATCATGGGCAACGTGGGCACCCCGGAGTCCAAGCTGAAGGCCTTCGCCGAGGCCGGCATCCCCGTGGCCGACACCATTGACGAGATCGTGGAGCTGGTGAAGAAGGCCTTGGGCTAAAGCCCTTTTACGTCCTCCCCGTGGCCTCCGCCATGGCCAGGAGACGGGCGGCGTGCTCCTGGGTGAGCTGCCCCGGAAGAAGCCGCCAGGCCCAGTTGCCCGAAGGGCGCCCCGGGTAGTTCATGCGGGCCTCGGAGCCCAGGGCCAGAACGTCCTGCACGGGGTAAATGGCCAGTCTGGCCACGGACTTCATGCAAAGGCCCATGAGGGCCCAGGGCACCTCTTCCTCCTGGCGGAAGCTGATCCCCCAGTCCGCCAGGTACCTCTCCAGGAAGGCCCGCTCGTGGGGGGAGGCCGTGCGGTACCAGCCCAGGGTGGTGTCGTTGTCGTGGGTGCCGGTGTAGACCACCACCCGGCCATGGGCGGGGTAGTTGTGGGGGAGGAAGGGGTTTTCCATGCCGTCGTCAAAGGCGAACTGCAGGACCTTCATCCCCGGAAGCCCGTAGCGGTCCCGCAGGGCCTCCACCTCGGGGGTGATGACCCCCAGGTCCTCGGCCAGGACGGGCACCTGGCCGAAAACCTCCTGGATGCGGTCAAAGAGCTTCTCTCCCGGAGCCTTCACCCAGCGCCCCTCCACCGCCGTGGGGCAGGAGGCCGGGATCTCCCAGTAGGCCTCAAAGCCCCGGAAGTGGTCCACGCGCACCAGGTGGAATAGCTCCAGGGCCTTGGCGAGCCGGGCTATCCAAAAGGAGAACCCCTCTCTCTCCAGGACGTCCCAGCGGTAGAGGGGGTTGCCCCAGCGCTGGCCGGTCTCCGAGAAGTAGTCGGGGGGCACCCCCGCCACCACCGTGGGCCTTCCCTCCTCGTCCAGGTGGAACCACTCGGAGTGGGCCCAGACCTCGGCCGAGTCCTCGGCCACGAAGATGGGCATGTCCCCGATGATGGCCAGGCCCAGGGCCTCGGCCTCCTCCTTGAGGGCCTTCCAGGCCTCAAAGAAGAGCCACTGGGTCCAGGCGTGGAAGGCCACCTCCTCCGCCAGGGCCGCTTCCGCCTCCTTAAGGGCCTTCTCCTCCCGCCGCCTCAGGGGAAGGGGCCACCGGTTCCAGGGAAGCCCCCCGTGCTGGGCCTTGAGGGCCATGAAGAGGGCGTAGTCCTTGAGCCAGGAGGCCTCCTTCTCCTGGAAGGCGAGGAAGTCCTCCCGTTCCTTCCTGGGAGCCCTTTCCAGAAAGCCCTGGTAGGCGGCCTTAAGGGCGGGCCATTTCCAGGCGTAGAGCCAGCCGTAGTCCACCCGCCCCTGGGGGAAGCCGGGGTCCTTTAGGACCAGGTAGCCCTTCTCCGCCAAAGGCCTCAGGTCTATGAGGTAGGGGTTGCCGGCGAAGGCGCTGAAGGCCTGGTAGGGGGAGTCCCCGTAGCCCGTGGGGCCCAGGGGGAGGACCTGCCAGAAGCGCCCCCCGGCCCCTTTTAGGAAGCGGAGGAAGTCCCGGGCCTCGAGGCCCAGGACGCCCACGCCGTGGGGGCCGGGGAGGCTCGTGGGATGGAGGAGGAGGCCAAAGGCCCTAGGAAGCTCCATGCCCTAGACTATACCGCCCGGGCTGGAAGGACTTCCAGGGACACCCGCCCCCCTACCCTACCTTGTTCCCCTTTTTGTCGTAGACGTAAAACCCCCGGCCCACTTTGCGCCCCAACAGCCCCGCCTGGACCATGCGGCGAAGCAGGGGGGAGGGCCGGTACTTGTCGTCGCCGAAGCCCCGGTGGAGGACCTCCATGATGGCCAAGCAGGTGTCCAGGCCGATGAAGTCGGCGAGCTCCAGAGGCCCCATGGGGTGGTTCATCCCCAGGCGCATGATGCCATCTATGGCCTCCTTGGTGGCCACCCCCTCCCTCAGGGCCTCCACGGCCTCGTTGATCATGGGCATGAGGAGGCGGTTGGACACAAAGCCCGGGTAGTCCTGGACCTCGAGGGGGGTCTTCCCCATCCGCCTGGCCACCTCCACCACCACGTCCCGGGTGGCCGCCGAGGTGAGCTCTCCCCGGATCACCTCCACCAGCTGCATCAGGGGCACGGGGTTGAAGAAGTGCATGCCGATGAAGCGCTCGGGCCGGCCCGAGTACCGCCCCAAAGCGGTGATGGGGATGGAGCTGGTGTTGGAGGCCAGGATGGCCTCGGGCTTGGCCAGGGCCCCAAGCCTCTCAAAGAGGGCCCGCTTGGCCCCCTCGTCCTCCACGATGGCCTCCACGATCAGGTCGGCCTCTCTAAAGTCCTCCAGGTCCAAGGTGGTGCGGATCCGCCCCAAAGCGGCCTCGAGGGCCTCCTCCGTGATGCGCCCTTTCTCCAGAAACTTGGCCAAGGAGCGCCGGATGGCCTCTAGCCCCCGCCTTAGCGCCTCCTCCGAGGCGTCCAGGAGGAGCACCTCGTAGCCCGCCTGGGCCGCCACCTGGGCGATGCCACTCCCCATCTGCCCCGCGCCCACCACGCCGATGGTCTTGACCTCCATAGGCCACCTCGGCGGCTATTTTACCCGCAGGTTCACCAGAACCACGCCCACAAGGGCCAGGGCGCCCCCCAGGAGGGAAAGGGGGGAAGGCACCTCGCCAAGCCACAGGTAGGCGATGAGGATGGCCAGGACCGGGGAGAGGTAGAGGAAGGAGGAGAGCCTGGAGGCGGGCGTCCTGGAGAGGGCGTAGGTCCAGGTGAGGTAGGCCAGGGCCCCGGGGAAGACCCCCAGGTAAAGGGCGGAAAGGAGGGCGGGCCGTGGGGCCTTTAGCAGGGCCTCGGGAAGCCCGGGGAGGAAGAGGAGGAGGGGCAGGGTGCCCAGGACCAGGGTGTAGACCGTGATCTCCTCGCTCCCGTAGCGGGCGAAGAGGGGCTTTTGCAGGACGAAGTAGAAGGAGGTGGAAAGGGCGGAAAGGAGGATGAGGAAGGCCCCCGGGCTGAAGGCGAGCCCCCCGCCCTCCCCGAAGGCGATGAGGAGGGAGCCCAGGAGGGCCAGGGCGAAGCCCAGGACCCCCAGGGGGCGAAGCCTCTCCTTCAGAAAGAAGTAGGAGAGCACCGCGGTGAAGACGGGCCCGGTGGCGATGAGGAGGCTCGCCGCCCCGGCGCTCACGGAAAGCTCCCCGTAGACCAGGGCCGTGTGGTAAAGGGTGATGCCCAAAAAGCCCAGGAGGAAAAGCCGGGGCAGGTCCTCCCGCCTGGGAGGCCTGAGGCCCCGGGCCCGGGCGTAGAGGAGGAGGACGCTTCCCGCCACCAAAAAGCGGAGGAGGACCAGATGCCCCGGGGAAAGCCCCTTGAGCCCCGCCCTAATGGCGGCGAAGGCGCTGGCCCAGAAGAGGATGGTGACCAAAGCGGCCAGGAGGGCTCTAGGCTCCATGGGGCAGGACCAGGTAATAGAGGCCTCGATCTAAAAAGCCCCTCTCCAGGAGGGCGTTCACCTCCCGGGCCGTGACCCGGAGGACCCGGGCCTTGACCTCCTCGAGGGCCAGGTAGCGGCCGGTGTAGAGGTACTCCAGCCCCAGGTGGAAAAGCCGCCCCATGGGGGTCTCCCCGGCGAAGACCAGGCCCGTGGCCAGGGGGGTCTTGGCCTTCTCCACCTCCTCCTCCCCCACCCCTTCCCTAGCCAGGCGGGCAAGCTCCTCCTGGAGGGCCGAGAGGACCTCCCCCTTGTGGGCGGGGTCCGCCTGGACGTAGGCGTGGAAGAAGCCCGCCCGGTCCGCCTCCTCGTGGCCGAAGGAGGCCGCCTCGGCGAGGCCGGTGTCCACCAGGGCGAAGTGGAGCCTGCCCGAGCCCTCCTCCCCCAGGAGGTGGGCCAGGACCTGGGCGGGAAAGCGGGCCTCCTCCCCGTAGGCGAAGCCGGGGAAAAGGCCCACCAGGTAGAGGGCCTTGGCCTTGTCGTAGGGGCGTTCCAGAAGGCCGGTGGCGGGCGCCAAAGGGGGATAGGCCCGGCCCGCCCCCCCCCGGTAGAAGCCCTCGGTAAGACGCTCCGCCTCCTCCAGAAGCCAGCCGAAGTCCACCTTCCCCGTGGCCGCCAGGACCATGTTGCCCGCCAGGTAGCGCCGCCTATGGTAGGCGGCCATCCCCTCCCGGGTGAGGGCCCGGATGCTCTCCTCCGTGCCCAAGACGCTCTGGCCCAGGGGGTGGTCCCGGAAGAAGGCCCTCCTGGCCCAGTCGTAGGCCATGAAGCCCGGGCGGTCCTGGTAGCGGGCGATCTCCTCGAGGATCACCTGCTTCTCCGTGGCGAAGTCCTCCTCCCGCAAAGCGGGGAGCATGAGCCGGGAGAAGAGCGCAAGAAGGGGCGGGGCGAACTCGGGCAGGACCGCTCCGTAGTAGACCGTGGCCTCCTCCGAGGTGAAGGCGTTGTACTGGGCCCCCATGCGGTCAAAGGCCAGGTTGACGGAAAGGGCGTCCATCCCCTCGGGGCCCTTGAAGACCATGTGCTCCAGGAAGTGGCTCACCCCGCTCTCATGGGGGGCCTCGTCCCGGGCCCCGGTCTTCACGAAGTAGCCCAGGGCCACGCTCCTGGCCTCGGGAAGGACCTCGGCGATGACCCTGAGGCCGTTTTTTAAGACCGCTTCCTTAAACATCCTCCACCTCCCCCAAAAGCCCCACCCAGGGGTCCCGGTAGGGGTGGGCCCTTAAGAAGGCGTTGACCTCCTCCAAGGTGGTGCCCTCCACCCTCGCCTCAATCTCGGCCAGGGGGCGCACCCGGCCCAGCATGTAGAGGTCCCGGGCCATGGAGGAGGCCCTGGTCCTGATGGACTCGTCCCCCATGACCAAAGCGGTCCTGAGGCCCACCTTGGCCCGGGCAAGCTCCTCCTCTGTGACCCCTTCGGCGAGCCTTTCCATCTCCTGAAGCATGACGGCCAAAGTCTCCTTGGCCCTATCCCTGGTGGTGCCGGCGTAGGCCATGAGGAGGCCCTGCCCCTTCACCCCCGCCGGGAAGGCGGAGACGGCGTAGACCAGGCCCCTTTTCTCCCGCACCTCGGTGAAGAGGCGGCTAGACATCCCGCCGGAGAGGACCTCGAGGGCCAGCCTGGCCGCGTAGAAGCCCGGGTCCTCGGGGCCCACATCGGGATAGGCCAGGCCGATCTGGACCTGGGCCGTGGGCCGCCTCAGGGCGAAGCGCTCCGGCGAGGCGAGGAGGGGCGGGGGATAAAGGGCCTCCTCCCCTTCCCAAAGGGCCAAGGGCTCCAGCGCCCCAAGGAGCCTCTCCCAGGAAACCCCCCCGGCCACGGCCAGGATGGCCCCCCTGGGGGTGTAGCGCCTTCCGAAGTCCTCCCTGAGGGCTTTGGGCGTGGCCCGCTTCAGGTCCTCCTCCCGGCCCAAGGGGTCGCGGCCGTGGGGGGAAAGAAAAACCCGCCGCCTGAGTTCAGAGAAAAGCTTTCTGGCGGGCTGGTCCTCCAGGGAGAGGAGGCTTTGCAGGGCCACGGAGCGCACCGCCTCAAACCCCTCCTCGGGAAGGCGGGGCCGGGTGAGGAGGAGGGCGTAGAGGCGGAAGACCTCCTCCAGGACCTCGGGCAGGAAGCTGGCGGCGAAGGCGGTGTACTCCAGGCCGGCCCCGCTACTCCGCCGCACCCCTAGGGCGTCCAGGGCCTGGGCCAGGCCCCTGGCGTCCAGCTCCCCCGCCCCCTTCCAAAGCCAGCCCTCCAAGAGGGTGCTGGCCCCTTCCAGGCCCTCGGGGTCGCCCACCGCCCCGGCGGGGACCAAAAGCTGGAAGGCCACGCCGGGAAAGTCCCGCTCCTCCAGGGCCACGGTAAGGCCATTGGGCCATCGCTCCACGCGGCTCACAGGCCTAAGGGTATCATGGGGAGCGTGAAGGAGGGGGAGGTCCGGGAAAGGCTCCTGAGGCCCATCCTCCGGGAGCTCCAGGACGGGGCCAGGGACCGGGTGGTGGTGGGGGGCCTCGAGGGCTTGGTCCGCAACCTGGCCCGCCCCTTTCCCAAACTCCTGGACCTGTTCCAGGGCTACGGGGAGAAGGACCCCGAGGCGCGGAAGAAGGTCCTGGAGGAGGCCCTCCGCATCCTTCAGGACGGCCACGAGAAGGCCCCACCTCCTTCCCCCGAACCCCAGCCCCGGCTGAAGCCCCAGGACCCCGCCCACCTCCTGGCCCCGCCCCAAAGCCGGAAAAAGCTCTCCGAGCTGGGCCTTCACACCGTGCGGGACGTCCTCCACCACTACCCCCGCCGCTACGAGGACCGCCGGGCCCTCCCCGGCGTGCGCTACCTGGAGGACGGCCAGAAGGCCACCCTCTCGGTCAAGGTCCTGGCCAAGGAGCTGGTGAAGACCCCCAAGAAGGGGATGCAGCTGGTCCAGGTCAAGGCCATGGACGCCTGGGGGTGGCGGCTCACCCTGGTCTGGTTCAACCAGCCCTGGGTCCTCTCCCAGATAGAGGAGGGGGCCACGCTGATCGTCACCGGCCGGGTGCAGCGTAGGAATGGGGTCCAGCTTCTGGTGGAGCACTTTGAGGACGAGGGCACGGAGTCCCTATCCACCGGGCGCATCGTCCCCATCTACCCCGCCAAGGAGGGGGTGGGGCAGGCCTTTTTGCGCCGCACCGTCCACCGGGCCCTGGAGATGGCCCTGCCCCTCCCCGACCCCGTGGAGCCCTACCGGGAGGGCCTGGCCCTCATGCCCTATTCCCAGGCCCTCAGGGCCATCCACTTCCCCGAGGACGAGGAGGCCCTCAAGAAGGCCCTTCTCCGCCTGAAGTTTGACGAGTACCTCCTCCTGGAGCTCAAGGCCCTCCTGGACGCCGGGGGGGTGGTCCTGGGGCGGGCCTTCCGGGTGGAGGAAGCCTGGGTGGAGGCCTTTAAAAAGGCCCTCCCCTTCCCCCTCACCCGGGCGCAGGAGCGGGTCATGGCCGAGATCGCAAAGGACATGCAAAGCCCCCGCCAGATGGCCCGCCTCCTCCAGGGGGACGTGGGCTCGGGGAAGACGGTGGTGGCGGCCTTCGCCCTCTATTTGGCCGCCATGAACGGGGCCCAGGGCGCCCTCATGGCCCCCACGGAGATCCTGGCCCGGCAGCACTTCCAAAACCTCACCCGCTACCTCTTCCCCCTGGGGGTGAGGGTGGAGCTCCTTTTGGGCTCCACGCCGGCCCGGGAGCGGGAGGCCATCCTGGCCCGCCTCCGCTCCGGCGAGGCCCAGGTGGCCGTGGGCACCCACGCCCTCATCCAGGAGGGGGTGGAGTTCCAAGACCTGGGCCTGGCCGTGGTGGACGAGGAGCACCGCTTTGGGGTTTTGCAAAGGCGGGCCCTCCTCAAGATGGCCAAGACCCCGCCCGACGTCCTGGTCATGTCGGCCACGCCCATCCCCCGCTCCCTGGCCCTCACCCTCTACGGGGACCTGGAGGTGAGCGTCCTGGACGAGATGCCCCCGGGCCGCACCCCGGTGAAGACCAAGGTCCTCCCCCACCGCCTCCGCCTCCAGGCCTACGCCTTCGCCCGGGAGGAGATCAAAAAGGGGCACCAGGTCTTCGTGGTGGCCCCGGCCATTGAGGAGTCCGAGCTGGACCTGAAGGCGGCCACCCTCCTCTACGAGGAGCTCCAAGGCCTCCTCCCCGAGGCCAGGATCGCCCTCCTCCACGGGAAGATGCCCGCCCGGGAGAAGGAGGCGGTCATGGAGGCCTTCCGCCAGGGGGCCTACGACCTTTTGGTCTCCACCACGGTCATTGAGGTGGGGGTGGACATCCCCCGGGCCACCCTGATCATCGTGGAAAACGCCGAGCGCTTCGGCCTGGCCCAGCTTCACCAGCTAAGGGGCCGGGTGGGGCGGGGAGGGCTTCCCGGCTACGCCATCTTCCTGGCGGGGGAGGCGGGCCAGAAGACCATGAAAAGGCTAAAGGTCCTCGAGGCCTCCACCGACGGCTTTTACATCGCCGAGATGGACCTGAAGCTCCGGGGCCCCGGGGAGCTCAGGGGCACCCGGCAGTCGGGCTACCCGGAGCTTCGGCTTGGCGACCTGGCGGAGGACACCGAGGTCATAGAGCGGGCGCGGGCCCTGGCCAAGGCCATCGTGGAGGAGGACCCGGACCTCTCCCTCCCCAAGCACCAGGCCCTCAAGGAGGAGCTGAGGGCCCAGGCGGAGCGGATCGGCTTCCGGGAGGTCATCTAGCCCCCATGGCCCTCGAGGCCCTCCCCCACCCCCTCCTCCCCGCCTTCTTCTCCCCGGGCGGGGCTTTGCGGGCCAACGCCCTCCAGGGCTACCTCCTCTCCCTCACCCCCGCCTACGCCCCCTACGCCCCCCTTCCCGTGGTGCGGCTTTTCGTCCTCTCGGAAAAGGACTGGCGGGCGAGGCTCCCCTACCCTTACGGCCTCCCCTTCCAGCACACGGGGCCGGAGGGCCTCATCCTCTACGCCCCCCTCACCTACCCGGAGAGGCTCCTCCACCGCCTCCGGGAGGTCCTCCTGCCCCTGGGCCCGCCCCCCGGGGAGATCCCGGCCTTTTTGGACCTGAACCTGGGGCACGAGTACGCCCACGCCCTCCAGGTGGCCTGGAGGCTCCGCACCGGGGCCAGGTGGCTGGACGAGTTTTTGGCCAACTACCTCTTCCTCCTGGGGCTAAAGGAAAAGCGCCCCGAGCTGGCCCAGGAACTCCTCCTCTTTAGCGCATACCTGGCCCGCCTGAACCCCGAGAAAAAGAGCCTCTCCCTCTACGAAAGAAGGAGGGGCAACCTGGAAAGCGCCCTCTGGTTCCAGGCCCACTTCACCCTGAAGGCCTGGGAGATTCTGGAAAAGGACGGGGACCGCCTCTTAAAAAGCCTTTTGGCGGAGGCCCCCCTGGACCGCAGGAAGGGCCACCGCCTCCTTCTCGCCCTCTACCCGGACCTGAAGGCCTGGTTCGCCGCCTTCGGCCTCAGGGGCGCACCCTAGGGGCCACCTTCCCCTCGGCCAGGGCCTTCAGCCAGTCCAGGAAGCTCACCTCCCCCACCTTCAGGGTGTAGAGCTCGGGCCGGGGCAGGATGCAGTGCTGGCTCCCCGGGGCCAGGTAGAAGGTGTAGTTCTCTGCCTGGGCCGGGGTGAGGACGGCCTTCTGGGCCTCGGTGGCCCACTCGCGGGCCGTGGCCTCCGAGGGGGACCTTTCCCCCTTCATGAGGGCGTAGAAGTAGATCTGGGTGCCGTCCAAAAGGGTGGTGTACTGGGCCAGGACCGCCTTGGGGTAGGCCCTGCTCAGGGCCAGGTAGATCTCGGAGACGCTGGGCCTGGCCGAAAGCCCGGGAAGCTCGGGAAAGCGGGGGTTCCAGCGGGCGTAGCCGGGGAAGTCCGGCGTGGCCACCCCCACCCCGGCGTCCCCGCAGACGGCGATCTGGGCGTTTTTGTAGGTGGAAAGGACTTTATCCGCCCAGAAGATGGCCCCATAGGCCCCGGCGCTGCACCCGGTGACGAAGACCCGCTCCGCTTGGGCGTGGTTCCTGAAGACGTACTCCAGGGCCGCCTGGGCGTTCCTGGCCCCCTGGTGGTGGACCTTGAAGCCGCCGTAGTCCACCGTGGCCCGGCCCACGTGCAGGTCCCCCGTGCAGTAGGGCACGAAGACGTGGGTCCAGCCGAAGAAGGGGTTGGCCACGCTCATGCGGTTGTAGATGCCCTGGGCCAGGAGGAGCTCCTGCACGTCCACCCGCTTGCGGTAGGTCTGGCTTTGCGGGCCGCAGGTGGCGGCGTCCCAGCAGGCCCCGCCACCCTGGAAGTCCAGGACCACCTTCTTGGGGTCCCCGGGGCTCACATAAAAGCGGTAGGGGGAGCCGTCCGAGCACACCCCACCCGGCACCTCCACCGCCTTCCAGAAGGCCTCCAACCCCTGGGCCAACGCCAGGGCCAGCACCGCCACCAAAGCGATAAGCCGCTTCATTCTTCTACCTCCGGAGGGCATTCTACCCGCCTTCTTGTACCGGGTCAACAAATCAGCCCACCCCAAAAGCGAAACCCCTCCCCCGCCCCACCGGGCAAGAGAGGGGCCGCAATCCCCTTACGGGGCTATGTGGTTTGCAACACGACACTGGCTTTATCAAGGCCGGTGTCCAGTACATGGGGTCGCAATCCCCTTACGGGGCTAAGTGGCTTGCAACCCCGAAGCCAAGGCGGAACTCCTCTCCCTCCTGGTACCGTCGCAATCCCCTTACGGGGCTAAGTGGCTTGCAACTTCTTGCGGGGGGCCGGTCAAGCAGTACCTTGGCAAGTCGCAATCCCCTTACGGGGCTAAGTGGTTTGCAACCCCTTGCGATGGGTGCCTGTCTGGCGGGTTTTATCTCTCGTCGCAATCCCCTTACGGGGCTATGTGGTTTGCAACTGGAGGAGGTGGCCGGATGACCCGCCACGACCACATGTCGCAATCCCCTTACGGGGCTATGTGGTTTGCAACTAGGCGAAAAAGTGGCGAGGGAAGTCTTTGAGCGGATGTGTCGCAATCCCCTTACGGGGCTATGTGGTTTGCAACATGTTCGCCGGGAGCTGATGCACGACGCTGCCCTCCATGTCGCAATCCCCTTACGGGGCTATGTGGTTTGCAACGAAGGATGGTGTTACCCGGCTTTACTTTAACGACCAAATGGACGTCGCAATCCCCTTACGGGGCTATGTGGTTTGCAACATCCGAAACCCGGGCTTCCACTCCTGGGCGCTAGGCCTGCGTCGCAATCCCCTTACGGGGCTATGTGGTTTGCAACAGTATCCGCTCGGGATGGCCTTGAGGCGAAGCCGGAGGTAGCGTCGCAATCCCCTTACGGGGCTATGTGGTTTGCAACAAACGGGATACGCCTTCCTGGCCTTCATCCGCGACGTCGCAATCCCCTTACGGGGCTATGTGGTTTGCAACTCATTTGGGGTAGGGGCCCCAAAGGGGCCCCAAAGGGGGTCGCAATCCCCTTACGGGGCTATGTGGTTTGCAACGGGAGATTCTGGGAGCCTGGGCCATCGCCTACCACAAGGAGTCGCAATCCCCTTACGGGGCTATGTGGTTTGCAACCGTATAAGGGGGTTGCGAGTGTCGACGTTCGTGGACCCGGCGTCGCAATCCCCTTACGGGGCTATGTGGTTTGCAACTGGTAGAATACAGGTGCTATGGGCGAGAAAGTCCTTTACTGTCGCAATCCCCTTACGGGGCTATGTGGTTTGCAACTCTACCCCCCTAAGAACGTCGTTCTGGACGGCACCGCCGGAGGGGGTGTTTGTGAGAAAGATGAAGCTTGGAATATGCATCGGCCAAAGGGTGGGCATTTTGCGGGGTTTAGGCCGATGAGAAGACTTCGGAAGAAGGGTCAAGGGAGAATGCATAAGCGAATATAGCCGTCCCCGTGGGAAGAAACTGGCTTTCAAGGTCCCCTCCCGGATACCCGGGATGAAGACATTATAGCACTTTCGGGCAACGGTATACCAAGTACAAAAGTGTGTCGGGAGAGGCGTAAAGAAGGTTGCTATACGCTACAGAAGCGTGAAGAAATACCTTTGCCCCGCAACAAGGCAGATGGTGGAAGTAACTAGTGGATGCGTAAGTAATACGGCGTGTACGCTTCTTTGCCCAGAATAGCCTTCTTAAGGCGGTGGGCCTGGAGCTCTATCATCTCCCCCAGGGGTTTGCGGAAGCCCAAGGGGTGGGCTACCTCCTCCAGGAAGCGGCCCTCCAAGAGCTCTATGAGCCGCCTCCGGCCCTCCTCGTTCAGGTACACGCCTCCTTCCCTGGCTTCGGCGTGGGCCGGGGTGAGGTGCCCCCTCCGGAAGGCGGAGAGGACCACGGCGTGTGCAAACATCACACGGCCCGGTTCAGGGCGGGTATACTCTTGGGAACATGGTTCGGGATGGGCTGGACCTGGCCCTGGCGGGGCTTCTCCACGACGTGGGCAAACTTTACGGCCGGGCCCTCTGGGGAGAGCGGGACGAGCGGCTTCCCGACCGCACCCACACGGCCTACACCGCCCATTTCGTCCAGAAGGAGGCCGAACTCTTCCGAAGGGCGGGCTTGGACCCAGACTGGCTCGCCAAGACCGCCAGCCGCCACCACGAGGGCTGGCGGGACCGGCCCCAGTACCAGCCCCAAAGCCCAGAGGAGTGGTGCGTGGCCCTGGCCGACACCTACGCCTCCCAGGAGCGGGAGGAGGGCGGCCAGGGGGGAAGCCCGCCCGAGGTGCCCCTGAAGCCTCCCTTTAGCCAGCTCCGCCTCCAGGGCAAGGAGGGCAGGGATGGCGGCTACCTCCCCGTGGGGGGAGGGGGCCGGGTGGGCCTGGCCCCGGGGGCCCTCTACCCGGAAGCCAGCGTCCCTATGGGCAAGGCCACCTACGGCCGCCTGGTGGAGCGCCTCGAGGCCCGGCTTTCCGAGATGGCCCGCCTTTCCCTCACCAAGGAGGCCCTCCTCTTGAACCTGGCCCTCGCCTTCCAGGAGGTGCTTTCCCTGGTGCCCGCCGACACCCAGTCCGAGCCCGATGTGAGCCTCTACGACCACCTGCGCCTCACGGCGGCCATCGCCCACGCCCTCTGGCTCTACCACGATGGCCAGCCCTCGGTGGAAGAGCTGCGGCGGGACGGGAAGAAGTTCCTCCTGGTGGTGGGGGACCTGGGGGGCATCCAGGGGCACATCTACCGCATCTCCGGGGCGGAGACGGGGGTGGGGGGCATCGCCAAGCGCCTGAGGGCCAGGAGCCTCGAGGTCAGCCTGGCGGCCGAGACCATGGCCCTGGGCATCCTGCGAAGCCTGGGCCTCACGCCCCTGAACCGCATCCTGGGGGCCGGGGGGAAGTTCTACCTCCTCCTGCCCAACACCGAGGAGGCGCGAAAGGTTCTGGAGGAAGCCCGGGAGGCCTGGGGGCGCTGGGCCCTCAGGCGGGGGGGAAGCCTTGTACCCAACCTGGCCTCCCTGGCCTTTGAGGGCGCGGAGTTCCGCGACTTCGCCGGGGTCCTGAAGGCGCTTCACAAGGAGCTGGCCTTGGCCAAGCTCAAGCCCTTTCCCTTCCTGAAGAAGACCGAGGAGACCCGGGGGGAAGCCTTGAGGCCCTGCGCCGCCTGCGGCCTGAGGCCCGCCCTAAAGGACGAGCCCGGAAGCCTTTGCCCGGACTGCGAGCGGGAGCGGAAGGTGGGGGGGCTTCTTCCCAAGAGCGACCGGGTGGGCTTTTTTCCCGAGGAGGCCCCCAGGCCCTTTTTCGCCTTCCCAAGCCTCAAGGTGGCCCTCGAGGAGAACCCCAAGGCGGTCCACGTCTTCCGGGCGGAGCTGGACTTCCGCCCCTCGGCCGCGCCCACCGAGGCCAAGCCCCTTCTTGGCCACCTGCCCCGGGTGGCCCACGCCCTGAAGGCCCAGGGGGTCTCCCTGGCGGACTACACCGCCTGGGCCCGGGAGGAGGGGCTTTTGGAGGAGGAGGAAGGTGGGGAGGACCGGGTCCTGACCTTCGGGGAACTGGCGGCCCTTTCCCAAGGGGCGCCCTACCTGGGGGCCCTCATGCTGGACGCCGACCGGATGGGGGAGGCCTTCGCCACGGGCTTCCAGCGGGAGGAGCGGGACCTGGCCACCCCAAGCCGTCTGGCGGCCCTCTCGCGGACCCTCGAGGTCTTCTTCGCCACCGAGGTCCTGGAGCTCATCCGGAACCCGGCCCTCTACGCCGGGCGCCTGGGGTGGGATGCCCTCGAGGCCAAGGGCAAAGGGGAGCGCTACCCCCTCATCTACAGCGTCTACTCCGGCGGCGACGACCTCTTCCTCCTGGGCCCCTGGGACGTCCTCCTGGACTTCGCCCTGGACCTGGAGAGGCTCTACGCCCTCTTCACCGGGCACGAGGCCCTGACCCTCTCCGGGGGGTTTGTATTGGCGGGGCCCAGCCTGCCCATCCCCGAGCTCTCCCGCCTCCTCACCCGGGCGGAGAAGGCGGCCAAGGAGGCCGGGCGGGGGCGGCTTTTCCTCTTCGGGCAGGCGGTGCCCTGGGCCCATCTCCGAAATCTCCGCCAGGAGGTGGAGGCCCTGCGGAGCGACCTAAGGGCGGAACGGGTCTCCCGGGCCCAGGTCTACCGGTGGCTTGCCCTGTGGCGGCGGTTCTGGGGGCAGGACATGAACGAGGGTGAGAGGATGCGCTACAAGCCCCTCCTGGCCTACGCCCTGAGGCGGGTCCGGGAGCGGGACGAAAGGGCGTGGGAGAGGTACATGGGGCTTTTGGACCATCAGGGCCCGGCCTGGCGGTACCTGCCGGTCTGGGTCCAGTGGGGGCTTTATCTGGAAAGGAGGGCGTGAATGCCGGCTTTGGAGTTTTATCGGGACAAGGAAAAGGGGGTTCTGGACCCCGGCATCTTTGAAAAGGCCAGGGAAGTGGCCGAAGAACTGGTCAGGGAAGGGGCCCTCAAGTCCAGCCAGTTCCGCAACTACTTCGCCGAGCTCCGGTCGTTGGAAAACCGCTTTGAGCGGGAAAGGCGGGAGGACGAGGACCTGGCCTTCGCCCGGCTCGTCCCCCAGCTGGAGCTCCTTAAGGCCAAGCTCTATTACAACACCCGCTCCAACGGACCCCTCAGCCGGGCCAAGGCCTTCGTGCGCTTCCTGGAGGAGGCCATAGACGCTGGCAAGCGGAGCCCCAAGGACTTTGAAGCCATGATGAAGTACGTGGAGGCGGTGCTGGCCTATTTTTACGCCAAGGGCAGGTAGGAGGTGCCATGAAGCTCAGGAAGATCATCCGCATCCGCTCGGTCCTTTTGGCCAAGACGGGCCTCAGGATCGGCATGAGCCGGGACCAGATGGCCATCGGCGACCTGGATAACCCCGTGATCCGCAACCCCCTCACCGACGAGCCCTACATCCCGGGCTCCAGCCTCAAGGGAAAGCTCCGCTACCTCCTGGAGTGGAGCCTGGGCGGGGACTACATCCTGAAGGCCAAGGACAAGCACGTCTACGCCTCCCCTGACCCCAAAGACCCCGTGGCCCGCATCTTCGGGCTGGCCCCGGAGAACGACCAGAAGGCCCTGGAGATTGCCCGGGAACGGGGGCCCACCCGGCTGTTGGTGCGGGACGCCTACCTCTTGGAGGACTCCAAGCGGGAGCTGGAGCGCACCGCGGCCAGGGGCGGGCTTTACACCGAGATCAAGCAGGAAGTCTTCATCCCCAGGCTTGGCGGCCACGCCAACCCCCGCACCACGGAGAGGGTGCCCGCCGGGGCCCGCTTCGGCGTGGAGATGGCCTACCGCATCCTGGACGATCTGGATGAGGAGTACTTCCAGAACTACCTCCTTAGGGCGCTGGAGCTTCTGGAGGTGGACGGCCTGGGCGGGCACATCAGCCGGGGGTACGGCCAGGTGTACTTCCTCCATCCCAAGAAGCCTTGGGACGCCCAGGAGGGGCTTCCCCTGAAGGAGCGGCTTTTGGTGGAGGAGATCGCCCTAGGGGCCTAGCATGCGGGCCACCCTGTTCCGGCTCTACTTCCAGGGGCCCCTTAAGGAGCTTCCCCGGGCGCCCACCCTCCTGGGCCACGTGCTCTGGTGGTACCGCTACACCCACGGGCGGGAGGCCCTCGAGGGCCTCCTGGAAAAGCCCCTGCCCTTCCGCCTCTCCAGCGTCTTTCCCGAGGGCTGGCTTCCCCGGCCCAAGCTACCCCCCGTCCAGGTGGAGGAGACCGAGCGGAGGAAGGCCATAAAGAACCTCACCCTGGTGAGCCTGGAGACCTTCCAGGCCTTGGCGGAAAAGGGAGAGGAGGTTCTGCTGAAAGCCCCGGAGGTTCTAGGCAGGGCCAGGCCCCCCGAGCCCCGGAGGCTCCGCCGGAGCCGGGTGGGCATAGATCGGGGTACGGGGGCGGCCAGGCGGGGCATCCTCTTCACCCAGGAGCTCCTCTTCCCCGACCCCAGGACGGCCTACGCCCTTTACGTGGCGGGGGAAGCCCCCTTTGACCTGCGGGATGCCCTGGCCTTTGTGGGAGAGATGGGCTTCGGCGGAGGGGCCAGCGTGGGGCTTGGCCGCTTCCGGGTAGAGGGGCCCCAGACGGTGGAGCTTCCCGAGGCCAAGGAGGCCAACGCCTACGCCACCCTGGCCCCGGGGCCACTGGAAGGCGCCCTTTACTACGATCTAGAGCCCTACTGGGGCCGGCTGGGCGGGGGCTATGTGGGTAGCAAGCCCTTCAAGGGCCCTTACCTCAGGACCCGGGAGGGGAGCGTCTACCAAGAGCCCACCGCCCTTTACCTGGACACCACCCCGCAAGACCCCCCGGAGGAGGGCGTCAGGGTGCGGGAGTTCCTGGGGGTTTTCCCGCTGGGGGTGAGGCTATGAGCTTCCTGGAGACCTTCCGCTTGGAGCTGGAGGCCATCAGCCCGGTCCACGTGGGTACCGGGGAGACCTATCCCGCTTACGCCTACGTGCCCGATTTTGAGAAGAAGGAGGTCCACCTCCTGGACCCCGGCGTCCTTCTCCTGGCCTTGCCCGAGGCCAGGCGCCGCCAGTACCTGGAAAAGGTAGCCCAGGGCCCCAAGGCCGCCCAGGACATCCTGGCCTACATCCACAAGGAGGGCCAGCTTCCCCAAGAAGCTATCCTTCGCACGCTTCCCGCCAGCGCGGCCTTCCTGAAGACCATCCAGGAAGCCACGCAGGAGGCCCTTTTGGAGTGGCGGCCCCTGCCCCGCTCCCCCCTGGGGGCCTACCTGCCCGGCTCCAGCGTCAAGGGCGCCCTGCGCACCGCCTGGCTTTTCTGGACGCTGGTGGAAAGGGACCAGGCGGCGACCTTTGACGAGAGGGAGGGGGTGTGGCGGCTCAAGAAAGGGAGCGGGGACGTCCACGTCCGCCCTTCCTGGAACCCCAGCCTCTGGGAGAACCAGGCCTTTGAGGGGGTGGTCCTGGGCTACATCCGGGAGGGGCGTCGGGGGATGACCCTTGATCTGTACCAGGACCCCTTCCGGGCGGTGCGCCTCACGGATTCCGCTCCCCAGGAGACCTTCTTGAACCGCATCGGGGTATTCCATCCAAAGAAGGACACCTCGGGCCTGGCGCTCCTGGCGGAAACCTTCCGCAAGGGAAGCCGCTTCACCCTGGGCTTCCGCTACCACGGAGGCTTAAGCCGGCACCGGGGCGTTTCCATGCCCATCCCCCCGAAGGACCTCCAGCGGGCTTTAAGGGAGTACTACACCAAGGTGGCGGAGTGGGAGCGCAACTTCGCCAAAGACTTTGAGCTCCAAAAGGCCTTTGGTGTCTATGAGGAGCTTTTCCAGCGCCTAAAGGACCCCGAGGTCTTCCCCATTCGCGTGGGCTTTGGCTCAGGGCGCCTTGCCCTCAGGCTGGCGCTTCTTCTGCCCGAGGACCACCCGGAGGCCCGGGAGCCCAAGACCCGGAAGACCGTGGGAAGCGCAAACCCTCGGGATGGTTTTCCGTTAGGCTGGATGGTAGGATGGATCCACAGGTGAAAGGCAGGGGGTGAAGAGTGCCGTGTTGTTGAGACGCCAGCAACCAGAAAGCCTTGACGCTACCGCGCGAGCCTTGCGGGAAGGGGCCCGGCGTAAGGTAGGAGCCCTGGAGAGCAAGTGGCGCAAAAAGAGGGTCGTCCTGGAAAGGGCCCGTGAGGAGTTTGTGCGGAACCTGCAGCACCTCAAGGCTCTGCAGGAAGAGGGGCGCTACCCGGTAAGCCAGCTGGCCCCAGCCATCCTTCGTGAGGAGCTCCGCCTGCAGCACCTGGAGAGCGAGCTAAAGAAGCTGGACGAGGCTTTCCGGTTGGCCAAGGAAAAGGTGTACCGATCCGCTCGGCTCAAGGTGGCCAAGATGGCGGCCAGAAGCGGCCTGGCTCTGGATCTGGACCGGCTTTTCCCGGAGGTGAAGGATGAGTCTCCTGGCGACGCTGCGGAACATCAGGGCTAACTTTTTTGGTAAGCGCGACGGCAAGGCCTTTTCCAAAAAGCACGCCTCCCTGGCCTATCTCACGGTTCCTCCCTTTCCCAAGGAGCTAGCGGAGCGCTACCGGAGGGCCCTCGAGGCCCACCTCCACCGCTACCAGGCCCAAAGGGCCAGGTTGGAGGAGAAGCTCATCCAAGAGCGCCACCTGCGCCAGTCGTTGGAGAGGGTGGTGGGACAGGACGAACCCACCCCCGAGGTTTTTAGCCACATGCTGGCTTTTGGGGGCCGGTACGCCCTCATGGGACTTATCTTCGGCGCCGAGCTGGTCTTCAACAAGCTGGCGGCGGATACCCTAGGGGTAAACCAGCTGGAAGCTTACATCATAGGGTTCATCGCCACCTTGATCATGTTTTGGATGGGCCACGAAGCCGGGAATCAGTTCCGCAAAGGCCAGAAGGTTCTAGCGGGCATTCTCCTCTCGATGCCCCTGGTGATGGCGGTTTTGTTTGCCCTGCTGAGGGCGGAGTTCACCCAGCGCATGGCCCAGATCGTGGGCGCTCCCGCCAGCCACTGGACCCTCCCAGCCCTGATAGTCCTGGGTTTATTGCTGGTTGTCTTCACGTTCTTCCTCGGCTTTAAGGCTCCCCACGAGCGGGAAATCCTTTTCCGCCGCTACTTGATGGCCCGCAACAGGGAAAAGCGCTTGATGGGCCGCCTGCTCTTCCTCCATCGGCAGGCCAGGAAGGTTCAGGACTACGCCATGGCCCGGTACCGGGAGGAAGTGGCCGCTTACTGGAGGGGTTTTGCCCGGGCCTGGCCCGACTGGGACCCCGCTCCAGAGTTTGTGGGCGCCTTACCCCCTTTGGAGCCTCCAAAGCTTCCTCCTGAACCCCCTGGTCCCGAAAGCCTGGACGAGTCGGCTAAAATGCCCGCATGAAGGTACTTTTGCTCCTTTTCACCCTTCCCTTCCTGGGGGGCAAGCAGGAGTACCAGATCCTGGTGGCCCTGGGGTGTAGCGCTCCGCGAGCCCTCCAGAACCAGTACCGGGAGATGCTGGCCAACGAGGTTCTTCCCCTGCTGGCCTCCCGGCTTCAGGACCAATCCTTGCGCCTGTACCTGGCTCCCATCACAGGGAGGTCCTATACCGCACCGGTCCGGGTCATTGAGACCCCCGATGCCTTGCTCTCCAATCGCTTTCAGCTAGAAGCCTACAAGGCTACCTTCAAAAAGGAGGCCCTTTCCGCTTTTGACGCCCTACGGAAACAGGCGTCCGCTGAGTGCTCTAAGGGTACCGAAATCATCGGGGCTCTGAAGGCGGCGGGGGAGAGGGCAAAGGGGCCGGGAAAGATTTTGGTGATGGCCCATGGCTTTGAGCAGTCTGAGCTTATGAACCTCTACGATTACCGCCTAGGGCTAGAGAAGCCAGAGGTTCGGAGAAGGCTTCTAGAACGGGTTAAAGCCAAGCTGGGCTTACCCAAGCTTCAGAGGCAGGAGATCTGTTTTACCGGGCTTAGCGCCGGAAACGACAACAACGCCAACGCCCGCCTGACAGGCTCCATAAAGGAGTTCTGGGAAGAGCTGATCACCGAGAGCGGTGGCCAACTTGTGGGCTATGGGTTTTCGCCCCGGATTTGTCCCTTCTGGTAAGGGGGAGCCATGCAGGCCATCTGGCAGAGAACCGGCGATCCCCACGGCGACTTCTTACGGCTCACCTTCATTGTGGAGGAAGCTTTGGAGCGTCTGGGGGCGCCTCCGGAATACACGCTGGGGGAAAAGGTTCGCGCCGTTGAGAACTACCTGGATCAAGTGGGCCTGGATGGTACCCTTCATGAGCTTTGGTGGCTGGTCCAATGGCGGAACCAGGTTGTCCACGAGCGTGCTGCAGTAGCCCAACGTGACCTGGAGCGGGCAAGCCAGGTGGTGCGGAACCTTTTGGAAGCGTTGGCTAAGCAAGGTATTTTCGCTTGGAAGGAGCTGGATGGGCGCCTCGAGTCCCTTGCGGTTTTCCCCCCTTCGCCCCCCTTCCAGGAGGTGGTCATAGAGCCTCCCCAGGCCAGGGCGCCCGAGATGGAGCCGAGGCCGAGGCCCATAGAAGAGCCTCGGCGGCGGTGGCGCCTTCGCGCCCTTGCGCTTCCCATCAGGAGCCTGCCCTCGCTTCGCATGAGGAAGCGGGGACGTTGAGGAGAAAAGGCGATGGAGGAGCTGCAAGCCCTTTGGGATAGGTACAAGCAAGCTGTCCGTTCCGGCGGCAACCCGCAGGCCCTGTACCAGGAGATGGTCTGGCCCGCGCTGGTGGCCAGGTGGAAGGAAGCCCCCCACGTCCACCCCCGCCGGGAGGCCTTCGCCGTTTCTGTGCACACCCTGGGAACCAGCCCCGAGGCCACCATCCTGGCCATTCTCGGCACAGGGGCCGAACGGGTCTACGTCCTGCACACCAGGGAAAGCGCTTCCTATTTGGAGCGCCTGCAGAAGGAAACGGGTAAGCCCATCTACCCCCTAGAGATCGGCAAAAGCGACGTGGCCGCCATCTACCGGGAGGTGAAGCGGATTCTGGACCAGCATGGCGATGTCCCCGTGGCCCTGGACCTGACCAGCGGCACCAAGGCCATGAGCGCCGGCCTGGCGGTGGCCGGGTTCTTCTTCCGCCGCTTCTACCCCAAGGCCCGCGTGGTCTACGTGGACAACGAGGACTACGACCCCGAACTCCGCCGCCCCCGGGCGGGCACGGAAAGGCTCATCATCCTCCAGGACCCCCACGAGGTCCTGGGCGAGGTGGACGCCCTTTTCGCCAAGGAGCTTTACGGAAGAGGGGAGTTCGCGCAGGCGGCCAAATACTTCCAGAAGATGGTGGGCACCACCGGGGATGGGCGCTGGACCCTCTACCAGAGCCTGGCGGAGATGTACGAGGCCTGGCACGCCCTGAACTTCCCCGAGGCCCATAGAAAGGGCTCGGGCCTCCTGGACAAGCTAGCCCAAAACGTCTGGCTCAACCACCCCCTGAACCGGAGCCGGGACCTCTTGGAAAAGCAGGTGTCCCTTCTGGAGGCGGGCAAGGCGTTCCTCGAGGGGAAGGACCTGGGTCACCGGAGGGGGGTGGGGGCGGTGGCCCGCACCCTCCTCCACTTAGGCGAAAAGGAACATCGGCCGCTCCTCGCCGCCCTTTACGCCTACCGGGCCCTCGAGCTCCTGCTGCAGGAAAGGCTTTACCGGTACGGCCGCCTGGCGGACCAGCCCAACCTGACGCCCGAGGAAGAGGCCGCTTTGCGGAACGCGCTGTCAGAGATTTTGGACGGGCCGCCTTCGGCGGTGGAGGTCCCCAAGAAGCTGGGCCTGTTGCACCTCATCGGCCTGCTTCGGCTCCTGGGAGACCCCCTGCTGGCCGGCAAGCCCGCGGGCGAACTCCGGGGCCTTGGGGGGGTCCTCCAGGCCCGCAACACCAGCCTCCTCATCCACGGGTTTGAGGTGCCCACCAGCAGGCAGGTCGGAGCCTTGAAAGGTCTCGCCAAGGACCTCCTGGCCGACTTGGACAAGGAGCTGGGCCCGGCGGTAAGCCTCGAGCCCCTGCCTTTGGGTTTCTGATGGTCCTGGTCGCCTTGGTCCTGGTCCTGGAAGGGGAGGGCCCCCCGGAGCCCCTGGGCCTGAGGGGGTTCTTCTACACCCTCCTCAAGGAGGCCTTCCCCGAGCTCCACGACCAGGGGGAAAACCCCTTTGCCCTGGGCTTTGGCCTCAGGGGAGGTGAGCCCTGGGCCCGAGTGAGCCTCCTCAGGGAGGACCTCTACGGCCGGCTTTCCCCGGCGCTGTTTGGCCTCGAGGGCCGGGAGGTGCGCCTGGGCAGGCCCTTCCGGGTCCGGGCCGTATTGCAGGAGGGCCACCCCTGGGCGGGCCTCACCACCTACGCCCGCCTCTTCCAGGGGCCCCACAGCCCCAACCTGCCCCTAAGGTTTTATAGCCCCACCTTCTTTCGTCGCAAGGGGGTGCAGTACCCCCTGCCCGAGCCCCGCTTGGTCCTGGAGAGCCTCCTGAGGAGGCTCGAGGCCTTTGGCCCTTTGAAGGCGCCCCAGGAGGTGCGGGAGGCCCTTCTAGAGAGGACCACGGTCCGCTTCCTGGAGGGGAGGACCCAGATGGCCAGGACGGAGGTGGACACCGTGGGCTTTGTGGGCAAGGTGGTCTACCACCTGCCCAAGGCCACGGAGGAGGAGGCCCTTTGGCTTTCCGCCCTGGGCCGCTACGCCTTTTTTAGCGGCGTGGGGGCCAAGACCAGCCTGGGCTACGGCCTGGCCCGGGCCTTCACTCAGGTGGGCCCTCAGGACGCCGAGACTTAAGTACCCCACCGCGGCAAAAGCCGCGGTGGGGGCCCCAGAAAAGCCCTTCCACAACTCCGACTTGGGCACCCTATGTTGCAAAGCCAACGTGCGGGCACTTAGCGCCAGAAAAAAGGGCCCGAGACCCCCTTGCCGGGGTGGTATCAGGCCCACTCCACCCGGCTCCCCGAGGGGTGCTTGCGCACCCGCAGGCGGGCGGGAAGCCGCTCCGCCAGGGCCTCCACATGGGTCACGATGCCCACCAGCCGCCCCTGGGTGGGGAGGGACTCCAAGACCCCCGCCACCACCTCGAGGGCCTCCGGGTCCAGGGTGCCGAAGCCCTCGTCCAGGAATAGGGCCCCAAGCCGCCCCTTGGAAAGCTCCTCGGAAAGGGCCAAAGCCAGGGAGAGGCTGGCGAGAAAGCTCTCCCCGCCGGAAAGGGTCTTGACCGGCCGCTCGGCCTCGGTCCAGAGGTCTAAAACCCAGTACTCCCCCTCTTTGGCCCGGAAGCGGTACCGCCCCCCGGAGAGGGTGTAAAGAAGCTCGTCGGCCCGCTCCACCAGGCTCCCCTGCCTTAGGCCCAGGGCGTACTCGGGGAAGTTGTCGCCCCTCAGGTCCTGGGCCAGCTTCTCCCATAGGGCCATCTCCCGCGCCACCTCGGCCAGCCTCTTCTCCGCCTCCTGGCGGCGCTTCAGGGCCTCCCGCAGGTCCTTTCGCCTCTCCTCCAGAACGGCCACCTCCTGGCCCAGCTTCTCCAGGCGCTCCAGAAGGCTCTTCAGGGCGCCCGCGGCCTCTTTGGCCCGGGCCTCGGCCTCGGGAAGCCCGGGGGGTGGGGCGTCCTGGAGAAGGGCCTTCAGTTGCGCCTTCACCTCCTTGAGAAGGGCCTCCACCTCCTTTAGCTCGTTCTCGTGGCGGCGGATGCGGGTCTCAAGGGCCTCCCTTTCCTCGAGGCTTAGGGCGTGGGCCCGGGCCTCGGCCTCGGGCATGAGGCCCTGCACCCGCTCCTCGGCCTCGGCCAGGGCCTTGGCCTGCTCCGCCTCCTGGGCCTTCAGGGCGGAGACCTTTTGGGCAAGGTCCGCCATCCCGTCCCGAAGCCGGCGGTACTCCCTTTCCTGGGCCTCGAGGGCCCGCACCCTCGCCTCCAGGCGCTTGAGGTAGGCGGCCACCCCCAGGCCTTCCGTCCTCTCCTGGATGTGCTGGCGAAGCCCGGCGCCCAGGGCGGCTTTCTCCTCCCGGAGGCGCCTGAGGCCTTCCTCCACCTCCCCCAAGGAGGCCTCCCCCGCCTGGGCCCGGAGCTTTTCCTCTTCCTGCCGAAGCCGGTTGACCTCCTTCACCAAGCTATTGACCTCTCCCTCAATCTCCTTGTAGGTGTCCCGAAGGGCCTGCAGGGCCTCCTCGGCCTCCTCCAGGGCCTTTTTCAGGGCCTCCGGGTCCCCGGGGATGGGCTCGGCGGCCAGGGTGTCCAGCTTTTCCTTCAGGCTCCGGGCCTCCCCCAGGACCTCCCCCCGCCTCCCCTGCACCCGGCGCAGGGCCTCCTCCAGCTCCCGCCGCCTGGCCTCCAGGTCGGGTAGCTCGGGGCGCGGGGGAAGCTCGTGGACCAGCCCGCCGCAGAGGGGGCAGGGCTTGCCCGCCTCCAGGAGGTCGTGGAAGGCCAGGAGGCCCCGGCGCCTCTCCTCCCGCCTCAGGGCCTCGAGGGCCTCCTTAAGCCCCGCCTCCTCCTTTTCCAGGGAACGAAGCTCTTCCTCCAAAGCCTTGAGGCGCTCCCGGAGGCGGTGGGCCTCGGCTCCCTGAAGGCGGGCCTTGAGGTCTTCCACCTCCTTCCGCTTCTCCCGGCCCGCCTCCTCGGTCTTCGCCAGCCTTTGCCGCGCCTCCTCCAGCCCGTCCTCCTTTGCCTTGAGGCGCCTTCTAGCCTCTTCCAGCTGGGAAAGCCCGCTTAGGAGGCGCTCCAGCTTCGCCTCCTCCTCCAGGACCGCCTCCAGGCGCTCGGGGTCCAGGCGGGGGGCGGGGTGGTCCAGGGGGCCCACCCGGCGGAGGAGGGCCTCGAGGGCCCTGAGCCCCTGGGCCTTTAGAAGAGCGTCCCGGGCCTCCTGCAAAGCGCCCTCGTCAAAGGCCAGGGCCTTCAGGGCCTCCTCAAGCCCCCTCACGGCCCCCTCGGCCTCCTTGAGGCGGGCGCGGGTGGCGGCGAGGGCCCCTTCCTTCCGCCTAAGGTCCTCCCAGAGGGGGAGGGCCCTGGCCGCCTCCTCGCTCAGGGCCAGGCGGGCCCGGAGGTTTTCCATCTCGGAAGCCTCCTTGGCCAGCCTCTCCCGCTTGGCCTCCAGCAGGGCCATCCGCCCAAGAAGCTCCAGGAGGGCCTCGGCCTCCTTGGCGCGGGCCTCGAGGGTGGGCTTTTCCCCTTCTAACTGGCGGCGCTCCGCCACTAGGGCCTCCAGGGCCTGGTCCAGCTCCGCCAAAGCCTCCGGCGTGGCCCCGGCCAGGCCCATAAGCTCCCCTTCCAGGCGGCTTTTCTCCTCGGCGTAGCGCGCCTTTTTTTCCGCCGCCTTCTCCCGCACCCGCTCCAGGCGGGAGAGGCCGAAGAGGTCCATGAGGAGCCTCCGCCGCTCCCTGGGCTCCCCCTTTAAAAAGCGGTCAAACTCCCCCTGGGGCAGGAGCAAGGCCCGGGTGAAGGCCTCGTAGGAGAGGCCCAGGAGGTCCTCAATGGCCCCGTTCAGGCGGTCCAGGGTTTCCAGGGGGACGAGCCTTTCCCCATCCGTCAGGTCAAAAAGCCGCCCCTCGCTCCTCTTGCCCCGCACCCGCTCCACCCGGTAGGTGCGCGCCCCCACCTGGAAGGTGAGGCGGACCCTGGCCTCCCCCGCCCCGGGGTGGACCAGCTCCTTGACGCCCTTCCCCACCCGGGGCACGAGGCCGTAGAGGGCGAAGGCCATGGCGTCCAGGAGGGTGCTCTTGCCGCTTCCCGTGGGGCCGGTGATGGCGAAGAGCTCCACATCGGAGAAGTCCACCCCCTGCTTCTCCCGGTAGGGGCCGAACCCCTCAAGCTCCAGCCGCAAGGGTCTCACTCTCCACCTCCTTCAGGGCCTCTTCAAACCGCTCCAAAAGGGCCTCCTTCTCCTCCCGCTCCCCCAGGTAGCGGGCGTAGGCCTCCTTAAGGCCCAAATGGGCGCCCCCAGGAGGGGGTGGGGGCAGGTCGCCCGCCCCCTCTATGGCGAGAAGGTGGGGCAGGGCCCGGTAAAGGCGCTCCTTCTCGGCGGCGGAAAGCCTCCCCTCCACCACCAGGCGCAGGTAGCCGGGAAAGCGCTCCATCTCCAAAAGCCGCCCGTCCAGCTCCTCCCGCTTCAGGCGGAAGGTCTTGAGGGGCTTGCCCCAGCGCTCCCGGATGGGGTGGACCCTGGCGGGCCCCGAGGGGGGAAGCTCCACCAAAAGGGCCCCCCTCTCGGCGTCCTCCCCCTCGCCGAAGTCCAGCTGGATGAGGCTTCCCGAGTACCAGGCCAGGGGGGCCTCGGAGACCTGCTGCTGGCGGTGGATGTGCCCCAGGGCCAGGTAGCGGGCGGAAAGGGGCAGGGCCGAGTGGGGCACGGCGTAGGACCCGGCCAGGTGGAAGAAGAACTCCCCGCCCCCGGGCCGGACCCCCTCCAGGGCGAAGTGGGCCAGCATCAGGGGGCTTGCCAGGTTGGCCAGGACCCGGCGCATGGCCTCGGCGTAGGTGCGGTGGCGCTCCTCGGCCTCCTGCATTACCCGCTTCACCAGAACCCTCTCAGACACGAAGGGGAGGAGGGCGGCCTCGAGGTCCCCCACCCGCACCACCCCCCCTTCCTCCTTGAAGAGGGGGTGGCCCCGCACCCTGGCCCCCGCCAGGGCGAAGAGGGGGGAGAGGGCGGAGAGGCGCTCCTTGGGGTCGTGGTTGCCGGCGATGACCAAAGCGGGCACCCCCAGGGCCTTAAGCCCCATGAAGAACTCCACGGCGTGGCCCTCGGCCTCGGCGGAGACCTGGGGGCGGTCAAAGAGGTCCCCCGAGACCACCACCAGGTCCACCCGCTCCTCCTTCACGATCTCCAGGAGGGCCTTCAGGGCCTCCCCGATCTCCGGCGTCCGGTCCACGCCCCTTAAAATCTTTCCCAAATGCCAGTCGGCGGTGTGTAATAGGCGCACCTTTCCATTCTAGTGGACGTGGGGATGCTCCCCGGGCCCCGCCTTCCCTCCCTGGAAGAGGAAGGCCGCCACCAAGGTGGTGAGGGGCACGGCCAGGAGAAGGCCCAAGGAGCCCAGGACCATGGCGGCGATCTCGGCGGCGAAGGGCTCGGTGTTGAGGAGGAAGCGCAAGGGGGTAGGGTCCTTGGTGAGGAGAAGGAAAAGGGGCAAAGAGCCCGCGGCGTAGGCCAGGACCAGGGTGTTGACCAGGCTCCCGATGTGGTCGTAGCCCACCTCCATCCCCCTCCGGTAAAGCTCCCCCAGGCCAAAGCGGGGGTTGGCGTGGGCCAGGGCCTGGACCACGGCGGCCTGGGTCACGGTCACATCGGTAAGGGCCCCCAAGGCCCCCACCACCACCCCCGCCAGGTAGAGGGAAAGGAGGTCCACCCCGCCCCACTGCTTGAGGAGCAGGGCCTCCTCCGAGGCCAGGCCGGTGAAGCCCATGGCCCCCACGAAGTAGAGGCTTAGGAGGAGGACGAAGAGGACGGAAGCCAGGGTTCCCAAAAGGGCCGCCGTGGTCTTCCGGTTCACCCCGTGGACCCAATAGATGGTGAAGAGAAGCACCCCCAGGCTCCCCAAAAGGGCGTAAAGGAGGGGGTTTCCCCCCGAGGCCACCCGGGGCACGACCAAGTAGACCACCACCAGGAGGCTTAGCAGGGTGCCGAGAAGCCCCCTAAGCCCCTTGCCCCGGCCCAGGAGGGCGGCGAGAAAGGCGAAGAGGAAGAGGAGGCCCACAAGCCAGGGCATCCGGTCGGGTTCGGCCACGTAAAGCCGCCCCCCCTCCTGGTAAAGGACCACCCGCATCCCCGGCCGAAAGCCCCCGCCGTCGGCGGGGAGGAGGGCCTCCTTTACCCCGCCCTGGACCTCCACCCGGGCCACGCCCTCCGGGTCCAGGGCCAGGATGCGCCCCAGGAGGTAGCCCCCCGGCTCCTGGGCTAGGGCGGGAAGGAAGAAGAGGGCCAACAGGATCAGAGCCCGCATGGGGCCACTCTACCCCACCGATGCCACCCCATGCTGGGGGGCCCCGGCAAAAGGTTCCTGGGGAAGTTGCCGGGCATGGCGGACCGAAGAAAACAGAAAGCAAGGGTATGAAAAGCGCTTCTCAAGTTTGCTATCCTTGGGGCATGGAGCGCTCCACGAGGCAGAGGCGGGCCATCCGGGAAGCCTTTTTGGAGGCGGACCGCCCCCTCTCCCCCCAGGAGGTCCTGGAGCTGGCGAGGAAGCGGGTGCCCTCTTTGGGCCTGGCCACGGTCTACCGTACCCTGAAGGGCCTGGTGGAGGAGGGGTTCCTCACCCCGGTGGCCCTCCCCGGCGAGCCCCCCCGGTACGAGCGGGCGGGCCGGGGGCACCACCACCACTTCCTCTGCCGCCGCTGCGGCCGGGTGTACGAGCTCTTCGGCTGCGACCTCCTGGAAAGCGCCCTCCCCCCGGGCTTTCAGGCCGAGGGCCACGAGGTCACGGTCTACGGCCGGTGCCCGGAGTGCTACTCCCAAGCGGGGTAGAGGCGAATGGGCCCCGTCCAGCGCACCTCCTCGAGGGCCCGGTCGTAACGGAGGAGGGCGGCCAGGCGGGCCCGGGAGTAGACCCGGTAGGGCTCCTTGGGGATGAAGGCGGTGACGATGTCCACCTGCCTTGGGGGGGTGTAGTCCAGGACCACGTGGAGGGGGAGCTTGAGCCTGGGGGGAAAGACCATGTACCCCAGGACCAGCATCCGCCCCTCCTCGGGGTAGATGCAAAGCTCCCGCCCCCACTCCAGGGCCCTCAGGATGTCCAGCTCGGTGAAGCCCTCCTGGAGCATGTGCCTGGCGGCGTGGGGCCCCAGGCGGTAGCGGCCTTCCCTGATGAGGGGTAGGAGGTCGCTAAGGCGGCGGAGTTTGCGCATGGTCCCTCCTTGGAGGGCCAGTTTACGCCTCCTCCCGGCTTAGGGAATGTGGCCGGGGAAAGAGCTTGCCCAGGATGCCCACCACGCCTAAGATGGAGTCCAGGGTGGCCCTACGCTGGCAGAGCCCGGTCTATCTGGAGAGGGAGAGGCTTCTTTCCCTCTTGCCGGAGGAACCTGGGTTTGTGGTCCTCCTCGAGGCCCCGGCAGGCTTCGGCAAGAGCGTCCTGGCGGGCCAGCTTGCCGCCAGGCTGGGGTTTAGGACCCTCTGGGCCAGCGCCAGACTGGGCGAGCCCAGGGCCCTCCTGGCCAGGGGCCTGGACCTCCCCGAGGAGGCCCCCTGGGGAGCGGTGGTGGCGGCCCTCAAGGAGGCCCCCACCCTGGTGGTCCTCGAGGACCTGGAGGGGAGGGAGGACCTCACCCCCCTCCTAAGGACCCTGCCTTGCCTCCTGGTCCTGGCCAGCCGCACGCCCCTCCCCTACCCCGAGCTCCCCAAGCTCCTGGCCGAGGGCCGGCTGGTGCGCCTGGGGGCGGAGGAGCTGGCCTTCACCGTGGAAGAGGCCAGGGCCCTCTTCGGGGACAGGCCCGGGGCCGAGGAGGCCCACCGGGCCACGGGGGGCTGGCCCCTCCCCCTCTTTCTCTCCGCCCTCACCGGGAAGCCCCCCGAGAGGCGGGCCCTCCTCCAGGGCCTAAAGGAAAGCCTGAGCCCGGAGGCCTTTCAGGAAGGCTTCCTCCTGGCCGCCCTCCCCTACCTGCCCAAGGAGGCCGCCACCCCCGCCACGGAGGAGCTTTACGCCAGGGGCCTCCTGCGCCTATTGCCCCAGGGCTACACCCTCCACGCCCTCCTCAAGGAGATGGCCTTGGAAAGGCTGAAGCCCGAGGTGCAGGAGGCGGTGCGGGCCCTGGGGAAGAGGCTTCCCCCGGAGCTTCTGGCCCAGGCCTACCACGCCGCCGGGCTTCACGAGGAGCTCCTTGAGCTTTTAGAAAGGCCCATCCAGATCAACCTGGCCCCCGAGGTCCTCCTCTCCTGGCAACCCCTCCTGGAAAAGGGGGGTGAGCGGGCCCGGCTCCGGCTGGGGGAGGCCCTTCTGCAAAGCGGCAGAAAGGCAGGCTTCGCCCTCCTCAAGCCCCTGGCCGAGGCCCAGGACCCCAGGGTGGCCCTCACCGCCTGCGGCCACCTGGCCTACTACCTGGCCGACCCCCTCCTGGGCCAGGACCTCCCCCAGGCCCGGGCCTACCTGGAAAGGGGCCTGAGGCTACTGGAAGGGGTTCCCCCCGAGCTTGCGGGCCGCTTCCTCAACGACGCCGCCCGGGTCTCCTGGGAGGAGGGAAAGCCCGAGGAGGCCATGGAGATGCTGGAGGAGGCCCTAAAGCGCCTGCCGGAAGGCAGTCCCTACCGGGTGGCCCCCCTCACCAACCTGGCCTTCCTCCGCTTTGAGCTGAAGGGGGACCTCGAGGGCCGCATCCGGGCCCTGGAGGAGGGGGCCCCTCTTGGCCTTCGCTACTCTCCCGTGAACTACCCAGGCCACCTGAGGGACCTAGGGCGGCTATACCTCCTCCTGGGGGACAAGGCGCGGGCCATGGCCTACCTGAAGGAGGCCCGGGAGGCCCCGGGCCACCCCCTGGCCAGCCTCGAGGCGGCCATGCTCCTGGCCTACCTCCAGGGGGACGAGGCGGAGCTGAAGGCCCTGGTGGCCCGGGCGGAGCTCTGGGAAAACCCCTACCTGGTGGGCCGGGGCCTGGCCCTCCTGGCCCTTCTGCGGAAAGACCCGGGCCTTTTGGAAGGGGTGGAGGGCTTTCTGCCCGCACTGGCCAGGGCGGAGCTCCTCAAAGACCCGACCCTCCTCCCCCCCTACCCGGCGGAGCGGGAGGAGCGGCTTTACTGGCACGCCGCCCGCTACCGCCTCCTCCGGGAGGAAGGGGACTTGAAGGCCCTTTTGGGCCTCACCCAGGAAGGCCCCCGCCTCCTTCCCGGGCTCATCCCCCTGGACCTCCTCCCCAAAGACCGCCCGGAGCTGGCCCGGCCCTACCCCCTGGAGGAGGTGCTGCGGAGCGGCTGGAAGGAGGCCGTGGCCCTGAGGCTCGCCGAGATCCCTCCCCTCCGGGTGGAGGTCCTCGGAGCCTTCCGGGTGAGGAACCCCTTGGGCGAGGTGGAGCTCAAGGGCAAGGCGCGGGAGGTTCTGGCCCTCCTCCTCCTCCGGGTCCCCCGGGAGGAGATGGCCTTCATCCTCTGGCCCGACATGCCGGAGGCCGACGCCCTCAACAACCTCTCCGCCTGGCTTTCCCGCCTGCGCAAGGCCCTGGAGCCCTGGGGGGTTCCCACCTATTTGTTGAAGGAGGAGGGCCTGGTCCGAACCGAAAGCGACCTCATGGCCCTGGAGGAGGCCCTCGCCCGCAAAGAGGCCGAGAAGGTCCTGGCCCTCTACCAGGAGCCCCTCTTCCCCGGCCTGGACCTGCCCCTTCTGGACCGGAAGCGGGAGGAGCTCTACCACCGGGTGCGGGCCCTCTTCCTCGAGGCGGGCGAGCCCAGGTATCTGGAGCGCCTTTTGGAGCTGGATCCCCTGGATGAGGAGGCCCTCCTTCCCCTGGCGGAAGGGTGCCTCTCCCGGGGCCAGCGGGCCCGGGCCCTAAGGCTCCTCCAGGCTTACGAGAAGCGGCTTTGGGAGGAGCTTAGAGAGAGGCCTTCCGGGGAGATTGCCGCCCTTCTCCGCCGCCTTCAGGCTTAATACCACCCATCGCTTTTTCAACCATAGAAAGCCTTTCCTCAGGCCCCGGTACACCCTTTGGGGCCCCTGCCGTGGCCAAAGTCACGGCGAGGCACCTATACCCTTGTTTCCCGTCTCCTTCGGCCCACTATACCTGGTAACTTCCTCAGGAACCTTTTGCCGGGGCCCCCATGCTGGCTTGGGCCAGCATGGGGTGGCCTTAGCGGTAAGGCCCCAGGGCCCCCGGGTCCCGCACGGCGATGAAGGCCCCGTAGACCCGGGAAGCCCCGGCCATCAGGAGGGCTTCCCGGGCCCTTGAAAAGGTGGCCCCGCTGGTGAGGACGTCGTCCAGGAGGAGCCAGGCCCCCTCCACCCGCTCCACCGGGGCGAAGAGGTCCTGGGGAAGCATCCTTCGGGCCCGGCCCCGGGTGGGCTGGCTCGGGGCGTAGCGCCGGCGCCTGAGGACCCTTCGGTAAGGGAGGCCGAGGAGGCGGGCCACCTCCTTTGCCAGAAGCTCCGGGGGGTTGTAGCCCCTCTGGAGGAGGCGGGGGAGGAGGGTGGGGACCGCCGCCACCCCCTTTAGGGCCCACCCCGCCTGCAAAACGCCCTCCGCCAGGGGGCGGGCCAGGAGGGGGGCGAGGCCAAAGCGCTTCCCGTACTTCAGGGCCCGCACCACCCCGCCTAAGCGGCCGTAGGCCCCCAGGTAGACCATCTCCCCCTGGACCTTAGGCCATAGCTCCGCCCGGCAAGCCCGGCAGAGGAAAGGGGCGTCCAAAGGGCCGCCGCACCCGGGGCAGGCATGGCCGAGAAGACCCTCAATGAAGCCCCAGAGCATCCCTCAAGGCCTCGTCAAAAGGCGGGTAAAGGACCCCCTTCTCCGTCACGATGCCGGTCAGAAAGCGGTGGGGGGTCACGTCAAAGGCGGGGTGGTAGGCGGGAAAGCCGGGTGGGGCGATGGGCAGGCCCCGGATGTGGGTGACCTCCTCCGGCGGGCGCTCCTCAATGGGGATGCCCTGGCCCGTCTCCAGCCTGGGGTCCACGGAGGATAGCGGCAACGCGGCGTAGAAGGGAATGCCGTGGTGGTGGGCCAGGACCGCCAGGGCGTAGGTGCCGATCTTGTTGGCGAAGTCCCCGTTCAGGGCCATGCGGTCCACCCCCACGATGACGGCGTCCACCTGGCCCCTCTGCATGAGGAAGCCCGCCATGTTGTCGGCGATGAGGGTGGCGGGGACCCCGGCCTTCATGAGCTCAAAGGCGGTGAGCCTAGCCCCCTGGAGGTAGGGCCTGGTCTCGTCCACCCAGACGTGGCGGACCCGGCCCTGGCGGTGGGCCTCGAGGATGGCCCCCAAAGCCGTCCCCCACCCCCCCGTGGCCAGGGGCCCGGTGTTGCAGTGGGTGAGGACCTGGCCCCTCAAGACCTTGGCTCCGTGCTGGCTGATGCCCCTTTCCGTCTCCTCCACCTCCCGCCAGAGGGCCTTGGCCTCCTCCAGGCTTCCCTTTAGGTCCCCGAAGTGGGGGCGCATCCGGTCCAGGGCGTGGAAGAGGTTCACCGCCGTAGGGCGGCTTTGCCGCAAGAGGCGGTCCGCCTCCTCGAGGTCCTCCCCCGCCATGTGGGCCAGGACCATGCCGAAGGCGGCGGAAACCCCTATGGCCGGGGCCCCCCGCACCACCATGTCCCGGATGGCCTGGGCCATCTCCCGGGCGGTGCGCACGGGCACCCAGACTTCCTCCTGGGGAAGGCGCCTCTGGTCCAGAAGCCAGAATACCCCTTCCTCCTCGTCAAAACGGAACGGCAGAAGGCGCTCCACGCCCCAAGCTTACAGGCTAGCGGTAGGCGTCCTTGCGAGGCTTGATGCGGGCCACGGTGATGGTCTTTAGGCAAAGCCCTCAGGTCCTTCTCCGCCGCACGGGTGAGGTAGAGGGCATACTTCACAGCTTCCCTTCTGCCTCCAAGGCCAAGCGGATTTCCTGGTAAGGGATGCGCTCCTCCTCCAAGGCCGCCAGGGCCTCCGCAAAGTCTTCCATTTCCTCCAACAAGCTCCGCAAAACCTCCCACTGCCCCTTGGGGACAAAGAGCATCACCCCAAGCTCGCGCCCCTCCTCGTCTTTAACCATCTGCAGGGTCCACCTACCCATACCCCCAGGATTGCCTCAAAGCAAGCGAAGCACCTTGTCGTCCCCGGGCCTTGGCCTACCCCGCCCGTCCCGGTTGGAGGTGGTGACGTAGAGGGCCCCGTCCGGCCCCACCTGGACCTCCCGCAGGCGGCCAAAACCGGATAGCGCCGTCTCCACCCCCGCCACCCGCCAGCGCCCCCTTTCCCCCTCGAGGTCCAGGCGCAAAAGGGCCTCCCCCCTAAGTCCGGCCACGTAAAGCCCGCCCCGGAAGAAGGCCAGGTTCCCCGGGGGAAAGCCCTGGGGCCAGAGGTAGAGGGGGTCCCGGTACCGGGGGTCGTTCCCCCTCCCCACCACCCTCGGCCAGCCGTAGTTCCCCCCGGGGACGACCACGTTCACCTCGTCGTGACCGAAGCCCTGCTCCCCGCTGGGCCCGTGCTCGCTCAGGAAGAGCTCCCCCGTCACGGGGTGCCAGGCCAGGCCCTGGGGGTTCCGGTGGCCCAGGCTGTAAATCTCGGGCCTGGCTCCCTTCTGGCCCAGGAAGGGGTTCCCCGGGGCGGGCTCCCCTTCCGGGGTGAGGCGGAGGACCTTCCCCCCCAAGGAGGCCAGGTCCTGGGCCAGCTCCCGCTCGTAGACCTCCCCCGTGGTCACGTAGAGCATCCCATCGGGGCCAAAGGCGATCCGGCCTCCCGAGTGGAGGCCGTGGGGCCGGGCGGGGATCCCGTCCAGAATGACCCGCTCCAAGACCCCCCTCTCCCCCAGGTGGCGGAGGCGCACCACCTGGTTCCTCAGGCCCCCCGCCTCCACCGTGCGGTAGGCGTAGACATAGGGCGCCTCGGGAAAGCGGGGGTGGAGGGCCAGGCCCAAAAGCCCCGACTCCCCCCGGGCGTAGACGGGAAGCTCGGCGTAGGTGGAAAGCCGCCCGCCCCGGAAGAGCCGGATCCTCCCCGGCCTTTCCGAGATCAGCATTCCCCCACCGGGGAGGAAGGCCAAGGCCCAGGGGACCTCGAGGGCCCCCACCACCTCCTCGGCCCTCAACCCCTGGGCCCGGGAAAGCCCTAGGCCCAAAAGCCCCGCAAGAAGCCGCCTGCGGCTCAGCATGGTGCCTCCTCTGGGAAAGGCTACCCTAAGGCCAAGCCCCGCCCCAAGGGCGGGGCCCACGTTGCCAAAAGAGGGCTCCTAGGGCCGCACCGTCCCCGAAAGCCTCAAGAGGAACCGCTCCGTGCGGTAGCGCACCGTGGCCTCCTGGGCGCTGGTGGCATCCCCGGAGATCCTGGCCCCCACGTAGAAGGTGCCGCTCTGCAAGGCCTGGACCTGGGCCGCCGTGGCCTGGGCCTGCCCCTCCACGCACACCGCCCCCGTGGAGAGGTCCGAGACATCCCTTGTGCCCTCGGCCAGCTTGTTGGCCTCCTGGAAGAGCGTCCCCGCATCCCCGCCCAGGTAGGCGGTGTAGACCACGTTTCCCCGGAAGCTCGCTCCCGGGGTCTCCGAAGTGAAGCAAACCTTGTAGTCCAGGCTGACTCCCGTGAGGTTCACCCGGGGGTCGGGGGTGTACTGGACCCCCACCGGGCCCACCGTCTGGGGGTTAGGGCTAATCCCTCCCTGCCTCACCGTGAAGGTGCCCGAGAGGTCGGCGTAGTCCAGGACGTTGACCTCGTAGTTGAAAGGGACGCTACAGGCGGAAACCCCCAAAAGGAGCCCTACCCAGAGCCAGCCCTTTGCCGGAAAGCCGTACCCTTTGCCGTTACGCATCCCTACCTCCTTTCCGGGACCCTGGGGTCCCTACCTCCATCTTCCTCAGGGGGGCTTACACCAGGCTTAACCCCCCCACCTCAACGCCGGGCCGGCTGGTCTTGCGGTTTCCCCTGGCCCTCCTTCCCATCCCCCTTGGGCTTCTCCTTGCCCTGGTCCTCCTGCTTCAGAGCTTGGTCCTCCAACCTCTCCGTGAGTCCCTCCAGCAGGCGCTCCGAGAACCCCAGGGCCACGAAGAGCCCGTAGGCGGCGGGTGGCCTGAGGAGGGGCTTTAGCCCCTCTCCCAAAACCTGGGCCTCCACCAGGGCCAAGAAGACCAAGTACCCCCCCACCGCCCCCAGGGCCCCCAGCACCGGGGCCAGGAAGAGGGGGACCCAGTAGGCCCCGTAGTCCGTGGGAAGCTCTTTCGTGGCCACCACCCGCAGGAGCCGGGAAAGGACTCCCCCGAGGAAGCCCAGAAGAAGCCCCGTCCCCAGGTCTAGCCCGTTGGGAAGCCCGGGAGTGAAGGATCCCAGAGCCACCGCCAGGCCAAGCCCCACCAGGAGAAGCCAAGCCGCCTTGTTGTGCAGGGTGAGGAGCCGGGCGTACCTCGTGTCCCGGGCGTTGTAGAGGGCGGCCAAAAACTCCTCCAGGAGGGCCCTTTGCACCCTGGAGTCTGGCTTTTGGCAGCACCGGGCGTTGGATTCTGCTTGACCCGAACCCTGGCTAGGCTCCTGAGGGTCGGTGGAAGGTGAAAGCGCCCTAGCCGCGACCTCCTGGCCGGAGCCTCCACCCTGGGATGGGGACCCCTGTTGGGGGTCCTGGCCCTCCAGGCCTAGGGCACGCTTTAGCTGTTTCTGCCAAAGCGCCCTTTCCTCCTCCGAGAACACCCCGAGCTCCCCCAGGCCCCGCACCAGGCGGGCCCTCACCTCCTCATCCTTCATTAGCTCCACCGCCCGCCGCTCGGCCCGGTGCATCAGGGCCCAGGCCGCCATCTCCCGCTCGCCGTTCCAGAGGAGGAGGGAGAGACGTGCCCAAATCTGGCCCCAGAAGCCCCGCCCTTCCAAAAGATCCCGAGCCTTTCGCAGGCACTTCTCGGTGTCCTCCCGGGCGTCCCGCTTCTTCTGGTCGTCCTCCTGCTTCTGACCCTCTTCCCGCCCCTCCACGTGTTCGGCCCAAAGCCCCTCCAACTGGGCCCGGGCCAGGGCCCGGGAGGGGCAGGCGATGAGGTACGTGCGGGCGATGAGGAAGAGGAGGAGGTAGACCAGGGCCAGGCAGAAAAGGGGAAGCCCCGGGGCTCCCCCGGGAGAGGCCGGCTCCTGGAGGAGGTCCTGCGCCAGGGCCAGGCTAGCGCAGGCAGACCACCAGGTGGCAACCATCCGTTTGGTCCTGCGCATCTCTGCCTCCTTCCCGGGACCCCGGGGTCCCTACCTCCATATCCCGGCAACCGTGTGGGCTCACGGAGCGCCCTGGAACGGATCCCCCACAAGGACAAAGGGCTCGTCCTGAGAAGTGGTAGGGTTATAGGCGATGCCCACGATGACCCGGTTGTCAAGGCTTAACGCAGAGATACCTTTAAGGGTGACCCCTTGCGGCAACACGCTGGCGAAGACGGTGTTAAGGTCCTCCAGTACCTGGGTGTCGCTCCGCCAGCGAACGGCAAGCCCATCGGGGCTTCCTCCGAAGACGTAGGCCACGCCGTTCCTGACGCGCACGGCGCCCAAACCCATGTTGACGCTGTAGACGTTGCCTCCGTACCACACCTTGGCTCTCGCGGAAGAGTTGCTGTCCGAGAAGGCCACGGCCTGCCCGTCGGGGGAAATCCGGCTCCAGTAGGCCCCGCCAATTGAGGGGACCAGTTGGGTGTACCGATTGCTGTCCAGGTCATAGACCCATCCCTGGTTTACCAACTGAGCCGAGGCCCTGCTGGCATCCGGGGTGATGTCGTGGAAGATGCCGTAAGCAACGCTGGTGTTCTGATGCCAGATGATGTAGTTTCTCCAGATGGTAGGCGTAGGGAAGCTCGGGATTATCCGCCCCACGATGTAGACATCGCTTCCTCTCTTAGCGCAAGCGTAGGCTACGTTGCCGCCATTGGCGAATCCGGGAAGGGGGATGAGCTGGAGCGTGGTCAGGTCCCAGGCCAGGGCCTTCTGCTGGCTGGGGTCGTTACCGGAACCGTAGCCACAACCCACCTGACCATCGGCGGTGACTCCAAACATCCCCCCGTAACTGGAAATACCCATGTCCAGGACGAAGGTCTGTTGGGCAACGGCGCTCAGCCAGTAGAAGCCCTGGGAGAGGGAAGCGGCGTTGATCTGCCAGGTCATGGGCCTAAGGACACCCAACATGGAGGCGCTCCCAACAAGAACGCTTCCGTCACCAGAGACCTGGTAAACGTAAGCGTTGGTGTAGTCTGTCCAGACCCCCACCGTCAAGTTCGCCTCCCGGATGAGGCTCCCCGAGGTTGCCCGCACCTCCAGGCGATAGATGCCTGGGGCCACCTGGGCATCGGCACTCACGGTGGCGGTCACGGTCACGCTCCCCCCGGCCTGGAGGTTGATGGGAGAGGGGTTGGTGGCGCTGATGGCCAGGCCCTGGGGCAGGGGGTTCTGCCCATCGGCCAGGCTCAGGGTGACCTGCCCCTGGAAGCCGTTTTGGGAGGTCAGGGTCACCTGGAAGGTGGCTGTGCCCCCCGCCTTCACGCTAAAGGGGTTGGGCGTGGGGTCGGAGAGGGTGAAGCTGGGAGGCGGGGGCGGGGCGTTAACCGTCAGGGTCAGGTCCCGCTCCGCCACCTTGTCCCCGTAGCTGGCCCTGAGCTTCAGGGCGTGGGGCCCGGTGGGGGCGTTCGCCGCCACCTGGACCTGGAGGCTCACCTGGTCCTGACCTCCCTTGGGCACATTGAGGGTTGCGCTGGTGGGGGAGAGGGTGAGCCAGGAGGGGGGCTGGCCAGTCTGCCTATCCGTTACGCTCAGGGAGACCTGCCCCTGGAAGCCGTTCTGGGAGGTGAAAGTGAGGGTCAGGGTCAGGGTCTGCCCCTGGACCACCGTGGGATTCTGAGGCGAAATTCCCGCCAGGGTAAGGTCCGGCTGGGGCTGGCCCCCGCCCCCGCAGGCCGCCAAGAGCAGGGCTAAACCGGTCAAGAGTCCGTGCCACACGCCTTTACGCATACCTGGCTCCTTCCCGGGACCCTGGGGTCCCTACCTCCATCCTCCTCAAGGGGGCTTACAAAACCCTTAAACGGGGAGGGGGGCCACGCCCCCTCTCCCCCCACCCGAAAAAGGCGGCCTCAGGCCCTGGGGTCCAGGATCACCTTCACCGCCTGGCCCGAGGCCAAGAGGCCGAAGGCCTCCCGGTACCGGCTCATGGGCAGGCGGTGGGTGAGGAGGGGCGTAAGGTCCACCCGCCCCGAGTAGACCAAGGCCGTGCCCTGCATCCAGGTCTGCCAAAGCCGCCGCCCGGCGATGCCAAAGGCGGTGATCCCCCGCATGACCAGCTCCCCCGCCAGGTCAAAGCGGATGGGGTCCGAGGGGATGCCGAGAATCCTGGCCTCCCCCCCGGGGATGAGGGCCATGAGGCCCTGGTGGATGGCGGCCTCATTCCCGGAAAACTCCAAAAGCACCTCCACCCCGCTTCCCGTCACCCGGCGCACCACCTCCAGGAGGTCCTCCTCCAAGGGGTTCACCAGCCGGTCGGCGTAGGGCCTGGCGAAGGCCAGGCGGTAGGGGTTGGGGTCGGAGACCAGGATGGGCCCGGCCCCGCTGGCCCGGGCCACCATGGCCGCCATGAGGCCGATGGGCCCCGCCCCCGTGATGAGGACGCTCTTCCCCGAGACCCCGCTCCCCGCGTAGACGGTGTGCACAGCGTTGCCGAAGGGCTCCAGGATGGCCGCCACCTCAAAGGGGAGGTCCTTGGGGTTCACCCAGGCGTTTTCCGCCGGCACCACCACGTATTCGGCGAAGCCCCCGTCCCGGTCCACCCCCAGGATCTCCGTGTTCAGGCAGACGTGGTAGTTGCCCGTGCGGCAGGCGGGGCAGGCGTGGCAGACGATGTGGCTTTCCAGGCTCACGTGGTCCCCCACCTGGGGCCGCTTCACCCCGGGGCCCACGGCCTCCACCACCCCGCTGAACTCGTGCCCGGTGATGAGGGGGGGGCGGATCCGCCCCCTGGCCCAGGCGTCCCACCGCCAGATGTGGAGGTCGGTGCCGCAGATGCTGGCGGCCTCCACCCGCACCAGGATCTCCCCGGGGCCGGGCTCGGGCACCGGGCGCTCCGCCAGGGTTAGGCCCTCCTCAGGGGCCAGTTTGGCCAAAGCCCGCATACCGGAGGCATCCTACCACCGGTAGAGGGCCCCCACGCTGAAGCGGACGGTGTCGGAGGCCTCGAGGCCCAAAGAAACCGCCAGGCTCGAGGTGAGGTCGTAGCCCAGGGCGAAGTCCAGGCGGGAAAGCCTCCCGTCCCCGAACTGGAAGGTGGTGCCCAGGGTGAAGGTGAGGCCGTCCCGGCGGTACTGGGCGGAGAAGGTCTGCTGGCCCCTCAGGTCCACCTGGTAGCCCAAGAAGAGCTCCGGGCTCAGGTACTTGCCGATGGAGAAGCGGGTTTCCCCGAGCCCCCCGCCCTGGAAGAGGGGCACCTCCACCTGGAAGCGGTCCAGACCGAAGGCCTTGGCCAGCTCCCGCTCCAGCTGGCCCAGGACCAGGTTCTCCAAGGCGGCCCCCAAGGCGGCCTGGGGCAGGGTCTCCGTGAGGCGGGCCACATCGGGGGTGCCCAGGGTGAGGAGGGCGTAGATCTCGGGCTCGGAGAGGGGAGGCTCGGAGGTGAAGCGGGGCGTGAGGCGCACCTTGACCCGCCCGTTTTCCCGCACCAACTCCCCTTCGGCCGAAAGGAAGACCTGGTAGCCCCGGGTCTCCGCCTTGGCCTTGAGGGTGAACCGGGGGAGAAGGCCCCGGTCGGGGGAGAACTGGAGGCGGCTTGAAGCTGGGTCCAGGGTGAAGAGGGAATCCCAAAGGCGGAAGCTCCCCCAGAGGGCCTGGACCTCCCCGGTGAGGAAGGGGTCCTGGTACGTGCCCCCCAGGTAGACCTCTCCCTTCAGCTCCCCTTGGGCCAGGCGCTCCTGGACCAGGACGCCCCGCTCGGCGAAAAGCCGCACCCCCTCAAAGACCAGGGGGACGGGGGCGGGCTTCTCCGCCACCTTTACCCCTTCGCCGGAAAGGTTCCTGGCGCTGGCCTCGGGGATGGCCAGGCGAGCCCTGAGAACCTCGGCGTTGCCGGTCAGGTGGTAGGTGCCCTTCTCCTCGTAGAGGAAGAAGCTCTTCACGTCCAGGAGGCCATCCTGCAGGTAGTACTGGGGGTAGGAGAGGAGAAGCCGTCCGTAGCCCGCCAGGCGCAGGGGGAAGAGGGTGCCCTCCGCCTCCGCCTGCCCCAGGCGCAGGGCCACCCCGTAGGTGGGGTAGCGGAAGCTCACCTCCGCCGGGGTGTCCTCCTTGAGGCCGGGGAGGGAGACGGCGCCCTTGGCAATAACCTGGAAAGAATCCAGTGTGCCCTCGAGCCCCAGGCGCCCCCGCCCGGGGAAGGGCGCGGTGAGGGTGATCTCCCCCTCCGCCCTCGCCCCCCCGTTCAGGGCCAGGAGGCCCGTGGGCAGGTACCCGGCCACCGGCCCCAGGCGGAAGCGGAAGGCCTCCGCCTGAACCTGGAAGCCCTCCTGGGTGAGCCGGAGGGCCAGGGTGCCCGAGGCCTCGGGGCGGTAGGGCTTGAGGGCGGGGATCACCTGGAGGACGGGGGTGAAGGCGGTGTCCTTGAGGTTCAGGTAGAGGTCGCTTCCCCTAGGGCTCCAGTACCCCCCGCCCTCCCAGAGGCCCTTCCCCGAGAGGCGCAGGTAGTCCACATAGAGGGTCTCCCCCCCGTAGCGGAAGGCGGCCCGGCCCCGAAGCTCGTCCCCGCCGCCCCTAAAGACCAGGCTCTCCCCCACCAGAACCCCCTCCCCCCGCCTGGGGTCGGAGAGGGGAAAGCGGAGGCGCGCCGCCCCCGTCCAGTAGGCCTCCCCCTCCAGAGGCCCCGCCACGGCGGCCAGGAGGAGGTGAAGGGGGAAGGCCCGGGGGGAGGCCGAGAGGTCCACCCGGTCCCCCTCGAGGCTCAGGCGGAAGGGGCTTTCCCCAATCCGGCCCTCTCCCTCCGCCCTCCCCGGGGCCAGGCTAACTTTCAGGCTCAGGGGAAGCCGCCTCTCCGCCACCTCCACAAAGCCCGCCACCTCCCCCTGGGCCTCCTGGGCCGTCACACGCAGCCTCCCGGAAACCCGCCCCTTCAGGTAGGGAGCGTAGCGGGCCAGGAAGTCCTCCACCGCCGTCTCCTCCAAGGTTAGCTCCCCCTCCAGGGGAAGAAGCCGCCCCTTCACCCCAATCCGCCCCACCCCGCCCGCCAAAACCCCCTCCACCCGGTACCCCTCCCCGTGGACCCGGCCCCCGAAGCGGCTCCCAAGGGGGGCAAGGGGGAGGTCCACCTCAAGCTCCCCCCCCGCCGGGTAGGTGAGGCCTCCCGAGAAGTAGGGCCCCTCCGCCACCAGCCTGGCCTCAAGAAGCCTTCCGGTCAGGGTGAGGACCTGGGGGCCGGCCCGGTAGTCCAGCCGGTAGGCCCCTTGCAGGTCCACCTCCCCCAACAGACTCCCCGCCCCCGCCGCCCACCAGGGGGAGGCGGGATGCCGGCCCACCAGGCGCACCCGGTCCCCCGCCCCCACGAGGTCCAGGAAGAAGCCCCCAAGCTCCAGGGCAAGCCTCCCCGAAACCCGCCCCTCCCCGTAGCGCAAGGCGCCCTCCCCTTTGGGGCTCGTGAGCTCCAAGGCCAGCGCCGAGAGGTCCAGCCTGCCCTCCAGGGGAAGGTCCAGGCCGGGGACCCGGTAGCCCAAGGCCACCTCCTTCCCCTCCCCGCGGGCGGTGAGGCCAAAAAGGGCCGTCTCCCCTCTCGCCTCCCGGGCCAGGAGGTCCACCTCCAGCCCCGAAACCTCCAGCCTGGGCCAGAGGAGGGCCACCCCCCCCCCCCAAACCCCCCCCCTAACCTCCGGCAAGCCCTTCCCCGCGAACTCCAGCCACCCCTCCCGGAAGGCCAAGCGGCCCGCCCAAGCCTCCCTCCAGGACACCTGGCCCTCCAGGTCCCCCGAGAAGGCCAGGGCAAGCCCCTCCGTCCCCACCCGCCCCACCGCCCTGGCCTCCCGCCCAAAGGCGGAAAGGGAAAGGTCCACATGGGCCCCAGAAAAAGGCCCCTCCGCCCGGCCCGAAAGGGCCAAAGGCCCCAGGCGGAAACCCTCCAGGACCAGGCGCACCCCCTCGAGCCCCACCTCCCCGGAAACCCCCTCCCCGGCCAGGGCCACCCGGTCCCCCTCCAGGCCCAGGCGGAAGGGGCTTTCCCCAATCCGGCCCTCTCCCTCCGCCCTCCCCGGGGCCAGGCTAACTTTCAGGCTCAGGGGAAGCCGCCTCTCCGCCACCTCCACAAAGCCCGCCACCTCCCCCTGGGCCTCCTGGGCCGTCACACGCAGCCTCCCGGAAACCCGCCCCTTCAGGTAGGGAGCGTAGCGGGCCAGGAAGTCCTCCACCGCCGTCTCCTCCAAGGTTAGCTCCCCCTCCAGGGGAAGAAGCCGCCCCTTCACCCCAATCCGCCCCACCCCGCCCGCCAAAACCCCCTCCACCCGGTACCCCTCCCCGTGGACCCGGCCCCCGAAGCGGCTCCCAAGGGGGGCAAGGGGGAGGTCCACCTCAAGCTCCCCCCCCGCCGGGTAGGTGAGGCCTCCCGAGAAGTAGGGCCCCTCCGCCACCAGCCTGGCCTCAAGAAGCCTTCCGGTCAGGGTGAGGACCTGGGGGCCGGCCCGGTAGTCCAGCCGGTAGGCCCCTTGCAGGTCCACCTCCCCCGATAGACTTCCCGCCCCCGCCGCCCACCAGGGGAAGGCGGGATGCCGGCCCACCAGGCGCACCCGGTCCCCCGCCCCCACGAGGTCCAGGAAGAAGCCCCCAAGCTCCAGGGCAAGCCTCCCCGAAACCCGCCCCTCCCCGTAGCGCAAGGCGCCCTCCCCTTTGGGGCTCGTGAGCTCCAAGGCCAGCGCCGAGAGGTCCAGCCTGCCCTCCAGGGGAAGGTCCAGGCCGGGGACCCGGTAGCCCAAGGCCACCTCCTTCCCCTCCCCGCGGGCGGTGAGGCCAAAAAGGGCCGTCTCCCCTCTCGCCTCCCGGGCCAGGAGGTCCACCTCCAGCCCCGAAACCTCCAGCCTGGGCCAGAGGAGGGCCACCCCCACCCCCAGAACCTCCCCCCTAACCTCCGGCAAGCCCTTCCCCGCGAACTCCAGCCACCCCTCCCGGAAGGCCAAGCGGCCCGCCCAAGCCTCCCTCCAGGACACCTGGCCCTCCAGGTCCCCCGAGAAGGCCAGGGCAAGCCCCTCCGTCCCCACCCGCCCCACCGCCCTGGCCTCCCGCCCAAAGGCGGAAAGGGAAAGGTCCACATGGGCCCCAGAAAAAGGCCCCTCCGCCCGGCCCGAAAGGGCCAAAGGCCCCAGGCGGAAACCCTCCAGGACCAGGCGCACCCCCTCGAGCCCCACCTCCCCGGAAACCCCCTCCCCGGCCAGGGCCACCCGGAAGCCGGGAAGGCCCTTAAGCTCCAGGGCCAGGTCTCCGTAGCGGTAGGTGCCCAAAAGCCAGGGACCGGGGTAGGTGCCCTCCGCCCATAGCGCCCCAAGCCCCTGGGGAAGGGGGCCCCCGTAGCGGTAGGTGAGGGCGAGGGGGAAAAGCTCAAGCCGCCCCTCCAGGGGAAGCCCCTCCCCCTCGAGGTCCAGCCCCGCCCCCCGGCCCAAGAGGCGCACCGCCCCGTAAGGGGTGGCAAGCCGCCCCTCCCCGGTGAGCTCCCCAAGAAAGCCCTCCTGGGCCCGGTAGGCGTACCGGCCGGAAAAGGCGGAGGCCCCGTAGGTGAGGTTCCCCTCTAGGTCCGCCCTCAGGCCCGGGCACTTCCCCAGAGGAAGGGGCAGGCAGAAGGCCCCTTCCACCCTCCCCCCCAAGTCCCCCTCCCCCCGGAGGGTGAACCGCCCCTCCCCCAGGTCCACCTCCCCCTCAAGCAGGGGGTAGCGGAAGGCGAGGGCCCCCAGAAGCCCCTCCCCGTAGCGGGCCTCCCCCCGGAGGTGGGGGCCCAGAAAGCGGAGGGCGAGGGAGCCCTCGTAGCGGGCCTCCACCCCCTCTCCCAGGACCTCGCCCTTAAGCTCCGCCCTAAGGGGCCAGGGCCAGACCTTCCCGGAAAGCCTCCCCTCGGGGCGCTCCAGGACCACGGCCACAGGGTCTGCAAAAGGACCGTCCGCCGAGGCCCGAAGCCGCGCCGGGAGGCCGAAGGGGGTGAGGTCTTGGTCCAACTCCAGAGAAAGCCGCCCCTCCGCCAGGGCCAGGCGGTAGCCCTCCCCCTCGCCGAAAAGGGAGAGGGCCTTGGGGTCCAGGCCCGCGCCCCGGTAGCGGAAGGCGAAGGGAAGCCTCTTCTCCTCCCCCACCAAAGCCCCTTCCCCCTCCAGGGAAAGCTCTGGAAGCCTGCCGGAAAACCGCCCCCCGGCCTCCAGACGGGCCTTGCCCCAGGCCCGGCTAAAGCCCAGGGTCCCAAAGACCTCCAGGCCCGAGGCCTCCCCCTCCGCCTTCAGGCCCTCCCCCAGGACCTGGAAGCGCAGGGGACCCTCCCCCAGGGCCCGCACCTCGAGGCCCCGCCCCACCGCCTTCAGGCTCCCCCGGTACCCCTCTGGCCCATGGGCCAGGTCCGCCTCCACCTGGAAGCCCTCCACCTCCGCCCACCCCCGGGCCCAGAGGGAAAGCCCATCTTCGTAGCGGGCAGAAAAGGCCATGGGCGCCTCCCAGAGGGCCTCGGCCTCGAGGCCTTCCCCCGAAAACCTGAAAGGCCCTTCCTGGACCAGGTAGCGGAGGCTCCTTAGCCGCCCCTCCCCCTCATAGCGGCTTCCCGAGAAGGCGAAGCGCCCCTCGCCTTCGGCGTAGGCCGAGGCGTAGCCCACCTCCCCCTCCCCCTTCACGGCCAGGAGGTCCACCACACCCCTAAGCCAGGCCTCCCCCAGGGCCTCCTCCCGGTAGCGGGCCTGGACCTTCAGGGCGGAAAGGGGCCCCGCAAAGCCCACCTCCACCCCCCGGTAGCGGAAGGCCCCGGAGGCCTCCTCCCCCAGGCGGAAGGCCCCTTCCCCCTCCAGCGCCCCCAGGCCCATCAGCTTCCCCTCCCGCCAGTCCCAGGAGAGGCCCAGGCCCCGCTCCGGGAGAAGGAGGCTCAGCAGGGTACCCCGGTAGGTGGCGGCCAGGGCCTCTTGGCCCAGGCGCAAGGCGGCCTCCCCTTCCCCTTCGCCGGAAAGGGCCAGGCGGGCCCAGGCCTTCCCGGTGAGCGAGACCCCAAAGGCCTCCGCCAGCGGGGCCACCTCCTCCAAGGCCAGGACCACCTCCCGCCCCTCCAGGTGGGCCTCCCCGCCGGGGAGGCGGAGGTTCAGGGAAGGCCCCTCTCCGTACGCCCCCCGCCAGGAGAAGGCCAGGCCCGCCCAGCTTCCTTCCCCTTCCCCCGCCACCTTTAGACCCTCCCCCTGGAAGCTTCCCGAAAGGCGCCCCGCCTTCCCCAGGAGGGTAAGGGGAAGGTCCAAATGGCCCCGGTAGCGCACCCCCTCCCCCTCCAGGGAGACGGGGCCCAGGAGACGGTAGCGAATCCCCCCGGCCGTGCGCACCTCTCCCTGGAAGGCCATGGGGTCCAGGTAGGGCACCCGGGCCTCCCCCAAAACCTGGAAGCGCAGATCCCCCCAGGGCCCGCCTCCCTCCCCCCGGGCCAGGACCTCCAGGCCGCCCGCCCTATACGCCCCCAGGAAGGTGAGGGAGGCCCCTTCCGGGCTAACCCTCCCCTCGCCCTCCAGATAGGGCCCGGAAAGGCGTATCCGGGCCGATAAAAGCTCCTCCCCCTGGAAGAGGGCCTCGCCAAAGGAGGTCGCCAGCCGCATCCGCCCGCCCCGGTGCCCCCAGGTGCCAAAGGCCCGGGCCGGGAGGCCAAAGGGGGTGAGGTCGTACCCCTCGGCCTGGAGGAGGAGGGAAAGCCCCCCCTCGTACCCCCCCAGGACCCGGAGGCCCGGGGCCCGGCCCAGGAAGCGCAAACTGGCCCCCTTCCCCGAGAGGGCGAGGCGCAAGCCCCCCTTGGGAAGCCCCACCTCCCCCCGGTAGGCCAGGGTGGGGAGGTCCATAGACCCCTTCAGGCTCCAGGCCCCGAGGGCCGGCACCTCGCCCCCGCCTACGAGCCCAAGCCGCCGCCAGGGGCCTTCTCCCTTCACCTCCCCGTAAGGGGTGGAAAGGGTGAACCGGCCGCCCTCGAGGCCCCCCTGGGCGAGAAGCCTCCCCTCCACCCCCCGGTAGCGGAAGGGGAGGTCCAGGCGGAAGGGAAAGCCCTCCGCAAAGGCCACCCGCCCTACCCCCAGGACCTCGGCCCCCTCCCGGGTGAGGCGGAAGGTGAGGGGAGGGAGGGAAAGCCCTTCGGGCAGGGGGGGCAGAAGCCTCCCCGCCAGGCGCACCTCGGGGTAGACCTCCCCTTCCCCCTCCAGAAGGCCAAAGACCTTTAGGGCAAGCCGCTTCCCCTGCCCAAGCACCCGCCCCGAGACCCCATAGGGCGTGGCGAAGTCCAGGAAGCCGGAAAAACCTTCCCGGTAGGCCAGGTCAGCCCTCAGGCCCACCCCCCCAAGTTCCCCCTGGCCCTGGAGGCGGAGGCCCTCCTTGTAGGTGAGGCGAAGGCCAAGGCCTTCCAGGAGGAGGCCGGGCCCCGGGTCATACCGCCCCTTGAGGGGCACCTCCCCCAGGGGGGTTAGAAGCCTCCCGGCCAAATCCGCCCCCAAACGCCTCAGCCCGGCCTCCAGCTCCAGGTACCGCCCCTTCAGGAAAAGCCTCCCGGAAAGCCCCCCCTCCCGGTAGAGGGCCTTTCCGTAAAGCCGCATCTCGTCCAGGGCGCGGATGGGAAGCCCCCTCAAGGTGAGGGCCAGAGCCCCGCCCCGGTAGCTCCCCTCCCCGTAGGGGCTCTGGAAGCGGAAGCCCCAAGCCTCCTGGCGCACGCTCAAGGGAAATCGGGCGTAGGGAGCGTCGTAGCGGAGCTCGGCGCTAAGCCTCCCCCCAAGGAGCCTTCCCTCCCCCTCCAGGCTTCCCACCACCATGGGGGTGGGGGCCAGGGTCAGGGCGAGGCTACCCCAGGTGCCGGAAAGCCCTAGGGGCCCAAGCCGCCCCGCCACCTTCTCCCCTTCCCCCCGCACCTCGCCGGAGAGGTCCAGGGGGGCGAAGAGGGGAAGCCGCACGCCGGGGCTTTGCAACCCAAGCCGCCACCTCTTCCCCTCTTGCCGGAAGTCCACCGCCGCCAAGCCCTCCAAAGGCCTAGGCCAGGCGGCCCTGCCCCGCACCCTTAGGCGGCTTCCCTCCCCCTCCAAAGCCAGGCGGCTTCCCAAGGTGTCCTCCAGGCTTCCCCCATAGCGCCCCCCCCTCAGGGCGAAGCTCAGGGCGTAGTCCCGGTCAAAAAGCCTGCCCTCGGCCTCCGCCTCCAGGGTGAAGACCCGGTCAAAGGCCAGCGTGCCCCGGTGGCGGAAAGGCTCCCCCAGAAGCCTTCCCTCCCCCGCAAACCGCCCCCGGACCCGGACGGCCTCCCACCCCTCCCCCTCGAGGGAAAGCCGCCCCTCCCCCTCCAGGGGCAGGGTGAGGCCGTAGTGCCGGGCCAGGGCGGGAAGCTTAGGCAAGCCTTCCATCTGGAAGCGGTAGCGGTGGCCCTTCAGGTCCACCAGGGCCTTCGCCCGAAGGGGCCCCTCGAGGCCCACCCCCTTCAGGACCGCCTCTACCCGCTCGTCCCTAAGGAGGACCTCCCCCTCCACCCCGGTGAGGGGGAAGCCCACCAGCTCCACCGCCCCCCCCTCCACCCGGGCCCTGCCCTCCATCCCCGAAGGCCCCACCCGGAAGACCCCAAAGAGCCTGCCCCCCTTCAGGCCCTCGTAGAAGAAGGCCAGCCCCCGCACCTCCCCCGCGTAGGCCACCTCCCAGGCGGAGAGGTCTGGGGAAAGGGCCTTGGCCTCCCCCTGGAAACTCCCCCCGGGGAGCCGGGCCAGGAAGCGGTAGGGGTTTTCCCCCACCAAGCTAAGGCGCAAGGAAGGGAGGAAAAGCCGCCTTCCCCGGGGAAGCTCCGCCTCCACCTCCTCCAAGCGCAAGGAGCGGAAGACCACGCGGACGGCGGGGGGCGGCCCCGGCTTTTCCGGAATCAGGGCCTCCCAGGTGAGCCGGAGCCGGGCCTTCCTCAGGGTGAGGGCAAGGGGAAGCTCCCTCCGCAAAAGGCCCAAGAGGTCGTAGAAGAGGTCCACCTCCTCGGCCTGAAGCCGAATCCCCTCCCCCTCCAGCTCCACCCACCTGAGCCGGAGGCCCAGGAGGAGGTGCCCGGAAACCTCCCCCACGCTTCCCCGAAAGCCCAAAAGGGGCAAAGCCCGGTCCACCAAGCCCTTGAGGAGGGGAGGCCAGGCGGGGAGGAGGAGGAAAAGCCCCAGGAAGAGGAGAAGGAGGCCCCGCCGCATCCCCCTTAGCATAGGGAGGGGAGATGAAAACCGCGTGGCAAGAGGGCTAAAATGGCCCCATGCCGCGCCTCGTGGCCTTGGTGAAGGGAAGGGTACAGGGGGTGGGCTACCGGGCCTTCGCCCAGAAGAAGGCCCTAGAGCTGGGCCTTTCCGGCTATGCGGAAAACCTCCCCGATGGCCGGGTGGAGGTGGTGGCCGAAGGCCCCGAGGAGGATCTGAAGGCCTTCCTCCACCACCTTAAGCAGGGCCCCCGCCTGGCCCGGGTGGACGAGGTGGAGGTCCACTGGGCCGAGGCGTCGGGCCTCAAGGGCTTTTACGTGTACTGAGCCCAGGCCTGGGGCCGGACCCCGGCCTTCAGGAGGCCCTCCGCCAGGGCCTCCCTTAGCTCCTTGAGCCCGGTGCCCTTGAGGGCGGAGACCGCCACCCCCCCAAGCCGCTCCCGCAGGTAGAAGAGGTCGTAGGGGGCGGCCCGGTCCGCCTTGGAGAGGGCGAGGACCCTGGGGGCCTCCACCCCAAGCCCCTTAAGAAGCTCCTCCACCACCCGGTACCGCTCCAGCCCCCCCTCCTGGGAAGCGTCCAGGACGTGGAGGAGGAGGTCCGCCTCCCGCACCTCCTCGAGGGTGGCCCGGAAGGCGGTGAGGAGCTCCTCGGGCATCCTGCGGATGAAGCCCACGGTGTCCGTGAAGAGGACCTCCCCCACCCCGGGCAGGAAGCCCCGGCGGGTGAGGGGCCGCAGGGTGGCGAAGAGCTTGTCCTCCCCCGGCTCCCCGCCCTTGGCCAGGGCCGAGAGGAGGGTGGTCTTGCCGGCGTTGGTGTACCCCACTATGGCGATCAGGGGCACGCCCTTCCTCTTGCGCTGCCGCCTGGCCTCCTCCCGGCGCTGGGCGTACTCGGAAAGCTTCCGGGAGAGGTGGGTGATCCTCTCCAGAAGCCGCCTCCGGTCCACCTCCAGCTTGGTCTCCCCCGGACCCCGGGTCCCGATCCCGCCCCCGAGGCGGCTCATCTCCTTCCCCCGGCCCACCAGCCTGGGCATGAGGTATTTGAGCTGGGCCAGCTCCACCTGGGCCTGGGCCTCGGGGGTCTTGGCGTGGAGGGCGAAAATGTCCAGGATCAGCTGGGTGCGGTCCAGGACCTTGAGCCCCGTGGCCCGCTCAATCTCCCGGGCCTGGGCCGGGGTGAGCTCCAGGCCGAAGATAAGGGTGGAGGCGTTCTCGTGGTAGGCCAGGCTCTTGAGCTCTTCCAGCTTCCCCAGGCCCACCAGGTACCTGGGGTCCAGGTGCTGGCGGAAGACCAGGACCTTTTTAACGGGGACGCCCCCGGCGGTGCGGGTGAGCTCGGAGAGCTCCTCCAGTCCCGCTTCGGCCTCGGGGCCCTCCCCCAGGTCCACCCCCACCAGGATGGCCCGCTCCCCGCTCCCGTCCAAAACCTCCCGCACCCGGGCCTGGCGGGCCATCTCCTCCTCCAAGGCCTCCACCTCCGCCAGGAGGTTTAGGTCCAGGTACTGGAAGTAGGGCCTGGGAGGCAGGATCCGCCAGTCCTCCCCGGTCTTGGGCGGAGCGAGAAGGGCCAGGTGCAGGGTGGTGGGCCGGCCCGCCTCCACCTCGAGGGCCGCCAGGCTGTCCAGGCGGTTCAGGAAGAGGACGGAAAGGTCGGGCCGGGAAAGCCCCCCGGGAGCGAGGTGGGTGTGGAGGAGGCGGAAGCCGGAAAGCCGCCTCTCCCCCCTCGCCCCCTCGGGGATGGGCAGGTCCTTGGCGTCCCCCACCCCCACCCGCACCACCCGGCCCTCCCGGTCCAAAAGAAGGGCCAAAGGCCGCCCCACCTCCTGGCTCAGGGCGGCCAGGGCCTGGGCCAGCTCGGGGGTCAGGACCCGCTCCTTGGGAACCCGCCGCCGGTAAAGGTTGGAAAGCCGCTTAAGCTCGCTCTTCTTGAGCCCCTCCGTCTTACCGAAGACCTTCTCCAATGCCCCCTCAGTATAGCATGGAGGGCGTGCGGGGCTTTGTCGCCCTCCTCTTCCTCCTCTCCCCGGTCCTGGCCGCGGAGTACGCCTGGATCGTGGTCCTGGGGGCGGCACAGTACGGGGGAAGGCCCTCCCCCGCCTTGGAAAGGCGGCTTCTTGCCGCGCTCGCCCTCTACCAAAAGGGCCTCGCCCCCCGCATCGCCGTGGCCGGGGGCAAGGCCGCCGGGGATACCTTGAGCGAGGGCGAGGCCGGCTGCCGCTACCTCATGGCCCGGGGCGTGCCCCGAGAAGCCCTCCTTTGCGAGACCCGAAGCCAGAGCACCTACCAAAACCTCCTCTTCTTGAGGCCCCACCTCGAGGGCAGGGTCCTTCTGGTCACCGACGCCCCCCACCTCCCCCGGACCCTCTTTCTGGCCCGCCTTCTGGGCCTTAAGGCCGAGGGCTACCCCGTGCCCGGGCGCTACCCTCCCCAGTACTGGCTCCGGGAGAGCCTCTACCGCCTCTGGCTCTACCTGGGCCTGAGGCCCCTCGCCCAGGAACGCCCTTTGGGGAAGCTCCTCTCCCAGGCTACTTTTCTTCAAGCCGCCCCAAGGAGTCCAGATAGCCCTGCAAAAGGGCCCGGAACTGGCTCAAGAACAGGGCCTTCTCCTGCCTAGCCCGCTCCTTCTCCTCCCGGAGGCGCCGCAGCTCCTCGGCGGCCTCCCTCAGGACCTGCTTCTTGGCGGCCATGGCCTCCTTGCGGATGAGCTCCGCCTCCCTTTCCGCCTGGGCCTTGAGCTCCCGGGCGATCCTCTCCGCGGCCACCACCGCCCGCTTCAGCTCCCCCTCCGCCTCCTTCAGACGGGCATTCTCCTCCTCCAAGGCTTGGAGTTGCGCCTTGAGGGTCTCGTTTTCCCGGATGAGGCCCTCCATCACCTCGGCCACCTGGGCCAAATAGGCCCGCACCGCTGCCTTCTGGTAGCCGAGAAGCCCCGTGGGGAACTCCTGGTAGCGAACGTCCAAGGGAGTTAGGTCCATGTGCCCTTCAGTCTACAAAAAGGGCCCGGCCGACCCGGACCATGGTGGCCCCCTCCTCCACCGCCCACTCGTAGTCCTGGGACATGCCCATGGAGCGCTCGGGCAGGCCAAAGCGGTCGGCCAGCAGGGAGAGCTTGCGGAAGATGGGCCGGACCACCCCTTCCGGCCCCATGGGGGGCACGGTCATGAGGCCCAGGACCTGAAGGTGGGGCATCTCCCGGACCCGGGCCAGGGCCTCGGGAAGCTCCTCCTCCAGAAAGCCGTGCTTCTGGGGTTCCCGCCCCAGGTTCACCTCTAGGAGAACCCTAAGCCTCACCCCCGCCTTGGCCCCCACCCCTTCCAGGGCCTCGGCCAGGCGCAGGGAGTCCAGGGAGTGGATGAGGTGGAAGCGGGGAGCGAACTTGGCCTTGTTGCGCTGGAGAGGGCCCACCAGGTGCCACTCCGCCTGGAGAAGCTCCATCTTCTTTAGGGCCTCCTGCACCCGGCTTTCCCCCAGGGGAAAGGCCCCGTAGCGGAGGACCTTCTCCCGGATCTCCTCCACCGTGCGCCCCTTGGTGACGGCCACCAGGCGCACCTCCTTGGGGTCCCGCCCGGCCCTTCGGCAGGCCAGGGCGATCCTCTCCAAGACCTCGGGCAGGCTCATGGGAGCTCGGCCAAGATGCCCCGCACGAAGCGGCGGAAAACGGGGCCCGTCCTCCTGGCCACCTCCAGCACCTCCTCCTCGGTGGCGTGGTGCTCCCGCTCGGGCACGGCCATGTCGGTGATGGTGGAAAGGCCCAGGACCCTGGCCCCCAGGTGCCGCAGGGCGATGACCTCGGGCACCGTGGACATGCCGATGGCGTCCGCCCCGAGCTCCCGGAGCATCCTGAGCTCGGCCCGGCTGGCGAAGGAGGGCCCTAAAAACCAGGCGTAGACCCCTTCAAAGAGGTGGAGGTCCTGCTTCCTCGCCACCCGCCGGGCAAGTTCTATGAGCTCCGGATCGTAAGCCCCGAACATCACCGGGAAGCGGGGCCCCAGGCGCTCGTCGTTTTTGCCCCTCAGGGGGTTCACCCCGGAGGGGTTCAGGTAGTCCAGGTGGAGCATGATGCCCCCGGCCTGGAAGCGGGGGTTGAGCCCCCCGGCGGCGGAGGTGAGGAGGAAGGTCCTGGCCCCTAGGAAGAAGCCCACCCGCACCGGGAACACCACCTCCTCGGCGCTGTAGCCCTCGTAGTAGTGGACCCGGCCCTGGTAGACCAGAACCCGCTTCCCTTCCAGGGTTCCCAGGACGAGCCTCCCCGCGTGCCCGGGGGCGGTGGAAAGGGGGAAGTGGGGGATCTCCCCGTAGGGCATCTCCGCCACCTTCTCCACCTCCTCGGCCAAAGGCCCAAGCCCCGAGCCCAGGACGATGCCCACCTCGGGAGCGAACCCGGTCTTCTGGCGAATGGCGGCCACCGCCTCCTGGATCTTCTCGTAAACCCCCATGCCTGCCATTCTAACCGCCCCTTCACCCTTTACCGGTATGCTCTTGCCCATGAAGCGCCTTCTGGCCCTAGCCCTCTTCAGCCTTCTCGCCCTGGCCGCCCCCATCAAAGACGTGGTGGTGGAAGGCGGCGACCCGGTCCTCCAGGCCCTGGCCCGGGCCGCCCTGCCCTTTGGCGTGGGGGACGAGCCCGGCGACCTCGAGGCCGCCAGGAAGGCCATCCTGGCCACGGGCTACTTCCGGGAGGCCGAGGTACGCCTAGAAGGCGAGGTCCTCAAGGTGCGCCTCGTCCCCTACCCCCCCATCGCCGAGGTCAGGGTGGAGGCCAAGGCCTTCCCCCAGGAAACCCTCCTGCGCTTCCTGGAGGAGAACTTCGCCATCGGCAAAGAGGCCACCTATAACCCCCTAAGGGCAGGGGAGGCCGCCCGGGCCCTAGCCCAGGCCTACCGGCAAAACGGCTTCCCCTTCGCCCCCAAGGTGGAGGTGGAGGCCAAGGAAGTGGAGGGGCGCATGGCCCTCACCTTCCGGGTGGAGGAGGCCAGGGAGGTCAAGGAGGTGCGCCTTTCGGGGGTGACGCTCCTCCCGGAAGGCGAGCTCTTGAAGCTCCTGGAGCCCCTAAAGGGCCCCTTTGACTTCGCCAAGTACCAGGAGGCCCTGAAGGCCATCGCCGCCCGCTACGAGGAAAAGGGCTACCGCTTTAGCGGCCCCGACCCCGCCAATAGCGCCCTCGAGGACGGGGTCCTCACCGTGCGGGTGCGGGAGCTTAAGGTGGCCCGGCTGGAGGGCGAGGGCCTGGACCTCTCGGGCTTCCCCCTTAGGGAGGGGGACTACCTGAACTACAACCGCCTCCTGGAGGGCGTGCAGGAGCTTTCCCGAAAGCTTTCCCGCATCGTCACCTTCACCCTGGCCCCCGAAGGGGAGGGGGTGGCGGTCCGCCTGGAGCTGGGGCCAGAAGGAGGGAAGATCGCCCAGGTGCTGGTCATGGGCAACACCGCCATCCCCGCCGAGGCCATCTTTCAGGCCCTCCGCCTCCAGCCCGGCGAGGTCTACACGCCCCTCCTGGCCCAGGAGGACGCCAGGAAGGTGGCGGAGCTCTACCGGGAGCGGGGCCTCGAGGTGGCCGACGTCCGCTACGGCTTCCAGGACGGGGTCTTCCGGCTGGAGGTGGTGGAGCTCAAGATCGGGGGCTACCGCCTGGAGTGGCAGGGGGACCACCGCACCCGGGAGGAGGTCATCGTCCGGGAGCTTCCCAAGCCCGGAAGCCTCTTCAGCGTGCCGGAGCTCAGGAAGGCCATCGCCCGCCTCATGGCCACCGGGCTTCTCGCCGAGCCGCCCCGGGTCTCTTTGGCCCCTTCGGAGAGGCCCGACCAGGTGGTGGTGGTCCTGGGGCTGAAGGAGGCCAGGACCGGCCTCTTCCAGCCCGCCATCGGCTGGAGCTCCCTGGAAGGGTGGTCGGGAAGCGTCGCCTTCAAGGAGACCAACCTCTTCGGCCTAGCCCACCAGGTGGGCCTGGATCTGGCCTTCGTGCAGAACGATGCCAAAGACAACCTCTCTCTCTCCTTGAGCTACACCATCCCCTGGCTTTACGTGGACTTCTTTGACCTCAAGGAGGTGCGCACCAGCCTGGCCTTCAACCTCTTCTCCACGCCCATCGGCAACAACAAGCTCCTGGATGGCGCCACGGACACCGGCTGGGAGTACACGGAAAGGCGCACGGGCGGGGGCTTCAGCCTGGCCCGCCCCTTCTCCAAGGACCTGGAGAACCTGAGGCTCACCTTGGGCCTTTCCGCCAGGCGGTCCACCTACGCCCTCGAGGTCTATGACCCCAACGCCCCCTGCGACCCCGCCATCACCAATCCCAGCGACCCCAAGTACTGCGACGGCACGGGCTACAAGGACCCCGCCCTGGCCCAGTCTCTCCTCCCCACCCCCGGCTGGACCCTGAGGTTGGACACGGGCCTGGCCTACGTGGACGTGGACAGCCCCCGCTTCCGCACCCAGGGCTACGAGGCCAGCCTCTCCACCGGCCTCGGCCTCTCCCTGCCCGACACGGGGGGCCGGAGCTTCTTCGTCCCCCTGGTGGCCACGGGCAAGACCTACCTCCCCCTGGACGAGGCCAGGCGCCAGGCCCTAGCCTTCCGCCTCTCGGCGGGGACCCTCCTAGGCTTCCCCCCGGAGAGCGAGCGCTTCTTCCTCTCGGGAAGCGGCGCCGAGGCCTTCCTCCTAAGGGGCTACGAGGACCGCAAGTACGGGGGGCTTTCCTTCGCCACGGGGAGCCTGGAGTACCGCTACGATTTCAACCTGTCCCCCCAGGGGGGCACCAACCTCTACGGCATCCTCTTCGCCGACCTTGGCCTCGCCGACAACACCGGCGGGCTCAAGTGGGGGGTGGGGATCGGCTTCCAGCTGGACCTGGACATCCTGGGGGCCCTCCTCCCCTCCCTGCGCCTGGACTACGCCTTCAGCCCGGAAAGCCCCACGGGCCGGCTTCACTTCCGCATCGGGCCCATGTTTTAGAGGTTCTTCAGGATGCGCTCCAGCTCCCGCTTAAGTCGGAGGGTCTTGGCGTCCTTTGCAAAACCCTCCTGGTCCAGGCCCTGAACAAAGGCCTGGATATTGGCGATGGCCGCCGGCATGTCCCCTAAGCGCTCCTTTATGCCCCTAGGCCGCACGAACAGCGCTCCGCAAAACGCTTTCCCTGAGGTCCTCCCGCAGGCCATCAGGGGTCGTGAGGTCCACAGGTCGGCCAAGCCAGGCTTCCAGGCGCTCCTTCAGTTCAAAGAAGGCAAATCCCAAAGGGCGCTCCAGCACCACGATGAGGTCCACATCGCTCTTTGGGCCGGCCTCGCCCCGGGCGGTGGAGCCAAACACATAGACCTCCCCAACGCCCAGAGCCTTGAGCTCCTCCCGGTGGGCTTCCAAAATGGCCCGCACCTCCTCGAGGCCCATACCCTTATGCTAGCCCAAAGGCGCTACGCCCTTGTCAGCGGGGCGCCTACCGAAACAAACTGGGGGGAACCATGAAGGCGTACCTGGGCCTCTACACCGCCAGGCTGGAGACGGGAGCCCGGAGCCTCAAGGAAAAGCGGGCCCTCATCAAGCCCGCCCTGGAGAAGGTGAAGGCCCGCTTTCCCGTCTCCGCCGCCAGGCTCTACGGCCTGGACGCCTGGGGGTACGAGGTGGTGGGCTTTAGCCTCCTGGGGAACGACCCCCATTGGGTGGAGGAGACCCTGAGGGCGGCGGCCCGCTTCCTGGCGCAAAACGGCGCCTTCCGCGTGGCCCTGGAGGAGTACCGCCTCGAGGCCTTTGAACTGGATGGGGTCATCTAGGGAAGACGGCGGACCCTCTCCGCCCCAAGAACCTCAGCCGCGTACGCCAGGGCGGCGCGCAGGCCCTCCGGGGTCAGGCGGGGGAAAGCTTCCAGGATAGCCTCCGGGCTTTCCCCAGCGGCGAGGCGGCGAAGGATCTCCTCCACGGTGATCCGGGTACCAGCCACCACCGGCTTGCCTCCCATGACCTCAGGGTCCGCCGTGATCCCGCCCATAGGCTCATGGTATCCCTTCCTGGGCTACGATCTCCAGGATGCGAACAAGAGCCCTCCAGAACGCACCCACCGGCTATCTTTTACTAGAGGACCTCCGTTTCCTCCAAAGGCGCTTTGCCCACCATCTTCGCGTAGAGGACCAGGGGATCCAGGTCCAGCCCTCCAGGCCAGACCGGGGCCTTAAGCTCCGGGTCCACCCGAACCTGGACGAAGAAGCCCGGGTCCCTAAGCTGACCCAGGAGGCCGGGCAAGGCCTCCCGGGAGAGGTCCACCACCCCCTCCGTCCCGTCGGAAAACCGGAGCCAGAGCTTAAGCCCCTCCAGGGCCTTGGCCTCCACCACGTCCACCAGCATAGGGCCCTACACCCGCTCCACCGCCACCGCCACCGACCCCCCGGTCCCGTGGCAGATGGCGGCGAGGCCCCGCTCCTCCCCCTTGGCCCTTAGGGCGTTCAGGAGGGTCACCACGATCCTGGCCCCGCTGGCCCCGATGGGGTGGCCCAGGGCCACCGCCCCGCCGAAGACGTTGAGGCGCTCGTAGGGCACCCCTAGGAGGCGGCTGAAGAGGACGTTGTTCAGGGCGAAGGCCTCGTTGTTCTCAAAGAGGCCGAAGTCCGAAACCCGCAGGCCGAGCCGGTCCAGTAGCCGCTTGGCCGCCGGGACGGGGGCCTCGGGGAAACGCCAGGGCTCCCCGGCGGCCCAGGCCCCGCCCAACACCTTGGCGATGGGCCTAAGCCCGTGGGCCCGCACCGCCTCCTCCGAGGCCAAAAGAAGCGCCGCCGCCCCGTCGGAGATCTGGCTGGCGTTGCCCGCCGTGAGCACGCCCTCCTTCTTGAAGGCGGGCCTCAAGGCGGCCAGGGACTCCGGGGTGGTCTCCGGGCGGATCCCCTCGTCCCTGTCCACCACCTGGGGCCCCTTCTTGCCGGGAAGCTCCATGGGGGCGATCTCCCAGGCGAAGTGGCCCCCCTCCGTGGCCTCCCAGGCCCGCCGGTGGGAGAGGTAGGCGGCCTCGTCCACCTCCTCCCGGCCCACCCCGTAGTCCTGGGCCAGGCGCTCCGCCTGCTCCCCCATGGCCTCACCGGTGAAGGGGTCGGAAAGCCCGTCCCGGAGGAGGATGTCCTGCAGGTTCTCCGGGGCCCCCATGAGGAACTTGTACCCCCACCGGGCCCGGTGGGAGAGGTAGAACCCCGCCTGGCTCATGGACTCCATCCCCCCGGCCAGGACCAGGTGGGCCTCCCCGGTGCGGATGAACTGGGCGGCGTTGATGAGGGCCATCATCCCCGAGGCGCAGACCATGTCCACCTGGTACCCGTCCACCTCCTTGGGGATGCCCGCCTTTATGGCCGCTTGCCGGGGAAGGAGCTGCCCGTGCCCCGCCCTTAGGACGTTCCCGAAGACGTAGAGGTCCAGGCTCTTCCCCTCCACCCCCGCCCGCTCCAGGGCCGCCCGCATGGCGTGGGCCCCCAGGTCCACCGGGCTCACGTCCTTCAGGGCCCCCCCGAACTTGCCGATGGGGGTCCTGGCTGCGGAAACGATGTAGACCTCCCGCATAGCCCCATCATATCCCCCCATTTGGGGGATGCGCCCCAAGGCCCGGACCCCCATCATGAAAGGCATGAGGAAGGGCATCGCCACCCCCATTACCCTGGTGGTCCTGATGGTGGTCTTCACCAGCCTCCTGGCGGCCACAGGCTACATGGCCCTGGGCACCTTGAGAGGCGGGGCCTCCGAGCGGGTTACGTACCAGGCCTTTACCGTGGCGGAAAGCGCCCTCGAGGCCTTCCCCCTCCTGGTCCGGTGCGGCGATAACCTCCCGAGCGCCTACACCCTCTCGGTTTCCGGAGGCCCCGCCCTGAGCGCCACTTACAGCTATCCCAATCGGGAAAGGGCCGTGCCCCCGGGCGGGGGCGAGATCAAGGTCCAGGTTGAGGCCCAGGTGGGGGGCGGAAAGGCCACCCTGGAGCAAACCTTTCGGGTGGGTTGCGGCATCCTAGGCGCCGTCCCCGCCGCCCTCACCTCGAGGCCCAACATCTCGGTACGGGGGAACGCCCAGATCATCGGCTACGACTTCGCGGGCGACTCCGGGGCCTACCCCGTGACCCAGGTCCTGCTCCCGGGGGCCCCCACCCCTCTTCCCGCCGACGCCTTCTCCCTCACCGTGGCGGACGCCTCCCTCATCCCCGTGGGGAGCTACGTGCAGATCCCTTCGCCCGTCGTGCCCAGGGCCTACCAGGTGACGGAGGTGAACGGGAACGTCCTCACCTTGAGGCCTCTTTTTCCGCCGGGGCTCGCGGACGCCATCCTCCCGGGAGCGAGCGTGAGCCTCGTCCCCTTCGCGGTGAGGGCCTACGACCCCGCGACCTCCACCCTCACCCTGAGCGACGCTCGAGGCCTCCTGGTGGGGCAGACCGTGCGGGTGGCGGGCGTGGAGGCTAGGGTGCTGTCGGTGGACCTCGGCACCAACCAGGTGCGGCTAGAGTGGCGGGGCGCGCCCCCCACCGCCATCCCCGAGGGCACCCCCCTCGTGCCCCAGATCCTGGGGGCGGCGAGCGCCGGGAGCATCTCCACCGTGGGAGCTGGGGGGATCTCCCACGACAAGGCCGAGTACTCTTCCCTGGTGCCCTCCGACCCGGACGCCCTCTTCCAGAGGACCTTCGGCCTGACGAAGGAGGAGTTCCTGGAGCGCTTCCCGCCCCAGCCTGCGAATACCTTCAATGGCACCCTCTCGGGTTGGGAACTCAAGGTGGTCCGGGGCGACCTCCACCTCACCGGGTCTGGGTCCATCTGCGGCCAAGGCATCCTGGTGGTGATCGGCGACCTCACGGTAAACGGCACCTGCTCCACTGGCTTCCAGGGCCTCCTCTACGTGGCGGGGAACTACAACCAACAGGGCAACTCCGTCCTTACCGGGGCCGTGGTGGTGGAGGGCGTGGCGAACCTTACGGCGGGCCTTACCAAGATCGCGGGCACAGGCCAGGGGCGCGGGAAGATCGCCTACGACCCCAAGGTCCTCCTCAAGCTCCGGCTTAAGAGCCAGGGGCTGGCCTCGGTGAAGCCCCTGGCGGGCACCTGGAGGCGTCCGTGAAGCGCGGGCTTTCTCTGCTGGAGCTCCTAATCGCGCTGGCCGTCCTGGGCCTCCTCCTGGGCCTGGGGGTCCCCAACTTCCTGCGCTGGCGGGCCCAGGCGGAGGTGGACGAGGCCGCCCGCTCCCTGGCCCAGGCCTTCCAGTACGCCCGGGCCGAGGCCAAGCGCACGAACGCAGCTAGATGCGTGCGGGTCTGGAGGGATGGCTTTGCCGCAGGTGAAAGCTGCGCCGCCCTGAGCGCCCCCACGCAACGCTTCTCCCGGGTGCAGGTCAGCGGAAACTACTCCACTTTCCCTCCTCTGGACGTGGTCTTCCAGCACCCTTACGGCACCACAGACGCCCCCCTAAAGAAGCTGACCCTGCAACACACCCGCTACCCCGACCTGACCCGGAGCGTTCACGTGATAGGGGTCATCGGAAAGGTGGTGGTCCGGTGAAAAAGGGTTTCTCCCTCGTGGAACTCCTCGTGGCCCTGGCCATCTTTGGCCTTCTGGCGGCGGCCATTCTTTCCGGGCTCCTGGGCATCTTTAGGGTCAACCGCTCGGCGGGCGCCGAGGCCCGGGCCGTGGTGGTGGCCAAAGACTACCTGGAAAGGGCGAGGCGAGAGGGGACCTACTCGGGCACCACCCTGCGCCTGCCCTCCTTCACCCAGACCGGGGGCTTCAAGGTTGCGGTGAGGGCCGGGGGTAGGCTCACCCCCTCCCAGCCCGTGAGCCTCAGGGACTGCACGGGGAGCCCCACCACGGGCTACACCTGCTCGGTCAGCTGCGCTCAAGGCGCATCCACGGTGGCCTGTTCCCTCCTCGCTGTGGAGCTCACCCTGGAAGGGAGCGGCAGGACCTACACCTTCTACCGGGAGTGGAGACCATGAGACGGGGCTTTACCCTGCTGGAAATCCTGGTGGCCCTGGCGGTGCTGGCTATCTTCACCACCGCCCTCCTGGCCTTCACCCAGGGGACCCTCACGGCCAACCGCGTGGCGCGAAAGCAGGCCCAGCTCCTGGAGGAGCTGAAGGACGCCGCAGGTTACCTGGCCGATACCCTGCAAGGAGCCCAAAGGGTCCTCTCCTCGGCCACGGTCAACGGAAGGGGTTGCCAGCCCCCCACCTGCCTGGCGGTCCTCCTACCTGAACCGGGTGGCGCCTGTGCCCTCCGGGCCTACAGGCTGGAGGCCAGGTCAGATGTGGGGGACGACTACAAAAGCCCAGATCCCTGGGCCGACGCTAACACCCGCTTGCTCCGCGAATACCGGCTGGGAGGGCAAAGCTGTTCGGCCACCACCACCATCTTCAGCGGCGCCCAGCCCTACGTGGTCCTTGACCTGGTGGACAACGCCAGCACCTTGGCCTTCTTCCAGGTGCAGACCTCCCCCACCGCCATCACCCTCAACATCCGGCTCAAGGCCCGGGAGGGAGGGCGCATCCTCTTCGTGCCCGGAGCGGGTCAGGCCTATAGCCTTCGGGTCTACCCCCGAAACGCGCCGTAGCTTTCACATGGCTTTCACACCCCTCCCCTACCTTGAGGATGACCCCCCCAAAAGGGGGGGTTGACAAGAAGGGGGGCAAGCGGGAAGATGGCCCCAGAAAGGAGGTGAGAAAGGGGTAAGAGAAGGCAGGGCTAGGTGATGAGGTAGGCAAGTCGGCTCTAGGCACTCATGGCCGCGCGATACATAAAGGCGCGGAAATCTCCAAGGAGGAAGAAAGATGCGCAACGCTAAAGGCTTTACCCTGATTGAGCTCCTGATCGTCATCGCCATCATCGCCATCTTGGCTGCTGTGCTCATCCCTAACGTGCTGAACGCCCGGAAGCGGGCCATTGAGTCTTCGGCCCAGGCCTTCGCCAGGCAGGTGGCCACTTGGGTAGCGGCTGCGGACACCGCAGGTACGGCCCCTACGAGCCTTACTAACGCTGAGTGCAAAGACCAAGACTGGCTAAAGAACGAAGGGGCTCCCGCGACCTACCCCAGCAGCGTAGAGGAGTGCAAGATCAGCTATAGCACAACCGATGGCCGCTACACCATTGTCGTAAAGGCAACGACTGGCACGTCCTTCACGGCCGTGTACTAAAACCCAGAACTTGGGGCCTGGGGTGCGCGCCCCAGGCCCGTCCTTACTAAAATGCGATTTCTGCAAATCCTCGGCCTCGCCCTCTTTCCGTGGGTAATCCTACCCCCACCCCTCACAATCTGGCCCGACCGGGAGGGGGTATGGCTTGCTCCCAAGGTCTTTTTCCTCGCCCTCCTCGCCCTTCTGCTCAGCCCGAAGCCGCCGGAAAGGAAAAGACTCGGCCACCCAGAACGAAGACTCTTGCTAGGCATGCTGGCATGGCTTTGCGTAGCCAGCCTGACCACCCTACCCAAGGAGGACTGGAGCGCCTGGCTTCTTGGGCCCCTGAATCGCATGGACGGCCCCCTCTACCAGCTCTTCCTCCTAGCGTTCGCCCTTCGCCTTTCCAACGCCCTCGCGGCCGACCCCCAACTGGCACACGGTCTGACTCCCTATCTGCTCTTATCTGCTCTTTTGCAGGGAGTTCTATGGCTCTGGCAACGCGGCGGGCTTGACCCCCTGGCAGGACTCCTGGGCTACACCCCGGGCCTGCCCCCGGGCACCCTGGGAAACCCTGGCATGGCAGCGGGCCTCGCCCTTCCCCTTATTCCCCTGGCCCTCGCCCTTTGGCTCGGGCGCCGGGAAAGGGTTTGGCTCCTCGCTGCCCTTGGCCTGGCCACAGCCCTGGGAGGCCTCGCCAACCGGTCATCCCTCATCGCCCTGGCCCTCGCCCTTGGCCTCTGGGTCTTTATGTCCCGGGATCGCAGGCTGACCCTCGCCTCCTTGGGAGCCCTAGCCCTCTCCTATGCAAGCAGCGCCTACTGGCCCAGTACCCTGCCCGTTCAAAAGCAGTTAGCGAGTGGCCGCACCCTGGAAACAAGGCTGGAAATGTGGCGCATCGGTCTATCCCTGCTCAAGGAACCTAAGATCTTCCTCTTCGGAATGGGCCCCTTGGGACTGCAGGAGGCCGTAGTGAGCGGAAAGGTGGAAATCAAAAACCTGCTCCAGCTTTTTCACCTAGAGTACGGCTGGCCTTCGCCGGAGAGGCTGGTTTCTGCTACCCCCCTCTGGGAACCGGATGACCCTCCCACGTCCCGGACCTACCTACTCAAGTACGATGTAACTGGCCTTCCAGGCTACTCTAAAGAGGAGTTCCTCGCCCTGCAGCGCCTTAGCAATCTGGACAAGGTCCACAATGCTTACATGGACAAGGCCCTGGCGTTTGGCACACCCTTCGCCCTCCTTTGGACGCTTTTCCTCCTCGGCCCCATACCTTTTTTGCTACACCGGAAGGAACCCATAAACGCTGGCCTGGCCACAGGCCTTCTAAGCCTGGGGGTTTACTACCTAACCTGGTTCGCCACACCCCAAACCGAACCCTGGCATTTCGCCCTAGCAGTCCTAGCGTGGCAAAGCGCCATCAAAACAAAACCGTCGCAAACTTCGTCTTAAGCCCGCTCAGTCGTATTCTGGTTATGACCTCAGCCAAGGCGGTGCGGCCCCTCGGCCTAAAGGAGTGCCTGGCCCTAGAGCAAGGGGCCGCTTCCCGGCCCGTCGGAAGGGGGACGGACGCGCGGACACTTTGGGCTTCCTAGCACTTAGAGAGGCCCGCCCCATTCATCCGACATTCCGCACCCCTCTCCCTTGGCCTTAGGATTTTGGGATGGAAACCACACCCAACCTACAGGTGTACGACCTGGGCCACCTGGGCCTGGTGGCCAGCATCCTGGATCAGATAGGAC